>Ga0208816_100292_pt1 | contig 17460 bp, 12 predicted proteins | sample Virmet3734_803_FD_185737 | JGI IMG/M metagenome (GOLD analysis project Ga0208816, IMG submission 185737) | Marine viral communities from the Southern Atlantic ocean transect to study dissolved organic matter and carbon cycling - metaG 3734_803... | ecosystem: Environmental > Aquatic > Marine >...
AGGGAAGTCGTGTGGCACTTTAGGATTGGGTACCATTCTCACGTAGTTGGCATTAATTAGCCCTAAGCTCACCATAAACAAGGCGATGAATATCATCAATACTGCCCAGCGCCATTCTATCGCTTTGGTAAGCGTGCGCTTGTAAGGGCCGTTCACAAAGCCAAAAAAGCCTTTGTTAAACTTGGCGCGCCAGCTTTTGGGGTGAATAGGTTTAAAGTTAGTGTGCGCTAAGTGAGCCGGGAGTATTAGCTTAGACTCAATTAATGAGAAGGCTAAACAGAGTATGACCACCACAGCAATGTTGTAAAAGAAAGCGCCTTCTGGCCCGCTACTTAACGTAAAGGGGGCAAAAACCGCGATGGTGGTTAATACACCGAAGGTGGCAGGCGTTGCCACACGCTTAGCGCCTCGAATGACATTGTCAACGCCACCGCCCTTGCTTTCAATTTCCGAGTAGGCGCTTTCTCCAATAACAATAGCGTCGTCAACCACAATGCCCAGTACCATGATAAAGGCAAACAACGACAGAATATTAATGCTTATTCCAAACACAGGCATAAGCATAACCGCACCTAAAAAGCACACAGGTAAACCTATCATTACCCATAGCGCTAATCTAAAGCGAAGGAAAAGACTCAGCATGAATGCGACTAATATTGAACCTTGTAATAGATTTGACAGCATCATGTCTAAGCGTGCATTTAGGTAGTAAGTCATATCCACTAGAATTTCCAAACTCACGCCTTGTGGGAAGGTTTGGTTTTTCTTTTCGATATAGGCTTTGACCGTTTCGGCCACCGGGATCGTATTTTGCGTTTTGGTGGCTTTAACTGACATCCAAATGGCGTTAACACCGTTGTATTTAAAGTAGCGCTCGCCTTCGGTAAAACCATCCTTAATATCGGCGACATCACCAAGGGTCACTTTTGCACCTGCATTGCCGATAATGACGGGAATTGTCGAAAATTCATCGCCACGGTAATATTGGTTCTCGACCCGTACAGAAATAATCCCAGACTCTGTGCGTAATTGCCCAGCCGAGATGTTGGCGGAGTAGTTACTGATAGCACGGCTAACATCTGCAATGGTTAAGTTATATTTGCGTAATGCATCAGGCTTTATTTCAATGGCAATTTCATCGTCTGGTGCAGACATATCTACCAATGACACCGTGCCCAATTGTAATAACTCATCTTCAACTTCTCGAGCGATGGTTTTGAGTTCATCAAGGGGAATGTCGCCGGTTAAGGGCATTTCAATTACATCTTGGCGAAATTCGATTTGCGAAACTTGAACCGGTTCCATGCCCGCTGGGAAGGTAGCAATGCCGTCTATGCGAAGTTTAACTTTATCGAGTACTTCACTTAAATCTTCGTCGGGATCAATTTCCAATGTGACTGCGCCGCTGCCTCTAAACGCGCGGGATACGGTACGCTTTATTTCAGTGATATCTTTAAGCGACTCTTCTATTTTGATGAAGATACTTTCTTCAATTTCCTGCGGTGAAGCGCCCGGGTATGACGCTTCAACGGTAATATAGTTAATTTCGATGTTAGGAAACATTTGACGCTGTATGGTCATGAAGCTAGCAATACCCATTACAATAATGAATATCATCAATAAGTTAGCAGCGACTGAATTTCGGGCAAACCAAGAGATTATACCGCTATTAGGATCGAAGCGATTTTCCATGAGGAGGCCCTTATTTTTCTACGTGGTGAGAAACAAGTAATTGATCATTACTTGCAATAACCTTAACGGGCATGCCCTCTTGGGGATACTCAGGCAATGACATCACCACACTCTTGGCGTTGAAGTTACCCCGTATAAGGAAGTCGGTGCCATCTTCTCTTATCACTTCGACGGGTTGCGCCACAAGGTTGTTGTCTTCATCAAGGGTCCAAATTTTTCGACTCGTGATCAAGGTTTGTGGAATTCGGTACACATTTTCTAACGCTTTCCCTTTGAACACTACTGTGCCGTAGGAGCCGAATTTAACCACGGTTTTATCGCCGTTTAACGCGTAGGGGTCGTCAATTCGCGCCACAAAGTGCGTCATTCGCGTGGTGCTATCAATAATGCCAGTATCTCTATGAATAGTGGCGGTAATGTGTGTTTTTAACGGGGCGTCTAACTCTAAGGTAGCGGGGCTGCCAATGATGTCGGCACCTACAAACTGGCGATCGAAACCTGCAACAGGGAAAGTTACCTCAGCAAACTCAACATTGTTGATAACGGCAGTTTTCATGCCCTGAGTGACATAATCGCCTTTACTGATGTCACGAGAAACAATCAGAGCATCATAAGGCGCGCGAACTTCACAATTATCTAAATCTCTGGCGGCAATTTTAAGCTGGGCTTCTGCTGATTTGACAGCCGCTTGTGCACTCATTACCTGGGGCTTTCTTAAGTAAAGGTCGGTGACGCGAGCATCGGGCATGGTTTTCGCCTCGAGTCGAGCCACTTCCGCTTGCGCTTCTTCTTGAATAAGCTGTGCTTTGGCGCTGCTTAAATTTGCTTCGGCTAACAAGAGTGCGGCTTCATAGGCGTCTTTTTCTATGGTGAATAGGACGTCGCCCCGTCTGACGATACCGCCGGCTAGAAAATTGGGGTTCCAGGACTCGACTTCTCCGGCAACTTGCGCGGCTAGGTTAGTGCTTTCTAATGGACTAACTTCACCATAAGACGATAACGTCACCGCGATGGTCTCTGGTGTTAGCGACAAAACGGTTACAGTTGGACGGGTGTCTATTGGTGCGTCGGCTTCAACATCTGCAGCAGATACTTCTATGCCTTTCATGACAAGATATCCTGCAACCAAAATACCGGCTGGGAGTACGAACTTCATCAATTTCATAATAGTCGACTTAGGTTTAGGGGTTTGTTATAGGGTATAGTCTACGACCTAAATGTTGCGTAAAAATGTGCTAATTGTAACCAAACGTAAGTCAACAAATTGTAAAGGTGCAAATGAGGCGGTACGCCCTGTTAGAGCGAGGAGGCCGCAATTACTTGGTTTCGTCCGCTGTCTTTTGCTTTATATAGCGCCTTATCTGCTTTAATTAGGGCATCGCTCAAGGAGGTGGACGGTGTTAATTCTGTTACACCTATGCTTATGGTTACATTACGGGTTTGGCCGTTGATGACCACGGGAGATTCATCGAGCAACTTACGCACTTGCTCGGCGGCAGACATTGCATTGGCTTCATCGGTTTCAGGGTAGATAAAGAGAAACTCTTCGCCGCCCCAACGAGATAACACGTCTTGACCACGTAGCCGACTATTTAGCTTGCCAGCTACACGTTTTAACACTTCATCACCCACTTCGTGACCTAATGCATCGTTAATAGATTTAAATCTGTCAATGTCAGCGAGGGCAATGGCAAAAGGTTTTTTGCTTCTTTGTAATCGGCTGTATTCCTGTTCAAGCTGCTGTTGACCGCCGCGGCGATTAAGCAGGTGTGTCAGGGAGTCATGTAGGGCCTGCTTTTCAAACTTTTCACTTAAAAATACGGCGGTATCGTAACTTTTTTGACGGCTATATTCATAAAATGCAGATAAAAAAGACACCGTTAAAAATGAATAAAGTAAGCGAGTTTTAAATTCATAGGTATAGGTGGTTAGTAAGAGCGCATCATTTGGCGAGAACAGTAACGCCACTATAATGGCGGTAAAACCTGAAAGCGTGAAAAGTCCACGTCTAAACCCCGCGAAAAACATCATCACTGGAGGCACAGTATAAATCCAAAGTGGGCCTGTGGAGGCATTTCCGCCGGTGATGATTAATGTAGCCATTAGCATCATTAAGCAGGTGATGAGCAAAGTGACAGAGATGATTCTGCCTTTTGCCGTGCCTGAACTCACTTGCACAGCTTGAGAAAGCGCAAATAGAATGCTGGCAATAAAGAGGGTAAACGCCAAGGTGTGGTCTTGCGAGAATAACGCTCTAATGCCTAATACGAACGTAATTGAAGTGCCAACAGCAGAAAACAGATTGATTACAATGATGCGTCGATTTGTTTCATCATCGTAGTGGCGTTTCGTCCCTCTACTGACAAAGTGGTTAATGGCGTTTAGCATACAGGTTTTAACTTCTATCCATATTTGCCGCTATCTCAACCGCCAACTGGCCTATAGCGTGCCGCATTGTTTTAACGCTCGCTTCAAATCCATCACTGCTAAGTGGCAACGTAATATAAAAATGGTCGCTGACGTTGGTTTCATCGATGAATTTTATAAAAAACTCACCTCGCAGAATAATATCGCCATTGTAGGTGGCAATGAAATCATCAATTCGTAGTGTTATGTAGCCGTTCACGTCTTCGGCCCCCATCGCATGGGTAATGAGATCCACATTTTGATTACGCAGCGCGTCACGCAATGACTTAGTAAGGCCTTCCTCTACAGGCTCTGCCCAAAAGTGTTCACTAGCAATGTGAATACCGGTTTCTGAGGTTTGTACTACTAAGCCACGTTGTTTCAAATAATCGGGTAGCACTATTTTATTTAGTATAGCCACTGAGGGCGTCGAAGTTTTAGCCGGGGGCGTTGTCGAGGTATCGTGCAATAAATAATACGATAAGGGCTGACTAGAGGAAGAACAGCCTACAAAGAATAAAGAAACAAACGCCAGCCCAAGTAGTCGAAAAGCGGTGCTTCGCGTGTTAGCAATAAATACACTGTTTATGTGTTTTGACGTCATGTTTATACTCACTTAGCGCTTCGCTTTAGGCTCAATGTCACTGCTGTTCGAATCGGTAAAAATAAGGCTGTTAGGCGATTGATTTAACTTTTGAAGAACGGGTTGCAAGTTTCGCATCGTGTCTTGCATGGCATCTACCGTTTCTTTTATTTCGGTTTTACTCAGGCCACCGTCGCTGTAATTTTTCAGTAAACTGTCAAGACTGACCAGTACTTGATTCAAGTTATTGTTGAGCTGTTTGGCATCAATGTCGGCAATAAGTAAATCGAAGTCGTCACTCGCGGTTTCTACGGATTGTGCGGCAAGTTTCATATCCTCTACGGCAACCAATACATTATCGACCATATCACCAAGTGGAAGCTGATTTATCTTATCTAAAATAGCATCTGCTTTTTGGGTTAGCTGGGTAAATTCATTCGACACCGTGGGAATCACTTCATAGCCGTTAATTCTTGTTATTTCCGTGCTTCCCGTTGGCTTGGCTACGTGTTGTAAGTCCACATAGAGACCGCCTGTAAGTACATTGCCCATTCTTAGTGTGGCACGTAAATCTTTCCTCAGCCAATTTCGCATCGTTTCCTGAATTGCGTACAAGCCTTCTTGGGTATCAGGTTGACGAACCTTTCCTGGGTAAATATTAATGAGGACAGGAATAGGATAGTCGCGCTCTAAAATATTGCCTTCAACGGCAGGAAATGAGTTGATGGCGGTGACATTGCCAATTTCAATGCCACGATATTCTACCGGCGCGCCCACGGTCAGACCGCGTACACTTTCATCAATAAGTAACAAGTATTCAGCGGCTAACTTATAGCGGGCATTAGACGCTGAGGCGGCATCTTCATATACAGTAAAAAATGCATTATCTACCACTCTTTCTCCCGTGGGGACGCCTTCGGGGATGCCAAAGGTAATACCATTTGCCAATAGCGTTTCTAAACTACCGGTTTGCATCTTGACGCCGCTAGATTCAAGCAGAAGCTTCACACCACTCACATCCCAAAAGCGGGTATTTTCGGTAATCAGTTTATGATACGGCGCTTCAATAAAGGCATCGTAATACACTACACGTTCTTCAATATTAAATACCGCGTCTTCAAACTCGCCCACTTTAAAACCTTTGTAAATGATGGGATCGCCGGGCTTATAGGCAAACTCATCATCGCTTTTTAAAATAAGATGAAGTCCAGGGGTGCCTGGTGGGGTAACTGGGGGGCGTTCTAATGCAACAAAGTGCAGTTTTTCTTTTCCTGTATCATCGGCCGACATCGCAATATAACTGCCTGATAAAAGCGTATTGAGCCCAGACACTTCTGAAAAGCTAATGCGAGGGGCAACAACCCAAAATTCAGTATTTTCAGTGAGTAGATGTGCGGCATTTGCATCAATTCTCGCCGTCACTAAAACCCCTTCGAGATCGGGCTTAAGCGTGATCTTCTTCACTTGGCCAATTTCGAGGTCTTTCACCTTTATGGGGGTTTTATTAACCTCAATGCCCGTTGCAGATTGCACCTCTAACGTAATAAGAGGGCCTTGATTCTTCCATTGGTAATACACCATCCAGCCACCGATGAGCACCACCAAAATAGGGATGATCCAAATCCGTGAAATGGAAGTGGTAGATTTAACCTTAGCGTCTTGGGTCATTGTTGTTTTTTCCAGGGCTGCCAGATTAACCGCGAGTCAAATGTCATGGCGGCTATCATTGTTACAAATACCACAGCACAAAAGGCTAGCGCAGCTTGGCCAGGGTATATAGAGAGGGTGTTTCCCATTTGTATTAGCGCGACAAGCACTGCAACCACAAAAACGTCAATCATAGACCAACGACCGATCGCTTCTGTTGCGCGATAGTATCGAACACGTAGTAATTGAGAGTTTGTTTTTTGTCGTTGCACTGAATAATTAAGCCAGGCCAAAATGATAATTTTTGCCACGGGCACGATGACACTGGCAATCAGAATAATCAGTGCCACAGGGTAAGACCCTGACTCCCATAGAGAAATGACACCGCCTATAATGGTATTAGGTGTTTCCTGCCCAAAAAGTTCAGTATACATGATTGGCAGTACATTGGCTGGAATGTAAAGCAAGCAGGCCGTAAACAGGAGTGCCCAGGTTCGCTGGATGCTGGCGTTTGCTTGTGCTTGACTTAAAGGTTTGGGGGAGGGCGCTTCACCTTGACGAAGCCAAAGTGCAAATCGGGTGGTATCAAATTGAGCAATACTGATTGCAGTAAAGGCACTAAAACCTATAAAGGCATAGAACGACATACCAATGGACACATCCGCCAATTCTGTAATTTTAATTAAGCTAACGAGCGTACCCACCAAAAATATTTCGGCCATGCTCCAAGGTAAAAGGGCTTTGACTAGCTGAAACACGCGCGGTAGATAAAAGGGCTTATGATTGTTAAGTTGCGCTAGCGCTAGCACGATTAAACCTATGAGTACGGCGCCGGGTAGCAGTACGGTCGCTAAGCTGGTAATAATAGCTAAAGACAGATAATCGTGTTCTATTAACACGGTAATCCCCGAGGGTAAGTCGATGCTGTGTTTTTGCCCACTGGCCTTAAAGGTGAGAAAATTAAACGGTAACGACAATAGCAAAAACATTAAGGCGCTGAACGCAAACGCTAACACCTTCTCTGTACCGTTACGCTTATAAGCAATGAGCGTGTGATGACAAACAGGGCACACTGCGCGCTGTTTATGCTCCAAAGATGGAATCTTTACTTCTGTATGGCACTGTTCACAGACCAATGCTAAAGAATCATGATTTTTCATAGTATTAATTTACTATGTCCGGCAAATAATATATCAAAGGTATAACACACTGATTTTTAGTGTTTACAGAATAGCGTATTGTGCGTCGGTCGGGAAGTACGGGCACTAGCTTGTTGCAAGGCAACATCATAATAAGAATATAAAAATGAAAAATACGGAAACGATACAGCACTTTATTAAACAAAAGAGAAGGCAAGGGGAGCGTTTTGTTACCAAGCGAAATCTTGGTTTAGTGCGCTTTTGGCGCAGCCTCCTATTCCCGCAGCGGTGCTATTTCATTGCGACTGCCATGTTTTTGGCTTTGTTTTTATTTGATTTAGATAGCTTCCTTTATCAGTTTGTTATGTTTAGTTTTGTGCTGGTGGGGTTGGCGAAGGAAGTGTGGCCCAGATTTATGTTGGCGTGGCACAGCTTACCAGGGAAAGCCTTCGTGCTGTTTATCTATGCGGTGATTGCAAATTTTGCACTGGCATCTGCAGGAGGGTTGGTGAATGAGATTACGGGTATCTCGGCCAACGCATTGCCCTATAGTCACAACCTAGCACTGATATTAATGTTGCCCAGCTGGTTTTTTATCACCACGGTAATCGCACTTTTGATGATTACCTTGCTAACGCCCGTTTATTTGTTTTTACTGTTACTGTTGAAACCGATGGGGTTGCATAAACTTTGGCACGCGCCCAATTATCGATTTGTGTTTACCACGGCGTTAGTGCGGTATTTGTGGACGGCGGCACTTTTTTTCAAAGCCATTCTTATCGCTACGCAATTTGGCGTGTTCGGCCAATTCTCATGCATAGAAGATCACAGTGTCGTGATAGGAAGTGAGTGTGAACCCGCTAATGACGTGGCGCTTGTCGGCGATCCCGCTACCGCAGAAACCTCGGCTCCCCTTCAACTGCCCCTTCAGCCTGGCGTGGAAGAAAAAGACCCTAAACACCCTTCGCTTAGTATGGAAAAGATAATCAGTGAGCTGAATGACTCAGAAGATGTTTCTGACGTCGAGCTTGGTGAGCTAATTGTCAATGCAACAAAACGTGCGCAAGCGTTTCGACAAGGACAGTTACTATTATTAGCTGCGTTTATTTACCGCTACGAGGCTGACACCCGCTCGCGCTGCGCACATGTTGAAAACAGTCGAGTTATTGAAATAAATGACTATGAAATTTTGCAAATTACGACAACAGAATCTGAATTAGGCTATGAATACAAAGTTATTCCGTGTGATTCAGCGGCAATAGGGAAAGGTAAAGTCGAAGGGTAGGGGCGTAGACACAACACCCCCTAAATTCACTGGCTGGTTAATTTTGTTATTGATTTTTCGCGTTTTTTGCTCTAGCTTCACCCTTTCAAAGGGACTCAATTAAAAGGAATTAAACGTGAAATACGTGTATTTTGCGCTCGTCTTCGCGATGTGGGTGATACAACCTGTCGCAGCTAAAACTCAATTGTTTACGTCGTACTCAAATCAGCTAGACGAAAAAAGCGTGTCTAGCTTTTCTCATATTTCTGTTCACACTAAGCACCTCTTTTCAGCAGCTACCCTCGACGTTGATGCACTCAAAAGATTGCAGAAAGGCGATGCCCTGTTAATGAACCTGCCAGACGAGGCAGTTGAAAGTCAGGTGGTTAATATTGTAAAAGGCGCGAGCGGTTCGCGTCATATTATCCTTCGCTCTTATGTAGGTGGTTTACCGGTATCATCGGTGATCACGCTAGGTGAAAGCGCTATCCGTTTAGAGTTGGCGACCTCACATGGCCTCTTGTCGGGTTTGGGCTCTGAAGCTGGTGTTGTATTGAGCAACCCAAGTGAAGTCTTTCATGCAAAAGGGTTTACTCAAGATGATTTTATCGTAGCGCCTACTATTCAGAATGGTAAAAACACCGTTTTATCCCAAGGTGTTATGTCTGCACAACAAGAACACTCAGCCATAGATGAATCGCTCCAACGTCATGCTTCACAGGACGACGAAGCAATCATGAAAGCCGTCTCAACTGAGACGGGCGAAATTGCTTATATTGATGTGTTATTTGTTTACTCTAACAATGTCACTGACGTCATTGATGATATTCACACTACCATCGACCATTTTATTGCCTATACCAATCAAGCGTTTGAAGATTCAGGTATTTTTGCGAAAGTCAGGTTTAAAGGTTCGGTAGCAGTGGACTATGATTATGCAAATGGCTCTGATGCCTTAGACGACCTTTCTCAAGGTAACCCCCCATTCGAGGAAATTGATGTACACCGCTATCAATTCGGGGCAGATGCGGTGGCGCTGCTCACACCGAATTTAACCGGTGATTCTTCAGCCGGTATCGCATTCCAAAACGGTCATATCAAATATTCCGGTGCAAATAGCATGTACAGCCAGTCTGATGTTGATTCATCGGCGTCTACGTTTGCACATGAACTTGGGCATAACCTTGGTTTAGGGCACTCTCGCCCTCAAGGGGAGACAGGATCAGACTTTGATTACGGTGTTGGGTATCGCATTCCCATCCCAGATGGCGTTGGCTTCAGTACTATCATGTCTTATTGGATTGGCAATACCAGTGAAGTTCCTTATTTCTCAAACCCAGCAAAGCTGTGTGGGGAACTCCCGTGTGGGGTATCTAAAACAGATGCCAACTATGGCGCGGATGCGGTAGCAGCGGTTAATGCAGTGCGCCATATTGTTTCTGCTTACGTAGATGAAAATACGGTTCGCACTCCCTTTGCTGATGCGTTAAGTAATGTCTCAGACAGTAATTTACGACAATGTTTAGAAAGCATGAATCATGAGGGGTACGGTTTCGCTGAACAGCTCACTTCGTTGTGGTGTTATGACCCAGTCACGTCCTTATCGGGGCTAGAGAGTTTTACCAACCTTGATTATATTTCTATTAATCAATTGCAAGCCACTGACCTATCTGCACTCGCCAGCCTTACTAAGCTGACTAACTTGGCCCTTTATGACGTCATCGCCACCGATTTTTCGTCGCTCTCTTCTCTTACTGGGTTAAAACAATTGCGTATTGGTGGGAACAATTTTGACAACGATGCCGCTACCATCTTACAAGACCTACCTCAATTAGAAGAAGTGCTTTTAGATAGCGAAAATCTGACTTCACTACCCGATACTTTTGGGTCGGCAACCTTATCAGATGTCACCATTAATGCGCCTATTACTTCGTTAGGCGGCCTATCGAAGGCAAAGGCGTTGCATTACCTTAAAATTGAAAGTGACGGGCTTGGCAGTCTTCCGTCTACCCTTGATTGGCCTATGTTGGAAACGTTAAGGTTATTTGATATCTCCATCGACGATGTGTCTTTTGTTCAAGGTTTTCCCAATCTTACTTCTTTAGAGATTGCACGCTCAACACTTTCGTCTATTGACGCAATAGCGCAGCTTCATGGGCTAACATCACTTTCCCTTTATGACAACAATATAGACGATATTGGCGCGCTAGCGTCTTTGACAAGCCTGGTTAAGTTGAATATTGCCTTTAACCCAATAACCGACTTTTCAGCTATTGCAGGGCTAGTAAACTTAAAGGAACTAGATGCGGGTACATACTTTGCGGGTAACATTCATAGTTGGGCCGAGTTAAAGGAAATAACCACATTAGAGTCACTTACACTTTACGGTGTTAGTGCCAGTGCTATTCCTTATATCAGTGCGAGCAACTCAACACTCACTTCACTGTCACTATACGACGTGAATGCTGTGGATCTATCTCGCTTTTTTAGCGCGTTTCGATTAAGAAGCCTTTCTTTGTATTCGGCTTCAGATGCTACGTTTTATTGCTGGCAAATTAATTACCTTCGTACACTTCTCTCAGGCAATGCCTATTTAGATTTTGATTGTTCAACAGACAATGACAGCAACGATTTTGACCAAGACGGTATCAGTAACATTGATGAATTATCTGCGGGCACCAATCCTACTGAAAATGATCTGAACCCTTCGGTGATCCAGTTTGATGTATCAAGCCTGACATTTTTTGAGGTGAAAAATACGACTTCCTACACGGGTGTGGTAAGACGTACGGGCAACTCTGCATTAACTGCAAGTGTCGACATTGCAACATCAGGTGGCACGGCAACCTTTTACAATGACTATTATGGACCCAACGAAACACTCGAATTTTCAAAGGGCGAGAATGCACTGCAGTTTAGCCTAAACATCTACGATGACGTTAAAATTGAAGGTGAAGAAACCTTTCAAATAACGCTAACAGATGCGGTAGATGCTCAACTAGGTGAGTTGGACACTATCGATGTGAGCATAAACGATAATAAAGATGGAAGTGACTTTGAAGTTGCTAGTGGCGATAGTGGTACGCCATCTATCGGTTGGGATACCTTATTTGAGTCGGCCTTTAATCAGAACGGTGCTATTGAAATTGTGCTCAACCGCCCGGTAGGACTTGAGGGGGCATTTTCTGTGGAAATTTCACCCTTAGCGCTTACAGACGCCTCTGAAGATACCTTCACATTAGCGCAAACCAAAATTGAATTTGCAGGTTCTGATTCATTTAGAACGGTTACGTTAAATTATGATGTATTGGAGGATGAATTTGAAAACCGCTATATCGTCTTGCGCTTGGTTAACCCTGAAGGTGTGCTGGTTAACCCAGCAAACGGTGCGTTAACCGTTGAGATAAACAACGAAGAATCTATTCAACGTCAAATTAATTTTGAAAAAGGCTATCAACTGGCTGTTGAAAATGACGGCGAATTACAACTAAAACTGGTGAGAAACGCCACCGATAGCGAGTCTCGTACCGTCACAATAGTGACTAATAATGGCACGGCATCGGAAAATGATGACTTTAGTTTGCCTGAGAGCACGGTGACATTTGCGCCGAACGATACCGAAAAATTAGTGACTTTCACCATTCATGATGACGATGAGGCGGAAGAAAATGAATATGTAACATTAAGGTTAGATGGCTTACCTTCAAATTTGTACGGTGATTTTCGAATGACAGTCATTGAAATAACAGATAACGATTCAGAAACTGGTGTGGTGTCTTTTGATACTGCGGCCTCAACAGTAAACGAAGCTGATGGCACTTTTACTATCAATGTGTATCGTGAGGGGAGCATTGCCGGACCTCTTGCGATTGATGTTCGAACGCAAGTAGGGTCAGCTTCAGGCGACGACTTCACCGCCATTGAGCAAGTTGTTTATTTTGAAGAGAATCAGACTATCGCAGAAATACAGGTGGCCATTATTGATGATGCTATCGAAGAAGAAGATGAATCGTTCAGTATTGTTATCGATGCGGATGATAAGCACCTGGGAAGTATAACGACACATACAGTGACTATCGAAGACAACGATGAGGTAACGGGGGTTATCGGGTTCAGTGAAAGTGAGATTGAGGTAGATGAGTCTGCCGGTGAGGTCAGCATAGCATTGACCCGTACTGGCGGTGATTCAGGTGTGAGAGTGGTTACTGTGTATGCCTACGAAAACAATGCCAATTTGAGTGACTTTGCGTTTACCACACAAGAAGTGGAATTTGCCGATGGTGAAACATCAAAATCTGTGATGGTGTCGATTTCTGAAGACACATTAGAAGAAGGCGCGGAAAACTTTATGCTTGAGATAACCAGCGCTAGTCCAGACGTAGTATCAGCACCGGGCCGAATTATTATTACTATCATAGATAATGATACGACCAGTGATGGCGGTGATGATGATGGCGGCAACGACTATGGCGGTGATTTCAGCGGAGGCAACGATGCCGTTAGCGGCGGCTCAGGTGGTGGCAGCACTAGCTACGGGTTGATCATGCTGATGTTGGTCGTGCTTGTTCGGCAAAGACGTGTAAAAACCTAACTGAATAGGCCGCAACTTTCTCTGCCAGGTTCGATTAACCGAATTCAATCGAATCCTGGCAGTAGCCTAGGTACGTAAACCGGAAGTTGGTTATCTATTACTTAAAGGACCCCATGAGCTAGTTTCTGCCCAAAATATTGTCATTGTTGAGAGTTAGATGCCTGTCTACGTATACGGTTGTAGCTGCCTTTCCCCTATATTCAGGAAAACGACCCAATCGCGCGTTTTTGTCCTTTACGTAATTAGCCCTTATTAAGCGTAACCTCTGTACTCTTTGACTTTTAGTAAACTCTGAATGATGGCACTATGGATAAAAACGAGCACATGCTCGGAAGAAAAACGCGCAATTTGCGCACTATTAAATTGTTATGCGCTCAGAAAATTACGCGAGCAATTTGTAACCCTTAAGGTTACAATAAAATCATGATTAAGAGTTTTACACATAAAGGCCTTCAGAAGTTTTACGCTAAAGGAACCACTTCAGGAATTCAGAAAAAGCACGAAAAAAAGCTTCGTCTTATTCTGTCGAATCTCGATCAAGCCGAAACACCTGATGACATGGATTTACCCGGCCTTTATATGCACAAACTCAAAGGTAACAGAAATGATATTTGGTCTGTTCAGGTAAGTGGAAACTGGAGAGTTACATACCGCTTTGTTGGACGAGATGTTGAAATCGTTAATTACGAGGATTATCACTAATGAATATGCATAACCCTGCGCATCCCGGTGAGATACTCAAAGATCTTGTTATTGATGCTCTAGAACTGACTATTACTGATGTAGCGCAACATTTAGATGTGAGCCGTAAAACATTATCGAAAGTTCTTAATGGCAAAGGGGCTATTACCCCAGAGATGGCTCTTCGTCTTGAACTCGTTTTCGGTAAGCCTTCTGCGGCCCATTGGCTTCGTTTGCAAAATGCATTTGATTTGTGGCAAACAAGACAATATCAAAGCTCTTTACATGTCTCACCGTATAATTTGGCTACGGTATAAAACGCGCATAACAAAAAAATCAAGTTCGCCCGCTGCGCGGGCTTGGACTCAAACATGAGGGCTGACTCGCTTCGCTCGGATTTTAGCCCACATGTCCGCGCCCCTTATTTAGAAGTTATTGAATGTCCGTTCATTGTCTTTTGGTGCCAGCCAAAGCTGATTGTAGGTCAACTGTGTACGTATACCGGACCTTCACGACTTAGTTCTCTAGCTTCAACTATGAACGAGAACCAGACGTAGCCGACATTTAGTTTTGATTGAATTATTTACTCTAAAGCGGACATTAACTTTAAGCTAACGGGCGCAAACGTAGCGCGAAAATGGCGAAGCCGCGCTGCGTTTGTGTCCCAGTGACCGAAGGGAACGAGTTAAGCGTTTTGATACTTATTGAGCCTTCTCCCCAGCTTAACCAATTTTATTGGCTAAGCTGGAAGGCGACCAAACCCAAAATGGAGAAGACTCAATGCAATTCTATACTAACTTACATCCTTTTTACTGCGGAATCGATCTTCATGCACGAATGCTTTATGTGTGCATCTTAGATGAACGCGGCGAGATACTGGTTCATAAGAAGATAAAGGATTCTCCCGAACAGCTTTTAAACCTTCTTGCACCCTACATCGGGAATATTGTGGTGGGCGCAGAATGTATGCATTGTTGGTACTGGCTCAGTGATTTTTGTGAACATCATAATATTGATTTCATCCTCGGCCACGCTCTCTACATGAAGGCTATTCATGGTGGTAAGACGAAGAACGATAAAATTGATGCGTATAAGATCGCCAAGTTAATGCGAGGTGGTAATTTTCCTTTGGCTTACGTTTATCCAAAGGAGAAGCGTGCTATTCGAGATTTGTTACGCAGACGAACGCACGCTATGCGCCATAGTGCCGAGTTAAAGGCATTTATAAAGAACGCGTTGTCACAGTACAACCTGCCAGTCCCTGATAAGTCAGACTTAAGCTACACCACAGGTCGCGATGCAATGCGTGGGTATTTCTCCAATCCACAAGTTCAACGCAGTATTGATATGAATCTACGATTGATTGAAGTTTACGACCATGAAGTCAGCAGCATTGAATGTCATGTAGAAAAGCTCACTAAGCATGATAATGGCAGAGACTACTATTTGCTGCGTTCATTACCTGGTGTCGGACGAGTTCTTGCGCTGACTATTCTTTACGAGATAGGCAGTATTCAGCGTTTCGACAGTGTTCAGAAGTTTGCGTCTTATTCTCGCCTAGTTAAATGCAAAGCAGAGTCAGCAGGTAAAAGCTACGGTACTCAGGGAAATAAAATTGGTAATGCGCATCTTAAGTGGGCGTTTTCTGAAGCAGCGGTACTTTTTCTAAAGGGTAATCCGCCTGCGCAGGCTTATTTAGCTAAGTTACAAAAGCGAATGAGCAAGGCAAAAGCACTATCGGCTTTGGCGCATAAACTCGGTCGTTGTATGTACTTTATGTTGAAGAATCAAACGGTATTCGACAGTGAACGATTTTTAGCAGGGTAAGTCGCACAGGCGGATGAGCTGAACATCTAACTGGTCGAATGGTGAGTATGGTGTTCATGGTTATTTAGGGGAATAACCTGTAAGGCATGAACTATACCAATGTCCACAGCCATCACGTTTTGATTAGACATCCGCCTGTTGCGCATCAATACCCTGAGCTAAATCGCTTGCACCTGAGCTGAGCCTGCCCCTAACTGGCGAAAACCACTCAGCCACTACGTTTTGAATAGTGCCAGCGTCAGGTTAACCGATGAATGTCTAGTGCCCCTGTTCACGCCATGGAATGCACGGCAACAGGCAGCGATGAGATCGTACTAAGAGAGCCTCTATATGTGTTTGCCGCAGGTGATACCTGACGATGACCATGACAGATGAAGTTAGGAGGTTTAGCTTAGGGAGTTGGACTGACTGCTAGCGCAGCCAGCGAATAACTATTACCTATTGACAGGAGTTGGGCTCATATGTGTTAGCTGCCATGGCCTACTCCCCGCTGTTTCATATAATTTGCGAGCTGAACTGAATCGTTGTTTTGGCTACCAAGTAATGCTTTATAAACGCCAACTTGATCTTCGCTTTTCTTGTGCTGACCCAGTTTTTCTTTTCCGTGAATTTCGGTTACAACTACTTTGAATCCAACCACTGCCTTTAATAATCTTTGAATATATTCTTGCGGCATGAGTTCTGAGCTATCTAATATCTCAGGCTCGTACTTATGAACTAATGAGTTTATTGCCCTTAGCGTTTCAGTTGCATCCAGTTCATGAAATATTCCAAAACAATGCACTGACGCGTAGTTCCATGTTGGGACCGCTGGTTTTGAAGAATACCAAGTAGGAGAAATATATGAATGCGGCCCATTAAATAGAACAGATACTTTCTTTCCAGATAAATCTTTCCATTGTGGGTTAGCTCGAGCCATGTGCCCAATTATGCAGCCACTTTCATTTTCTGAGGTATCAAAAATTAGAGGAAGGCGCGTTGCCTCTAAATCTTGAGTGATTAACGTACCAAAACCAAACTCCGATATAAACGCACTAATTGAATGAATATCCGGCATTTCCATGTTTTTTGGGGTGTACATTCAAGTCCTTAATGCTAATGGCAGCTAACTTTCCAATAACGGGCGCAGGCACGTGGGGCATAATGGCGCAGCCGCCCCTCGTGTATGCGTCCCAGCGAATGCAGTGAGTGTGTTGATTGGGTTGTTATGTTCGTTTTTTAATAAACGAGCGATGAAACCAAATGTAATAGATAGCCATAGCTGTGCCAATTGGAATATTTAAAATATTTATGTACGCAGCAATTTGAGCAGGAAAATAAGCCCAAACTTTATTACGCAGTAATCCGAAGCCTGCAAAGGACATTAAGAAGAAGCTAGCAACAAATACTAGGGTGATAACCCCTTGGATGATGCCAAAAGAAGCTGCGTTATTTACAAAGGTCATACCGACAATAATGAAAAATAAAGCTCCGACTACGAAAAATAAAGCTCCTAAAATAATCCTATGAGTATTCATTCTCTTCCTAGAACATAGACACAATGACTCCCCGAGAAATGCTAGCCCCCGCATTTTCGTGGGTTAACTTTTCAGCCAGAGCCATAATTAGTTTGTTCAATACTAAATCAATT
>Ga0208816_100314_pt1 | contig 16152 bp, 15 predicted proteins | sample Virmet3734_803_FD_185737 | JGI IMG/M metagenome (GOLD analysis project Ga0208816, IMG submission 185737) | Marine viral communities from the Southern Atlantic ocean transect to study dissolved organic matter and carbon cycling - metaG 3734_803... | ecosystem: Environmental > Aquatic > Marine >...
GCATTAGTGTGACGTTCCGTTTAAATACGTGAAGTAATCCCATAGGAGAAATGGTATGAAAGTAGCCGTGTTAGGTGCTGCCGGTGGTATTGGTCAGGCGCTGTCTTTGTTGTTGAAAACACAATTGCCAGCAGGTTCAGATTTAGCGCTTTACGACGTAGCGCCAGTTGTTCCTGGTGTTGCCGTTGATTTGAGCCACATCCCCACTGCGGTAAAAGTAACCGGTCACGGTAAAGATGACCTAGCTGATGCACTAACTGGAGCAGACGTTGTTCTAATTCCAGCGGGTATGCCTCGTAAGCCAGGTATGGATCGTTCTGATCTGTTCAACATCAACGCCGGCATTGTTAAAAACCTAATCGAAGGTGTAGCTGATAACTGCCCGAACGCGTGTGTTGGTATCATCACTAACCCAGTTAACACTACTGTTGCGATTGCAGCTGAAACGCTAAAAGCAAAAGGCGTTTACGACAAGAATAAGCTTTTCGGTGTAACGACACTTGACGTTATCCGCGCTGAAACGTTTGTTGCTGAACTTAAAGATGTTGACGTATCTTCAGTGCACGTACCGGTAATCGGTGGTCACTCTGGTACTACAATCCTTCCTCTTCTTTCACAAGTTGAAGGCGTAGAGTTCACAGACGAAGAAGTATCTAGCCTAACCACTCGTATCCAGAATGCTGGTACTGAAGTGGTTGAAGCAAAAGCGGGCGGCGGTTCTGCAACCCTTTCAATGGGTCAAGCAGCAGCACGTTTCTGTTTATCTCTAGTTGCAGCAATGCAAGGTGAGAATGTGGTTGAGTACACTTATGTACAAACTGACGACAGCGACGACGCAGCATTCTTTGCACACCCAGTTCGCCTAGGTGCAAACGGTGTTGAAGAAATCTTGCCATACGGCGAGCTAAGCGCGTTTGAAGAAAAAGCGAAAAACGACATGCTTGAAGGCCTGCGTGGTGACATCAAGCTAGGCGTAGACTTCGTAAACGGCTAATCGGTGAGTATCATTGGCGGGCCTTTGAACGTAGGCACGCCGTGAATACTTCCCTGTAGGCTTCGCCACCGCTTCTCTGCGGTGGAGAGCCTACATTTTAATTACTTTCTCAGACTTCACATCAAGTTTCCACTTTATTATCAGCTCTTATCACCCCAGCGATTAAAGGTTCTGTTACGACCTTTGTGTATTAGTTAAGTGAAAGATATTTCGTGATATCGAAAAGCCTGATTTCACCGGCATCTAAAGTTACACCTTTATGTACAGCGTAAGCGTAACCTTTTAATACGCTATTGCCTTCAGACATAAGGAAAAGATGGGTGGCAAAAGTCGTGTGGGAAGTGGTTATTTCAACAATAGGGTGTTGAAGCGAGATATTTTCCGGTGAGATCTGTGTGCTAACAGCCAATTCACTCGTCTCCCCTTTTCTAAAAACCGTGAGCGACCCTTGTCTATCTTCATACAACTGAAGAAGAGCCAATTCTGGTTTATCTAAATAATGTAAAATGCCCACCCATAAACCGTACGGCGTCTCGTCGTTTGCGCGTTCCGCATTGTTTAGCAAAGTACCGTATTTCTCTAAAAACTTGCGAGGCGTTGAGCTAGATTCTTGTTTTATGAGTCGGTAACTAGTGGAAAGTAAGCCTTTATTGTCATTGTAGTTTGATTCAAGCGCGGTAAAGCTGGTGTCTAGGTAAGGGGACAGAGTAAGCGAACGGGTTACGTCTTCTTCGATAACGGTACTGATCGTACATCGGTTCTCTTTACAGGATATATCCTCATCACTAAAGGCTGAGCGTTTGGCGTACCTCAGGCCTGAAGGTATGTGGATTTCATAAAGAAAATGTTCGCCGCTATCGTTTATTTGGAGAAGTTTATACTGCATTTCATCTTCACTAATTCCTTCCCACAATCCGGGTGACAGTGATAGCGGTTTCGCTTGTAAACTTAATGTCGAAATCCCCAACAATAAACCTGCTAAGGCCGGTAGCAAATGCATGTTTAGTCCTTTATGAAATTGTTATGTCGATAAATAAGATAACGGTTTTTTTTTCATGATTAAAACTATTTGAGTGATTGGAGGGAAGAATATTGCTAAGCGAATGCTCTGGTTGTTGATTACTGCCCGTTTGCGGTGGCAGAGGTAACGCTTCAACAGGTAACCAGCGTTTTGCGCCTCTAAACTCGTGGCCAGACAACGTTAACTTAGATAAAGCTCGCCGTTTGCTTTGGCCAATTAAAAAGAAGTATGGCAACAAACTGAGCTGTGCTGATTTATTTGTCCTAGCAGGCACTATTGCCTATGAAAGTATGGGCCTTGTTTACGTAAACCCTGAGGGGGTTAATGGCAAGCCTGACCCCCTTAAAACCGCTTCCCATGTACGTGAAACCTTTGCGCGTATGGCAATGAATGATGAAGAAACTGTTGCATTAGCCGCCGGTGGTCACACGGTAGGTAAATGTCACGGTAATGGCAGTGCCGAAGCATTAGGGCCAGATCCAGAAGGTGCAGGTATTGAAAAAGTCGCCAGCCGGTGCCAAGCAGTGGGAACCTATCAATATTAAAGAGGAAGAGAAGCCTATTGATATTGAAGATCCAACAAAGCGCTACAACCCCATCATGACCGATGCTGAATCTTTTGAGCCACTAGAGCCCATTGCTGACGGCTACAGAAACTATCTTCAAAAAGACTACGTGGTTAAACCTGAAGAGCTAATGCTAGATAAAACCCAGTTACTCGGTTTAACAGCGAAAGAAATGACGGTACTCGTAGGCGGCATGCGTATGCTTGGCACTAACTACGGCGAAAGTAAGCACGGTGTATTTACCGATAACGTAGGCGCATTGAGCACAGATTTCTTCGTAAATCTTACTGACTTGAAATACACATGGAAGCCGACAGGGAAAAATAGCTACGCTATTGTCGACAGAGCGTCCGGTGATGAAGTGTTTACCGCTACGCGTTTTGACCTAGTGTTTGGTTCAAACTCTGTATTGCGCGCATATGCTGAGCTATACGCGCAAGATGACAGCAAAGAGAAGTTTGTTAAGGACTTTGTTGCCGCGTGGACAAAGGTGATGAACGCAGACCGCTTCGACCTTACCTGTTAGTGCTTATCTTTAGTGTAAGTAAAAACACTTAAGTAACAAAAAGCCCGCTTCATGATGACGCGGGCTTTTTTCGTTTTATTACTTAGCGAAGCGAGTGGCGACCAACATGATAAAACTATGTGCGCCAATTCAAGCGCTTCGCTAATACAAGTTTTAACCCGTGTTACGCATCCCGATAGCAATACCGGCAATGGTTACCATCATGGCGCGCTCTAGGCTGGTGTTTTGTGCGTCATCACCGGCTTTACGAATACGATCAAGAAGCTCGATTTGAAGGTAATGAAGTGGCTGAAGGTATCCTGCGCGGATCTCCATCGATTCTTTACCCTGCGGGTCGTTCTTCATAATGTCGTCATCGCCTGTGATAGCCAGCAGTGAAGAGATGCTTTCTTTAAGCTCGCTACGCAATGCTTCACCAAAGTGTTTAAGTTCTTTGGGTACCAAGCGCTCATCATAAGCTTCGCTAATGCGTGGGTCAGCTTTGTGGAACACCATGTCTAACATAGAAAGGCGTGAACGATAGAACGGCCATTCGCTGAACATCTCGTTAACCACTTTCTCGTTCTCAGGAGTCTTCACGCTATCAATAGCGCGCATAACGCCCAACCAGCTTGGCAGCACTAAACGTGTCTGTGCCCAAGCGAAGATCCATGGAATAGCACGTAAGCTCTCAATTCCGCCTTGTGGTTTACGCTTAGCAGGGCGGCTGCCTAGAGGTAGTTTACCTAGCTCTTGCTCTGGAGTAGCCACGCGGAAGTAAGGTACAAACTCTTCATCGTGACGTACAGTTGCACGGTAGTTATCACGACCTTGCGCTGCCATGGTGGTAATAAGCTCACGCCACTCTTCTTTTGGTGCCGGAGGTGGGAACAACATGGCTTCAATAATGGCGCTGGCGTAAATACCTAGGCTGCGTTTAGCCAGTTTTGGCATACCGAACTTATAGCGAATAGTTTCGCCCTGTTCTGTTACGCGGAAGCCGCCTTCTAGTGAGCCAGGAGGCTGTGAGTAAATAGCAGCGTGTGCTGGCAATCCACCACGACCAATCGTACCGCCACGTCCGTGGAACAGGGTTAGGCTTACGTCGAATTCTTCTGCAATGGCAACCAATGCTTCTTGCGACTGATACTGTGCCCAGCCAGCAGCCAATGCGCCTGCATCTTTCGCTGAATCAGAGTAACCAATCATAACGAACTGACGGCCCTTCACGTAACCGCGATACCAGTCGATAGACAGGAGTTTGCGCATTACATCTGGTGAGTTGTTCAAATCGTCAAGCGTTTCAAATAGTGGTGCTACCGGCATCGGCCAGTCTACACCGCTTTCTTGAAGAAGCAGCTGAACCGCCATGACATCTGATGGCTCACTTGCCATAGAGATAATGTAGATACCAAAGCCATGCTTGCTGTGCTTTGCAATGACCTTACAGGTCTCTAGTACTTCTTTTACATCGTCAGATGCATCCCATTGTGCTGGGAACAGAGGACGTTTTGAACCAAGCTCGCGCAATAAGAATGCTTGCTTGTCGGCTTCGCTCCACTGTGCGTAATCGCCTAAACCTAAATAGCGAGTGAGTTCGCTAAATACGTCTGCGTGACGTTCAGAGTCTTGGCGTACATCAAGGCGTAGAAGGTGAATACCAAAAACACGAGCACGACGAATGGTGTCTAGAAGTAGGCCATTAGCAACAACCTGCATACCGCAGTCTAATAGTGACTTATAGCAAAGCATCAATGGCTCGATAAGCTCATCGTCGCTTTCTATCCAGTTAGACGTGTCTGGATTTTTACCCGCAAGGTAGTCGGCAATGCCGTCACGAGTAGCAATAAATTTATTTACCAATGGGCGAAGTAGGGCGCGGTACGGTTCGTTTGCATCGCCTACTTGTTCACGTAGTTCTTCGTTGCAATCGTACATTGAAAGTTCTACTTGCAAACGATCAAGGTCGATAGCGAAAAGCTTAGCCGCGCGCTTTCTAGCAAGCAGCAGTACTTGCTCAGTTACTTTTGAAGTAACAAATGGGTTGCCGTCTCTGTCTCCACCCATCCAAGAGCTAAATTGTACTGGTGACGAGTCTAGCGGTAGTGATACGTCGTAGTCTTCGTTTAAGCGGCCATCTAGCTCGCGCATGAAGTCAGGTACCGCTTCCCACAATGAGTTTTCAATGACCGAGAAGCCCCAACGCGCTTCATCAACAGGGGTCGGGCGAACGGAACGAATTTCTTCAGTGTGCCAAGCTTGAGCAATAAGGTCAGCAATGCGTGTTTCTACCTTTTTACGCTCAACATCACTTAACGATTCTTGATGCACAGCCTGCAGGCAATCCGCTAGCTCTTTGTGTTTATGAATAAGTGTACGGCGCGTAACCTCAGTAGGGTGCGCGGTTAATACAAGATCGATGTTTAGTTTTGCAACGGCGTCTTGTACTTTGTCAGCAGTTAGTTCTGCTTTATCTAGGTGTTTGAAAAGGGCATCAATAGATGCATCAACATTCATTGCCGCGTTGTATTCTTGCTCGGCAATATTACCTAGGTTCAAGAATTGTGCGAAGGCACGACCAACAGTAAGCAAATCGCTGTCAGACATTGTTTTGAAAGTTTCTTTCAGTTCTTCGCTACAAGTAGCGTCTCCCTGATAAGAAGCTCGGCCGCCTTTTCGAATCTTTTCAATCCGGTCTAGCCACTCCTGACCTAATTGATTTTTGATTGTTTCACCAAGGGTTTTACCAAGGTATCGAACGGTATCTTTCAGTTCAGCATCGTAGTGTGTTTGCATGCTATCCTCCTAAATATATGGGCTAACCATACTGTGTCCTTTGCGACTTGTCTAACCACTTTCGGTTATAATTTACAACATTTTGATACTTTTGCACCCTAGTTAACATTGCTCAAAGCAAGATATTTTGTGGTGTGATACACTCTTGCACCGGAAAATGCAGAAACATTCTCGCGTCATGCGTTTTGTTTGAAATTTGTACTGCATTTGTAATTTAATTTCAGGAGTTCTTGTGACTGATACATTCAATACAGTAGAAACCCAAGCAAGTTACGGCATTGGTTTTCAAATGGGTCAACAACTACAATCGAATCCGTTTGACGGACTAGCGATTGACGCTGTTGTAGCTGGCCTTAAAGACGCCTTCGCAGGTCAAGCACCTCAGGTTGATAATGACACTCTACGTGATGCGTTTGGCGAAATTCACAAGCGTATGCAAGCTGCTAAAGAAGAAGCAAGCAAAGCGGTTATTGAAGAAGGCACAAAGTACCTTGAAGAAAACGCGAAGCGTGACGAAGTAACCGTAACTGAATCTGGTCTTCAATACGAAGTTGTTACTGAAGGTGACGGCGAGACACCAGATGCTTCTAGCACAGTACGTGTTCACTACCACGGTACGCTTATAAACGGTACTACGTTTGATAGTTCTTACGAGCGTGGTCAGCCAGCTGAATTCCCAGTAGGCGGCGTAATCAAAGGTTGGACTGAAGCACTTCAACTTATGAAAGCAGGTTCAAAGTATCGTCTATACGTACCACACGACCTAGCTTACGGTGAGCAAGGCGCTGGCGCAGCTATTGCACCTTACAGCACCCTGATCTTTGACGTAGAACTTCTTGACGTTCTAGGTTAATGATTTCTTCACAGGAGTGCCCAATGGTACTCCTGTGAATACCTGTATTCCTCTTTGTTAAATCTTTTACTCCTTTCTATCTTCTAGCCTATTTCTTTTACTTTTCTGAGGCTTAGTTTGTAAACAAACAGTTCACTCATAATCTGAGGTTGTTTGTGTTTCGCTTTTTCAAATATAAATATGTGATGCTACTATGTTCTGTTGGTGAGAATGCATGTATGCGATATGCTGACAAAATTGTATCAAAGATCGGCAGGCTTCCATCTGCTCCGAGTTGTTATCAGTGGCTTCGGCATTACAATAGCCCCACGCTCAAATAAGGAAAATTATTATGGTTATCAAGCCTAAAGTGAGAGGCTTCATTTGTACAAACGCGCACCCAGTGGGCTGTGCTAAAGCGGTTGATGAACAGATTGCTTATGTAGAAGCAAAAGGTGACTTAGGCGAAGGCCCTAAAAATGTACTGGTTATTGGTAGCTCAACAGGCTATGGCTTAGCGTCGCGCATCACATCTGCCTTTGGTTATGGTGCTAAAACACTAGGTGTGTGCTTTGAAAAAGCACCAACGGAGCGCAAAACGGGTACTGCTGGTTGGTATAACACTGCGGCGTTCCACGAAAAAGCCAAAGGGAAAGGCTTGTATGCAGATACAATAAACGGCGATGCTTTTTCTGATGAGATCAAAAACGAAGCTATCGAAAAAATCAAAGCCGAAATGGGCAAGGTCGACTTGGTTATTTATAGCCTTGCGTCTCCGCGCAGAACCGACCCAGAAACTGGTGTGACCTACAAGTCGACGCTTAAGCCAGTAGGCGAGGCATACACCACAAAAACTTACGACACAGATAAAGATAAAGTGCATGAAGTGGCGCTTGAGCCAGCCAACGACGACGAGATCCTTAACACCATTAAAGTGATGGGCGGCGAAGATTGGGAGCGTTGGATGGACTTTTTGCGTGAAGCCGATGTGCTTGCAGAAGGCTGTAAAACCACCGCATATACCTATATCGGTAAAGAGCTTACATGGCCTATCTACGGTCAAGCAACTATCGGTAAGGCAAAAGAAGACCTAGATCGCGCTGCTGCTGCTATTATTGGTAAAAACAGTGACTTGCTTGTACAAGCAAACGTAAGTTCACTAAAAGCACTGGTAACGCAGGCAAGTTCTGCCATTCCCGTAATGCCTCTGTATATTTCACTTATTTACAAAGTGATGAAAGAAGAGGGGACACACGAAGGGTGTATTGAACAAATTCATGGTTTATTCACACAATGCCTGTTTGGAAATACTCCTACGCTAGATGAAGCAAATCGCTATCGCATGGACGGCAAAGAAACCAACGACGCTACCCAAGCAAAAATTAAAGCGCTATGGGATCAGGTGACACAAGAGAACTTCCATGACTTAAGTGACTACAAAGGTTACCACCACGAGTTCTTAAAACTATTCGGTTTTGACATTTCCAGTGTTGATTACGACAGTGAAGTTGACCCACTGGTTAAGTGGTAAAACTTAAACTTACCATTAATTAACCTAGTGCTATCTGTGCAAAAGCCGTCTGATTTGACGGCTTTTTTGTGCTTTATTGCAAGCCGATATGGGGTGTCAGCGGTAAAAATGTAAATGAATAAGACCAAAGGTTTACATTAAATTGTAGAAAAATTTGCCTTTATCTTGAAATAGCGTGGCACAAACGTATGGGTTAATGCTAAAATCCCGAAATTAAGTGGGGGCCTTTTCTGCCTCTGCCTATACAGCAGTAGCGATTACCGCTACACAACAATAATAATAAGTGTAATTTTCTGCTGGTGGTCTATAAATATTGGGCGAACAAAATGCCCGCAAAAGGAATTATGCGTTGCGGCTTCATAACAGGCTGACCGCGGCATTTACAGCAAGTTCCATCAATCAACAACGAAAAGGTGTTTAACACCTGTTAATAGTGCGTTTTTGCATGCTGACAGGCAGGATTTCTGCGGTCATGCAAAAGGGTATTTCTATTAGAGTAGTGCAATTACATATGATAAAAATCAAGAAAGGTCTCGACCTCCCAATTGAGGGAGCGCCAAAGCAGGAGATTGCTGATGCATCTGCTGCAACGCGCGTTGCCATTCTGGGAGAAGAATATGTGGGTATGCGCCCTACCATGCACGTCCAAGTTGGCGATGTAGTGAAGAAAGGTCAGGTACTTTTTGAAGACAAAAAGAACCCTGGCGTTAAATTCACTGCGCCAGCTGCGGGTGAAGTGGTAGAGGTTAACCGTGGTGCAAAACGTGTTCTTCAGTCTGTAGTTATCAAAGTAAACGGCAGCGATGCTGTGACATTTGACAAAATTGCAGCTGACCAGATCGCGAGCGCAACACGCGAGCAACTTCAGTCAATCCTTGTAGAGTCAGGCATGTGGACAGCGTTCCGTACACGTCCATTTAGCAAATCTCCTAAGCTAGACTCTGTTCCAAGTTCAATTTTCGTTACAGCAATGGATACCAATCCACTAGCAGCAGATCCTGCAGTGATTATTGCTGAGCGCCAAGACGATTTCGTAAATGGTCTTAAAGCATTAACGCAATTGAGCGGTGGCAAGACTTACGTTTGTAAAGCGGCAGGTGCATCTGTTGCTACTGGCGATGCGGCAGTTGATGTTGAAGAATTTGGCGGTCCTCACCCTGCGGGCCTACCGGGTACTCACATCCACTTCCTTGATTCTGCTGGCATGAACAAAACGGTTTGGCACATCAACTACCAAGACGTTATGGCGATTGGTGCATTGCTGACCTCTGGCGAGTTAGATAACCGTCGTGTTATTTCACTTGCAGGTCCTGCTGCAACCAACCCACGCTTAGTGCGCACTGTAATTGGCGCAGACTTAACCGAACTAACTGCTAGCGAGCAAGTAGACGGTGAAGTACGTGTTATCTCAGGCTCAGTACTTAGTGGTACTACGGCGATGGGTGTACACGGATTCCTAGGTCGTTTCCACACACAAGTTTCACTATTAAAAGAAGGTCGCGAGAAGAAATTGTTCGGTTGGATCATGCCTGGTTCAAACCAACACTCAGTGACTCGTGCTTACTTAGGTCACCTAAGTGGTAGCAAGAAATTTGATATGACAACAACTACCAATGGTTCAGAACGTTCTATGGTTCCAATTGGTAATTACGAACGCGTTATGCCCCTAGATATCATTCCTACGCTTCTGCTTAGGGACCTGATTTCTGGTGATACTGACGGTGCTCAGACGTTGGGTTGCTTAGAGTTGGACGAAGAAGATTTGGCATTGTGTACTTACGTATGCCCTGGCAAATACAACTACGCTCCTATCTTACGCGACTGTTTGACCACGATAGAGAAAGAGGGTTAAGTCATGGGTTTAAAAGCGTATTTAGAAAAAATTGAACCGGATTTCGAGCCGGGTGGTAAGCATGAAAAGTGGTATGCGCTTTACGAAGCTGCGGCTACCATTTTTTATACGCCAGGTAAGGTAAACAAAGCGAACACGCACGTGCGTGACAGCATTGACCTTAAACGCATCATGATCATGGTATGGATGGCAACATTCCCAGCTATGTTCTTCGGTATGTACAACATTGGTTTTCAAGCGCAAGAAGCTATTGCTGCTGGCGCAGGAACACTGCCTGACACATGGCAGGCGGGGCTTTTCACTGCACTAGGCGGTGATTTGACAAACGCTGGCATATTAGGCCTGTTCTTCTACGGTGCATGTTTCTGGCTACCTATTTATGCAGTAACGTTTGCTGTTGGTGGTTTCTGGGAAGTACTGTTCGCTTCTGTGCGTAAGCACGAAGTAAACGAAGGTTTCTTCGTAACATCAGTGCTGTTTGCACTAACACTTCCAGCCACGATTCCTCTATGGCAAGTAGCACTAGGTATTACCTTTGGTGTTGTTATTGCTAAAGAAGTATTCGGTGGTACAGGTCGTAACTTCCTTAACCCAGCTCTGTCTGGTCGTGCTTTCCTTTACTTTGCGTACCCTGCACAAATCTCAGGTGACCAAGTATGGGTAGCAGCAGATGGTTATTCGGGTGCAACGTCTCTTAGCCAAGCCGCTTGGGGCAACCTAGACTACGCTGATATGACGCAGTGGATGGATAGCTTCATCGGTACTATCGCGGGCTCAGCAGGTGAGGTATCTACACTAGCTATTATTCTTGGTGGCTTGTTCATCATGTACATGCGTATAGCAAGCTGGCGCATTGTTGCTGGTGTTGCAATTGGTGTGGCGTTCTTCGCAACCTTGCTAAACCTAATCGGCAGCGATACTAACCCTATGTTTGCAATGCCTGCACATTGGCACTTTGTTGTTGGTGGTCTTGCGTTTGGTATGTTCTTTATGGCGACAGACCCGGTGTCTGCATCGTTCACAAACCAAGGTAAGTGGGCTTACGGTATCTTCATTGGTTTCATGACGGTACTTATCCGCGTCCTAAACCCAGCCTTCCCTGAAGGTGTAATGCTAGCAATTCTGTTTGCTAACTTGTGGGCGCCACTGTTCGACTATTTCGTCGCACAAAGCAACATCAAGCGGAGGGTAGCACGTGTCGGCTAAGAAAGAATCTTTAGGCAAAACTATCGGTGTAGTAGTAGCCGTATGTTTGGTTTGTTCAATTGTTGTTTCTGGCGCGGCTGTTGGCCTTCGCTCTCTACAGCAAACAAACGCGGCTCTTGATAAAAAGAGCAACATTCTTAATGCTGCAGGCCTTTACGAAATGGGCATGAGCAATAACGCTATCGAAAGCACGTACAGCGAGCGAGTAGAGCAGCGTTACGTTAATCTTGAAGAAGGCACGTTTGTTGAAGCGCCTGCGCCAGATTACGACATGTATAAAGCTGCTAAGCAGACTGAGTACAGCACAAAGGTAACTAACAGCAATGTAGGTTTCCAACGTCGCCCTAACGTGGCAAGTGTTTACTTAGTGCGCAACGAAGCAGGTGATGTATCTCGTATCATCCTTCCTGTTCACGGTAGCGGTCTTTGGGATCTTATGTACGGATTCTTAGCGATAGATGCAGACGGCCAAACGGTTCGCGAGCTTATTTACTATCAGCAAAAAGAAACGCCAGGACTAGGTGGTGAAGTGCAAAACCCTGCTTGGCAGGACAAATGGGACGGCAAAGAGCTTTACGAGAATGGCGAAGTTGCTATTCGCGTAGTGAAAAATGCTAACCCTAGCAATCCTCACACTATCGATGCGCTTTCAGGTGCAACCCTAACCAGCAACGGTGTTGAAAACACTATTCGTTACTGGGTAGGCGAGCAAGGCTTCGGCCAGTTCCTGAAGAACCAAGCATGGCGTTCATAAGGGAAGTCTCATGGCAGATACTAAAGAAATGAAAAAGGCCCTCTTTGGGCCAATCCTGGACAACAACCCGATCGCCCTACAGGTATTGGGTATCTGTTCAGCACTGGCAATTACCACTAAGCTGGAAACAGCATTGGTAATGTCGCTAGCGCTTACAAGCGTTGTAGCGTTCTCAAACTTGTTTATTTCACTAATTCGTAACCAGATTCCATCTAGCGTTCGAATTATTATCCAGATGACCATCATTGCATCGTTGGTAATCGTTGTTGACCAAATTCTGAAAGCGTATTCGTATGAAATATCGAAGCAGCTGTCGGTATTCGTTGGTCTGATTATTACTAACTGTATCGTAATGGGTCGTGCTGAAGCTTACGCCATGAAGAGCCCACCTCTAATGAGCTTCCTTGATGGTATTGGTAACGGCTTAGGCTACTCTTTCATCCTGATTGTTATTGGTACAATTAAAGAGCTATTTGGTTTCGGTACTATTTTAGGTTTCGAAATCCTTCCACTGGTTCAAAACGGTGGCTGGTACCAAGGTAATGGTTTGTTAATTTTACCATTCAGCTCATTCTTCTTAATCGGCGGTATGATTTGGGTTATCCGTACTATCCGTCCTGAGCAAGTAGAGCCTAAGGAGTAAGTCATGGAACATTATTTGTCGTTATTTGTTCGCTCAATCTTTGTTGAGAACATGGCGTTATCACTATTCTTAGGTATGTGTACCTTCCTTGCGGTATCTAAGAAAGTTAAAACTGCTATGGGTCTTGGCGTAGCGGTAATCGTGGTACTAGGTATCTCGGTTCCGGTTAACCAAATTATTTATGTAAACATTCTTGCTCCAGGCGCATTAGCGTGGGCAGGTTTCCCAGAAGCTGACTTAAGCTTCCTTAACTTCCTAACCTTTATCGGTGTTATCGCGGCATTGGTACAGATCCTAGAGATGAGCTTAGATAAGTTCTTCCCAGCGCTTTATAACGCACTAGGTATCTTCCTTCCGCTTATTACCGTTAACTGTGCAATCTTCGGTGGTGTAGCGTTTGCAGTACAGCGTGAATATAACCTGACCGAAAGCGTTGTTTACGGCGTAGGAAGTGGTATTGGCTGGGCAATTGCAATTGTGTTGCTTGCGGCAGTACGTGAAAAGCTTAAATATGCTGATATGCCAGATGGTGTTCGCGGTCTTGGTTCTGTATTCATGATCGCGGGTCTAATGGCACTAGGCTTCCAGTCATTCACTGGTATTCAGCTGTAAGAAAGCTCGGGAGCATATAAATGAATAATGTAGAAATATATCTAGGCGTCGGCATGTTCATTGCCATCGTTCTAGCGCTGGTATTTATTATCATGTTTGCCAAGTCTAAATTGGTACCAAGTGGTGATGTCACTATCACTATTAATGGTGACCCAGACAAAGCAATCAAAACTGCACCGGGTGGCAAGCTACTTGGTGCTCTAGCTGATGCAGGATACTTCGTATCTTCTGCGTGTGGTGGCGGTGGTTCATGTGGCCAGTGTCGTGTAGATGTACACTCAGGTGGTGGTGAAATCCTTCCAACTGAACTAGACCACATCACTAAAGGTGAAGCGCGTGAAGGTTGCCGTCTTTCATGTCAGGTTGCGATTAAGCAAGACATGGAAATCGAGCTAGAAGAGTCGGTATTTGGTGTTAAGAAGTGGGATTGTGAAGTTATCTCTAACGATAACAAAGCTACCTTCATCAAAGAGCTTAAGCTTAAAATTCCTAACGGCGAAAGCGTACCTTTCCGTGCAGGTGGTTACATTCAGATTGAAGCGCCAGCTCACCATGTTAAGTACAAAGAGTTCGATATTCCTGAAGAATATCGCGGTGACTGGGAGCGCTTTGGCTTCTTTGACATTGAGTCTAAAGTAGACGAAGAAACCATTCGTGCGTACTCAATGGCGAACTACCCAGAAGAAGAAGGCATTATTATGTTGAACGTGCGTATCGCTACGCCGCCACCTAATAACCTAAGCCTTCCTGCTGGTAAAATGTCATCGTACATTTGGAGCCTGAAAGAAGGTGACAAAGCGACTATCTCTGGTCCATTCGGTGAGTTCTTCGCGAAAGAAACTGAAAACGAAATGGTGTTCGTAGGTGGTGGTGCGGGTATGGCCCCAATGCGTTCACACATTTTCGATCAGCTTCGTCGCCTTAAGTCTAAGCGTAAGATGAGCTTCTGGTACGGTGCACGTTCACTTCGTGAAATGTTCTATACCGAAGACTTCGACGAGCTAGCAGCAGAAAACGATAACTTTGAGTGGCACGTAGCACTTTCAGATCCTCAGCCAGAGGACAACTGGGAAGGTTACACAGGGTTCATTCACCAAGTACTTCTTGAGAACTACTTGAAAGATCACCCTGCACCAGAAGACTGTGAGTTCTACATGTGTGGACCACCTATGATGAACGCGGCCGTAATCAACATGCTTAAAGAGCTAGGTGTTGAGGACGAAAACATCATGCTAGATGACTTCGGTGGCTAATCTACCAAGCTAACAAGCATTTAAAAAAGGGGCGCAAGCCCCTTTTTTGTTAACGCACAACGTACATAATAATGTGTTTATGGTGTACAAGTTAGGTAAGGACAACAACGTGATTCGTTTCGCAATTCGAATTTTTCTCGCTTTTTTTGCAATAGGCATATTAGTACTTGCAAGCTGTAGTGATGAAAATGCGCCTGTAGTACATCTTCAGGGCCAAACAATGGGTACAACCTACAACGTTAAATACCTTGTAGGTAAGGAGCCGGTAGAAGGGTTACAGGCTGAAATAGACGTACGTCTTGTTGAAGTAAACAAGATGATGTCAACGTATGACCCTACATCAGAACTTTCAAGGTTCAATCAGTATCGCTATACCGATAACTTTGCCGTATCGCCAGACACTTTGACCGTGGTTAATGAAGCGTTGCGTTTAGCTAGCTTAAGCGGAGGTGTGCTTGATGTAACGGTGGGCCCTTTGGTGAACTTGTGGGGGTTTGGCCCAACAAAACGCCCCGAGAAAGTACCAAGCCAAGGGGAGATCGACGAAATTAGAGACTATGTGGGTTATCAGAAACTGTCGACCACGCCAACCGGTCTCAAAAAAAGCCACCCCATGCTCTACGTCGATTTATCGACCATAGCCAAAGGTTTTGGTGTAGATGAAGTGGCAGAGATCCTTGAAAAGCACGGTATTGAAAACTACCTTGTAGAAATAGGCGGTGAAATGCGCGTGAAAGGTGAACGTGGCGACGGCAGCGAGTGGCTTATCGCTATTGAAAAGCCGGTTACTACTGAACGCGCAGTTCAAAAAGTTGTCTCAATAGGTGAAAACGCGGTTGCTACGTCGGGCGACTATCGTAACTATTACGAAGAAGACGGGGTTCGTTATTCGCACCTAATAGACCCAACTACCGGTAAACCTATTTCGCATAATTTGGTATCGGTAACCGTTGTCCACCCTTCATCTATGACATCAGACGGTCTAGCTACCGCGTTCAATGTTATGGGGTGGGAGCAAGCGATAGCGATCGCCGAGCAAGAACAGCTTGCCGTATTCCTCATTCGTCGCACCGATGACGGATTTGAGGAGTATGCGTCGCCAGAATTTGATAAACTGGTCACAGTTCATAATTAGGGGGTAGCGATGTCTACATTTATTCTCGCTTTCGGTTTCTTTCTTACTATGGTTTTGGCCATGGCCGTTGGCTACCTAGTTCAGAAAAAATCTATTTCTGGAAGTTGCGGTGGCTTAGGTGCACTAGGTATTGAGAAAGCCTGTGATTGCCCAGAACCGTGTGATCGTAAAAAGTCACGCATGGAAAAAGAAGAAGCCCGCCAGAAAAAGCTAAACGAGTGGAAGCAGAACCAAATTTTGTAATGCTTCGCCTTTCGTTGGCTTAAAATCTAAAAGCGCTGTTAGATGCTAATCGACAGCGCTATTTTTGTTTTTTTAACACAGCCGTGAACTATGCGTGCGAGCCATCAATTCTATTTAGAATCCATAACGAACTAGTGTAATTCAACGTTATTAGTAATATACTGTCTTTTTGTACAGTTTTACGTTTAAAGCTAAAGAATGAAGGCGGA
>Ga0208816_100320_pt1 | contig 15944 bp, 14 predicted proteins | sample Virmet3734_803_FD_185737 | JGI IMG/M metagenome (GOLD analysis project Ga0208816, IMG submission 185737) | Marine viral communities from the Southern Atlantic ocean transect to study dissolved organic matter and carbon cycling - metaG 3734_803... | ecosystem: Environmental > Aquatic > Marine >...
CTCAGAAGCTGCAAAGAAAACACGAAAGGAGACGCAGCCATTGACCAAATCATGACCGCTGATAAACAATAAAGGGTGGGTCAAATCTCGGTGAAAATACCGGGTCAGTTCTCAATGAAAACCAACAGCATAGATGCCAAATCCCCAGGACTTGGGAGCCTGACGGCGGTTCGACGCATGCTCGCCCACCTTATTCATCACTGCGCCCGCAGCGGCTTGCAGCTCCTCGTCGGCAGCTTCTTGCACGATAGCCATGCCGAGACTGAGTGCTTCGAGCTCCGTAAACGACAGCGCCATGGGCGGAAGAAAGACTGGTTCGCGCAGCAGATAGCCCACACCGCGCTCTCCATCTATCGGGACGCCGGACGCGACCAGCGTGTCGATGTCCCGGTAGACAGTGCGAATGGAAACGTCGAGCGCCTCTGCGATGTCGCGGGCAAGATGGAGCCGTCCGTCTCGGACGATCTCCACTATTTCAGCAAGTCGCTCGCTGCGCTGCATTTGCGGGTCAGTCGATGACCACTTCCAGCTCAGAGTGCATGAGCTGAACAGTCGGTCCGTTGATGGCGACGAGGAAATCGGCGTTCCCAGGCGCTTTGCCTATTTCAGCCGCCGCGGCTCTCGCGGCGTCCATGTCTTCCCACTGGATATGCTCGATCCATGTCCCCCCTTCGGTGCATGAAAGACGACGGCGCATGAAGCCGGGACGGGCCGCGACCCAGGAACTCATTCTGCTAGCGGCGGCAACAAACTCTTCGCGGCTAACACCGTCGTTAAGCTTAAAGGTGACGGTTTCGATGACATTCTTAGACATTGGATACTCCTGTGTGTCTTATTAAGAGAGCCACCACTACTACGCCACCTCAACTGACATAATATGTCAGTTGAGGTGGCGAATCTAGAAGTCTGATGCTTGAGAAGCGGATTCTGAAGCGAGATTTAAAAAACGACCGCCTCGTCCGCATATCAGCCATCAGCTAACTAGATTTGCGCCGCGACGCGAAGGATGTCTCCTTCGAGCCCATAGTGACGAATGCTGCACGATGGGCGAATGTCGGTTGCCGACCTCACTACGCCGGCGTGCGCGTCATCTCACGGATCAGATCATTTGTCTCTGGTCTCGTCGTTTGGTGCCGATATCGAAGAGCCACAACAGTTCTTGATATTTCAAGGCCATCGATGGGTTTCGACACCAGGCCAATGTCCGAAGGAATAGCGGTGGCTGGCAGGATCACCGCACCCAACCCTTGCCGAGCAAGCTCAACCAGCCAATCCACGCGATTTGACCGATAGGCCGCGTAGAGTTCGTGACCCTGATCCGCGCAGGTCCCAAACAAAGCATCCCGCATTTCGCAATTTAGTCGGTCAAGCATGTCAGTTTTCGCAAGAGTCGACAGAGAAATCGTATTTAGTTCAGACAACGGGTGCGACTTTGACACCACGACCTTGTAGTCCTCTTCATAGAGACGGTCTATGCGATAGAGGTCTTCACCGACCTTCTCTGCGCTGACGACAACGTCAAACTCACCATCCCGCAACCCGGCAAGAAGCTCGGAGGATGACGCAACGATCAATTCGATTTCGGCTTGCGGCAATCGCGTACGAGTACGCTCCATAGCTGCCGAAATCCTGTTGTGGCCAATCGTTTCACCGACACCGACAGAGATTGGAACCCGCTCCAAGCGCATATGACGGATCGCTTCTGCCTTAGCCAGTCGCGTCTCATCGTGAACCTTCCGCAACCTTGGCTGCATGAGTTTTCCGAGGGTGGTAAGCCTGCATCCCGCACGGTCCCTGACAAACAGGTCGCCTCCAAGCTCGTCTTCAAGTTTCTTGATCGCAGTCGTCAAGGAAGGTTGGGAGACATTGGCGGCACTGGCTGCGTGGGTAAAGTTTCGGTGCTCGCAGACAGCGAGAAAATACCTGATCTGGTTCATTTCCATCGCCGCATTCTCCGTCACATCCCGGTTCAGGCCATCAAACCAACTACGATAGCCCATGTCTATCAAAGAATAGAATTTCGGAATTGGAGTCCGACGCATCCGGCATGGGACAAGAGTGCATCGAAACCAACCACGATGCACTTCAAACCAGGAGACGACCATGAAAACGCAAGTCCTTCAGACATTCGCCGCACTGGCTCTGATCACAACTTCTGCAACTGCACAGGACAACCCAATGGAAAATCATACTGCCAGTTACATCGCCATGCCCGCCGCCGAAGGCCAGACCGGAGCCTTCGCGGAGTTTCTGGCTGGTGCCGCACCTATCGTGCGAGAAACAGAGCCGGGCACCGTACTTTGGTTTGCTCTGCAAGCCGACGATACGCTCGCAATCTTTGACATCTTCGCAGATGAAGAAGCACGCGACGCTCATTTCTCAGGAGCGGTTGCTGCGGCTTTGAACCAAAACGCGGACGCGCTGGTCGACGGAGGATGGGACGACGGTGTTGTCGCGAATATCAACAACTCCGATGTCCTGTCGGTAAAGGCGCCAGTTGATCTCTACACGGCAACGACCGCAACTTACATCAAGCTCGAAGCTGCTCCAGGTAAAGGCCCCGAATTGGCAGCCTTGCTGACCGCCGCCGGCCCCATCGTCGCAGATACCGAACCCAAGACATTGTTCTGGGCGGCGCTGCAGATTGACGAGAACAACTTTGCCATCTTCGACATCTTTGCCGACAACTCTGGCCGCGAAGCGCACTTTGCCGGACAAGTAGCTGGACTCCTGAATGAAAAGGCTCCAGGATTGGTCTCTGGCGGATGGGGCGATGGTGTGTTGGCAAACGTCCACAATTTCGACATCCTCGCTACTAAGTAGTCTCGAGGTGAATTGAGAAAGAAGTGCCCGGTGCAACCCATCGGGCGCTTTGCTGTTTGAATTTAGATTCACCCCATAGCGGCCGTTCGAGCAAGCGCAGCGAACTGGCGCTCTGTCCGCATTGCTGCCCATGACCGAAACCGCAGCGAAGGTCGAGTCCGAGCCCGACTTGCGTAATGCTGCGTTGCGCGCGAAGGTCAGCTTTCACGATTGTTTGGATTTGATCGCACTCATTGAAACGCTATCGCAAGGCCACAGAAATGCAGAACGCCTCAATAGAAATTTGTGACCTCGAAGCCTCAGAAGCAGATCAACTCGGTGTCATATTCTTCGATGCCGTGCGTGAAGGAGCGACTGAATTCTATAGCTTAGAGCAGCGACGGGCTTGGGCGCCAAAGACGCCTTCGGGGCCAAGTTGGGCATCGCGGCTGGCCGCTCAGAAAACCGTAGTTGCGCGTAAGGCGGGCCTGCCAGTTGGCTTCATGACGCTGGATGGCGATGGTTACATTGATCTTGCTTTCGTCGCACCTGGACACCAACGGCAGGGCATCGGAGGATATCTTTACGCCCGGATCGAGGCATTGGCACGTGACGCTAATATCGCGCGCCTTCATTCGCAAGCGAGCTATCTCGTTCGAGGTCTCTTTGAGCAGCAGGGGTGGGATGTCGTTCGCGAGCAGCAGATCGAACGGGCTGGCGTTACATTGACGAACTTTCTGATGGAGAAGCGTCTCCATGATCCAGTCCAGCGCACCGAGGTTGCCGAAAATTCGGAGCAAAGCTGACTTTCAGGTCCAACCAATGAAGTTCTGCTTCGTCCGCCCAAAAGACCTCAGCGTTCCTTGTAGCTATCGGCGGCTTCGAGCCCACGATACCGAATGCTGCACAACACTCCAAAGGCTGCTTTGCAGATGCTATCGCTTGATAGACCAGACCATCGCGGTCTCGTAACCCGCAGATTCCAGCAACTCAACCTTAGAAGCCCAACCTGCCGGACAGACGACAAAGGCGGCTCCTATCCCACGGTTGGCAAATGCCGCCTCAGCCGCTCGCAATAGCGCCCTCGCACTTTCACCACCGTGGTCGAGAGCCGCCGGGTTGGCCAGCTCAGAGTGGTAGTAATCGTCAATCACACCCGTCCCCGTGATGTCGTGGGCAGGGGGAAAGTGCAGCCGTGAGGCGGGCTGTGCGATGATATAGCCTTGCAAGTCCTCGGACGGTCCCAGAACCATCATGTCCCGATCTCGGAGAGTTAAACTCCGCGTCATCCAGGCTAAAAACCGTGGATCAGCTTCGGGATGGATTTCCCAGAACGGATCGATGTCAAAAAGAACCTGACGGTTCTCGGCGCTGCGGGCAACGATACCTGGAACATCGTCTTCCCTCGCTTGTCGAACATCGGCGGGCACTCCCTGATCGCCAAGGTAGCTGCGCGATAGATAAAGCGTCAGAGGTTCATAGCCGCTTGCCTCGAACGCGGTTCGCCAGACTTTTCCCGCCACGTAGGATGCCAGTTTGATCTTGGCACCGGCTTCTTGTAGAGCGTCCTCGGCTGCGGCCAACAGGCTCTCCAAAGTGCCGTTTGGTGCATCGGCTGCAACGAAGGAGTCTGGCAGGATCAGCCCTGGCTCGCCGAACGAACCTGCATAGATTGGGGGGACCGGTAGCATCATCGCATGAATGACACCCGTGATCTTCCCCCCATCGTCCGCGACATGCCAAAACTGTTGAAAGGGTTGTTGATCGGCTGTTAGCGCAAATCTCAGCGCCTTTTCGATCTGCGTGGGCGCGTCATCTGCCATCTTCCAAAGGATCGCACCCTCTACATGGCGCTCCTGCGCATCCAACATAAGTAGCTCGATCAGGCGCTGCATGTCGTCGGGTGTTGCTGGTCGGATCGTCTGGGACATAGCTCGGTCTCTTGTAGCCATTGCTGAGTGCTGCTTTCCCGCCTGTATCGGCCGCCTGCACCAAATTGACAAAGCAGTATAACTCCATAAGAGTTTAGAAAAACTGACGCCTTTGAGGCATCGAATGAAGAACATAAACCTGAACGCGCTCCGGGTGTTCTCTGTCGTCGCATCGCACCGGAACCTGCAACGCGCGGCTGAAGAACTGAATCTATCGCGTGGTGCAGTCTCTCAGCGGATCAAGCAGCTCGAAATCGAGCTGGGGGTGGTTCTTCTTGTGCGTGGCGCACGTGGTGTCTCGCTGACCCCGGAGGGCGAGCGCTGTCATACGGCAATGGAAGACGCTTTGGCGATCCTCGACACTGCATTTGTGAGCATCGGCGAGGACGGTGATCGCGTCACGCTACATCTTGGTTCTTCCACCGCAACGAAGTGGCTGATGCCCCGGATGGACGCTTTCGCAGCCAAGTTTCCGAACGTGTCCCTCACCACACAGGTCCACGAGCAGGTTCTGGCGCGCAGTCTGGGCCGGAACGAGATCGCTATTTGGCCCGGTAAAGCACATGACAAGAATGCAGCCCACGTATCGCGCCGCTTGGCCGACATCCGTTTAATTGCCGTATGCAGTCCTAATTTCTTGCGACCAGATTGGCCAATGGGGCTGGAGACGCTGCTGACGCTGCCGCTCCTTCAGGACGCACACCGGCGTTGGGAAAAGCTGATCCATAAAACCGGGTATGGAGACACGCACAAGCTACTCAACTTCGACAGATCTGCCTTGGCTCTCGATGCTGCAATCGGTGGTCACGGCATTGCCATCGCGCCGACCTATATGGTGGAGAATGATCTTCGGTCAAAGAAACTGGTGGAGATTTGGGTCGATCCCGATCCCTCTGATGATGCGCTATATATCTCATGGTCAAAGGACCATCTCGGCCAGACGCGCATCAAGCGGATCGTTGATTGGATTGCATCTGAATTCGAGTGAAGCCGACCTTCGGTTCGGGAAAGCGAACGGCAGCAAAGTCCCGCTTAGCAGCCATCTGCTCCCCAATTTTGTGCTGAGACGCGGAGAATGTCTCCTCCGAGCCCAAATTGTCCGCGTGAGGGGCAGACTTTTTCGCAGGTGCGGCATCAGCAGGACCAGCAAGAACGGCCCGGAGCTGACGTTCGTTGCCAGCGCAGCCAACGACCAGTGCTCAGCCTTCTCTTTCTATTCAATCATTCGGTATTTGACAGTTTCATCTGTGACTACGCTTGTCGATGTAAGGCTCTGCTCCGCTCACACGACTGAGATTTGGAAGAAGCTCAAATTTCCATGCGACTGAAAGGAAATGGCTTCTGTGTCGCCGAAGGGGTTTTGCGCATACCGAAGTGCGTTTGCGCTAAGCGGAGCGATTTCCGCACCAACGAAATAGATTTATTAAGCCGACCAGATTGCGACCACGTTGATCAAGCGGGGTATTCGGCATCCGCGAACGAGTGAAGTTACAGACTGAACAAGTGCCTTCGAGGATGGCCTGAAACGTCCAACCGTCATGATACCTGCACCCGAGATACTTGCAGCCGAGCGAGATTGACATGTTCGCGAAAACTGGTAACGATTCCTGATGTCGTCTGCTCTGAGGATCGCTATCGGGACGTTCGGGCGGGTCGCTCTCCTTGATATGGACCGTCCCCTCGTCAAGCATGCCCATGCGCAATGCCACGTGCTGCTGAAGGTCGAGGGTGCCGATACCGAGTTTGACGTTGGCGGGCGGTGCGTGCCGCTAACCGATGAAAGCGCCGTGCTCATCAACGCTTGGGAGCACCACAGCTACGTGCACCGCGCAGGCCAGCCGCCGACGATCATCCTCGCGCTTTACATTGAACCGACTTGGCTGCGTGCGTTTCGCGACAATTGGGAAGCGAGTGCGGGACCGGGTTTTTTCCCCCATCCGGGCGGCGCCATCACGCCGCAGATCCGCCGTCAGGTCGGCGAGACCGCCGAGGCGATGGTGCAGGACCCAGGCGGCGCCGCAGCACATGAACGTCTTATCGGGCGGCTAATGGTTTCGATCATCGAGCGGCTGGCGCTTTGGCGCGAGGTGCAGCCGTCGCTTCGGGCGCGGGCCACAGCAATGCGCGCGCCCGACCGGCGGATCGCGCGGGCCCAGGCCTTGATGCGAGCGGACCCGGCTCGCATCCCTTCGATGGAGTGGTTGGCACGCGAAAGTGGCGTGTCCCGCGCGCATTTCTTCCGGTTGTTTGAGGCCGAGACCGGCATTTCTCCGCGTGTCTATCTGAACACCCAGCGAGTGGAGCGCGCGGTGCAGGCAGTCGCAAACGACACCCGCAGCTTCACCGACATCTCTGTCGATTTGGGCTTCTCAGTGCCGGCGCATTTCTCGCGCTTCTTCCATGACCATGCTGGCTCCTCGCCGAGCACCTTCCGCGATGTCTCGGCGCTTCGCGACAGCGTCTGACCCCCGTTTTTGAGACTCCTCGGTAAGGTCCGAGACCTGGCGGGATCGCGGGGCCTGCGAATGCGCGCCTAACGTCCTTTCCAAGGGCTTGCCCATGCCAAGCCGGGAGGAGACATGAAAGATACCGTTACAGAGACACTCGTCGGCCGCTCGGTCGCACGCGTCGAGGATCCGGCACTCCTGTCGGGGCACGGGCGTTACATCGACGATCTGCCGGTGGCACCAGGAACGCTGGCGTTGGCCTTCTTGCGGTCGCCGCACGGACACGCCGACATCCGGTCGATCGACACCGCCGAGGCGGCCCGCGCGCCCGGCGTCGTCGCCGTCATCACCGGGCAGGACGTCGCCGCGCGCACCCGGTCGATGACCGTAGGCGTGAAGGCCGATGTCGAATGCTGGCCGATGGCGGTGGATCGCGTGCGCTATGTCGGCGAACCGCTGGTCATGGTCGTGGCAACCGACCGCTACCTGGCCGAGGATGCCGCAGATCTGGTCGCGGTTGACTATGGCCCGCTCGGCTCAGTGGTCGATCCCGTCGCGGCGCTCTCGGACGATGCGCCGGTGCTTCATCCCAGCCTCGGCGGAAACCTCATTAACGAAAGGCGCTTCCGCTACGGCGATCCCGAAGCGGCGTTCGAGGCTGCCTCGAGCCGGATTGGCATCGACGTTACCTATCCGCGCAGCGCCTGCACCCCCATCGAAACCTACGGCGTGATCGCCAACTACGAGCCGGGCGAGGATGCCTATGACGTCACCGCGAATTTCCAGGGCCCTTTCTCGATCCACGCGGTGGTGGCCCGGTCACTGAACGTGCCGGGCAATCGGCTGCGGCTGCGCACACCCCCCGATTCCGGTGGCTCGTTCGGGATCAAGCAGGGCGTCTTTCCCTACATGATCCTCGCGGGCATCGCCGCGCGCATCGCGGGCGCGCCAGTCAAGTGGATCGAGGACCGGCTGGAGCATCTGTCTGCCAGCGTTTCTGCGACCAATCGGCAGACCCGGATTGAAGCAGCGGTTGAGGCGGATGGCCGGATCACCGCACTTGATTGGGATCAGATCGAGGATTGCGGCGCCCATCTGCGCGCGCCGGAGCCTGCTACGCTCTACCGGATGCACGGCAACATGACCGGTGCCTACGACATCCAGAATCTGGCGATCCGCAATCGTGTCGTTCTTACGAACAAGACGCCAACGGGCCTTAACCGCGGCTTTGGCGGCCCACAAATCTATTTCGCACTGGAGCGACTGATGGATGCCATCGCCCGGGAGCTTGGGTTGGACCGGCTGGAGGTCATCCGCCGCAACCTCATCCCTGCCGGGGCGTTTCCCTACCGCACGGCAAGCGGTGCGCTCTACGACTCGGGCGATTACGCCACGGCGCTGAACCGCGCGGTCGCCGAAGGCGGTCTCGCCGAGCTTTACGCCCGCCGCGAAAAGGCCCGCGCCGAAGGCCGACGCTATGGCATCGGCTTTGCCTGCGTTGTTGAGCCTTCGGTATCGAATATGGGCTACATCACCACCGTGCTGACCCCTGAAGAGCGTGCCAAGGCGGGGCCCAAGAACGGCGCGCAGGCAACCGCAACCATCGCAATCGACCCGCTCGGCTCGGTTACGGTCAAGGTCGCCTCGGTCCCGCAGGGTCAAGGCCACCGGACCGTCCTGGCGCAAGTCGTGGCCGACAAGTTCGCCCTGCCGATGGAGGCGGTGCGCGTTCTGGCTGATGTGGACACGATGCGCGATGCCTGGTCCATCGCCTCGGGCAACTACGCCTCGCGCTTTGCCCCGGCGGTCGCTGGTGCGACCGAGATCGCAGCAACGCGGCTGCGCGAAAAGCTGGCCAAGGTCGCGGCTACGCAGCTGAACATTGCGCTCGAGGACGTGTCCTTCGAGGGGGGCCGCATACGCGCCAAGGGCAATCCCGACAACAGTCTGTCCTTCGCGCGGGTTGCCGCCACGGCGCATTGGTCGCCGGGCACCCTGCCGGACAGCGTGGATCAGACCTTGCGCGAGACGGTCTATTGGAGTCCGCCCGAACTGGAGGCCCCGACAGCCGAGGACGGGATCAATTCCTCGCTCTGTCACGGGTTCATCTTCGATTTCTGCGGGGTCGAGATCGACCCCGAGACCGCCGAGCCCAAGATCGACCGCTACGTGACCATGCACGATTGTGGGCGGATCTTGCATCCCGCGATGGTCGACGGACAGGTGCGTGGCGGCTTTGCCCAGGCGGTGGGCGCGGCGTTCCTTGAGGAATATGCCTACGGTGCGGACGGATCATTCCAGTCCGGCACGCTGGCCGATTACCTCTTGCCCACGGTGATTGAGGTGCCCGAACCGGTCATCCTGCATCACGAGACGCCGTCGCCCTTCACGCCGCTCGGGGCCAAGGGCGTGGGCGAAGGCAATTGCATGTCGACGCCCGTCTGCATCGCCAATGCCGTGGCCGACGCGCTGGCCCCCGAAGGCGATTCACCTGATATCGTCCTGCCGGTGACCGCGGCCAAGCTTGCGCCGCATATCTTCGGCGACGAGCCCGCCCCGAAAGACCCGGTGCCCGAGACCAAGGCCGAGGCCACGACGGGTGGGCGCAAGCTCACGGGGAATGGCCGCGCCGTGGTGCAGGCCAGCCGCGCCGATGTCTGGCAGATGCTGCTCGATCCAGCGACGCTCGATGCGATCATACCCGGCTCGCACGGCGTGCAGAAGGTCGACGAGACACGCTTCAAGGCGGATGTGACGCTGGGCGTCGGGCCGGTCCGGGGCCGCTACAAGGCCGATATTGAATTGTCGGACCTCGACCCGCCCAACGCCGTGACGCTGTCCGGCCAAGCTGTCGGTGCGCTTGGCACCGGTGGCGGACATGGCCGCATCACACTGACCGACACCGACGACGGCACCGAGATCGCCTACCGCTACGAGGCTGAGATCGGCGGCAAGGTTGCCTCGGTTGGCGGGCGGCTTCTGGACGGCGCGGCCAAGGTCGTGATCGGCGAGTTCTTCCGCGCGCTGGCCCGCTATTGCGGCGGCGCGGGCCCCGGCCCTTTGGCGCGGCTGATGGGCCTTTTCCACCGCATAACGAAAGGAGGCCAGTCATGAAGCCCGCCCCATTCGACTATGTCGCCGCCACGGAGATGGGCGAAGCGCTGGAAGCATTGCATCAAGGTGGCACCGAGGCCCGGGTCATCGCGGGCGGCCAGTCGCTGATGCCGATGCTGAACATGCGCCTCGCGCGCCCTGCCACACTCGTTGATATCACTCGCATCCCGGAGCTGTCACGGATCGAGGCCAAGGGCGATAACGTCACCATCGGGGCCGCCGTGCGCCAGAGCACGCTTGAACGCTGGCCGGATCTGGCGGACCGCGTGCCGCTGGTGCGCGCCGCGCTGCCATGGGTCGGACACACGCAACTGCGCAATCGCGGCACGGTTTGCGGCTCTGTCGCCCATGCCGATCCCAGCGCCGAGCTGCCGCTTTGCCTAATTGCTCTCGGCGGCACCGTGACCTTGCGCCGCCGTCGCAAGACACGAGCCGTCGCGGCGCGCGATTTCTTCCAGGGCATGATGTCCACTGACCTCGCCCCCGGCGAGATGATCACCTCGGTCACTTTCCCGGCCCACAAAACAGGCACCGGATACGCGTTCCGCGAAGTGGCCCGCCGCCATGGTGATTTCGCCATCGTCGCCTGCGCCGCCATCGCCCGACCCGACGGCACCGCCACGCTGAGCGTGGGCGGCGTCGCCGACACGCCCCGCACGCTCGATCTGCCCGCAGACGCGCAGGGTCTCGATGAGCAGCTGAACGAGTTCGCCTGGCATCTGCAGGCCCGCGACGACCTGCACGCGACCGCCCGCTACCGCCGCGATCTGGTCCGGCAACTCGGCCGCGCAACCTTGAAGGAGGCACTGTCATGCCGCGACTGACCCAAGACGAGACGCACCCGGTGCGCTTCACCCTGAACGGACGTCCCGTTTCGGCGCGTGTGTCGCCACGCACATTGCTGACGGATGTCCTGCGCCACGAGATCGGCGCGACCGGCACTCATGTGGGCTGCGAACACGGCGTCTGCGGTGCGTGCACGGTCCAGATCGACGGGGAGCCCGCGCGCGCCTGCCTGATGCTCGCCCAACAGGCCGAGGGCTGCGAGGTCCGCACTGTGGAGGGGCTTGCGAAAGACGATGCGCTGAGCTCCCTGCAAGAAGCCTTTCGCGAACATTTTGCGCTGCAATGTGGCTTCTGCACCGCGGGCATCCTGATGACACTCGACGCGCTGTTTTTGCGCCAACCGGACGCGGATGAAGGGGCGATCCGCGAGGCGCTCTCGGGACATCTGTGCCGCTGCACGGGTTACGCGCCCATCGTTCAGGCGGCGCTTGCCGCCCGCAACCGCATCAAGGGAGGACCAATCGATGCTTGACCTCGGAACCAGCTTTCTCGCGTCCGTGGAACGCGACCCCGACGCGATGGCCATCGCCGAAGGGGAACAGACAATCACTTATGGTGACTGGTATCGCCGGATCAGCGCGTTGGTGGATGGGCTTGGCCAGATCGGCCTGCGGAAGGGCGATACACTCGTCACGGCAATGCAGAACCGGTGGGAGAATGCGTCGCTGCATTGGGCCTGCCAACTTGCCGGGATCGTCATAACGCCCGTGAACTGGCGTGTCACCGCCGATGAGTTGGACCACGCTCTGCGCGACAGCGCGACCCGCGTGCTGGTGCATGATGATGCCGCGTCCGACGCGGTAGCCGGATCGGTGCTGGCGCACGGCCTGACAGTCATACCGCTGGGCGGCGATCAGGGCCTCGCGGCGCTGCTGGCGGGACACGCGCCCGACGCCGTGCCACAAGCGGGGCCCGAGGATCTGTCGGTCATGCTCTATACATCCGGCACGACCTCGAAGCCAAAGGGCGTGCCGCGTCGCCACCGTGCCGAGCGCGCCGCCGCCATCGCCCATGTGGCTCAGAACATGTATCATCACGGCGAGCGAACGCTGGGCGTCATGCCGCTTTATCACACGATGGGCATCCGGTCGCTTCTGTCAGCCAGCGTGATCGGCGGTGCCTTCATCTGCCTGCCGCGCTTTGGCGTGCCGGGCGCGCTGGACGCCATCGAGACTCATCGGGTCACCAACCTCTATCTGGTGCCGACGCTCTATCACGACATTGTCCACCACACCGCATTCACGCCGGACCGGGTTGCATGCGTGCGCAAGCTGGGCTTTGCAGGCGCGTCGATGACCGATGGCCTGTTGCAGAAACTCGCGGAGGCTTTTCAGCCCGATCTTTTCGTGAACCATTACGGCTCTTCCGAGATCTACACCTTCTCCATCTGCCAGGACGCTGCGACCAAACCCGGATCGGCGGGCCGCGCGGCGATCAACCAGCGTTTGCGCGTCGTGCCGCTCGGCGCGGCGGATGCCAGCGAGACCTGCGCGCCAGGAGAGGAAGGTGAAATCGTTGCCTGCATGCAGGGCGACGAGGCCTTCGAGGGTTACTGGAACCGCCCCGAGGCGGACCGCAAGGCGATCCGCGACGGCTGGTATTTCACCGGCGACTGCGGCCATTTCGACGACGACGGTGATCTATTCGTCACGGGCCGCGCCGACGACATGATCATCACTGGAGGCGAGAACGTCTCACCCGTCGAGGTGGAAAGCTGCCTGTCGCTGCACCCCGCTGTGGCCGAGGTTGCGGTGGTCGGCCTGCCGGATGCGCGCTGGGGCAAGGTCGTGACTGCCTTCGTCAAGCGCGCCGGCGATGTTACCGAAGACGATCTCGACGCCCATTGTCGCGACTCGGACCTGTCCAATTTCCGCCGTCCGCGCCGCTACGTTTTCGTTCGCGAAATCCCGAAATCCCCGGTCGGAAAGCTCCTCCGCCGTCTGCTCGTCGCAGGCGAATACGAGGCCGAGCCGACCGAGACCACACCCGCATGAATCCAAGGAAAGAAACTGACATGAAAGACGCTAACATGACCGAAACCCTTACCTTCACCGATCCGCGCCTCGCTGAGCTCGACGGCTTCCACGTGCAGCTCAATGTGAGCAATGAACGCGCCGACATCATCCTCGCGCGACCGCCCTACAACGTCATCTCGATGGGCGCACGCGATCAGCTGCGCCTTGTCTTCGAGGCTCTCGATGCCGATGATCGCGTGCGCATCATCGTGATCTCGGGCGAAGGCGAGCATTTCTCGTCAGGCGGCAATATCAAAGGCTTCCTTGAGGCAAGCCCCGAGCATGTCTCGCATCTGGCCTGGAACATTGCCGCGCCTTCGCGCTGCACCAAGCCGGTGATCGCGGCCAATCGTGGCTACACGTTCGGCGTTGGCTTCGAGCTGTCGCTGGCCTGCGATTTCCGAATCGTGTCCGAGACCTGTCGCTACGCGCTGCCCGAACAGAAGCTGGGTCAGATCCCCGGCTCGGGCGGTTCTGCCCGGCTGCAGAAAATCGTGGGCGTCACCCGCACTAAAGACATCGTCATGCGATCTAAGCGCATCCCGGGTCAACAAGCACTCGATTGGGGTATCGCCACCGAATGCGTGCCCGACGGCGATCTCGAACAGGCGGTGACCGACCTGGTCACCGAGCTGCGCGAATTTTCACCGATGGCGCAGCGCACCGCGAAGAAGCTGCTGAACGACACCGACGATGCGCTTCTCAGCACCGCGATCGAGATGGAGGGGCTGAACTACAGTCGCCTGCGCCAATCTGAGGATTTCCGCGAGGGCGTCGAGGCCTTCCACGCCAAGCGCAAGCCCGCGTTCACCGGCCGCTGAGACGGCCAAGCAACCACATTTAAGGGAGGAGACCCAAGTGGAACAGACAGGACAATCGAACTGGATCGAGAAGGGTCCGGGCTTCGGCGCTGGCCTATCGGGCCTACGCGAGGCGCTGGGCATCAAGACAGCGAGCGCGGGACTGGTCGCGGCAATCTTCGGATGCTCGGGCCCGGCGCTGATCGTGATCGGGGCGGCCAACAACGGCGGGCTGACCGAGGGACAGACGGTAGCCTGGCTGTTGGCGATCTATGGCCTTGGCGGGCTAATTAGCTTGATCATGGCGCTTTACTACAAGCTGCCGGTGACCGGGGCCTATTCGATCCCGGGCGCAGCGCTGGTCGCGGGCGCGCTTGGCACGTTTCCCTTCGAACAGGCGGTCGGAGCGTTCCTGATGGCGGGCGCGATGGTGTTCGTCCTCGGCATCACCGGGCTCATTGGCAAGGTGATGCGCTGGCTGCCGATGCCCATCGTAATGGCGATGATCGCAGGCGCACTCATCCGTTTCGGTATTGGAGCGGTCACCTCGATCGAAAAGCTGCCCATCGTGGTCGGGGCCGCGACCATCGCCTTCTTTCTGTCGATGCGGTTCCTGCGCGCAGTGCCGCCAGTGCTGACGGCACTTGTCGTCGGCCTCGTGGCCGTGACCCTGACGGGAGGCTTTCAGGGCGGCGAGGCGGCGATCAGCTTTGTCGCACCAGAGTTTACCACGCCCGTGTTCACCGTCGACGCCTTCCTGGCCATTGCCGTGCCGTTGGCCGTGCTGGTCATCGGCGCCGAGAATGCTCAAGCTATCGGGGTCCTCTACGCCGAGGGTTACCGCCCGCCGATCAACGCGATGACCGTTATCTCGGGCATCGGCGGCATGCTGGCGGGACTGATCGGCGGCCATAACGCCAATATCGCAGGGCCGATGACGGCGATTTGTTCGTCCGATCAGGCCGGCGAGAACCCCGAGGGGCGCTATGCGGCCACGGTCCTGAACGGCGTGCTGTTCGCGGCCTTCGGGGTCTTCGCCGGGGTCGCGGTGCCGTTGATCATGGCGCTGCCCGGACCGCTGATCGGGGCCGTGGCCGGTCTGGCGATGATTACCGTCCTTCTCAGCGCGTTCCAGTCCGCCTTCGACCGCAAGGCGGGCCACCAGATCGGTGCCTTTGTCGCGCTGATCGTAGCGATGTCGAACGTGTCGTTCCTCAGCATCAGTGCGCCCTTCTGGGCCCTGGTCGCAGGTGCCGCGGTGTCGATGCTGAACGAACGGGTGGTCATATCCAAGCCTGTGGCCACTCCGGCATCCTGAAGAACGATGCTATCTCGAACGAGCGATCCAAAGGGGGGGGGTGCCAGCGCCCCCCCACAACTGTTTTATTGGTCGCCACCGCGATCCTGTCGAACTGGCGGCAAGGAGATAGATATTTGATTTCGTTCAGTGCGCTGGCGTTCCGATAACATGGTGCGTTAGCTTGTGTCGTCTGGTCGCAGTTCGTTGTCTTCCGCTACCCGAACGCGATGTCGAACCAATTCAGATCGGACGGCTGAGGTTTGTTCACAGCAATAGTCCAAGAGTTGCAAGGGACTTTGCCGTCGCGCATTCGGAGTTCCAAGGCTGGCTTGCAACTCTCCCAGAGCAACTTCATGTCTTTTGCAAGGGCGAGAAACGACCGCTTTCCACTCTCTGTCCCTGACGACTTTCGCATTTGCAGCGCAAATCGAGCACTCGAGCCGAACGGAAGGAAAGTCCGCATCGCCGACATCGAATGGGCCAAAATGCTGCGCAACTGTTCCAATGACCGCTTCGGGGAAACTGAGGCGCGGCGACGCGTGGTTGGATCAATGTCCGGATTGGGCCGTCTGTGGCGACGGCCCAGCGGTTTAGATTTCGATAGCTTCGGCGATCACCAGCGCATCTTCAAGCTCGACGCCGAGGTACCTGACAGTGCTGTCCATCTTGGTGTGACCCAACAGCAGTTG
>Ga0208816_100324_pt1 | contig 15822 bp, 13 predicted proteins | sample Virmet3734_803_FD_185737 | JGI IMG/M metagenome (GOLD analysis project Ga0208816, IMG submission 185737) | Marine viral communities from the Southern Atlantic ocean transect to study dissolved organic matter and carbon cycling - metaG 3734_803... | ecosystem: Environmental > Aquatic > Marine >...
GCATTAACTTCTCTTTATCAAGCCAAACGATAACGTTCTTATCATCTTTCTTGCAAAGCCAATGAAGTGAAATTTCAAACCATAATATGTTTTCATCTCAGAGAAGAAACGTACATATAAAATTAATCCTTTTAGCTTTTTTCTTTCATAGATTTGATTACAAAATCCTGTAGCAAACTTTTCCAAATCCATTTGCATTAAATGCTTAACACTCGCACTAAAAGATACTTTGCTATACTCACTAATGTAGGAAAGATTTTTTTTACATGAAAAATAGTGACTGTAGTAATATAATTCTTTGTCGTCCGTTAAGTTATTACCGTGATGGCGTTTAAGAGCAAGCGGCTTGGAAAGTATCGCTACGGATGTTATGCATGCGATACGTAGAATAAAATCAAAATCCTCAGAATGCTTTAAAAAGCTGTCGAAGCCGCCTATTTGTAATGCGCTGTCCCTCGAAAACATCATAGCTGAAGCGGTTCCTACAAAGTTCTCTTTTAAAAACAACAACTGAAAATCAGTTCCAAATAACAGCTTCTCACATGCTTGGTGAGCATACTTAGAGTTTTCATATTTTTCACATGAGCTATCGATTAAATCTTCATAATAATTACAGCATATTAGACCTGATGACATATTATTAGCCTTGGCATATTTGACCTTTTCCTCCAGCATATTTGGAAGCCATTGGTCATCTACATCAAGGAATGCTATCCATTCAAATCTGGCGTTTGCTATCCCTACATTTCGTGCAGCTGATACGCCACTATTATTTTGTTCGAAGCATTTTATTGGAACTCTTGAATTCAGTTCCAACTGTTTAATAATTTCTTTACTTTGGTCTGTAGAACCATCGTTTACGATAATAATTTCTTTTGGAAGATAAGTTTGTTGGTTAATAGAACTCACTGCTTCCGTTAGAAAGTCTTCACCATTATAACAAGGTATCACAGCGCTAATATTCAAAATTTTACTCCTTAAATTTTACCAGTGTTCTTTACAAACCGTACTTAGATTGATCATTTTGTGTTTGACCTTGAACGTTCGTTAGTCAACGGGCAAAGCCATAAGGCTAAGTGCAATTTAAGGTTCGTTTTCTTTTATCTTTTTTGACCTCAATTCGGTAAATGCGCAGATGCTTCCCAACAACAACCATAAATACCAGCAATAGGAAAGGTAAAAAAGCATATTGTCAGAATAGCAAACCAACATAAATGAGAAGACAATGGCTATCAGAACACTATATCCACTAATATCCTTAGATAGTTGGCGAGTGAATTTTATTAATATTCCGAACAGTAGAATTAAATAAGAAATAAGGCCTAGAAACCCAGTGTCAAAGGCTAGTTGAACATATGCGTTGTGAGCATCAAAACCTTTACTCTCCTCTAAAGCGAAAAAATCTAAGAAGTAGTACGAAAACGTATCATATCCATGTCCGAAATAGATATTTTCCTTTATAAATTCCCATGAAGACATCCAAACTACTTTTCGCCATGCATAAGAGTTAAGCTTTTCAGCCCCCGAATCAGTAATTTGCGAATCAGAAGCCAAGTCTGCAATACGCTCTTGAACAAATGGTAGGCACAACGCAACTAAACCGAGACCGCACATAAGCACAACGTACTTCCGTTCGCACATGAGACCGTAAATAAAAAAGATTAGAAAGAATGCAACCCATGAACTTCTCGTTTGCGTCGCTATCAGACACACCGCACTAATAGGTATTAAGAAATGACACAGAGAGATAAAACGTTTTGTGAAATAAACTGCGTTCGACTTTATACAATAGAACGATAATGACGCTACTAAGACTAAGTAGAAAGCGAAGATATTAGGATGACTGAAACTTCCATGAAGTCTAAAGCCATCTCGTGTGGTACTTGTTTCTGGAAAAATGAATTGAAAAGCAGAGAATGTAAATGGAATTAAACTTGAGTAAATTATCAATTTTATTATGGCTTCTACGTCTTCCCTTGACCGTACGAACATATAAGCAAACGAAAAAATAGAAAAATAAGTAAGAATAGAGATAAACGAGCGGAATGATGTTAAGGGGATAGGTGAAAAAACGATAGAAATTAACCCTACCACGAGGAAACCAGCCCAAAGTTTTAAAACGCTTGCCGGTATAGAGCCTCTGTTTTGCAGCAGGCCACCAAAAAAGAATACTATAACCGCAAGGTTGAGCAGCGCACCGAAACTGATACCGCCAAAATCCGTCATTTTTAATATAGGGTCAAGTGATGCTCTTGTAAGCAATAGCAAGTAGATGACGGGTGAAAATATGTAAAGTGGGCTTTTACGAATGATCATTAGTGAGCACTGTTTTTAATAGTTCCATAGCAGCGTTGATAAACAACTCCATCTTAGCGGTTGCAAAATACAAGTAATGCGAGCGGGATGCAAAACTTTTTGCAAGTTTCGAGCCGTAAGCAAGTTTTAAGCAGTTGAAGCGCTGCAATGTGGCAGTTTTTGTCTATCTTCAATGCACTTCATTTGAGTTATCAGTATACTTAACTACAAGAACGTAAAATATAATAAAGTTTTGCACATTATTGAGGCATTTTTATTAAAGCTAGTGTTTATCAAATTCAGGCATTTATTCATTTGAAAGGGCTTCATGTATCCCTTGCGTTTGTATGCGCGCTGTTTGCCTTATATCTGTTCTCTACACCGGTATTAGTTGCACAGCAAAGCACAGTATTCACTGAACAAGTTTATTTAAGGATAAGCTCTGCTTACGGGCCTGAAGCTAGTGAAGATGTTGCTAAATGGCGACAATTGGTTAGTGAATTACAAAGTGAAGACATTGATGAAAAGCTTTACCAGATAAACCGCTTTTTTAACCGTTTTGATTTTGTTGACGACCTTATTCACTGGCAACAAAAAGATTATTGGGCAACGCCAATAGAGTTTATTTCCACCGGTGCTGGCGACTGTGAAGACTACACTATTGCCAAATACTTCTCTTTAATTGAACTTGGCGTTCCTGAACAACAGTTGCGATTAATGTATGTAACCGCCTTAGAATTACGCCAACCCCACATGGTTTTGGCGTATTATGAAACCCCAACCTCTATTCCACTTGTTTTAGATAATATAAATAGGCGTATATTGCCTGCTAATAAAAGAAGAGATTTGTCACCCATTTATAGCTTTAATGGTAACGGCTTGTGGGCTGCAAAAGCTATGGGAACGGGCCGTAAGTTGAGGGGAAGCGGCCCGATGAAAATGTGGGACGATATGGTAGAGCGGCTAGACCGCGTTATGTACGGAGATAAAGAAGAATAATGAGACTATCTACCCAACTAAGTACAAGCTTACTCGTTTTTTTGATACTGGTATTTGCTGGTTCTTTTATAATAAACGTTAAATTAACCAGGGAGTATGTAAACGAGCAGCTTGCCACCCACGCGCAAGATACCGCGACTTCGCTGGGGTTATCTATTACCCCATACTTGAGTGAAGCCAACGGTATTGCGGTAGCCGAAACCATGGTCAATGCTATTTTCGATAGAGGGTTTTACCAATATATAACCATTACCGATATGGAAGGGAATTTACTGATTGAAAGGCGTAACCCTAATACCATTGATTCGGTGCCTGACTGGTTTACTAACATAGTAGAAGTTACACCACCGGTAGAGAAAACCGAATTGAATAATGGTTGGACGATGGCAGGTGAGCTTGCGGTTCAAAGTCACCCAGGCCTTGCAAATGAAACCTTGTGGGAAAGCGTTAAACAAAGTGCGTTTATGTTTTTTGCAGCCTTCGTGTTCGCCTATATTGCCCTGCTCTTTATCATTACTGCCATTACAAAACCTCTGCGTATTGTGGTAAACAAAATTGAAGATATTCAAAATCAAAAGTTTTCTCACATAAACTACAAACCTTTTACGAAAGAACTTTCTTTTATAACGCAGGCGGTAAACAGGCTTTCTTCGTCTGTTGAAGTTATGTTTAAAGAGTTAACCCAAAAGGCCGAGCAGTTCAGAATTCAAGCTTTTGAAGATAGCCTTACCGGGGTTCAAAATAGAAGCGCTTTTACGCGGCATATGAATGCACTTTTAAGTAAAACTGCCACATCAGATGATGGCTATGTGATGTTAATACGCTTGGCACAACTCAACGCAATTAATATGACGTTAGGTGCACAAGAGGGCGATAACTATGTGACCGCCGTTGCTAAAGAGCTTAAGAATTTTACGTCCAGTATTCAGGAAACGGCATTTCTATTTAGGGTATCGGGTGCCGATTTCGTTTTGGTAACAGAAGCGATGGCAAAGCAAGATTGTGAAGCGCGTTTAAACGTACTTAGCACTACCCTTTCTCATTGCAACCCGCTTAAAGATGGCAGTAAAGCTGTGTGGATAGGCGCAGCGCAATTTAACGACGAGCAGTCGTTTTCAGAAATTATGGAAAACGCCGATAGTGCCCTTATGGCCGCTACGAAACAACCTAATGGTTGGCAGTTCGCCTCTGAACTCACTTATATTCATAGTAATACGGCGTGGAAAGAGCGTTTAAACCAGGTTTTAGAGCAGCAGTACGCAGATATTCTTATTCAGCCTGTTATGAATGTTGAAGAAAATATCCCTGCTTATTATGAAGCTTTTGCGCGTTTTAAAGAAAAAGACAGTGGCAATGCCATACCTATGACGCAACTAATACCCGCATCGGAGCGTTTAAACCTAATACCGGAAGTCGATAAGCTGGTGGTAAGTCTTGTACTGAGTAAACTAACTAAATCTAGCCGTGATGTCGCTATCAACATTGCGAACGCGTCGCTAGCCAATGCTTCGTTCAGACAGTGGTTATTAGGTTTACTGAACCAAAATGCAGCGCTTTGCACTCATTTGATCTTTGAATTAGAAGATTCTGCCTTAATTCATCATAAAGACGATGCAATACTTTTCTGTAAATCGCTAGTTAATTTAGGTTGTAAGATAACCATTGAGCATTTTGGAGACAATCTTGCATCGTTAGCTGGGTTAAGGGCTATACAGCCTCATTTTGTAAAAATTTCCGGCAAACTTACGAAAGATATTCACGCAGACCAAGACAGTCAGCTGTTTGTAAGTAGTTTATTGAGTATCGCTCGTGGGTTAAGTATTAACATTATCGCTGAGCTTGTTGAAAATGAAGCAGAGTCTGTCGCTTTAACCCGATTAGATGTTGTATACCAACAAGGTTTCTATTTTGCAAAACCGTCGTTATGGCAATATTAGTGAGCCTAAACGAATAGTCGTATAACAAAAACGAGACCTAACCCGTTTACTTGTTGTACAATAAAGCCATATGGCGTTAGCAAGAAGCTAACCCGACGTTTTTAATCTAAGGATAAGTTATGCGTAGTAACGTTTTTTTATCTGTGTTTTTAGGCGCGTTAATTGCTGTTTCGACTGTTTCTTTTGCGCAAGAAGGTAGTGTTCCTGGTTTGCAGGTAAGAAACCTGTTGGTTACCGAAATTGAAGAAGGTGCTGCGGTTGAGCAAGCTGCAGAAGAAGTAAGCCAAACCGTGCTTAATGAAGGTATGTTTTTCGATGCCGCAGGTTTATCGTACTTAAGCGAGAACCAAGCTGCCTACCAGTCAATGGTTTCCCTTCTAAACGACAATGCTACTGGGTTTGAGCTTGCGATAGCAGGTTTTGGTGAATTGCCTGAGCAACCGGCGCAAGTTGTCACTATTGCTATTTTGATGTTCCCAGAAGATGCTAATGAAATTTACAACATTGCCCTTCAGATGCAGGTTATCAGCGAAGAAGATGCGCTGTTAGCCGTTATCAATGCAGGAGTAGACCCTAGCACGTTAACCGCCACGGCAGCAGGCGCTGCGGGCAATACGTTCTCTCCACTTGGTGTAGGCACTGGTGCAGCAGGTGCAGGCGGCGGTGATACAACCGTATCCGCTAACTAAAGAGTTTTAATTTAAATAAATTCTACGCTAGTACGCTGTAAGTGGTTATATTCAATTCTCAGAAAACCGAAAAGTTTCTTTTCGGTTTTCTTTTGTTCACCTTATTTTGGCTGCCTTTATCACTCGGCGCTAACCGCCCATGGGCGTGGGCGTTAATGCAGATGTCGTTTTTCTTTATTGGCGGCGTTCTACTGCTTACTCACAAAACACTGCTCTCTCAGCTCTATGCCAAATACAAGTTGTTCGTCATTGTATGGCTGGCATTCCTGACTTGGCAGCTTATGAATATAGTTCCTCTGCCCTTTGCTTTAGTTGAAGCTATCCGCCCACAGCGGGTTCAGTTTCTGCTAAATGGGAATATTGAGAACATAGAAAGTATAAGGTCACAGTGGCTTGCCTTAAGTTTTGATGTTGGGCAAAGCGACGTTACTTTTTTTAAATCCCTAGCCTATTGTTTCTTATTTTTTATCTCACTAACGCTTATTTCCTCTGCTAAACGTTTAAAATACACCCTTATAGTGATTAGTGGCGCAGGCATATTTCAAGCTGTTTACGGCTCGTTAGAGGTGCTATCTGGCATCAACTACAGCTTGGTTTTCAAACTACCTGTTTCGCATATCGCTACGGGAAGTTTCGTCTATAAAAACCACTACGCTAATTTTCTTCTGCTATCTTTAAGCGCTGCCATCGGCTATATGATATCTAGCTTGCGAGTTCGAAGTGGCTCGAGCGCTAGAGAGCGATTACGTAGAATAGTGCGTTTTTGGCTAAGCAATAAAGTGCTGTTTCGTATTGGCATTATTATTATGGTTATTGCGTTAGTGATGTCTCGCTCTAGAATGGGTAACAGCGCCTTTTTCATTGCTATGACTATTACCGCCACGCTAGGCTTAATTTATTTCAAGCCCCGCCAAAAAAGTTATGTCGCGTTATTTATCAGTATGTTGGTTATCGATATTCTTATTGTGAGTAGCCTTTTCGGACTTAAGCAAGTACAGCAACGTATAGAGCAAACCAACTTGACTCAAGAAAGCCGTGATGAAGTTGTTACTGATGCCCTGCCCCTGCTTAGTCAGTATGGCGCTCTAGGTACAGGCGGTGGCACTTTTTATACAGTATACCCTCAGGCTCAAAGCGAAACTATTCAACATTTTTACGACCACGCCCATAATGAATATCTTCAATTCGCTATTGAGTTTGGCATTGTGGGCGCAGCACTGTTGGCTGCACTCGTGTTGCTGTGCGCTAAAAACGCCATGAGCGCTATACGACATCGACGCCATCCACTTCCTAGGGGAACAGCGTTTGCAGCTGTTATGGCGGTAATAGGTATGGCCTTACACAGTGCAGTAGACTTCCCACTGCAGGCGCCAGCGAATACCGCTATATTTATTGTATTGTTAGCGCTTGGCGCGTTAAGCCGCGATATCCCTATGGGGCGTCAAAATAAATAGCCAGCATTAGTTTTATAACACAAGGGGATTTGTGTGGTATTAAAGATTAAGCGACCGATAAAAGAAGAGCCAAACGTTCAGCATATGCTAGAACGTATGCCTAAAAATGTTGCCAATTCTTTTACCGACGACCAGCTATTTCATTTAAATACAGCACTTGCCGGTCGGCGATGGGGAAGCCATAAAGTTGATGTAAGAGGTACTATAGGGTTATTGAGAAGCCGATATTACTTTGTTTTATTGGCAGGCCGAGATAAACGAGACCTTTCACGTACCGAGAGCCGCATAGGTAAGCTAGTGATGGCAGGCGTCGTTGCCTTGTTTCTGTGCGTATCGCTATTAGTCGGCTTAGTACTGCTATATATATTAAAAAGCTGGCTGGGTATTAACCTATTTGAAGGGTTTTCTTTAGGCCTTTGGGATTGGTTAAAAGGAAATACCTAAAAAGTGCTCTTCCTAGTTTATTTTACAGTTTAGTAAACCTTTACTTGCAGCATAAGCTGATGATCCAAGCCAGCGACACACAGGTTCGTTAAGGTTGTTCTCGCTAATAAATTCGAGTATGAATTTTCTGCTTAATGGGTTCTTTGTACCTAAATCTAGGTGGTGTCTTAGTCGTTTAAAAATTTTAGCGTAATGTACTGACCTATTTACATACATTGTAAGGCCGAATTCCGTTATAAATCTATGTACTATCGCGTCTTGTGGCCCAACTTTAACCGCGTTATTTAAATATTGATAAAATTCGTTATCTAACTCGTTTAGTTTCCACTTAACAGATGCTAAGCCTATCCATCCCCCACTCCAATTAGGTCTTAGTTTAAGGCTTTCTTTATAACTTAGTGCAGCACTTTGCAGTGCTGATGTTTGATTGATTGCGCTTGTTAATACTTCTGAATCATTAGCAAAGCTAAAGTGTAACCACTCGTAAAGCTGCCCTTGTAATTGATAATAAAGCGCATTGTTAGGTGTTTTATCAATTACCTCTTCAATCTTTGTAAGAGCTATTTCAACTTCTTTCACGGAAACTGAAGAAGGAGCACTACTCCAACCATCCAAACTATTTTTAACGCTATAATACGTGTTGCTAACCAGAAATTGTTTTGCACTCCCTAAAAAGCCTAAAAACGCAATGAGTGCAATAAAATATGTAAGAGTTCTGCTCCAACTAAACCCGGATGTGTTGCGCACAAGCAAGTTCTCAAACAGCATTATTTTGATCCAAAGCTATTATTCGCCCAGGTGTTTTGATAAATAATGCTTCTGCATATTCAGAGTTATATTTAGAAACCACTTCAAGAGCGGCCTGCATATCGTTAGGCCGTCTGATTAAATCATGTGTATCGGATGCTACGACATGAAACGCGCCTTTTTCTAGCAACCGAAAAGCAAACTCTTCTACTCTCTCTCCAAAACGACCGACAAATGCTCCAGCGGTAGCTTGAAATAAACACCCTTGCCTTTGGAGCCAATTGAATTTGTCATTTTCAGCAATTAACTCTCTATTGCGCTCGGGATGGGCAATCAGAGGCTGAATATTATTGCGCAGTAGCCATTTTATAAGTACATCAAGACCTTGTGGGATATGGCTATGTGGCATTTCAAGAAGGAGTACGTTTTTGCCATCATATTTACCTAGGAAAGGTAATTCACTTTTTTTGTACCACATAGGTATAAGCTCGTTTACACGAACTTCAGCTGCAAATGAAAGTGAAAGCGGAATTGACTCACGTTTAACGTGCTCATTGAAAGAGTAAAAGGCTTCAGCTATTGAACTAAAGGAATTATCAAAATACCCCATATGTATATGAGGGGTGCATACCATATGGCGAATACCACAGCTTACCGCCTGTTCAGCCATTTCTAAAGCAATGTCTAAAGACCTGGCACCATCATCGATGCCAGGAAGTATATGACTATGAAGATCTATCAATAATTTTTCTTAGCTGCTTTTTTGACTGGTATATCCGTATTGGTCGTAAAAGCCAGCGTACCTTTGTGCTACATCTGATTTGCGCAAGTTTACTTGATTCAGTACCACTCCATCAAGGCGATGCCCAACTTGTAGGAATCTTGATAAGCCGTTATTGATAACCTTATCGCTTGTACTGTCAGCTCTAACCACGTAAATAACTGAGTCACAGGAGTTTGCTACGATCATAGAGTCGCTCACTGCCTGCGTAGGTGCCGTATCTACAACCACATATTTATACTCAGACTTAAGCTTGGTAATAAGCTCTTCAAATCCTTTGTCTGCTAATAGCTCTTGTGGATTAGAAGGAATTGTTCCTGCTGAGAGAATATCAATATTTGACTCTTCATCACGAACAAGACATTCATCAAAACTATGTGATTTCAGTACCAAGTTAGCCACGCCTGGCTGATAACTTGGTATATTGAACTGCTTCCCGATACTAGGGCGGCGCAAATCAGCATCAATTAAAATAGTTTTATCTAACTGACCTAACGCAAAAGCCAAGTTGATAGACACCGTAGTTTTCCCTTCTTTAGGAACGCTTGATGTAACCAAGATTGCTTGGTTTTCTTTTTCGATATTCAGTAAAGAAAGGCTTGTTCGTAGTGTTCTAACCGCTTCGGAAAATTGATGTTTCTTACCATCGAAAAACGTACGAATAGGTAAATCCGTTTTTTTCTTGTGGGCAAGCCAAGGAATTAATCCAAGCATACGCTGCCCTAACTTCTTCTCTACATCGTCTACAGAACGGATACCACTATTAAGCGTTTCCATAACAATGGCAAGCGCGATACCAAAACTTAAACTCAGCACAAAAGCAGCAGCAATAAATAGCTTTTTATTGGGTTTAGAAGGCGTATAGCTCGGTAGCGCAGTGTCGAGAACACGCGCGTTGGCCGATTCCAGGCCACCAAGCTCATCAGTTTCTTTTAATCGAGTAAAAAATGAGTCGTAAAGCTGCTGATTAATATCTACCTCTCGTTCCAACGCTTTACGTTTATTATCCAGTTCAGCCAGTGACCTAAACGCAGCTTTAGACGTCTCGACTTCTCTTTGCAATTGAGCTACTTTTTGTTTCGATGATTCATACTGAGTCGTGATACTGCTTATCAAATCCGTAATTTGGGTATTTAGCGTATCTGTTATAGAAGACAATTCAGCATTGGCGGCTATCATTTTCGGATGTTTAGGGCCATATACCTTACTTAGCTCACTGACTCTTGTTAACGCTTTACCTTCATCTCTTCTGACGTCCCTTACGGCAGGATGATTCAAAACTTCCGGTATTCTGGCCACATCTTCAATAGCTTTACTGTCTTTAATTTGGTTAAAGATAACGCTATTCAACTTCAGCTCTACTTCCGCTTCCGATAGTTGAATGTTGAGTCTTTCTAGCTCATCTGAAGCAAGCCCCACCACGCCGTCAATATTTACAACTTGGTTAGTTTCATAAAATCTAACAAGATTACGCTCTGCTACATCTAGTTTAGTTTTTAAACCATCGATACTGTCAGTAAGAAATGACGTTGCTTTAGCCGTCATATCTAGCTTTGCTTGCAGGTAGTTTTCGATGTATACCTCAGCAATTGTATTAGCGACGAGTGCAGATAAAGAAGGTTTTTCTGTAGTTACTGAAATTCTAACTAGTTGAGTGCCTTTCACTAATGATATATCTGTTGCGTTCATCAGTAGGTGTGTGGCCTTACGCTTCTGTTTTGCTATTTGCTGCTCTTTGGTGAGTTCTACCTTCTCTTTCTGCGGAAGAAACGGGAATATTTCAGTTACATCAGCAAGCAGTGAACTATCATTTTCCTCAGGCATGAAGTCAGCGTTTTCATACAGCGATAGACTTTCAACCGTTTTTTCGGCAATTTGACGTGACTTAAGCACCTCAAATTGTGTCGCCATATAGTCTTTACTCTTCGTATCTATACCGTAAACTTCCTCAATAGACACCACGTTCGCTTTTTCAGCCTCTATAAGCAAGGTAGTCGAAGACGTATAAAGGGGCGTCATCTTCATTACTAAAATGGTAACCAATATAGTAAAAGCGATGGCTAAGAGTAATATTCTTAAGCTGTAGCGTTTAATAATTCCCAGATAGTGCCCTAAATCGATGAGCTCGTTATTATCTGTATCTTCCGTAATTTTTACTGCCATTTAGTTAGCTCACAAAATAGTTAAATTGTTAAAAGAAACGCTGATTTACTGTTACGATATCACCCGGTTGGATCATGTCTGTAACCGAAACGCTAAACTCGAACTGCTGTCCATCAGTCTCTCTAACTATTGTTATCTTGTCTTTATTCGCGCGCTCGGTGTAGCCACCGGCTAATGCTGCAGCTTTGTTAACTGACAAGCCTGGCTGGTACGGATATCCTCCGGGGCGCTTTACTTCTCCGTCTATAAAGAAAGGGCGATACTCAACTATTGAAACCGAAACTGACGGGTTTACTAAGTAATCACCTAAAAGGCCTTCGTATATTAGACTCTCCACTTCCGCAGCTGTCATACCAACAAGCTTTAACTCGCCAAGAAATGGATAATTAATAGTGCCAACATCTGGCAACCGAATTTCCATAGAAAGGTCATCCTGACCAAAAACACTTATGTTGATCCTGTCTCCCGAACCAAGCTGATATTGGCTCATACTTAAATTGCCTTCTTGAGCGTGAGCCAGAAGCCCCCAACAAAAGACTAGTGCAAGAATTGTTATCTTTTTCAAACTAGCTATCACAATGTAACCTCAGCTGAAACTCCAACCATGCTCTGTTCAAAGTTTATAGTTTCCCTATTACTGTCTCTATCCTGTAATTTATAGAAAAGTGAGAAACTTAGCCACCTTCTAGCTTTGTAGTTCAATGCCGCCGCGTAGGTATTCAATTTATCGTCTCGGTTAGAAAACTCTTCATCATCGACAATATATTCGTCATTTTCTCTTGTATAACGCAGACTACTACTTAAGCGTTCAAGCCATTGATGAGTCCACGATAGTCTATAGTTCCTACCACGAATTAAACTACCCTCACCATTTGTTTCATTGGTATCTGCAGAGGTAGAAAAATTCACAGTCGAGTATGCCAGAGGCTGCCATTCAACCCCCACCTCCCAGTCAGTACCATAAAAGTTATCACGGTTACTTGCTGCAAATTCTTTTTCTTTATAACCGATTTTTGCATACCCCGAGGTTGCTGCCGTATTCTCCCAAGCTATCCCTACGAGAAGACGGTTTTCGTTACTCTCTAACGAGTTCTCAAGCAAATTATTGTCATAACGTATAAATGAGCGCGTAAAATCTAAAACTAACTCGGTTGAAGGCGCTATCTGGTAGTTGAACTCTGCTCCGACTCTATTCGTCGCTCTGTCTCTAATGAGATACGCAAATTCACTGCGGTCGTAATCAAGGGTAGTTCTGTCAGCCTTCACCACAACTTCACCAACGGAAGTTAAGCTCCCATATATATACTCAGCCCCATAGAACATGCTTTTATAGGTGTCAGGTGAAGTTAAGTTACTTCCTCCGCCTAATGAAAACCCTGTACCCCGATCCTCGTGCCCATCTTCGTACCGTAAAACCGCGTTGATTGCGTGACGGCTGTTTAATTCGTAATCGGTAAGTGCTTCAACGAAATGATCTGTATAGTCATCTGCGCTACTTGAAAAATAAGTACCGCGTTCTACTCGATAACCAAATTGCACCGGGTTTCCATCAACCTCTGTGGCAGCAATAATTTCAGGAGATAAAATTGAGCGCCAACTGTATATTTTCGCTTGACCGTCGGTTGCACGAGCAACATTGTCTATGTAGCTCATAGAAGTGTTAAGAGAAGGTATAATGTCGAATTGTCCTGCTTCAATCCTTCCCTGATCTTGAGCTGCTACAGAATTTGCAACGCAAATGGCCACTGCTGATAGCAATAGCTTGTTCTGGTTTTTCATTTCCTTTCCCTACTTTCACTTAGCTATTCAAAATAGCTTTAATTGACTTAGATGGTTTTACGGGCAGCAATAGAGGCCTGCTATGTTTCTGTTCAAGTATCTTTTTTAAAACGTCGCCATATACTAAAAAATACGCTACTTGCATGAAGGTATGTTGATACTTGAGGTTAATAATTTGTTTAACCCAACTAACTAAAGCTAGATTCATGCCACAAGCCCCTACTACTTTACCATCAAATTATTTCAACTTTATTTTTCTTCACATTGAGTAATTCCAATACCCACAAGACAACGCTAATGATACCAATATTCAATAAACCATAAAGCTTATTTTGTAATAAAATTACAACAGTTATACAATATTCTAAAGGCATCAGTACCAAATGCTATATTGTGCCCCGCAACTCTGTCTTCTTAGCGTAAAAATCTTCATCAAGGCACACATTTTGCTGTAGCTGTACGTGAATGACAAAGTGCTGATAGTCGAAGTTGGAACTTTTATTTTACCAATTTCTTTTTCATCGATTTAGAGACTCTTATAATGGACAATCAAGTAGAATCTAACAAAGTTCTTAAGTCACATCCTGTGGATGCCAATGCAAATGATGGCCTTGTAGTAAGGAATAAAAGCGGTTTCTCAACACTTTATAGACTAATTGACCTCTCGCTGGTTACACTCTTGTATTATTCGTGTGCAGCGTATTTCGAGTCTACTATCGACCCAACTAGTCTAATTCTTTTATTCGTCAACGTAATTTGTTTTCAAATCTCTGCTGAAGGTGTTGAGCTTTATCGCTCTTGGCGCGGACATCGTACGCCTGAGATGCTAAGAGCAGCGGCTATTACTTGGGCGCTTAGTATTCTAGGTACACTGACAATAGGCTATTTCTTTGTTCAAAATATCAATACACCACCATTTATTATATTAGCCTGGTTCGCAACCTCATTCGTTGGCTTAATAGCTTGGCGCTTCGTAATGCGCAAGTTTTTATTCCGCATAAGAAAAAGTGGTATGAACTCCCGCCGCTCTATCGTGATTGGTGCTACACATCTAGGGGCAAATGTAGCGCTGCAAATTCAGCAAAACGAGCACTTGGGTATTAGGTTTAATGGAATGTTTGATGATAGAGATGCTGAACGCCTTCCCCATGACATGCAGAATAGTGTGTTGGGTAACATTGAACAAGCCATAGAAATGGCCAAGCGAAATGAAGTGGATTACATTTATATTGCACTGCCAATGAGCGCAGAAAACAGAATTCGCTCAATTTTAGAGCAGTGTAGTGATACTACGGCGAACGTCTATGTCGTACCAAACTTCTTTATGTATAACCTCCTGAATGCCCGCTGGCAGACGGTAGGCAATGTTCAAGCCCTTAGCGTTTACGATACGCCATTCCAAGGAGCGAGCGATGTTTTAAAACGCTTTGAGGATATTGTTTTAAGCTCTCTAATATTGATGATGATATCAATACCTATGCTTTGCATTGCAGCAGCAGTAAAGCTTACTTCAAAGGGCCCCGTTATTTTCAAACAAAAGCGTTACGGGTTAGACGGTAAACAAATTACGGTTTACAAATTCCGATCGATGACTACGCAAGATAATGGTGCGGTTGTTAAACAAGCCACTAAAAATGACGCGCGTTTAACAAAAATCGGTGGCTTTTTAAGACGAACTTCTCTAGACGAACTACCGCAGTTTATCAATGTTCTACAAGGGCGAATGTCAATTGTAGGGCCTCGGCCACATGCCGTTGCTCATAATGAACAGTATAGAAAAATAATCACAGGTTATATGCTGCGACACAAGGTGAAGCCTGGCATTACAGGATGGGCGCAAGTTAATGGCTTGCGTGGCGAAACAGAGACAGTTAACAAGATGGTTCAGCGTGTTGAATACGACCTAGATTACATCCATAGATGGTCGGTATGGTTTGATATTAAAATCGTGTTCATGACCGTTTTTAATGGCTTCATTAACAAGAACGCGTATTGATAAATCCAACTAGACTTTTATGAAAGCGGCAACTCTGCCGCTTTTTTTATACCCGTTAATATGAGGTAGTCTAAAACCGCGCAGAACACTGGATTGTGGTTTCAGGCAGTGCCAATGTCACCATTGATGACAGCACTCAGTTAGTAACAGAGAACGAATCTGTTTATATTCCTATTGGTGCTGTGCACGCGTTAGAAAACCCTGGGAAAATCCCCCTGGAGCTTATAGAGGTGCAATCTGGTGCATATCTTGGTGAAGATGACATAGTGAGGTTTTCAGACCGCTACGGCCGTGTCGAGAAGAAATAAAGCCTCTACGCGCTTAGGAATAAATACTAGCAGGGCTTCGGTCCTGCTTTTTTGTATCTAAACCACAAAAACGAAAAAAGGCGAGCATCCTGCTCGCCTTTTCCCGAAAGAACTTAAACTTAATTAGTTAATAATTAAGCTAATGCGCCTTTAGCCGCTTCGACTAGTGCGCTGAAAGCTGCTTTGTCATGTACTGCGATGTCGGCAAGGATCTTACGATCGATTTCAAC
>Ga0208816_100333_pt1 | contig 15347 bp, 10 predicted proteins | sample Virmet3734_803_FD_185737 | JGI IMG/M metagenome (GOLD analysis project Ga0208816, IMG submission 185737) | Marine viral communities from the Southern Atlantic ocean transect to study dissolved organic matter and carbon cycling - metaG 3734_803... | ecosystem: Environmental > Aquatic > Marine >...
TTACTCTGACCCCATTAATTGTTGGAATATAACTGCAAGGAATAGTCGACAGACTAAGTTGAATGTTTAGTGAGAGGATTTGGTCGTTATCTAAAAATAAGGCAGTCCATCTATTGATTCAAATTATACTAAAAAATAGCTTCTCACCTTATCTCGGAACGCTTTACCAAACTTAGTGTGATCATCAAGCTCATAACGAACCCTACCAGCGACAATACATGGTGAAACACCTAAACCACTAGCAAGTGTCCGTACTAAATCAGAATCTAATATTTCAAGTGGATTCAAAGAGCCCAAAGGAATTAAACTTTGTTGAGCTAATGCGTCTGCTTCTTGCTCAACTTCATCGCCGCCTTCGGCATCTAAATTATCCATGTACCAAGTTTCTGTGCAATCCAAATGCAACGCAATATGTGCTAACTCATGCATTAACGAAAACCAAAAGTTATCTAACTTATCGTGACGCAATGTAAGTGCAACTACAGGATTCCCACTAGCTGAAACGCATACAGCTCCATCTAAATAAGTTTTTGGTAAATGGCCTTCAATAATTAAATGAATACCATGGCGATTTAAATATTCTCTCGCTAATTTTGGTCCTTGATCAGACCATGACAATTGCGCTAATTTTTTCATCCAACTAGCATCAACTGTTCCTTTTACATATTTTACGGGAAGCTGTTCCAATTGCGCCTTTTGCAGAACCCTAACTTGCCAAGCCCATAAAGCGTAGTTATCAGTTTCTTTGTCATTTGAACGTAAATGAGCAGTAGTTCTTAATAATGCTGGTTTTAGAGAAAGTCCATTAGGTACAGACGTTAAAAACACATTGAGTTGTTCAATTGAATACTCTTTTAGTTCGCTTATTGAACCTTTAAACCCTTCAAAATAACCACGAGCTCGCATTTCAGATATAGGAAAGGCATCCCAATTAATGTCTTTAGAGATAGTACTTTTGTGGCAAGGTTCTTTTATCAAAACATCAGCGGATATCCCTAAACCAGTGCTTAGCTTACGAATCATATTAAGGCTCAAACTTCGCGTACCATTTAGTACTTCTGTTACTTTTGAAGCAGACCCGAAATAGGGCACTAAATCTTTCTTAATCAAGCCCAGCTGTTCCATCCGAAATTTTATTGCTTCAATTGGATCAGGAGAGTCGATAGGAAACGTTTCTTCCTCGTACTTTTCAATTAAAAATACAAGTAAATCTAGCTCATCACATTCTGCTGTATTTGGTGCTGGATCTACATCCATCAACGACATCACTCGAGCTAATGCCTGCTCATGCTCTTGAGTTGATTTAATTAACTTAATTTGGTTCACTATATCTCCCTAAAAGCTTTGCTTATCATACTCCGAATGGGTTCCAACCCATTCAATCACAGCAATGCCATTTTGATACCTAACTCTCACAACTAACCTGTAATGGTTACCTTTAATATTAAAGATCACCTTGTTATCGGCTAAGAAATCAGCGCTTCGATATCGGTTCTTTATATCATGGGATGTTTTCCAGTCAGCTTCACTCGCTTCTGAAAACCAAGCTTCAAGTGCATTTTTTGCTTTAGCATGCTTTCGACTAAACTTTGTAAGTTTGTCTCTTCCTAAGACCTTCATTCAACCTCAAAGTTCCCATCAAGGGAATTATATATATATAAACCAAAAAGGGAAGTTTAGTTTTTCATACTTCACTATTCAACGGTTGATACCGTCCAAATACGCTTAAGTGGTAAATCCGCTTTAATTTCATCATCAAGCCTATCGTAGTTTAAAAAAAGTTGTTCCAACAGGTCATGTTGTGTCCAAAGTCTTACTCTAAAAAAGCTTGATGCTAGTTCTTTTTGAACATTGGTCCTGAAACCACCCCACGCGACAAACAAGCCTTGAGGTGCATTGAACTTAGTCATTGCTCCTATTAGCTTGTCTACTGTCGAGCGATCAACCAGTCCATCTCCTGACTTAACCTCAACACAAATTCGCTGACTGCCAAACCCCATAGGTCCGTCTCCCGCTAAGATGTCAGCTCCGCCGTCAGCGCCTTCTGGGCTTTGCCAGCATGTATAACCTTGTGCAGTTAAAATCGCAGTTACCAGTCTTGTTAAGTTATGGCCTTTAAACTTCCCTTCAATAAGTTTAATAATTTGATTATGGCCTAATTCTTTCAGATCAGATTCAGCTTCTTCGTCATTGGCATCTTCAACTTCTGATGTTTGATTAGTCTGCTTGATAATCTGTTTTTGTGTTTCGACTTTCCAGCCGTTGGCTTCCATTGCATTTATGCGCTCCTCTGCATTATTGCGCTTGATGCGGCAAATAGTCATAAATGCACCGAAGCTATACAGTAAATCTTGTGAAAAATGTGAGCGAGGCACGGGTTCGGGTTGCCATTCTACAGTGCGCCAGTGGAAAAACGGATCTTCTCCAGCGGGCTCATGGTGATAATCCGAGGTAATTTTACCGACATAAATAACAGGCTGTAGCTTGGAGGGCAAAACGACGCGATCGCCAACTTCTATTCCATGTGCAAAGGGCCAAACTTGGCTGGCTTGATTCATTAACTTCTTTGGTTTGGCATCCGGTTCGTTGCTACCCAAAGCCTCAATTAATTGGTTACGCTCTATCATTTTCGCTAGGTTCTGATTCAATCCATTCCACGTGACATATACCCGATTTTCATTTAAGAATTTTTGCTCATACTGACCTTGTGAGCCTGCTCTTATTAACCAAACTGCCATGTTTTTTTCCTTTAAATCCCATACGTCTGTTCAGCGTCATTATCAATATTGACCTGACTTTTTTTCCATTCAATGAGCGCCCAAGCATCGCGTTTGATATCAGCGGTCTGAGCATTCAGCCATTCATACAACCTAAACCACCAAAATCGCCATTCAGTCTTTTTCATATCTGTTGGCTCGCGCGTTGCCTTACGTCTGACCTGTTCGCAAAAGTCAGCAAAACTCTCGGGAGTACAGTCTGCATCAATATACTCACAGAATGTCGAAACTATTCTTTGTCCCACTCGTTTGGGAACTTGGTATAAATCTACCCAAGCTTTTATCATCTCAGTTTCATCTGGGGTGGTGTCAACGTATCTTAATCTTGCCGCATTCAATGGATTGCTATTACCATCTGCGGCAAAATCAGCTAACTCCGCAAAGACTGGTTCAATTCTAACCTTTTGGTATAAGCTATGCGTCAGAGGAGGTAAAGGATAGTACGCCTTTCTTCTTCTAGTTCCTTCAAATAGCACATCCTTTGCGCCTTTAGCTTTACTATTACAAATGTGGCAAGTCGGAATGAAGTTATCTGGGTGGCAAGAAAAAGCAGGATACTTATCTTTACATAAAAGATGATCGTAATCAGACGTCCATTGCTCATCATCTGCCACGTTGAATCTGTTATGGGATAGTGCTGCCGTTGCGCATAAATAGCAGAGTTCTGAATTCGCACGGATGTAGGCTTGATAGTGTTGCGAGATAGTTTCGTTTGCTAATCGCTCAATACCAGCCAGCTTTTTCGTTCTGGTGAAAAGGTGTGTGGTCAGTTTTTTCAATGCTTCAAATAAATCCACGGGTTGTATACTTGGCAGTGCCGCTGTCTTATCACTAAATAACAAAGCAATGTTTTGATTATTGTTTATCAAATCGAATAAGTTTTGCCTATCTTGCTCTGATGTAGGTAATTGTTCCCATACGGCTTTGAATTTTTCTTTTGTGTCTTTGTTATTCCAACATTCTTGACCAATATCTCTGGAGAATAGTTGCTGAGTAAACTGCTGCCTAATGATGCACCTACTTAAGAAGTACAATAGTTCAGCATTCAACTTCTCAAATATCTTACATTTAGGCGTATTTGCAGCTGTAGAAAATAACACTAGTTTTGTAACTTCCGTAACAAATAGGCTTTTTCCATAGACTCACCTATATTTTCGGTTAGCCAATTTATTGCCCTTTCTTTTTCATCTGGTGAATCGTCTTTAGGCAAGTGCGCTTTAATATCTTCTACGACGGTCTGAGAAATAAGCGATTTTAAATCAAAATACTCTTTGATAAGTACATCAAATGAAGCTCCGTAGGTTTGGTTCTGCGCTTGATTCATACGAATAATATTATTGTCGTCTCGTTCAAATCGATACACCTCCATTTTTTTCAAAGATGAAATCATAAAAGGTGAATGCGTTGATAAAATGGTTTGAGTGCTATCAGTCCAAACGTCATTTACTGCATTAGCTTTAGCTAAATTTTGATGGAAATAAGTACGCCATGAGGGGTTTAAATGTGTTTCTGGTTCATCAAAAAGAAACAGCGCTTGCTCATCTCGGAAAATTCTTGCAGCCATGAGTATTTGAACAAATTGAGCTTCACCATCAGATAGGTCATCAAAGTTAATGCATTTACCGTGCTCATCAGCGAGCTCCAATCTTTCAACGGATAGGGGTAATTTTGTTTTGAGTGGTTTCTTAACGGTTTCAAAAAAGTTGCAGTTCTTTAATTTAGAGCGATTATCACCACCCCAATTTTTTACTCCAAGTAGTTGAAGCTTATACAAGCGTTCAAATAACCTTGATGGTTGTCCATAGTTTTCTTCAAGTAACCTTGCTTTAACATCATCTTGCCGCATATCTAATGAAATAATACCTTCAAGAAAATCAAGCTCGTATAATTCATACTGTTCGTCAGAGGTTCTTTTGCCTATACCTTCAAGACAATTGTCCCCACCGGCACGAATCAATAATTTGATATCTCTAATGGCATCTTCACCAGCAATTCCACTTCTTAACGAATACTTTAATTTAATCAAAGTTGGTAGGCTGTGCTGTACTTCAGCTAAAATACTGTTAATTTCTTCTGACGGCAATATAGAGAAAGCAACCATCAATAGGGCACAGCAGTCGTAATCCATAAAAAGATTACGTGGAATGGGCGTGTCTGATTCATTTAGCGAATATAGGTTATGCTCATCATCAGGTGGGCTCTTTGGAATAGAGAAAATATGCTTGTTACGTTTCAGATATCTATGGTTGATTTTACTGACATCTTCTTCATTAACATCACCAGCTAACTCTTTTCTTCGATTTCCACGTACACGCATAATGTCATAAAACTGCACTGCATTTTTCATAAAGCTACGTTGCAAATTTTCGTTTAAACCAGATGAATAGCCAACAAGGCGTGGGATAGGAAAACGGCAACCTTTTATCGAAACTGGCTGCCAAACGTCATTATCTAAAAAATGTAAAGTGACCTTCCCTGCATGAAGTATATCTACCTTCAGCATTTGCTCATTTGGATCAATCAAATCGGGTATCAAATCACTAGGATAATCAAGTATGCTCTGACCATCTTCCACGGTAATGCTGTAGATAACTGAAACCTGAAAACCTAATGGGGATTTAACCTTAAAATCTTTTCGCATGTACCGCTCAAGATACGAAAATGTTTCACCTATCAATTCAAGTAGTTGGGATTTACCTGAACCGTTTAAACCAATAAAAGCAAGTAGACGTCCTTGGCTACCACTAAAATCAAAAGTGTCAGAACTTAGCCCTTTATAGTCACCATCCAGGGTGATACTTAACAGCTTCATATTATGCCTTCGCCTTTTTAGTTTTTACCTTTTTCTTAGGTGACTTGGCTTCTCGTTCTGCTTTGATTTTTGCTAATAAAACCTCAGCGCTGTTGTCACCGCTGATTAATTCGGGGTTGTTCTCCCGCCATCGGGCGGTAAGCTCGCCGCGAAAGGCTTTGGCTAAGATGGATTGAGTGAGGTTATTGACTCGCTCTAATGCAGCATTGGCTTTTTGTTCGATGCTATCTGCAAAGGCGATTAGTTCTTCGACTCTGCGGACGATTTCGGTTTGTTCTTCGTATGCTGGAAATGGTAATGGTAACCCTCTAAATTTGGATGCTTTTATACCTTTTGCTGCGCTTCCCGTTGCGTTCAAATCAACTAGCTTTTGGAAGTCATTGGAAAGCATATAGTAATAATGAAATTTAGAACTAACATCGCCGTACGGTTGTAAAGTTAATGTCCGTTGTGCTAAAGCAATATCAGAGCCAATGTCATTCATCGCAACGCATCCCATTGTATGTCCCTCTGTAACAAAGAAAATATCATTTATTTTAGAAAAGCCGCGAGTCATCCAAGACTTATAATCTTCTTCGCTTAAGTATTCGATAGGCTCATTACACAAATAGCCCATTTTTATATTCTTGGCAGTGTATAAACGTTTACCCGACGCTGATTTCTTAGGGGTCTTACCTCGGTAGTCTATAAAGCGGTATAGCTCATCAAATTTCGATGCAGCCCAAGAGTATAAGAAGGTATCTCTAACAAGCTCATGATATGAGGTAGCTTCAATCTTCCGCTTTTTACTATCATTGAATGATAACTCATACTTCAAATCAGCTTTGGCATCTAATGTTCTTTCACCACGCCACTCTTCCGTCAACTTCCCACTCACGGCGGCAGCGAGGACGGATTGGCGGAAGGTTTTTAGGATTTGTGGGATTCGGTCGAGGCGGGCTTTGGTGGTTTCCACCTGCGCCAGCAGGGTATCGAGTTTATCGGCGATCACTTTTTGTTCGGCTAGTGGGGGTAAATTTATGGATTGGTCATAAGCATCATCACGATTTAGCCCTGGAATAGCTGTGGACCTATTCAGCTCTGTAAGTGGTAAATGCTTTAATTGATAAAACCAGTAGTGAGATGGCTGATTATAAAATTCATCTACGTAATACGTTGTATCAATAGGGAAAAAAGGACTTTCAGAATATTGGACTTCGCCAAATGATCCTTTCCTACCAACGATTAAGCCTTCATTTTTAACAAGCGGTTGCGAATGTCCTCCAACAATACCGTTTGAACCATATACGGGGTGTTGCCCACCATCTCTAGTTTTAGCAGGTAATGACTTGCCGTATTTTAATTCTAAAACTGAACCTAATCTGGTAGTAAACCATCCTTTTGGCAACTTTGCCTCGGCCATTATTTGGCCTCCTCAAGTGCAGCCAATAATTCATCCAATTCCGCCAACGCTAATGTTAATTCAGCTTTGGCTTCATCGGCTAATTCTTTAGGCTCTGGCAAATCCGCAGCATCCAAACTGTCTTTGTCTTTTAACCAAGAGATATCCAGTGAGTCGCCTTTGGTTTTGGCAATCCAGTCGCGGGCAAAACAGCGCCAGCGGCTATGAACCAGTTTGTCATTCACGCCTTGGTTCTCTGCTACTTTGGTTTTATCTACGCTGATTTGTTCGGCACCAAAGCTGTATTCGCCTTCGGTTCGTTCACTTTGTCCGTTGGCATCGCTGCCATACACTTGCTCGAAAGGTTTGAGGTGTTGCTCCTCAAAAGGGGTGCGTTTGCCAAAGTTGGGCATGTTAGTACGTAGGTCGTATACCCAAACGTTTTCGGTACAGTTTACACCTTGTAGTTTGTCGGTGGGACTACCCTTGGTAAAAAACAGCACGTTGGTTTTAACCCCTGCGGCGTAAAAAATGCCGGTAGGTAAGCGTAAAATAGTGTGGAGGTTACACTTATGCATTAAATCACGACGAATTTCGGCTCCTCTTCCAGCCTCAAATAATACGTTGTCGGGTAATACTACAGCTGCACGACCACCGGGTTTTAAGTTACGGTAAATGTGCTGCAAAAAGGCTAGTTGTTTGTTTGAAGTATCGTAAGTGAGATCGTCACGGGTAATGCTGGCATCCCCGCCTTTGCTGGTACCAAAAGGTGGGTTGGCTAATATGATATCGGCTTTGGCTAAGCTCGCACCCACTTGCCCTAGCGCATTGCCAAGGTGAACCACTCCCTCATCGTCTCCCTCCATGCCATGTAACAAGCAGTTCATTAAGGCTAAGCGTCGGGTAGAAGGTACAAGTTCTACGCCGATAAAGGCTTTGTTCTTTTGAAAGTTTTTTTCTTTCTCGCTGAGATCATACAAGTCATCAGTATTGTCTTTAATGTATTGATCGGCAGCAATTAAGAACCCGGCTGTGCCTGCTGCTGGATCTTGCACTACTTCGCCAGCCTGAGGTTTGATGCATCTAACAATAGAGTCAATTAAGTCGCGGGGTGTAAAGTACTGGCCAGCACCCGATTTGGTTTCGTTCGCATTTTTCTCTAATAAGCCTTCGTATAAATCACCTAAACCGTCTTTTTGTACACTGAACCAATCAATTTGATCGAGGGTTTTTATCATCTGCTCTAAATGGCGCGGTTCACGCAAACGAGTTTGTGCATCGGCATAAATGGCACTGATAAGTGGGTCTTCATGTACAATAACTTCTTCAACTTTATCTTCGCCACCCGGTTTTTCAGCTTTTACTACTGTCGTGCGCTTACCCGTGGATAAAGCAAGTAGGATAGCTTTATAATCGTTAAGTAGATTAATACCCGATTTACTGCTCAAGTCTGTCCAACGGCATCCCTCGGGTAAGGTATGTTTGTCTAAGGTCTCAGCCTCGGTGTTTTCATGTACCATTTTAATAAATAGCAGTAAGACTAATTCGGTGACATAGTCGCTGTAGTTAATGCCATCGTCGCGCAATACATCACATAAGTTCCATAGTTTTTGCACGATACTGTTGTTGGTCATGGGTGTTCCTATTTATTAAGTTTAGCCGTGTCTGGTAAGTTGAAGTCAGGTAAAGTCTATGCCAGATAAATTAGGTATAAAGTTCAAATTTGTTGTTGTCTAGGGTCATTAATTGCATCAGTTTGGGATGTACAAAAAGTTTTTCTTTACCCACTTGTTGTTCTTGCAACACACCAATATCTACAAGTTGTTTCAAGTAGACCGATGCGGTTTGCCGTTTGGCAATGTCTTTATCTACTAAATTGGCAATGCGGCAATAGGGTTGCTCGAAAATGATTTGTACTAATTCGAAGCTGTAGATCTTGGGCAAGTTTAACTTAATAAACTCACTAGTATGTTCAATCAACGCCTTAACTGAGGCTATTTTAGCCGTAGTCCAATTAGCCATTTCGGTCACGCCAGAGAGCATGTAGATGATCCAGGCTTGCCAATCACCGTTTTTGGTTACAGCATTTAGCAGAGCATAGTAGTCGGCTTTGTGCTGCACGATATAGCGACTTAAATACAAAATCGGTAGGGTTAGCAAGTCTTGCTCGATCAAATACAGAATATTCAATATTCGGCCAGTTCGGCCGTTGCCGTCATGAAAAGGGTGAATTGCTTCAAACTGGTAATGACTAATGGTCATTTTAATCAGCGGATCCAGACCGTCGTCTGCATGCAGAAATTGCTCCCAGTTGCTAAGCAAGTCACGGATCTCTTTTTCACCCACTGGCGGCGTGTAAATAATCTTACCGCGACTAGGGTTGGCAATCACAGTACCGGGCACTTTGCGCACATCCATTTGCGTGCCTTTTAAGGTACTACATACCTCAATTGCTGTGCTGGTGCACAAAGGCCGCTGTTTTAATCGGGTAAAACCCTCATACAAAGCGGTGCGATAACGCAACGCTTCTTTAGTAGCAGGGTCGGCCTGACTATCTTCCTGGGCATGTTGAAATAACTTGTCTGAAGTGGTGATAATGTTTTCAATCTCGGAACTGTCTTTTGCTTCCAACAGGGGTAATAGATTTATAAGTAAGCCTTGATTGGGTAATAATGCCCCTGCCTGCTTAAGTTCTGCCAATGCGGCACGGGCTGGAATACAGGCTTTAAGCACAGCTACAGAATCTGCCACTTCCGCTGCGGGTGGCAAAGGCGGAAGTTGGTTAAATGGAATATCGGCTTGCCAAGTCATGTTTATTTTCTTCTACTTTTTCGACATAAAGTGAGTATATGTCGATGAGATCGACAGGTAAAGCTATTATGTCGAAAAAACACGTCTATTTCGACACGTCTTGGCCTCATGTTGATGTTATCGACATGAAAGGTCAATATGCACATAAATTTAACTTTTAAGTACATAACTAGCACCATGTGTATAGTTTTTTAGGTTTTCTATACATAAAGTAACACTTATATATAGATGAGATGATTTTGAGCAATTTATTCCTTCTAAGCCCATCTCTACCTAAGCCCACATTGCCTCGCTCAATTGATCTAGCACCACATCAAGCTGATTAACCAATACTTTGTCTAATTGTTTGGCGCCACCATGTTCGGCAAAACGTTGGTTAACAAAATCTCGATCAATGATCACTTCGTGAGTCAGTTGTTTGGCTAATCGTTCTAGCCATTTCCGTTGTGCAGGTAACCAATTGTGCTGGCTATAAATGGCCTGCATAGCGTTGGCCACTCGTTGCTCAAAGGGAACTAAGGCTTCACCTAAGGCGGCACGGCGAATATGGCCAATGATACTGGCAGCAATATCTTGGTTAGTTTGACTGCGCACCGCACTTTGAAGTTTAGCCTCAGAGTAGCCTGCTCCATCGAGTAATAACTTAATTTCTTTAAGTTGCTCGCGGCTTAAGTCACGGGGTTTATTAATCACCACGGCTAGCGCCACTGACTGATTGAGCTGGTCTTTTATAAACTGGTTAAAGCTGTCGAGATAATCTTCAGGACGAGCATAATTATCGAAACTTTGACTACGCTCCCGAATTTCATCGGCGTGCTCTGAAATCACAGGCCTATACTCACTGCCCATCATGGCTGTGACTTCAGTTAATTGCTGAAGTAGCCCAGTGTGCTTTTGCACAAATTGGTTAGCTTGCCGTGGGCCGATTTCATGCAAATGCTTGTGTAGCAGTTTTGGCTCAACGCCCCATAATTCTTTTAGCTCATCAAGTTTTTGTTTGAGCTCTGGTTTAAATTCAGCTTTTTTATTGGCTTTGCGCAGCACTCGCATTACCTTTTGACTTAGTTGACTAACGATAACGTCTGCTTGGCTCTCGCCTTCTTTCTCTCCGGGGCTATTGAGAGCTTTCTCTAGATGTTCAGCATCGGTCAATTCATTCACCAACTGCTCAAGAGTAACATTCGGATCTTTAACTAACGGCTTCATGGTATTGACTGCTTGTAAGGCAGCATAGATATCTACGGGGTCGTAAATACGGAACACGGTTTTACCGATTTCATCACACCGACGGGTAGCACGGCCGATCATTTGCTCATATAAAATGCGTGACTTCACTCGGCGCATAAATACCAGGTTGCATATTGTGGGTACATCTATGCCGGTAGTTAGCAGGTCAACAGTAATAGCAATATTAGGATAACGTTCGTTTTTATACTGGCGAATCAATTGACTGACTTTATCGCTCTGCCCTGTGATTTTAGCGACCGCAGCTTGGTTATATTCTCCGTTATACAGCTCTTTAAACGCATCATCTAAAAGCCGCTTGACCATATCAGCATGCAAGTCGGTAGCGCAGAAGATCATGGTTTTTTCGTCGCTAAAGGGATCTACTTCCATCGCTAACTGGGTGCAAATAACCTTATTAAAGTTTTCGTTGATCACGCGGCGGTTAAACGTGTCTACATCAAAATTAAGTTCGTCCTCTAATTCGTCGGTTTCTACTTCGCCCGTACCGATATTGATACTGCTAACCACAGCACCTTTTTCAAACTGAATGCCTTTTTGAGTAAGTAGGGTCTCATAGCGGATTGGTGGTTCATGATCGATTAACCAGTCGTCAGCAACTGCTTCGCGATATGAATAGGTGTATACCGGTTTACCGAACACCTCACTGGTATGTTTGGCAGGTGTAGCTGTTAAGCCTATTTTGACTGCATCGAAATAATCCAGTACACGGCGATAAGTTGATAAGTATTGGCTAGCATCTCGGGTGGCTAGCTCGCCTTCTGTCATATCTTGATCGAGGGTATAACCTCTATGGGCTTCATCGACAATGATGCAATCGAATTGATCCACTGGGGGTGGGGTGTCTGACATAAAAAGTCGTTTAACCATGGCTTGCACAGTGGCAACCTGAATTCGGGTTTCAGCCTCGGCAGCCATATCACCCAATTGAGCGATATTATAAATTTTGGAAAGCGTTTGGTTTTGTTCAAGTGGCGCTTCTTGAAAGGTATCGATTGCTTGCTGCCCAAGTGCAGTCCGGTCTACTAAGAACAGGATGCGTTTAAATCGCTCTGTTTTAAGGAAGCGGTACATCAGGCCAAGAATAGTTCTTGTTTTGCCTGTACCGGTTGCCATCGCTAACAAACAGCTTTGCTGATTATTGAGCAGAGCACTCTCTACCTTTGTTATCGCCTGCTCTTGATAGTCACGCAATTTTAAGTAAGAAAAACCTTCCTGACTCAACTGCTGCTCAGCCAACTCCTTACTGCGTGTAAGTTTATCTTTCAACCCTTGAGGGCTATGAAAGTTATTTAACGGTTTAGCTAGATTGCTGTTGTGGCGTACGTCGCGAAACCAAGTGCCTGAGTGTTCTGCTAGCTGTTTTACAAAGGGGCGGCCATTGCAAGAATATACAAAGGGCACATGATAATGGCCATCTTCAGCAAATGGCCAAGCAACGGTCAACCCTTGTAGTTCCCACGCAGGGTTCATTTTTGAAGTGGTTTTAAAACCTTTAGAATATCGCTCTGCCTGACCTATCTTCCCTGCCACATTAGTATTTTCTTTTTTGGCTTCCACAATGCCCATGGGAGTTAAGCCAACAAACAATACGTAATCGGCAAACCCCTTTTTGCCTTTAAGTTCGGTCGGCCATTCGGCGATGGCTAAATTCTTACCTTTTTCAGGTCTTACACCGTTTTGGTAAGTTAATCTTTGAGTATCAGCTTCCCAACCCGCTTCGACTAAATGTTGGTCGATGACTATTCGAGTAACTTCTTCATTTAAATACAGAGCTTTACTAGCATTGCGTAACTGTGCGCTGTATACCTTTTGCTGTTTTTTAGCCTTTTCAAGTTGCTCTGTAGATGCGTTTTCCAGTTGTTTTTGCAACGATGCTATTTTATTTTCGAATTCTACAGCTTGCAGTGATTGCTGCTTTTCACGCAACTCTAATTTTTGCTGAAGCTCTCTGGACTCAATATCCATGTGTTCAGCTAGTTCTGCATATTCTTCTTTTTCTGAATTAATCAGTTGCTTTAGCTTTTGATCTGATTCTAGCTGTTGATTGGCCTCTGACAATTCGCTGGATAATTGTTGGATTTGATTTTGTAACGCACTAAGCTGAGCGCTTGGGTCTTTTGGCGGAACAAACGCGCCGGGCTTGAAGTTAGTGGAATTTTTACCAAAAGCACGATGGAACCATATGGCAAGATCTCGCGCTACTTTTAGACCATCCATCGCTTCTTTATGTTTAGTTTTAAACTGATGGGTAGCTCTGTTTCCTTCAATACGTAAGGTGTGAAAGAGATCTTTTATTTTGGGCTCAAAACCTACTTGGCGATGGATTTTAAATAATAAATCTGACTGTGAAGTATTGTCGTCAAAAAGCACTCCACAACGAGCGGCAACTTCCTGTGCAAAAGCTTCACCAAGTTGACGAAGTTTAATTAAGGTGGTGTTAGGGTCGGCAGCGAAAACCTGCTCAGCATTTACAGCTAACTGTAAAAAGATAGGGTCATGTTCTTCAAGGAAAGAGAAATTAGATGAGGTGTTGCTATTCAAAATAAAATACTCTCCCTGTCAGCTAAATAACATAGATACTTTAGCTAATAACGTTTTTACTCTATGAACTTACCGAGTCATAAGTTTACCATTTTTTATCATCGTATCAGTGACAAACCAAAAACACACGCTTTTAACATTTGTCTAATTAAAGCGTGAAAAGTGATTCACTGTAAATAGTGAAATCACTTTCCAACTTTATTTAAGAGTTTCCATCTTTATTTAAGAAGTTCCAACATTATTTGAAAACCACAACTATTTGTCGTTACCAGTTACAGATCACTCCACCGTCACAGATTTCGCCAAGTTACGGGGCTGATCCACATCCGTCCCTTTAATTAACGCGACGTAGTAAGACAACAGCTGTAGCGGCAGTGTGTATACAATGGGCGCAATAGGCGCATCACAGTGTGGTACGTCGATAACGCGCATGGTCTCATCGCCCGCAAAACGGGCATCTTTATCGGCAAATACGTACATGATGCCGCCCCGCGCCCGCACCTCTTCCACATTCGATTTTAGCTTTTCCAGTAGCTCGTTGTTCGGCGCTACCACAATCACCGGCATTTCTTCATCGATAAGGGCTAACGGGCCATGTTTAAGTTCACCAGAAGCGTAAGCTTCAGCATGAATGTAAGAAATTTCTTTCAGCTTAAGGGCGCCTTCCATAGCAATGGGGTACTGATCGCCGCGACCTAGAAACAGGCTGTGGTGTTTGTCGGCAAATTCTTCGGCTAAGTCTTCTATGCCTTGCGTGATGGTCAGCGTTTCTTCTAATTTAGCTGGCAAGCTGTGCAACGCATTAACAATGTCTTGCTTGTCTTGTGCGGCCACGCCGTTGTATTCACCTAGCGCCAGTGTCAGCATTAAAAAAGCCGTTAACTGAGTGGTGAACGCTTTGGTTGACGCAACACCAATTTCAGCACCCGCCTTTGTCATAAAGGCTAAATCTGACTCGCGAACCAGGGAAGAACCTGGCACGTTACAAATCGCCAAACTGGCGTTGTAACCTAGCTCTTTGGCTAACCTTAACGCGGCTAACGTATCGGCGGTTTCGCCCGACTGCGAAATAGTAATCAGTAGGCTGTCAGCATGCACAACCGATTTGCGGTAGCGAAATTCTGAAGCAATTTCTACATTGCACGACACATTGGCATATTGCTCTAGCCAATACCGCGCGGTCATGCCAGCATGATAACTGGTACCACAGGCCACAATTTGCACATGCTTAACCTTAGACAATATGGCATCAGCTTCTTTACCAAAGGCATCACGGGTTAGCCCACTTTCCCCCAGTCTGTCTTTTAGTGTATTGCGTACAACTACCGGCTGTTCGTGAATTTCTTTAAGCATGTAATGGCGATACATGCCCTTATCACCAGCGTCGTGCTCTACATTCGACTCTATGACTTCTCGCTCTACAGGACGTCCGTCTTTATCAAAAATCGCCACGCTTCTTCGGGTAATTTCAGCCACATCGCCTTCTTCTAAGAAGATAAAGCGGCGGGTTACAGGCAATAGTGCCATTTGGTCAGAGGCAATAAAGTTTTCACCTAACCCTAAGCCAATCACAAGGGGGCTGCCTGAACGCGCGACCACAACACGGCTGGGGTCTTCTTTGTCCATGATAACGGTACCGTATGCACCGTGAAATTCTTTCACCGCGCTTTGTACCGCACTCAATAGTGTTTCACCGGTTTTTAACGCCTCGTGCACTGTGTGGGCAATGGTTTCAGTGTCGGTATCGCTGCCAAACACGTAGCCTTTTTCTTTCAGG
>Ga0208816_100338_pt1 | contig 15049 bp, 13 predicted proteins | sample Virmet3734_803_FD_185737 | JGI IMG/M metagenome (GOLD analysis project Ga0208816, IMG submission 185737) | Marine viral communities from the Southern Atlantic ocean transect to study dissolved organic matter and carbon cycling - metaG 3734_803... | ecosystem: Environmental > Aquatic > Marine >...
CCATCGCCTCGTAGTCTGCGGCGGGCGCGGGAGTTTTTCGACCAGCCCGATGGTCCCATAACCGAAATGCCCGACGAGGCAGGCGAGGGCGGGAGGCAGTTCGCCGGGAACCGCGCAATGGCAGCTTCCAACCAGTGCGCGCAGGCTGTCGAGCGTGCCGGCATCGCAGGCCTCGAAAGCCTCGCGGTCGTGCTGCCAGCGACGGTTGATCGCCGCGCTGTCGCCCGTTGCGCGAAACACCAGATCGGGATCGAGCCCGATGAGGCTGTAACGGCCGCGGACTTCGCCGCCCTCGACCGATTCGAGCAGGAAGTCGCCGCGCCCTTCCTCGAACAGTTTGAGCGCCGCGCCGACAGGGGTTTCGGTATCGGCCACGATTTCGCGCCAGATCAGCGCGGGAGTGCCCTGCGCCAGTGCGGTGCGCGCCCGGTCGACGCCTTTCAGGCCGTTATCCAACTGGACCTCAGTTGCCGGAGAGCTGGGCACGCACGGCTTCGATCGCCGTGGCATTGCGCGAGACGCCCAGTTCTTCGCGCATCGCGCGGCTGAACTGTTCGGCGTATTCTTCGCCCAGCAGCGGACCCATCTGGCGGGTGGCCTGCGCGATCAGCGGATCGTCGCCGGCGATCTCGCCCATGGTGATATCATCGACATCGACCACGAAGAAACCGGCATTGTTGCCCGCTTCGAGCCGCTTCGTCGTTCCCTCGGCCATGCTGAACAGCAGGGCGATCGGGGGCGGGATGCGCTGTTCGCGCTGGCGCGCGAGATCTTCGCGGGTCATGTCGACGCTCTGCGCGGGGGGAACGCGGCGCTCCTCCTCGGCGAGCGCGGCGGCCATCGTCTTGCCCGACCGCACGCGTGCGATCACCCGGTCGGCCGCGGCCTGCGCGGCTTTCATGCCCTCGGTAGCACGCCAGCGCGCTTCGACCGCATCGGCGATCTGTGCATAGGGGGCGACGGCAGCGGGCGTGATGTCGTCCACTTCGTAAACCAGATAGGTCTGCCCGCTTTCGATCGGGGCGATCTCGGGTTCTTCGACTTCCATCTGGAACAGCGTGGCAAGGGCGGGCTGGAGCACCTCGGGCACCGTGCCGCGGGGCTCGTCGAACAGCTGGCCATTGGCGAGAACCGGGCCGACCGTTTCCAGCTCGAGACCCAGTTCTTCGCCCACTTCGCTGAGCGTGGCGCCGTTTCCGAGCTGCTCTTCGATCTCGCTTGCGAGATCGGCCAGGCCGCGCACCCGCTTTTCCGCGCGCAGCGTATCGGTGATATCGCCGCGCACCTGGCTCAGCGAGCGGGCAGGAGTGGTTTCGACCGCGTCGATCCGCGCGACATGCCAGCCCAGCGGGCTGCGCGCGGGCGTGGTCATCGCGCCGCGTTCGGCGGAGAAATAGGCTGCGGCGACCGCAGGCGACGCCTGGCTCGCGAGACCTTCGCGAACGACATCGACCACGGGCGAAGCGCGCAGCCCCGCTTCGCGGGCGACCTGTTCGAACGACGCGCCACCGGCAACGCGGTCACGGATCGACTTGGCGGCGGCTTCTGTCGGTACGATCAGCTGGGTGACGTCGCGGGTTTCAGCAGCGGCGTATTGTTCGGCATCGCGTTCATAGCGCGCGGCGATTTCGGCATCGGTCGGTTCCGCCCGGTCGCCCAGTGCTGCCGCGTCGAAGGTGGCATAGCGGATCGTCCGGCGTTCCGGCCGTACGAACGCATCACGGTTCGCATCGTAATAGGCGCGCAAGACCTTGGGGTCGGCTGCGCCGCTCGGGGCGTATGTCGCTGCGGGGAGCAACGCGATCGAACCTTCGCGCCGTTCCTTGAACAATTGCGCATAACGGTACGCAAGCTTGTCGGGCACGGTCGCTCCGAAGCTCGCGGGAAGCAGCATCTGCTGCGACAGCAGGCCGATCCCCAGGTCCTCGCGCACGTCGGCATCGCTCAGCCGCTGCAGGGCCAGCGCCTGACGATAGGTATCCTCGCTGAAATTGCCGTCTGGGCCGCGGAACGCGGGAATCATCCGGATTTCGCTGTTGACCAGATTGTCGCCCGCCCGGAGCCCGTAGCGCTGGGCATACTCCTTCAGCGCGGCGCGGCTGATCAGCGCTTCGAGCGCGGAATCGAGACCCCCACTGCGCAGGAAGGCCTGCATGGTGGCCGTAGGCTGGTCCTGCCGCACTCGGTCGAGCCCGTTGTTCGCGCCCTGGATCAGATCCGCAGTGGATATCTTTTCATCCCCGACGACAGCCACGCGGTCACCGCCCGCGATGCCGCCGAAAGTCCCGGTGGACGAAACATCCGCGCTGGCGAACGCCAGGGCGATCAGACCGAGGAAGGCGAGCGCGATTGCCAGCCCGAGCTTGGTCTTGAAGAAATTGCGGAAGAATTGGAACATGATAGACGGACGATCCGGTTGGATGGCTGCTGTTGTTCAGGCGGAGCCTGGATGGGTTGGGGCGCTTTATCCCCCCTGCGACCTCGCGGCAACAGGTTGCAAAGGGTTTTGACGCGGGAAGAAACCTTGTCTAGCGGAGCGCATTCCAAGCCCCATATAGCGGGCCACACATTTCAATAAATCGCAGGACCAAGACATGGCCGAACGGCCCTACATCGTCGGAAACTGGAAAATGAACGGCACGCGCGCCATGCTTTCCGAAGCACGCGCGATCGATCGTGCCGCGCAGCGTTACATGAAGGTCGAGGTCGCCGTGGCGCCTCCCTACACGCTGATTCACGCGGTCCATAAGGAAGCCGAACAGATCGGCGTCGGCGCGCAGGATTGCCACCCGGGCGCGGAAGGTGCGCATACCGGGGACATCAATTCCTCGATGGTTGCCGATGCAGGCGCGAAGTTCGTGATCCTGGGCCACAGCGAACGGCGCCAGGGCCACGGCGAAAGCAACGAACTGATCAACGCCAAGATCGAATCGGCCATCGAGTCGGGCCTGCGCATCATCCTCTGCTGCGGCGAACCGCTCGATACGCGTGACGCGGGCAAGGCCGAAGAATACGTGCTGGCCCAGATCAAGGCCGCTCTGACGGTGGTCGAAGATCCCGCCGAACGCCTGACGATCGCTTATGAACCGATCTGGGCGATCGGTACCGGGCGCACCGCAACCGGCGAGGATATCGCAGCCATGCACGGGGCGATCCGCCGGCTGCTCGACGAAACCTATGGCGAAGAGGAATCCGCCAAGGTCCGCATCCTCTATGGCGGTTCGGTGAAGCCCGACAATGCGCGTGAGATCCTCGCGACCCCCGAAGTGGGCGGTGCGCTGGTCGGCGGTGCCAGCCTGTCGGCGGAAAGCTTCCTCGGGATCGTGGTCGGCGCCTCCGAAGCCGAAGAGGCCTGATCGCACCCGACCTTGCCGTTTGCCGCCGGCGCGCCTAGATGCGCGTGAGCTCCGCTAAAGCCTTTCCAAGAGTATTCGCATGTTCCTGTTCCTAACCGTCGTCCAGGCGATCATCGCAGCCGCGCTTGTCGGCGTCATCCTGATGCAGCGCTCCGAAGGCGGCGGGCTTGGCATCGGTGGCAGCCCGTCGGGCATGCTCAGCGCGCGCGGAGCCGCGGATTTCCTGACCCGTTCGACCAAATGGCTCGCGGTGCTGTTCGTCGTCCTGTCGATCGCGCTGGCTGCAGTCGCAGTCGAGACGACCGGCAGCGACGCCATCGAATCGACGCTCGATCGCACGGTTGCACCGGCCGATCCGCTGGGTGCGGCCACGACCGGCGAAGCTGCTCCTGCCGCCGATCCCCTGAGCGCTCCTGCGGACGGCGATCCGCTGTCCGGCGCGACCGAATAATCTCCATTCCATCGCAGAGCTGTGGATTGCGCCGTGCGAATGGCGCGATCCATGTGCGTTTGCGCTTGCCCCGACTCAATCCCACAGCTTAAGGCTCGACCCCCATGGCGCGGTATATCTTTATCACCGGCGGCGTGGTCTCCTCGCTTGGCAAAGGTCTCATGGCAGCATCGCTTGCTGCCCTCCTCCAAGCGCGTGGCTACAAGGTCCGTATCCGGAAATTCGACCCCTATCTCAACGTCGATCCGGGGACGATGTCCCCCTATCAGCACGGCGAGGTCTATGTGACCGACGACGGGGCAGAGACCGATCTCGATCTCGGCCATTACGAGCGTTTCACCGGCGTATCGGCGCACCAGGGCGACAACATCACCTCGGGCCGGATCTACCAGGACATCATCGCCAAGGAACGCCGCGGCGACTACCTCGGCGCGACCGTCCAGGTGGTCCCGCACGTGACCGACGAGATCAAGGCCTTCGCGCTGGCCGGGCAGGACGACCATGACTTCGTGCTGTGCGAGATCGGCGGAACCGTGGGCGACATCGAAGGCCTGCCGTTCATGGAGGCCATCCGCCAGCTGCGCAACGAGTTGGAGCCGTGGCAGACGCTGAGCGTCCACGTCACGCTGGTCCCCTATATTGCCGCGGCGGGCGAGTTGAAGACCAAGCCGACGCAGCACTCGGTGCGCGAACTGGCCAGTCTCGGGATCAAGCCCGATGTGCTGCTGTGCCGCGCCGAGCATCCGATCCCCGAATCCGACCGCCGCAAGATCGCGCAGTTCTGCAACGTGCGGCAGGAAGCGGTCATTCCGGCGCTGGACGCGCCGTCGATCTATGCCGTGCCGCTGCAGTATCACGGCGAGGGGCTCGATACCGAAGTGCTGCGCGCCTTCGGGATAACCGATGCGCCCGATCCCGACCTGTCGCGCTGGTACGACGTCGTGGATCGCCATTCCAACCCCGAGGGCGAAGTCACCATCGGCGTGATCGGCAAATATGTCGGCCTGCAGGATGCTTACAAATCGCTCAACGAGGCGCTGGTGCACGGCGGCATGGCGCACCGGGTCAAGGTCAACATCAAGTGGATCGACGCCGAAGTGTTCGAAGGCGACGATGCCGACATTGCCGCCAAGCTCGAACCCATGCATGCCATCCTCGTGCCCGGCGGGTTCGGTGAGCGCGGCAGCGAGGGCAAGATCGCGGCAGTCCGTTTCGCCCGCGAACGCAAGGTGCCGTTCTTCGGCATCTGCCTTGGCATGCAGATGGCGTGCATCGACGCTGCGCGCGAGGCCGGCTTTGCCCGCGCCTCGTCGACGGAATTCGGCGAGACCGAAGAACCGGTGGTCGGCATCATTACCGAATGGATGACCGAAGAGGGTCTCCAGAAACGCGAAGCCGGCGGCGATCTCGGCGGGACCATGCGGCTGGGTGCATATGATGCCAAGCTTGCGGTGGGCAGCCACGTGTCGAAGGTCTATCACGGGGCGACCAGCATCTCGGAACGCCACCGCCACCGCTACGAAGTGAACGGGGCCTATATCGAGCCGCTCGAGAAACAGGGCCTGGTCTTCTCGGGCATGTCGCCCGACGGCCTGCTTCCCGAAATCGTCGAACGCCCCGATCACCCATGGTTCGTGGGCGTGCAGTTCCATCCCGAGCTGAAATCGCGGCCCTTCGAACCGCACCCGCTGTTCGCCGGTTTCGTCGGCGCGGCGCTGGAACAGGCACGTCTGGTCTGATCCAGCGCCGAGATGGCGGCATTTTAAGCCTCTGATTTCGTTGGAGGCGTCGAAATTACGCTTGTAGCTATGCGACAAAATGATGTCGCGGGCACGAGACCGGTTTATCTTTTGTTATGTTTGGGCCAGAATACGGCTGTTCCACACCTCGGGTGTGGGCGCATGGAGACACATGCTTTGCCAGCACGAGGCGGGGCTTGCTTCGAAGCCGGTTGTCTTCTGCGACCCGGACGGCCGATTTCGGGGTTTGGCGGCGTTCAACGTCGCGGGGGCGGAACCTGGTTCCGCCCCCTATTCATTTCACCAGTGCAGGTGAAGGCGGGATCAGGCCGCCTTGGTCGTGTCGCCGTCGCGCTCGTCGTCCTTGACGACTTCGAGCGGCTGCGTTTCGCCGATGGCGATCTTCTTCGGCTTCATCGCATCGGGCACTTCGCGCACGAGATCGATGACCAGCAGGCCATCGGCCAGGTCGGCATGGGCCACGCGGACATAGTCGGCCAGTTCGAAACGGCGTTCGAATCCGCGGTTGGCGATCCCGATATGCAGCATTTCGCCGTCGTTGAGTTCGTCGCGCTTCTTGCCGGTCACGACGAGCAGGTTCTGCTGCGCAACGATATCGAGATCCGGCTTGCGGAAGCCCGCGACCGCCAGCGTGATGCGATATTCGTCATCGCCGCGGCGTTCGATGTTGAAGGGGGGGTAATTGTCGCCGCCGGCATTGCGAGCCTGACGTTCCATCAGGTCGAACACACGGTCGAAGCCCACGGTGGAGCGGCGGAAAGGCGTAAGGTCCATACGGTTCATCGAAACAAATCCTCTTGTGAGCGATTCTATGATGGCGGGGCCCGGTATCGGCGCCCCGTCGCCGCCACGAACACCGTGACGGTATTTTCGAGATAGGCGCGTCCTTTGCGCTTTCAAGACTTCTTGTCGCGCGCTAGTTTCGCCGCGGAAAACAAGGGAATATCAATGAGCCACCACCCGGTCGACATTTACACCAAATTCGGTTGCGGATTCTGCGTCCGAGCCAAGCGCCTGCTCGACGAGAAGGGCGTGGACTATACCGAACACGACATCACGATGGGCGGGCCGAAGCGCGAAGAGATGCTGGAACGCGCGCCTACCGCGCGGACCGTGCCGCAGATCTTCATCGGCGATACGCATGTCGGCGGTTCGGACGAACTCGCCGCGCTCGAGCGCGAAGGCAAGCTCGACGCGTTGCTGGCGGGCTGAATGGCACGCGTCGCTGTCCTGCAGATGACTTCGGGCATCGATCCCGGGGCCAATGCCGCAGCGCTCGAAGACGCGGTCGCACAGGCTGCGGCCGGGGGCGCCGACATGCTGTTCACGCCCGAAATGTCGGGCCTGCTCGATCGCGATCGCGAACGCGCTTCCCGGTCGATCTGCAGCGAAGACGCTTCGCCCGTCCTTGCCCGTGTCCGTGAAGCTGCGCGCAAGCACGGCCTGTGGGTATCGCTCGGCTCGCTCGCGCTCGAGGGCGGTGGCGGGGGCGAATGGGTCAACCGCGCTTTCGTCATCGCGCCTGACGGCACGATTGCCGCGCGCTACGACAAGATGCACATGTTCGATGTCGACCTGGCAAGCGGTGAAAGCTGGCGCGAATCCAACGCCTATCGTGCAGGTGACAGCGTCGGGCTGGTGGAGGGTACGCCGCTCGGCCGGCTCGGCCTCACCGTGTGCTACGACATTCGCTTCCCTGCCTTGTTCGAGGCGCTGGGGCGCGCGCACTGCGACTGCATCGCCATACCCGCTGCTTTTACCGTACCGACCGGCGCAGCGCATTGGCACGTGTTGCAGCGCGCCCGCGCCATCGAGGCGAGCGCTTTCGTCGTGGCCGCGGCGCAGGTTGGCGAGCACGAGGACGGCCGCCGGACCTATGGTCACAGCCTGGTGGTGGATCCGTGGGGCGAAGTGCTGCTCGACATGGGCGGAGAGGAGGCCGGACTGGGTTTCGTCGATGTCGATCTGGAGCGGGTGGCCGAGGTGCGCGAACAGGTGCCCAGCCTTGCCAACCGCAGGCATATCACCGCATAGGCCGCCGCATGATCGTTTACGACCTATCCTGCAGCGAAGGCCACCGCTTCGAGGGCTGGTTTTCGTCCTCGAGCGACTACTCGGACCAGAAAGCGCAAGGCTTGCTGCAGTGTCCCGCCTGCGGGTGCGAAGATGTCGGCAAGGCGCCGATGGCCCCCTCAGTCCCGGCCAAGGCCAATGCCGTCGCAGCCCCGGCGGGAGAAAAGGCGCAGCTAAGCACGGGCGACATGCCCCCGGCCGTCAAACAAGCGTTCGAAGCGCTGGCGAAGGCTCAGGCCAAGGCGCTCGAGAGCAGCACCTGGGTCGGCGACTGCTTTGCCGAAAAGGCCCGCGAAATGCACTATGGGGAAAGCGAAAACGCACCCATTCACGGGCGCGCCACGCGCGACGAGGCCGAGGACATGGTCGCGGAAGGCATCGCCGTCGCCCCCCTGCTGGTGCCGGTCGCGCCGCCCGACGAACTGAACTGATTGCTTGCGCGCGATCGTCTGCTAAATGCGGCGGCGGGCGCCCGTAGCTCAGTCGGATAGAGCACCAGATTCCTAATCTGGGGGCCACAGGTTCGAATCCTGTCGGGCGCACCATTGACGAAAATCCGCAGATTTCTCTGATTTCCGGACTCGCCCGGCAGGAATGCTATGGGCACTGAATGGCAGCTTTTTGGCCGTCCGCAGTCATTCCGGTCAAGGCGCCAAATGCTGGCTGAAGCGTCGGCCAACTGTATGGGAAAGCCGTTTTGTGCCTTGTGGCGTCGGCGCCTGGCTATTGCGAGTTCAATCGAGACCTAACAGCATTTGTAAATTGGCCGTTTGCCATCGTTCGTTCACCTTGATGTGGATCACGAACAGGGGGCAGGTCACATTTTTCGCACGTTCTTCAGCTTGGTGCAGTCGGGCAGGATGGATGGGGCGAGTTCGCGCTTACTCAACTTCGTCTTGGTCGCTGGCCTCGCCTTTGGCTCCAGCGCGGCCAAGGCCAGCGAGGACCCCGAAATCGCCCAGGCTATCGCTGACTGCGAGCAAAAGGTGTCGGTCGCATGCGGCACGGTCGGGCTCGCCTATTCCGACCCGGCGAATGACCAATACGATATTTTCCTCAGCCTGAGATTTCTTCAAGAGGCCTGCCGCGGTAACCACGCGGCTTCGTGTGGCCGTCTTGCATTGGTCTACCTCGAGGGATCCGAAGATATCGAAGCCGATCGGGCCACGGCAGGCCGGTTTGCGATCAAGGGGTGTTCGCTGTTCGATAAAACAGCGTGCGAAGTCGCCGAGACAGTCTTTGCAGAGGCGTCGTCCGATCAATTCGACGCGGAGAAAGCCCTGCGCTACCGGCGCGTGAATTGCGATCAGGGCGGATGGCGCTCGTGCGAAGATCTCGCGCGCATTTACTACAATCTTGGGGAATTCGCACCGGCGGAACAGGTGGCTGCCAAGGCGTGCGATCCCCCACATGCCGAGCAGCGGTCGGTATGCGAATTCGCCGCAAGCCTGCGTCAGCGACGCCAGGAAATCGAGCAGGCGTTGACCGAACGACATGAAGCGCAGCGCCGTCGCCTAGCCGAACGCGAGCGCGCTTCGCAAGTCGTCCAATCCTTCCTCGGGCAGGGCAAATACGACAGCGCGATCTATGCGGCGATCTATCACAGCCGCCAGCTGGCAGATGCGCGGACTGCGCTCGAAGCGACCTTGCAGGCGGGCGCATTGGGCAGTGTCTACAAGGACCATCTCTATGTTCTCGACTACTGGTTCCCGTCGGGCAGGCTCAATGCCGCGGTGAATGCGGAGATCGAACGGCGGAGCCGGGGCGACGACTGCGGAATCTACAACTGCACCAACATGCCCGGTGCATCGAGCCGTCGTTGGGCGGCAGGGGCGGGTAGAACGGCGGCATCGCGTTCGTCCTCCTCATCCGCGTCCTCGTTCCAGCCAGCCCGGATGAAAAGTGCAGCGGAAATCTCCCGCGAGACGCGCAATCGTTATCGCACAGCCCACTGCACGATGAACAACAACGCAAACCGATATCTTTGCAATTGAACGTGGAGCAAGCAGCCATGAATCTTCGTCCTTTTCTTGCGGCTACCGTCCTGTCGGTGACATCGATTGCAGCTCTCCCCGTCGCGGCGCAAAGCAATGCAGAGCAAGCGCAGGAGCGCTACAATGCGGGGGACTTCCCGGCTGCTCGCGCACTCTACCAGAAAGCGTGCATGAGCGATGGCAAGGATGAGGCATGCCACAATCTCGGTTCGATGGCGTGGCGGGGGCAGGGCGGGGCGAAGGACCCGGTGCAGGCGCGCGATGCCTATCGGCGCGGATGCGAAGCCGGCCTGCTCAAATCCTGCGGCCAGTATGGCGCATTGCTCAAGGATGGTCTTGGCGGACCGGCCGATCCTGCCGAGGCGCTGGGCCCGCTGGGGCTCGCCTGCAAGGCGGGCGAAGCGGGCGCGTGCTACAATCAGGGCCAGATCCTCTATTTCGGCGACGCCGGTGAGCGCCGCTTCGAAGAAGCGCGAACGGCATTCGCCGGGGCCTGCCCCGGCTACGCGGCGGATGGCTGCTATGCGCTCGGGATAATGAAACGTGACGGTCAAGGCGGTGCGGTCGATACCGCGGGAGCGAACAAGGCTTTCTCCATCGCGTGCGAAAGCGGCAATGCCGAAGGATGCATCGAATCCGGCGTCGGCTATTACGATAACGGGCAATTCGCCGAAGCCCGCGACCAGTTCGCGCAGGCATGCAACAACGGGGCCGCCGGCGGATGCATGAATGCGGGCATGATGTACCGCGACGGGACCGGAGCCGCTCCCGATCACGCCAGGGCGAAGCGCTATTTCACCAATGGATGCAAACTGGGCATCCAGGACGGCTGTGCCATGGCTGAGGCGCTGGGACAGTGAGCGTTGCAGCGGGACTAATTGGCGCGTTCGCCCTGAAACTACTCAGCATGGGCCTGGTTTTCGCGCTGGCTGCGGCCTGGTCGGTTCCCTCGAGCGCCTCGCCCGCGGACCAGGGCGCGGCGTCGGAAAAATCGGCTGTCGAGCGCGCTTGCGAAGCCGGGGAGGTCGCGGCTTGTCTCAATGCAGGGAGGATCCTCGTCCAGCTTTCTGGCGAAGCGCGCGCCATCAGGGCTCGCGATATGTTCGCGCGGGGCTGCGAACTCGGCAACACCGATGCGTGCCATCTGCTGGTACCGATGCTGATCGAAGGGCGTGGGGGTGCGCAATTGCTCGATGTGGCGGCTGAGGTCGCAGAAATCCTGTGCGAAGCCGGGTCTGGACAGGGTTGCAGCTGGCAGGCGAATGTCCTTTCGCGGCAGGCCGCATCGGACCAGCAAATCGACCACGAGAATTTGATCGCCGCGCGCGAGTTGTACCTGCAAGGCTGTGATCTGGATTCGATGGAGGCTTGCGGGCAAGCCGGTGCCCTACTGGCAACCGGCACCGGTGGGCCGGCTGACCCCATCAAGGGCTACGACTTACTGGAGCGCGCCTGCCGGGCAGAGCAATGGCAGGCGTGCGCCAATGTCGCCGTCATGGCACGCGACGGACTGGCGCATGACGCCGACTGGGCGTCCGCGCGAGACTATTTCGGGATGGCATGCGACGGTGGTATCGCCAACGCCTGCAATGATCTCGGCATCATGTGGATGCAACTGTCCGATCGCAGCGGGGACGAGCGCTGGCGCGACCCGGCGCTGCTCGTATTCATCGCCTCATGCGATGGCGGAGACGGTGCAGGGTGTTCCAACGCGGCGCGGCAATTGCGCGAAGGCCGGGGCGTGCCGACCGATCTCGTGCGCGCCCATGATCTCGCTGTGCGCGGCTGCGAAGCGAACAGCGCGCGGGCCTGCCTGCTCGCGTCCGATATGCGGGGAGCGGGAGAAGGCGTCGAGGGCGATGCGCAAACCGCTCGCGCGCTGCGGCAAAAGGCGTGCGATCTCGGCCAGTCCAGCGCCTGCGCCATGGTCGATGCACCGGCCCGTCAGGACTGACATGAATTTGGGGAGGGCAGAAATGCCGCAAGCGATTGATCTCTTTCGTCGGGCTTTGCAAAAGCAAAGGCGAGCGGGGGCATGTGGTGTGGGTAACAGGATGCGCGGGACACTGACTGCGGTAGCGGCGCGGATCTTCGCGCCCGTACTTCTCGCTGCAGCAAGCACCAGCACATTCGCAGAGGCGAAAGAACGACCTTTCGACGACGAGGCTCTAATGGAGATCCATCGCGGCGGACTTGCCTATGAGCGCGACGGGGATACCTATGCCGCACTGTCGATGTACGGGCAGGCCTGCGACATGGGGCTGGCCGCGGCCTGCACCCTCGGCGGACAAATCGAGCATGAAACGGCATCCGACAACAAGGATCACATCAGGGCGGCGCGCATGTTCGCCGCTGCCTGTCGCGCGGGAGACGACCTCGCCTGCACGCGGACGGGGATGGCTTTGGGGCCGCTCTCGCAGGCAGACTCGCCCGAACCCGATGGGCTGATGAAGCTCGCGCTGCTGGCCATGGGCGAGGAGTGCCGTCACGGCGGTGCGCAGGCCTGTGTCGACGCCGCAGAACTGCTTGGCACGACTGAAGAGATCGGGGCGGACATCGCGGCGGTTCGCGGTTACGCAGTGAGGGCTTGCGAGGACCAGCAATTCGCAGCCTGCATCAGCGCCGCGATGCTTCCTGCCGAAGAACCCGACGCTGCGGAGACGCGCGCGCGCAATGTCCTGCTGTGCAATGTGGGCTGGGCCGGTGGGTGCGACGCGCTGCTGGAACCGCTGATGACGGGCGAGGCGCCAGGCGAAGTCGATGATCTCAAGCAGGCCCTGAAGGCAGCGTGCGACGATTGGGTGGGGATCGCCTGCGCAAACCTCGGCCTTTACTATACGCAGGGGCCGAAGGACGCTTATTTTCCGGGCATCGGCTTTCGCTACATGCGCAGCGCCTGCGATCTCTACGTAGCCAAGGCATGCTTTGCATACGGGGTGATGCACAAGAAGGGCATTGGCGGCCGGGTCGATGAAACCCGTGCGCAATCGCTCGTGGCGCATGCTTGCGAAATCGGAAGTCCGAAAGCCTGCGCCACTCTGGCGCGCATCGCAGGGGAAAGTGAAGAAGGTGAAGTTGCGGGGGTCTCCACGATGGAGGCCCTCCGGCGTGCATGTCGGCTGGGCGACAAGCCCTCTTGCGTGAAGGAAATCTGATGAAGACTGCGATGCGATCGGTGATCTGGGGAACGTTGGCTGCGGCGGTGGCGCTCGCGGCACCCTTGCACGCTCAGAGCCTGGAAGACATTCCAGTGGAGCAACGGCTCCAGATCTTGGCCGGGAACCAGCAGGCCCGACCGCTGATGGAAGTGTTCGGAATTGCCACCTTCGCGGCTGGTGCGGACGAAAGCTGCCAGCTGTTCGACGTCGGCGAATTGCGCGCGTTCCAGGTCCTCAAGGGGCAGATCGGGAGGCAGTTGGCGCGGGTCGGCGGGGACGAAGTTGTCGCAGCGATAGACCAGTCCGAACGTGGCACGCGGCAGGCGAAGGGCTGCGCCATGCCGGACGACACCAAGGTCACGATCGAGCGTGCGAGGGTAGTGGCAAGGGCCTTGCAGGACGCCCCGGCAGCCATGACGACCGACCAGCAGCAATGCGCGGTTGAGGGAACGCACTGGCGCTTCCATCGGCGCGAATGGGAGTTCGTTCCGAAAGGGCATTTCGTCGAGTACGAAGACCCTCAGCTCGAGGCGATGTATCAGGGATTGCGGACGAATTTCGCGAGTATCGCGGACCAGGCCTGCGGGTTGGTAAAGCAGACGGTTATGTTGATTCCTGCTTTCGAGAAACTCCGCCTGATGGAAGAAGCCAGCAGCTTTGCTGCTCCCGACGCGATGGCCTTTACTTCGCTCGGATCGTCCGAACGCACATTCACCTCGCGACACCTCGGCCTTTGGCGGTCGCAGCGTTCATGGACCGGGGGCGGTTATACTACCGAACCCGACTTCTACCGCATGGCCCACGACGGGGACGTGAAAACCGGCTTTGCGAGGCTGTCCAGTCCGGGTCTTTTCGGCGTCGCGGGGCACATGTACTTTACCACCGGGGGGAAGTGGATCGCGGGTATCAACCGGAACATCGAAGCGGTCGAACTCCGGCTCGACAACGGCATCAGTTTGCCCATGGAGAAAGTCGCCGGCGAGAAGGAAGGGATGGAGGGCACTTCGACCTTCGAACTCGGCAAAAGCGGATTGACCGTCCTGAGGGATCAGGGGGCGGACGTTTCGGTTCGGGTTGCGTTCAAGCAGGCTGGAGAGGAATGGCGGATTTTCGACGCTCCGGGCAAGGGCAGCGGAGTGCAGCAAATCAACCTGGGGGCGGTCAGGGAAGGTTTGGCGTGGTCGAATGCGCCGCGCCCCGCGAAAAACTGACGCGATAACGGGTGTCTCGAATTGTCTGGGCGCGCTATCCGAAGGCGGCCGGATACCGGGCGCGGGGGGCTGAACGTGGATGGACTGAAAATCCTCTATATCGAAGACGATGCGCACACCGCGACGCGGGTGAAGGAACTCGCCCTGTCTCGCGGCGACGATCTGCATTGGGAAAGCGATGGATCTGCCGGCCTGCGGATAGCGGGGCGGGACAGGTTCGATGTCATCATACTCGATCGAATGCTGGGCGATGACGATGGCCTCAAGATCCTGGCCCGCCTGCGCGAGAGCGGGGTAGACACACCGATCCTGATGCTGAGCGCACTCGGGCGCACCAGCGACCGCGCCGAAGGGCTCGACGCCGGTGCCGATGATTACCTTGGCAAGCCATTCGAAGCCGCCGAATTGATGGCCCGCGTGAACGCCCTCCACCGGCGTGCATCGGGCAGGGTGCATAGCGCGGTGATCCTGTACGGTGCCTTCGAGTGCCATCTGAAAGCGCGCACGGCTTTTCGCGAGAACCGGCACCTCGCTTTGAGCCCGAGGGAATTCGAGCTCTTCCATTACTTCATGGAAAACGCCGGGGAGGTGGTAACGCGCGAAATGCTGCTGCGCGATGTTTGGAACATGTCGTTCGACCCGCAAACCAATGTGGTTGACGTCAATATCGGACGTTTGCGGCGCAAGCTCGAGGACGGCTTCTCCGCTCCGGCGCTGGAAACGGTCTGGGGCACGGGCTTTCGATTGCTGGACGGCAAATAGACGTGTCACCGGCACGTTCCATTTTTTCCCGGTTGGTCGCCGCCGCCACTTTGCTGGCGGCCCTCACGGTGCTGGGGCTCTGGTTGGTGACGGAGCGAACGATGGATGCCGCGCTGAACGAAAGTGCGCGTGAGGCGGTCGATGTCGATCTTGCCGGCCTGGCCGATATCTATTCCAGTAGCGGGGAAGCGGATCTGGTGCGGAGGATCGAGGATCGCCTGGCATTGCGGCCCGCCGACGGGGGAGCGCCGCACTATCTGCTTATGCGCACAGACGGGGTCCGC
>Ga0208816_100345_pt1 | contig 14785 bp, 15 predicted proteins | sample Virmet3734_803_FD_185737 | JGI IMG/M metagenome (GOLD analysis project Ga0208816, IMG submission 185737) | Marine viral communities from the Southern Atlantic ocean transect to study dissolved organic matter and carbon cycling - metaG 3734_803... | ecosystem: Environmental > Aquatic > Marine >...
CGCAGGACTACCCCAAGGGCGATCGCAGCGCGCAATCGCTGGTCCGCAAGCCGGGCGACAAGGACTGATCGGGGATCGTGGCGGAGAGGGAGGGAGAAAGCGCCACATATCAAAAACCCCTGTTTTTCAGGGCATTGCTGCCATACCTGCTAGCGCATGTGTAGCCGGAAATGTAGCAGTAGATTAATTGATAACGTCAATCGCGATTATGGTAAGCCGTCTCTCGCTGGTCGCCCCAAAGACGCTTCTCCCCCCGATCTCAAGTTGAAGATAATGGCCTCGAACTCTCGGGAGCAAACTTCGGTCGAAGCGCGTTGCACCGTGTTACTCTCTTATCGACCCTATGGGCATCGAGGTGCGAGAGCATGGACTGCAATCAGTTCGTCAAGGCTGCCGTCGCTTCAGGATCAGCGTCGGGCATTAGATGTTCAATGCACCTCGATGAAACTCTGGCCCGTTGGAGCATCGCATCCGGGTCAGTGCCGGTAGCTGCCAGCAACACCTCATCGCCCTTCACGTAGAATTGCTGAAATCCAGCATACCCCCCGAAAGAGTTGCGTGCGTTTACCTCGCCACAGACCCTGTCCCCTACCTGCTCTACGTTTCTGAATTGGGCCGACGAAGGGTCTTTCAGTTCCGCCGCCACTCTGGATTGCGCTGCCGCAATCTGGTCGGGACCGACATAGCTCTGATAAACATATGCAGCAACGCCCACAGTTGCAGCGACATACAAAATCGCCTTTAATTTCATCACCCAACTCATCCTTTCGTCGCTGGGCTATCGGTTACAGCCCCCTGACGAAGGCTATTAGATTTCCGTCCACATGGATCGACGTTAAGTCGTGCAGCCCATGCGCAACATCTAGCGCACAGAAACTGACGAAGTGTTACCGATAGTATTCACAATGCACTCTATGGAATGTGGCGGAAATCGGGGCGTGATGGCCTGTGATGGCCTATGGACATCTGCAAGCATTTCGGGGCGAACGTGCGCCGCATCCGCCGCGCAAAAGATATGTCGCAGGAAGAACTGGCTCACCGTGCCGACATTCATCGGACGTATCTCTCGGCGCTGGAACGATCTGGCGGACGGAACCCGACGATTAGAGTAGTGGACCGCTTAGCACGCGCACTCGAAGTCACGCCCGGCCAGCTTCTCGACTAATCCCACCAAGGAACATCTGTCCGATAGGTTGGGCGTTTGCGCGTCCGGCGTGTTCGGCGCTCCCGAATGGCCTGCGCAATCCGGATGATTTCAGAGTGCGGCGGAAGGGGTGCGAAGTCCTCTCCATCCATCTCTAAGGCTATTTCAGCTAAGGGCATGGTGCGTCGATACCTGCGGCGCACAAGCACTCGGACATGATGGCGGGCGAAGAACATGTCGCTCCCGTCCAAATGCGCCCGGACAAGTGGAAACGATGACCACCATGATTTCATATATCGTCGAAAGCGCAGGAGTGCCTTCGCATGACCTGCCTCGGCTGCAAGGATGTAGGCGCAGGTCTTGGTGTTGAACTTGATGAGGTTCTTGTCGGCGGGCTGGCAAATGACGGTGCCGCGCCTTGACCTGAAATGATAGCCCAGGAACTCGAAGCCATCAGCAACGCGGCGCGCGGTCCCGTGAACCTTGTTACGAAGTTGGAAGCACCCTGCCGGACTGTGCGCAAGCGCACGGACCAAGGATTGTGCAATCGTCGTCACCTCTCGCTTTGTGCGAGCCATAACGCCGAAGTCGTCAGCATAGTTGATAACCGTCGCCGGGCCATGAAGCCCATCGAGGGTATGCTTGATAACGATGTCGGCCACTATGGTGAGGTGCGCGAGCCTTGACTTACCCCGGATTGGGAAGCCTCCGCCAATCGTAGAACATCAACAAGACCATTATAACGCACACGAACGTCATCCATCGCCGGAGGGCAGATGACATTGTCGATGATGCGACGTGGTAGTGGTATGAGGTTGTGCAATCTCCTTGTGTCAATCGAAGGGTAGTAGTCGGTAATATCGAGGCCGATGAACCAGCGGGCATCTCCGGCCACAGCATTGAGAACCGCTTTCGCTGCTTGGTTGCGACCGTCCTCGCCTTCTTGCATGGCATGTTGTCTCGGGTCTGGCCTGTGCAATCGGCGAAGCAACTGTTGCACCATCCGCTGTTCTGTGGACCGCTTCAGTCCGAACAGTGTCAGTAACCGGGTGTTTCCGTTGTCCTTCCTGATCGGCACGACATGGGCTTGCTCCCCGGCAGGCCGGAACGGATCAATCGTTCTTGCGATAGCGACCAGTTCCTTAGACTTTGCTCGTTCACCTCCTTTCAAGATTGTGTTGACCTTCGCCGTCGCTGCCAGCTTGACCGAGTAGGAGCGCAGATAGCGATCCGTCAGGTATCTGACTTGCCTTCTGTCCCCAGCATCCCGCGCCCGTTCGATCCGACGAAGGAGCTTTGCCGTTTCCTTCTTGGCTCTGCGGATAGGGGCACGCGCGGGCTCCCACTCATCCACCGGGGGATGATCGAGAGGCACGGGGCCATAAGTGCGAAGTGGTCGGTATGGTGTCATGGCGCGCTCGAATTAATGCACGTGGGTATTGCCTGCTTCGAGCGCGCCTAAACGCCAGCCAATACCACACGTGCGCGCCAAGGGATCAATCTTGGCGTGATCTATTTAATAATTCGGACGCTATTAGTCAAACGTTTCGTAAGATCTACTTTCATTGTCAATGTTGACAACAAATATATGATAAAGATGCAGGGTAACGAAAGTAGGCTATTATATGTTCTCTGAATAATCAGAGCAATCGCCCTTGCCGATCCTCTAGTTCCACACTCTCGGTGCCATACAGGTTTCGGGGCAGCCTGTCGGCGATCTCGTGGCAGGCGAGCAATGCCGGATCGGCGCGTAGGTCGCGCAGTTGCTCCCCCCGTGTAGCGCGGAGGTAACCAGCTAGGTCATAGTCGATGGCCGGGATCAATGCGAACCACTCATCGCCAGTGCGGACGTGCGCCTGCATCAGGTCTCCCCATGCAGCCGGACGCGAGAACCGGCGATGCAGTCGCTGATGGCATAGGCCGCACAGCGCGGGCGAGCGAAGGATAGAATAGTAGTTCTCGCTATGGAGCCCGACCTTGTCAGTGCTGGCGCAAATCGCGCAGTGCCTTGGCACAGTGATGCAACCTGCGGCGATGAGCCATCGGGCAATCTGCCAGTGCTGGATACGCTCCACAGGCGTGAAGCCCGAATAGGGCAGTATCGGTGGCCAGCGCCACTTCAGGAAAGTCCTTGGTGCTCTCGGGCCGGGCGGACGTAATGGCAGTGCGGGGAGTGCCGCCAGCAGCCGCTCGGGATCGAAGCTCGTCATGCCCTTAACGCTGTCCGGTAATACAAGCGTTGGGCAATCGGCGCATCAGGCTCTCGATCCGGACAAGACCCTGCCGGATGTGTCCGGCGAGCGGGGCAATCATGTCAGGGGTCAAATCAGACGACTGACCTTGCACTGCAAGATCGTGGACATCCTCAAGGGCTGCCGTGACATCGGCGAACACTTCTCGGGGATTGTGCCGTTTCATGTGGCCGCCCCGTCAGCCAGCACGCGATAGACACTTGCCCTGCTTATTCCGAGCCGGGCGGCGATCTCGGTAGCGCCAAGCCCGGCCTGACGAAGCTCCGACACCTGCGATGCCTTGCGGCGAGCGGTAGGTGCTCTACCCTTGTATCGCCCTTCCTGCTTGGCCTTGTCGATCCCGATGCGCTGGCGAGACCTCATCGTCGCCAACTCCCATTCCGCTACGGCAGCGAACATCGTCAGAAGCATCCGGCCTGTCGGAGATTTTGTGTCTACCTCACTACCGCCGAAGTCGAGGATGCGCAGTGCAACGCCCTTCGCTTCCAATTTCGCGACGATGCCGAGCAAATCTGTGGTTGACCGTGCCAGCCTGTCGATCTTGCAGACCACGAGGGCATCGTCTTCGCGGACGAACTCCAATGCCGCCTCAAGCTGATCGCGCTGCGCAACCGAGGATGTCATCTCGCCGAAAATACGGTTGCAACCCGTTGCAAGCAACTGCTGCTCTTGTGCCTCGTATCCGGCAACCTGTTCAGTCGTGGACGAGCGTCTGTAACCGATAAGCATCTATAAAACCTCACGTTTTCTGGAACTATGATGCCATCGAACGGCATCTAAGTCACGGAAAACGCTGGCTTATTGACCAAAAATCTCGACAGCAGACCTCGCTGAACGAACGTGCGGCGCAACCTACAGATCGTTCGATCCCGGATGCGCCGCACAATCCAAATAAGATGGCTCAACCTGCCAATGGGGCAGTGGCGGGATCAACCTGCCGGATCGAATTCAATGTCTGTGATGGTTGCTCGCGCCCTTCCCTCGCTCCACTCGCTGGGCACGTTCTTCGCCATGTAAAAGCGGTCACTCTCTTGCTGCCAGATATAGTTGGGACGGAGCGGTCTATCTTCATTGCCCATGCTGAAGCCGCCCACATTGACCGGATAATAGAGTTCTTCGGCGATGGGCTGATCCTCTGCATCGTAGAACACGACCTTGACGGTAAGGCTATTGATGGTCCGATCACCCTCATTCTTGATCTTGAAGTCTACGCCCGGCGTCCGGCCATCCAGCATGCTATCATAGTATTTGGCCTCGAACTCATAGAGGCGCAAGCTGTTGTTGATGTAGCTTTTTTCTTCGGCGGTGGGGCCGGAACTCACTTCCGATTGGGTCACGGGTGACGACAGGACAGAACCTGTATCGGTCACATCCGCAGCGGGTGCATTGAAATATCCCCACGCGTCCTGAAGCGGCGCAATAAGAAGGGCGAGCACGGAGATGCCTGCCGCAACCCGTTCGACATTGTCACCTACGGAAAGCAGAGGTGAGCTTTCCGCCCTTCGATCCTGAACCGCGACATAAACCAGCAGGGCCGGACCTGCGGCTAGGACAAGCCAGCCCCATTGCAAGCCCACTGACGCCATCGCGGTTTGCGCGAGACCCGCAAAAGGGTTGCCTGCCAGTTCTTCGGCCATGCCCGAGCGCATCTGCGCCATCGCCCATTGCATCCGAACGAACATGTAAATGACGGTGAGAAGGGCTGCACCGCCAGTCCAGATGAGCGCGTCGCGCCGTTCGGCCCAAACCAGAAACCCGCTTAGCAGACCCAAAACCAGCAAGCCGATGGCTACGATGTTGAAGCCGTTGCTCATCAGGGTCACGCTACCCAAAAACGGCAGTGTCGCGATTGGCAGGAACAACCCTATTATTAGGAGGCCAGTGCCCGCGAAGCCCATCGTCTTACTATTCATTGCTAACTCTCCCCCGGCATCACTTCATATTGAACAGTGTCATGCGGCGTGATCGCAACCTTGTCTGAAAATCTGGTTATCGGCATTGCCTCGCGCCGATTATGTCTCACTTGGCTCTAGAGGCAGTGAGAGGATGTCACACTGGTATGGAAACCATTTCAATGAGACAAATCCCGGGGGGAACATAATTGTCTCGTATGGGCAGGACCTCTTGGGACAGAGCTATTGGCCGTCGAAGGCCAGCCCCAAATCCACGAATATCGGTCTCAACTCATCTTCGGTCAGCGGCCACCGTGCCTTGAGGTCTGAACCCTGACTTTGTGCCAAGTAATATGCGGCCAAGATGCTTGGTTGACGGAATAGTAGTTTGGTTTGGGCTCGCTCCGCCACCCGTGAGCCAATAAAGGCAGACTGTGCAAGCATTTCGGCCACTTCCGAAACGAACTGCTCCAAATTATCAATTTGAAAAGCATCGAGAAGCAGACCCTCCAAGCGCGAGGTCTGCGGATCAACACCAGCAGCCTGCTGATAGAGCGGGGTAAATGCCGCCGTGGCTGCCCTCTCGGGCAAGGTGACTGCATTGACCTGCTTCGTTACATCCTCGAAGTAGTCGTTCGTGGCCTCGATTAGCGCCATGCTCTTAGCCGCCGCACGCTTCATCGCCGGAGTGGCGTCAACTCGCGGCTTGTAAATTGTGTCGTGCGTCAACTCGCTATACGCGTGCTGAAGGATCGTTTTTACCTGCACCTCGCAAGGTGTGCCGTCTCGAACATCTGTTCCAGCAAACACCTTATTCCCCTTGCAATACACAACATAGTGGACCGCTGCGTAATCAAACTGGATCGGATTTTGGGTCTGTTCGTCCTCAAAATCTCGGTCCTTCGATGCAGTCCATAAATCGCAATCCTCGATGACCTTCTCGACCATCTTCAGATCGCTATTCAACAGGACGACGAACCTGACGCCAACCTTGTCCGTAATTTGATTATACGGATCATCGTAGTTCTTCCGATAGAACGCCTTTTCAACAATCGAGACATCTGCCTTCAGGCGAGCCTTCGGAGGTATGCGCAGAAATATATCGGCAGAGAAAGGTGAGAGGTTTCCATTCAGTCCTTGGACGATGCGCTCCACCACAGCGTCGCCCCACGCCTCGAACATAGGTCGCTCCGCAGCCCAAAGCTGTAAAAGTTCGTCCTCATTCACTGCTGGTCACGGATATGATCATGGACCGTGATGCGGGTCCATGTGGGAGTTGCAGCGCCAGCCGGAGAGGCGAAAGTCTCGATCTCGATCAAATCCTTAAAGGCTGCGGCTGAAGCCGTAAGCTGGACATCCTGCGAAAACCGCACACGCCTCCGCTTCAGCTTACCCTGAAGTTCCGAGAGGTCTTTCGCTACGGCATTGGTAGGAAACCCCTCCGCCTGCATGTGGTTTCGATAGTTGGTTCGCAGATTTTGGTCCAAGTAGTTGTTGGCAAACGTCGCGACATCGACACTCTGCGCCTGATCGACGCGTAGGTAGCTGTAAAGCCCGGTCAAGAGGTCTGACCGCTCCTCCTCCGTGACGGGCGCCGATCGGATGAACGCCGAAGTGCCTTCATAGAACTTGCGCGTCATGCGGGCAGCACTTTGCGGAAAATCAAGCCCGAGAAAGCCCTCGAAAAAATAGCGTGCTGCCCCGTCGCGGTTCGATGCCGACATCTGGTTGTCATAGACAGATGCCGTCCAACCATCGGGAAGCGGGCGCGGCGCACCTCCGTCATATCCAAACATGCCGATCTTATAGAGCTTGGTTTGAGGGGTCATAAACAGGGTCTTGAGATACTCGACCGTGAGGTTCGCGCCCCTGCGAAATCCCCCATGCAGTTCGGCCTTGATATAGCCTACGACAGGCCGCTGTGAGTTGCCCGCAGTGCCTGAAAAGACAGCTAGAACGCCTCCCGGAATGTTCCGCGATAGCTGGGCCGAGGTAAGCAAGTCAGCCACCCGTTGCGACACAGCCGCAAAGGTCGCATCGTCGGGTGCGGCCAATAAATCATGTGCGATTGCTAAGGCACTATCGGCACCGAAGCCGACAATCGTCATTTCCATACTCTGCGACTGGCTGCCTGTCGCATTTGTAATCCGCTCCCGCAATTCGTCCATCGCGTCCTGCGTGAGCGTGGTAATGTTCGCGCCATAAGAAGGCGGCTGCTGGCTACGGTCATCTCTCCGTCGGTAGACCTCGTGGAAGATAAGGCGGGAGATGGTGAGATTGGCAAGGTTCATATCGCCCCCAATAATTAGTAGTAATCATAACTGAACATTTTTCCAGTCACTTATCGGCTTATCAGTTTCGGCAATATTAAGTTATTGGTCCGAAATCGAATGTGACTACAGATTGGTTCTGCTCTAGCCATTGCTTGCTACAAGCAAACCCGGGCTGCAATGTTCTAACCAGCGTCCAAAAATCCGGCCCGTGCGACCTCACGCGTAGGTGGGCCAGTTCGTGCACCACCACATATTCCAGCACCTTTCGCGGCGCGAAAATTAGGTGCCAGTTGATGAGGATGCTGCCTTCCAGCCCACATGATCCCCAGCCATTAGCGAAGTCGGACACGCGGATCGACCGGGGAACGAGCCCGAACCGCTTCCCATAGTCGGCAGCGATCTCCTTAACGTCGCGACGGGCACGCTGTTTTAGCCAGTGCTTCAACTCACTGGCAACGAGGTGGTCGGGATATGACCCTGCCCAATGCGGCAGATCGACAATGAAACCATTTCGATAGGTGACTGTGCATCGCTCGGCATCGGTTCGCCGCACAGTCAGCGGCATCTTTCGTCCGCGATACGGTATCTTAGAGCCCGTCGCAAACCGGGGGACCGAATGACGATTGGCGGTGATCCGCTCCATTTCGCGAACGGTATTGAACAGCCACTTACGCTTGCGATCAAGGAAGTGAGCAACCTCTAATTCATCGTCAGTCGCCGGTGCCAAAACCTCGACGTGACCAGGGGTCACTGTGATACGCCGTTCGGACACGGTGGCGGAGCGGCGTAGCTCGTAAGGTATGGCTTTCTTGCCTATCTGGACGGTCGGCATCAGGCACCATCCCCAAAGGTGTGGATGGCGAAATCCTCGACCTTTTCCCGGATAATCTTCGTCTCGCCGATACCGTGCTCGGTGAGGATGCGCCGGGTCTGTTGTCGCAGGCTGCGCAGATAGTCCTCCATGTGCGTAAAGGCGGGCTGGGTCGCCGCAGCATCCGCGTAAATTGCCCCGATCCCCGTGGCCGCATCCTGCATGGCGCTCGCATCGGCGTCCGGCACGATAGCTTCGATGATGCGCAGAATTGAAAAGGTGTGCTCATCCATGCCGAGATCAGAGTGCGCGCCCTTCTCTGCCTGAATGTCGCTGGTCAGGTTCTCGAAATCGCGCAAGCCATCGGCGGCGGCAAGCTGACCTTCCTCGAACCGGCGAATGATCTCGATCACACGCTCGGAGAAGCGACCGTATTGCGCCGGGTTCTTATCCAGCAGTTCGCGGGTGACACGGCGAAGCTCGGCGGATTTGCGCACGAAGGCTTCCTGCAAATCGTCGTCGCTCATGTCGGCGTTATCGAAGTCGTCGGCGAACTCGGGATCGGTGATGTTGCGCAGCTTAATCGTGGTCGAGAGGCCCGTCGCGTGGACGTGCTGTTCAAGCATTTCCCTGATCTTGCCGGAATAGCTTCGGTGATCGAGACTTTCGTCCTTCGAGATGGCTTGTGTCGCCAATCGCAGGAAGGCGGCTGCCCATTTCACCTCGGCGGTGAAGTCCAGGATGGCCGGATCGGGCGAGAGGTCCGCATAGGCTTTAATGAAGGCGCGGGTAAGGCGCTGAAGGTCGAACCAGTCATCCTCGTCGCCTTCGGCAGCGAGCTTGGCGGCGGCATAGGCAGCGGCCTTCTCATCGAGACCTTCGAGCTTCATAGCCCGCTTCTGCGAGCGATAGCGGGCGTGCGCTTCCTTCAGGTCATTGCGCAGTATGGCGATGTCTCGCATCGCGTTCTCGACATCTTCCGAACGGTAGGACTTCAGCGCCTCATCGAGATTGTTCGTCACGCCGATGTAATCGACGATCCGGCCATTCGGCTTTTCGATGGTTCCGCCATCCTCACCCGTGAACGCATGGGTGCGATTGGTCCGGGCAATGGCTTGGAGCAGGTTGTGCTCCTTCAGCGGCTTGTCGAGATACATGACATGCTCGACCGGGGCGTCGAACCCGGTCAGTAGCTTGTCGCACACGATCAGGAATTGCGGATCGGCCCCGCGCATCTTGAAACGTTTCTTCACTTCCTTCTCGGCATCGTCGTCGAGGTAATGCTGCTCTAGCGCGCCGCGCAGCTTGGCTACGTCCGGGTTCTCGCTCGGCTTGTTGTCCTCTTGGCTCTTGGAATAGACGCAGGCGATCATGGCATTGGCCCGCTCCTCTGTCTCCCCGGCCTCCATCCCGGCGCGCACCAGATCGGCGGCGATGACCGTGGAGAGCGCGGCGCGGTAGAGCACCACCGCCTCGCGATCCACGGCCACGATCTGCGCTTTGTAGCCATCGGGCTGGCAGACCGCCTTGAAGTGCTCCCAAATATCGAGCGCGATCAGGCGGACACGTTCCGGGTGCTTGGCAATGGTGGCGAGTGTCAGCCCCTTGGCTTTCAGTTCCTCGCGCTTGTCATCGGGCAGATCGACAAACCAGCGGTCGAACAGAATGTCGATTTCCGCCTCGTTGATTGCCCAATCGGTTTTCCTGCCCTCGTAGAGGATCGGCACCGTGGCACCATCGCGCACGGCGTCGTCGATGCCATATTTGTCGAGGTATCGCTCGTCAGCGACCGAGAACCGCTGGAAAGTGTTCTTGTCGTCAGATTTGATCGGTGTGCCCGTGAAGCCGTAGAAATGGGCATCGGGCAATGTCGCTTGCAGGAACGCGCCCAAGTCCTTCTCCTGCGTGCGGTGGCACTCGTCCACCAGCACGATCCAGTTGGCCGAGTTCGGGATCGCCTCTTTCGATCCGGCGAACTTGAAGATGGTCGAGAGCAGGATTTGCCCGTTGCCGCCCTTATTTACCGCCTCGCGCAGCGCCGCCACCGAGCCGCATTGCGACGGGTTGGGTAGGCCGCAAGCGTCGAACGTCTTGGAAATCTGATTGTCGAGGTCTTTGCGGTCCGTGAGCACGAGGATGTTGGGGTTCGCAAGGGTCGGCGCATCGAGCGTCAGGTGCGTTTTCAGCTTCAGGGCAAGGAACACCATGGTGAGGCTCTTGCCGCTGCCCTGCGTGTGCCAGACGAGGCCCTTGCGGTGCTCTCCCGTCGCAACCCGTTGCACCGCCTTGTTTACGGCGCGAAACTGCTGATAGCGGCAGACCTTCTTGATCTTGCGGCCCGTCTCCGGATCAGTCTCGAACACGATGAAGTGCGCCAGCAGATCGAGCAGGCGGGACGGCTCGCATAGGCACCACAGGTCTTTCGCCAGCGCATCGGCGAAGTCCTCGCGGGCGCGCGGCCATGCGTCTTGCCATGGACCGTAAAACTGCGACGGTGCGCCAGTGGCCCCGTATTCGGTTTTCATCCCGTCGGTCAGGATGTTGAAGGCGTTGGGGTGGAACAGCCGGGGGATGTCCCGCTCATACTGGCGGATTTGCTCGTGCGCCTCGTCGCCAGTGGCGGTGCCCTTCAGCGGGGATTTGGCCTCGATCACCACCAGCGGGATGCCGTTCACGAACAGCACCACGTCCGGAATACGCGGGCGCTGGGCGGCAACGCGGAACTGGTTGGTGACGTGGAAGTTGTTGCGAGCGGGGTTCTTGAAGTCGATCAGCGCCACCGTGCTGTCGCGGTTCTCGCCGGAGAGGCGGCGCGAATAGCTGCCGCGCAGTTTCTTCTGCCATTCCTCATTGTCGGACAGGGTGGCGAGATCGTTGTAGATCGCTTCGGCATCCTCCGCGCCCATGCCGTTGAGCCTGCGCAACGCCTCGATCAGCACCGGCTTGAGGATGACCCGGTTCTCCTCCTCGCGCATGGCCATCGCCTGCGCCGGGGAGAGCATCTGCCAACCCATCGCGGTCAACGCATCGAGCGCGGGCTTCTCGGCGAGGCGGTATTCGCTCACGTGGGCACCCGCACGCGTCCCGATAGGAGGTCCTGACTGACGCTGGATTTGAGGCTCTGTAGCGCAGCTAAATGTTCTTCCTCGTGTTCGATTGATGACGAGATCGCATCGAGAGCGTCCGAGATGACAATCTGCTGGGCGAGCGGGGGAACAGCTATTTCAAGTGCGTGGACGTTGTTCCGATTAAGGGTCGGAACAGAGGTCGCCGCATCGTATGCTTTGAGGTCCATTTCCCTCAACTTCCAATACACGAACCGGGGGTGATTGCCCTTGAAGTCCTTCACCCAAAGCGTCGTGTCATGCGGCCAGCACGCTTCGTCAGAATAGAATACCGTGCCTAATCGTCCCTTTCGCCCGGTGATAACAGCCGGTCCCTCGACCGCACTCGTCGCGTGCCAGTAGGTGGGCCCCGAAGATGAGATGACACGGTATGGACCGGGTGAAGCTTTGCTTTCCGTGATGTCAAAGCCGCGCTGCAATACAAAGAAGCTGTCACATCTGCCGTGTTGCCAATCGGAAGTTGGGGCTGCCAGCCCCGCCAGCGCAGTTGTCGCAGCTTCCAGAGTTGACGACGCCTGATCAACGACCTCTCGCGCCACCGCAATCGCTTCATCCATCGACCGCAGCACCTCGGCGATCCGCCGCTGCTCGTCGAGAGGTGGGAGGGCGAACTCGAACCGCTCAAACGCCTTACGGTCAACCCGCTGGTGGCTGTTCGTGCTGGATGAGGGTGTGATGTCAGGATAACCTTTGACCGCCTTCATACGAAAGCCACTCCCTGCGACGGCACATTGTGTAGCAGAAAATGTAGCAGAAGAAGCGTTAAAAACCTCTGAAATGCTGGGATTTCAGCGAAACTGCGGCACTTGGGAATGATTGGCGGAGAGGGTGGGATTCGAACCCACGAAGGGCTTGCACCCTTGCCGGTTTTCAAGACCGGTGCATTCAACCGCTCTGCCACCTCTCCGCGAGCGCGGGCTAGCTAGTCACTTCGGCCGAGCTTGTCACGCATTTACCTGCAAGGAGGACGGGCCGTGCCCCGTAAACGCCAAATGACACTTGCCGTTAAGCTTCGCTCTGCGACAATCGCCGGATGAAATTCAAACCCCTTCTCGCCGCCGCCGGGGCATTTGCGCTCGCATTGCCCGCCGTTCCCGCCACCGCCCAGCAGGACCTGAGCTTCGATGCCTATGTCCAGCTGCTGATCGCCAAGGCACGCGCCGAAGGGGTCAGCGAAGCGACTCTGGCGCGCATGACCGCGGGACTGGAGCCAAACGACCGGGTGATCCGGCTCGACCGTGCGCAGCCGGGATCGCCGACCTCGTCCGGCTATCCGGCTCTTGCGCCCTATATCGCGCGGCACGTCGATGCCGCGCGCATCCGCGGGGGACGCAGCGCCCGGGCCGAGTGGTCGGGCACGCTGCGCGCCATCGAACGCGATTACGGCGTGCCGGGCGAAATCGTGGTCGCCATCTGGGGACATGAAACCGCCTATGGCGCGGTCAAAGGCGGGTTCGACCTTTCGCAGGCGCTTGCCACGCTCGCCTGGGAAGGCCGCCGCCGCGACCTCTTCGCCAGCGAGTGGGTCGCGCTGATGAAGGTGGCCGACAAGGGCTACTCCCGCGGCGAACTGCAGGGCAGCTGGGCGGGCGCCTTCGGCAATCCGCAGTTCCTTCCTTCGGTCTACCTGCGGCTCGCCGCCGACGGCAATGGCGACGGCCGCGCCGACATCATGAACGACAGCGCCGATGCGCTGGCCTCGATCGCCAACTATTTCCGCGACGCGGGCTGGCGCGAAGGCCAGCCCTGGGGCGTGGGCGCCTATGTTCCCTCCGGCTTCGACGTCGCGGCCTACCGCACGCCGATCGCTGCCCCGGTGTGTTCGCGCGTCCACGAACGGCACAGCGTCTACAAGCCGGTGTCGGAATGGCGCGCACTCGGCATCCAGCCCCAGCGCGCGATCGGCGAAGACGTGCTGGTCACGCTGTTCCAGCCCGACGGTCCCGGCACGCCGGCTTGGCTGTTAACCTCGAATTATCGGGTGATCCTCGAATACAACTGTTCGAACTATTACGCCATGAGTGTGGGGCTGCTCGCAGATGAAATCGCCGAATAGGATACTTCTTGCTGCGAGCGCCGGGCTGGGCCTGCTCGGCCTCGGTGCCTGCGCTTCGAACGCGCAAGCCCCGGCCGCAAGCACCGCGCCCGAAGCGGGCAACGGCCCCGCCGCCGATTACCCCGTCGTGGTCGGCGATCCGTTCACCATCGACGGCGTAACCTATACCCCGGTCGATACGATGAATTACGACCAGGTCGGCTATGCGGGGCGCGAAGAGGCCGGCGTGACGGGGGTGACCGGCGCGCATCGGACACTTCCCTTGCCGAGCTATGTCGAGGTGACCTCGCTCGACACCGGGCGGACCATCCTTGTCCGGCTCGAACGGCGCGGACCGATGACCAACGACCGGCTGATCGCACTGGCCCCCGACGCTATCGCGCAGTTGGGGATCGGTGAGGGAGCTCCCATCCGCATGCGGCGGGTGAACCCGCCCGAGGAACAGCGTGCGGAACTGCGCGCCGGGCGCGAGGCACCCCCGCGGATGGACACGCCGCAGGGCCTGCTCGAAGTCCTCAAGCGCAGGCTGCCGCCGCGCGGCTCGGCGCCGCTCGGCGATCCGCGGCAAGCCGAGGTGAGCGGTGTCGCGCCGACGCCCGAGGTCATCGAAACCCGCGACCCGAACGAGGAGGCGCTGGTGGAAGATGCTTCGAATGAAGCGGAAGAGCCCGCGCTCACGCCGGCCGAACCGCCGGCCGGACGGCCGCAGTTGCGCAATGCAGTCGAAGGCGGTCCTGCCCGGGCCCCGGTCATGGTGCCGACCGATCCGGACGGGAAGTTCGCGGTCCAGCTCGGCGCCTTTTCGGTCAGGGCCAATGCGCAGAAGCTGGCGCGCGAAGTGCAGGGCTATGTTGAAGACAGCGGTGCCTTGGCAATCGTTCGCGTGGGACCCTTCGCAACCCGTGGACAGGCGGAGGAGGCGCTCGCCAAGCTTCGCTCACGCGGTTATAGCGACGCGCTGATACGACCACTCGATTGATCCGCCGCGGCTCCTGCCCGGCGACGGGAGCACACTTGCGCAACCGCCTGACTTTACTGGCTAGCATGGCAATGGCCTGCATTGCTGCGCCGCTTGGCGCGCAGCGTGTGCCGGACGCCGCCATTCCCAGCGAGGCCGATGCGCCGATCGCCTATCTGCTCGATGCCACAAGCGGCCAGATTCTCTATCAGCGGGAGATAGACCGGCGGTTCATGCCTGCGTCGATCACCAAGGTGATGACGACTTTCCTCGC
>Ga0208816_100392_pt1 | contig 13162 bp, 9 predicted proteins | sample Virmet3734_803_FD_185737 | JGI IMG/M metagenome (GOLD analysis project Ga0208816, IMG submission 185737) | Marine viral communities from the Southern Atlantic ocean transect to study dissolved organic matter and carbon cycling - metaG 3734_803... | ecosystem: Environmental > Aquatic > Marine >...
CTTCTGCCACCGTCAACGTGGCAGACGTAGACGAGGTCGGGACTATTATATTACCACTCCCATCAGACAATAGCAGACCGCTGGTGTCGAAACTAAACACGCCGCTCTGCAGTGCATTCAATGAAAGAGTGAAAATGTTAACGGTGCCGGTTAACGCGCCTGTGAATGATAGCCCAAGGCTGCTTAAGCTCGTGCCATTATCTGAGTTTGACGTAAACCCAGCCACATCAAATTGACTGGAAGCGTTGTTGATATCGAAGGAAAAGGCATTTGCATCATAAGGCAACGAAAGTTGGTAACCTTGAAAATCATCAGTAAAGTCAAATATACCACTGAACGAAAGTACCACCTCATCGCCCACATTTATTGTGGTTTCGTTCACAGAAACTGAAATTTGAGCTGAATGAGCATTTACGGTCCATAGTAGGGCCAGTATAGCGAATAGTGTTTTCATCTTTTTTACTCCATTTAAAAGCTAGTTAATTTATTGCGCAGCCCGTATTTGTGCACATGTTTCGCAGCATCATGACGTCAAAGATATTAATGAGCCCGTCATTATTTAAATCAAAACTGTCATCCATGTCTTGGTTGGACGCGATGGCCATAGATAAACGTTGTAAATCAATCATGTCGATATCACCGTCGCTATCCCAATCGCCGGCCATTGTTTCGCTAGGCATAGTGAAGGTCGCGATCACGGGGTCGTGATCAGAGGCACGATATAGCAGAGAATTTGTGAATAAATCGCCATTGTCTTCAGTGTTGTAGTCTAAAACGGCGGGCTCATCAGCATTAATGTGCCACTCAGTGGCATCAAACAGCCATTCAGAGGCAAGGGCATTGGTCATTAAATAGTCCAACGTGCCAAGTTGGCCATCAAAGGTGTAGCTATAGGCCAATTCACCAATCACAGTTGCAGCGGCATCTGAATAACCATAATCATTTAACACGGTAATAGGGTCTTCTTTCGCGTAGCTATTTAAGTCACCCAGCAAGATAACCGGGGTGTCTGGATATTCAGCTTCTAACCATGTGGCCACGGCGGTTGCCGCCCGTGTACGGGTTTTGTTACAGTTACCTTGGCCTGTCTCATAGTCATCATCCCCGGTGCCGCAGGACGAACCTTTCGACTTGAAATGGTTAACATTGACCACAAACGTTTCGCCCGAGGCCAGGTGAATAAATTGCTGAGCTAGAGAAGGGCGGTTTTTTGTATCGACGAACAGCACACCCTCATCATCGCTTGGGCTATTACTTGAGTACAATACTCTGGGCGCTTCATTCACACTTACCGTTGCAGGTTTATGTAAAATTCCCACAACGATTTCGTCTGTACCAACGGCACCATTATTATTGGCCACAGAAGACGCATCAATGTAGGCATAGGTACCTTCACCCATAGCGCTATTTAGTGCATCAACAAGTTGAGCAATTGCGCTGTCGCTACCAAACCCATCATTTTCTATTTCCATCAAACCTAATATATCGGCGTTGATGACAACGAGTGCGCTGACAATCTTGTCTAATTGACGGGCGTATTCGTCAGCCGTGGTGGCGCCACGAGCAGTAGGAAAATCGCCGCCATTACCGTCACCATTAAACAAATTAAGTACATTGAACCCTGCAATGGTCAAATCCTTCGCGGAAATGGCGGGAGCAGCTTCACGAGGATTTGTGTTTACTGTCGTTGGCGACTTAGTTTGATAAACACGGTACCAATTAAAGGCATAGCCCAATACCCCTTCGATGTTACTCACTTGCATACCACTTCGCGCGCTATTGTCAGCAGTGAAGCCATCGTCAGGTACATAATAGGCACTAACCGCATCGCCTGAACCTGTGTCATCAATAAGCATTTGTGATAATGCGTTTGCGCTTGCTAACGCGAATGCTTCATCACTGCCTGGCAACGCTATTTGTGTAGGCTGATATAACCGAGAAGGTGCCACCCCAAGTTCGCCAAATTCACCATAATTGTAATTTTGAGTCACGTACAAGGTTTGCGAATTGCTAATTAACATGCCTTCTAAGGCTTCAAACGCCAATGCATTTTCCACAGGGAGCCACATTGATGTCGCAAGCGTGGTGTTACTTCCACACGCTAAATTAGCTTCAATATCGGAGAGTTGAGTTTGCTCATAATACTCCTCAGCGGTACCGAGTAACCTCACGATTTGCCCAGTACTTACGCTGACATCAGGGGCATAGACGGCAATACCTTCAGAAGTGAGTGGATTGCTGTCTTGGTCAGACGGTTCTTCTTGAACAAAGAAACTACCGCCGTCGAGTACCGCAGTTACAGCAGCTTCTATAACCACGCGTTGTCCATTTAGTGGTGTGACAAAACTGTCGCCTTGAACGTCACTTATCAAGGTGGCGCTATCGCCACAAAGGCCGATAACGAGGTCGTCTTGGTTGTCATCGCTACCATCGTCAATGTCGCTACACTGTGCATCATCTTCCTGTGTGAATAGTTGCCCAGCATTTATCGACCCCATACTTGCGTCAGCTGGGCCGGCAAAGATAAATGAACAACGTTGATTGCCTTCACCCACACGCTGCAATGACTGTGTTGATAATGCAGTTCCCGTTTCACTCACCAAAATGTCAGTACTGGTTAAGCCAGACGCTGGGCCATTGGTGGCAGTCATAACCCCTTCGTAGCTTAGAAACTCAACAACATCGACGTCAACAACAAGCGCTAAACCGTCTGGTGCACCATTTTGAATACCTGAAACAAGCATGGCTGCAGTACCATACCCATTTCCTTCATCTGGGAGAGTGCCTGTAAAGGTCACTGTTTTGTAGCTAGTGCCGCCATTGCCGTTATACAAAACCAGCGAGACAGTGCTTAAATCGGCGCCCGCTGGCCCCGCTATTTCAACAAACTCGTTCTCATCGCCACCGTCGTTGTCGTAATGAAACTCGTTAATAAACATGCCTTCTGGAATGATGCCCGGTGCGTCGTTTCCATCGTCGTCACTGCCACTATCACCGTCATCAGTATCACTAGAAGTGCCAAATACTTGGGTGAGGTTTACGGCACCCGCCGTTGCACTGGCAGGGGCATTCCAAGTGAAGTCACTGTATTGCCTTCCTTCACCACCAAGTTGTAAAGACAGGCCAACTTCCGTTGAGGTGGTCTCACTTACGCCAATATCAATACTGGTTAAGCCATTTGCAGCGCCGCTCGTGGCGGTTAATTCACCTTCATAGCTTAAAAATTGGATCACAGTGCCATCAGGGCCGACCAATGCAATGCCATCTGGACTGCCATTTTGAATACCCGACTTTTCAAAGGCAAGAACGCCAAAGCCGCTATCGTTGAGATTAGGAATAACACCAGAGAGCGACTCGGTCGCGTAATCGCTTCCGCCGTTACCGTTATAGAAAACTAACGTGTAACCAGATAAGTCAGTATTGGCAGACCCAGCTATTTCAACCAACTCGTTAATGTCTCCACCGTCGTTATCGTAATGAATTTCATTTATAAACGGAGTAACGGTAAAGTTGAATGTTTGCCCTTGATTAGCCGCGCCCGGTGTTTGGTTATTCGCGTGCCATGTAAAATCGTCGTATTCGCTACCTTCTCCAGTCAGTTGCAAAGACATACCTATTTCCGTACTTGCGGTTTCTTCAATACCAATGTCTACGCTCGTTATACCGTCTGCTGCACCACCTACAGCGGTAAAACTGCCTTCGTAGCTCAAAAACTGGATCAGTTGACCGTTGCTATCAACTAGCGCTAATCCGTCGGGTGCTCCATTTTGAATACCGTTGGTAGGCAGGTTGATAACGTAACTTCCCATTCCATCACCAAGGGATGCTACGGTGCCCGACAGGGTCTCTGTCAGGTAAGCGGCACCATTATTTCCGTTGTAAAGTACCACTGAATAGTCGGTTAAATCAGTGCCTTCTGGTGCAACTATTTCGATAAATTCGTCAACATCACCACCGTCGTTGTCGTAGTGAAACTCATTGATAAACACCGAAGTCGCGAAAGCTGAACTTGAGATAAGGGCACTGGCAATGGCGCCGGCTACCTTTGCTGAAGCGAGAGGTTTCATTATTGTTCCTTTGTTCCATCGGAAGCATAAAGCTGCAGTTATGCTGAATAAAAAAGAAACAAAACATTACCTGTACCGAATGACAGTTTGGTTACATGGACAAAGCACCTCAGCTTTAACGTAACACGTTGAATAATAGTGAGTTAATGTAATTTTGGCTAATTTATTCTTATATTGGTGTAAAAAAATTAGACGGTCGATAGGAGGCGAATATGAGGAGAATAGGGCGTGGGGTGACTTGCCATTAGTGATGATAGGGTACTTGCCTTACAAAAATGATGAATCTAATTATGTAAGGAAAACTGACAGATGTCACAAAAATATCATGAAAAATTCAACAACGAATACCCATCGACATCACTGACATTGGCACGAGCGGTGAACAGGCTATTTTTTACTTGACGTTTCCTTGTCATTTTTTCCAATGGCAACGTTTGACCCCTTACAAATAGTGTCGTAATCGTCACGATAAAATCGAAAATCTTCACACTCTGCTTGATAACGCTTTCTGGCTGTTATGGCTTGTTGAGGGTATCGGTTATCATTCATTGTTCTGGCGAGGGTTTCACAAACGTGTAATTGTCGGTTAACTTCTACAATATCTTCGCAAGGCTGCGTTTGACTACAACCGCTAAGTAAAAAGACAGAAACTGTAGCATGTAGTGATATACCTGTTTTCATTATGTTCACCCTATAATCTGATCTAGTTCCTGCCTTAGTGTCTGATACTTTTCAGCATGTTGTTGCTTTAAAGGCATATCATCTATTAATTTGAACAGCTTTCTGCACTCTAACATCATTTCGCGAGAAGGCTTGTCGGATTTTAAAAGTAATTGTAGTAAGCATTGCAGTAGGTTTAGGGTGACCCCGGTATTCACCGGCGCAAACCCTTGAGCAAGGGCAAACGCTGCTTTTGCTTGCTCGTATTTACCTTGTTGATAGTACTTTATGCCTTCGCGATTAAACTGTTGATAATTAGCAAAGTTTTGTTTTGAGTTGTGTTGCTCTTTAGAAAGTAAAAAACGGCTATTAGGGTCAAGATTGCCTTCACTGTTTTTTAATACTTCCTGCAGTTTTAACGCATCTTCAAATTCACCTAAGTCATACATAACTTTAATGCTATCAGGAATGAAAGCGATAGGCGGAGTTTGGTACTTCTCTTCAATTGCCCATTGCGATCGCACTAAGTGTTTCTTGGCATCTAACATCTTGCCGTCAATCGCGTTCACCCGAGCATTCATGATTCGGCCAAAAATTTCCACATCAAAATCTTCATCTAGGCGATGGAGGTATTCATCAAACTTGCCACGTTGTAGCGCTAATAATGCTTCTTGTTGGTACTTATTTCGAGTTCGCTTATCATCGGTATATTCTGCAACATCCAATAAACTTCTAATGTAACCGCACCAATGAAGGCAGTCGTAATGTACCGTTCGTTTGGACAAATCCCAAATGGCGAAACTTGATTCAGCAGCTAATAGGTAATCGTCGTGATTACGGGCAATTTCACACGCGTGAAAATGGCGAGGTAGTGAAAAAGGAGATAGCTTAATCGCTTGCCTTATGGCGCTTATAGCTAATTCACCTTGCTGCTTGGCATCACTGGCCTGTGCCAAAATGTCTTGTGCTTCCGCACTGAAGCGATTTCGCTTTAGAACCTGTTCAGCCATGTCCATCGCTTTATCGTATTGCTGCAAGTGAACATAGGTTTTCCCCAACGCTACCTGCGCCCACATAATGGGCTTGCCATCTAAGTAGGGCGTGAGTACATCAAGTGCCTTGTCTGGCTGTTCAAGTTGCCAGTACAGTTCAACTAAGAGTTGTTCGCAACTGCCTCTGTAAGGAGAGGGGCTGGCGAGTAAGTCTTCGCATATATCTACCGCCGTATTTAAATTATCATTGGCAATTTCACGGTAAACATCACCTAAATATTGGCGCTTAGACCACGCCCTAGAAATACGGGATTTTAACTGAACCTGAGAAAAAGGCTTAATAAGGTAATCATCTGGACGGCGTTCTATAGACCCCAGTACTACAGGCCTCGCACTATCAGCACTAATTAAAATGAACACCGTTGTAGGCTTGATTAACCGTCTTACCCTTAACTCTTCTACAAACTCAAAGCCGTTTTTCCGGTCACTACCTAAGTGTAGATCTGACACTACCACATCAAATTTTTGCTTACGGCAAATTGAAATGGCCTTTTCAGCAGAAGACTTGGTCACGATATCCGTGGCACCCATAGAATGCATTAAACCGCGAAGGAGCAATAAAAAGGGGCGCTGATCCTCAACAATAAGCACTTGCTTATTAGCAAAGTTCATTTCGTGTCCGAGTAAATAAGTACAATACGCATAACTACATGATTAATTAAAATAACCATTAGAGCAAGAATAAGCTTAAGAAAAACATTATCTTGCCGACAACGTACGTATGTAATCAAATGATTAACGGCGATTTGTGAATCACTCTATAGACCAAGCCACTGTTTCCATCGATCCCAGTAGTGGGTTTGAACTTAACGGGAAATTGTCCAACGCAACCAAAAATGCGCGATTGTTTTCGCTGTATTTGGCGATGCAACAGACAGCACTGGCAGATACTATTGGCATTGAGAGCCCCACTGCGTCTGCGCCTGACGTTGAAACACAACTTCGCTCGCTAAATTTTTACCGCCACCCGGCCTTGTCAGCAGATGATTCGCATTGGGATACCTTGAATCGCGTGAGCCAGGCATTCAGTCAACACCAGTTTGCAGACGCACGGCTACACCTGGCCATGCATCCCATGCCACTGGCACAGGTTGATAATGCACAGAAAATAAGCGACGACATTGTTAATAACTGTCCCTTAGGGGCGCAAAAGCGACTTTCCAAGCAATACAGTTCGACCCTGTACGAAGACAACACACTTATGGAAGAGGTTATTCTCAACGCCAAACAGGCTGTTGCTGCTTAAACTGGCAATCGTCCTGGCCATTTGTTACACTCCGCGCCGCATTTTTTGCACTGGTTTTACGTTCCAACTAGCAAAGGTGAACACCATGTCTAAATATATTGTTTGCGCGATGTATAAATTCGTTGCGCTTGAAAATTACGAAGCTATGCGCCAGCCTCTTTTAGAGGCTATGGAATCTAACGGAATTAAAGGTACTTTGTTACTTGCCGAAGAAGGCATTAATGGTACTGTGTCCGGCAGTAGAGAAGGCATTGATGCCTTACTTGACTACCTCAACAATGATGCTCGCATCAACCCTATTTCTACCAAAGAGTCGTTACATGACGAACAACCGTTTTATCGCACCAAGGTAAAACTGAAAAAAGAAATCGTCACAATGGGTGTTGAAGGTATAGACCCCCGAAGAACGGTAGGCACCTACGTTAAGCCAAAAGATTGGAATGCGTTAATAAGCGACCCAGACGTTACCGTTATTGATACGCGCAACAACTACGAAATCGAAATTGGCACATTTAAAAATGCCATCGACCCGAAAACGGAAACGTTCAGAGAGTTTCCTGAGTACGTGGAAAAAGCCCTAGACCCTGAGAAAAACAAAAAAGTCGCCATGTTTTGTACTGGGGGTATACGCTGTGAAAAATCCACCGCTTACCTTAAAGAACAAGGTTTTGAAGAGGTCTATCATTTAGAAGGCGGCATCCTCCAGTACTTAGAAGATGTGCCAAAAGAAGAGTCACTTTGGGAAGGGGATTGTTTCGTGTTTGATAATCGCGTTGCGGTTAACCACGACCTGGAAAAAAGTCATTATGAACAGTGTTATGCATGCCGCTTACCGATTACTGCTGAAGATAAGCAAAGTGATAAGTATGAAGCGGGAGTTAGTTGTCCACACTGCTATGGCACCCACACCGAAGACCAGATTGCTCGGTTCAGAGAGCGCGAAAAGCAGGTGCAACTGGCGAAGCAACGTCAGCAAGAACACGTTGGCACCGAAGCGCGCTTGACCATGGAACAGAAGCGCCAAGAAAAAGCGCAGCAACAACGCGAACGCGCGTTAAAAGCGAAAGAAAATCAAGCGTAGACACTGAAAGAGAAGGGCGTTACACTCTCCCTTAAATGTTGTAGCTAAAAGGGAAAGCGAGTGGACGCCCAACTTTCAGACGAAAAAATTGAAGAGATAAAAAAAGATTTTAGCTTTTTTGATCGCGATGGTAACGGCCAAATAGACTTAACTGAGTTTATTGAATTACTGACGGTCATTTCACCAAAAACAAAAGCGAGCCATGTTGAAGAAGGCTTCAAACTTATTGATGAAAACAACGATGGTTTTATCGATTTTGAAGAGTTCTTAGAGTGGTGGCAAGAATGTTGGTGGGAATACTAAGTTCCCATTCGCCATCGTAAAGATTTAAAAAGCGAGCTATTAGCTCGTTTTTTTATGCCAGTTATTCAGCAAAAATTACACCGTTACATAAAGGTTTATATCATGAGCGAGCAAACAGAAAAGAGGCTAAATAAATACATCAGTGACACTGGGTTATGTTCGCGACGAGAAGCCGATAAGTTAATTGAACAAAAGCGGGTAACAGTCAATAACAAACCACCAGAATTAGGCACTAAAATTGGGTCTAAAGACGAGGTGAGGGTAGATGGCAAACTTGTTAAGGCAGTAGCAAAAGATAAATCAGACAGGGTATACATTGTTTACAATAAGCCCATTGGCATTACCTGCACCACAGAGCGCCATGTAAAAGGCAATATTATTGATGCTATTAATCACAAACAGCGCATATTTCCGGTTGGACGATTAGACAAACCTTCTGAGGGGCTAATAATACTGACCAGCGACGGCGATATTGTAAATAAAATTTTACGCGCCGAAAATGCCCACGATAAAGAGTATGAAGTGACCGTTAATCAGCCAATTAGCGAACGTTTCATCCAGCGCATGTCGCGAGGCGTACCCATTTTAGGTACAGTCACCAAACCCTGTGTGGTTAAAGCCAGAGGCAAGTTTTCTTTCACTATTATCCTAACGCAAGGGCTTAACCGTCAGATTCGTCGTATGTGCGAATTTTTAGGGTATGAAGTGACTAAGCTTAAACGTACACGGATAATGCACTTAGAGCTCAATAACTTAAAACCTGGACAATGGCGGAATTTAACGGAACGGGAATTAAGCACCCTTAATAATGCGGTGAAAATGTCCTCTAAAACCGCAGCAGCGACCAAGTAGAGTCAATGATTTAGGCCAGTCCTTTCGTTTTTCCTATTGTTTTTTCAAACGGTTTTTTATACTTTAAGATACTGTCAGCAAATAAATTTTTTCTACTCAGTGTGTACGCAGACCTGAATATTTCGCCTATACTCATGGTTGCTTCCTACCGGTATGAATTCGTCATTTGCACGATGATAGGGGTAGATTGATGAAAATGTCGACAGGAATGGCCTCGCTTGAAAGAACCCGTAATCCCACAAGATGACAAAGCCCGCGTAAAAACGCTGCAATGTCTTAATATCCTTGATACCCAACGCGAAGAACGATTTGATCGAATCGCACGTTTAGCCGCTCAGTTGTTTCAATGTGAATTTGCCTCAATTTCTTTTATTGACGAAAAACGTCAGTGGTTCAAATCTCTCGTTAACCTCTCACTCGAACAAACAACACGAGAAACTGCATTTTGTGCGCATACGATAAATCATGCGTCGACATTTATTGTGCCCGATACGCATCAATCAGAAACATTTAAAGGCAACCCTTTTGTTATCAATGCCCCCCACATACGCTTTTATGCTGGTACGCCCATTGTGGTTAATGGACATAGAATTGGTGCACTTTGCGTCTTTGACTCCAAGCCTAGAACATTTAGCCCACAAGAAGAAGGCCAACTAAGTGATTTATGCCGTCTCGTTGAAAGTGAATTAAATCGCGAAGAATTAACCTGGTTAACGGCACAACTTTCTCAAAAGCAAACCGCGTTAGAAGAAAATCAGAAACTTACCCGCGTGCGTAGCGTCATTTTAGAAAAAGTAGTGAATTGCGAATCTCTACCCAGTGTACTTAAGCATATAGTGGAGTCTATTGAAGAAGAGTATCTTAACCAATACTGCAGTGTGCTCTTACTGGAAGGGAATAGGCTACGCATGGGGGCGGCGCCTTCTTTGCCAGCATTCTATAACGATATCATCGACGGGGTTGAAATTGGTGTAGGGCAGGGCTCTTGTGGTACCGCCGCTTTTACCAATGCCCGCACAGTTGTCGAAGATATCAATGTGCACCCTTATTGGACCGCATGGAAAGCGTGTGCTCAGCACGCCAATTTAGGCGCCTGTTGGTCTGAACCTATCCGGGGGGCTGATGGCGCCGTTTTAGGCACTTTTGCCATTTATCATGAACATGCTGCAACACCATCAAAAGACGAACTCGTCCGAATAGAAGAATTCGCCCACCTCGCCAGTATCGCCATTGAGCGTGAGCGCGCCAACCAAATCATTTGGCGGCAAGCCAATTATGACGTGTTGACCAATTTGCCGAACAGAAAGCTCATGGAAGAACAGTTAAAGCAGGCAATAAGCATAGCATCACGTAAACAAAGCAAAGTCGCAGTGTTGTTACTCGATCTAGATAATTTCAAAGATATTAATGACACACTAGGCCACAGTGTAGGCGACCTTTTATTAATCGAAGGGGCGAAAAGAATAGAGTCTTGTGTGAGTAGCAAAGATACTGTCTCCCGATTAGGTGGCGACGAATTTGTGCTCATTATTAACGACGTCACCAACTTCATTGAACTGGAAAAAGTGGCGCAGAATATATTACAAACGATGTCGCTTCCCTTTGAGTTGCAAGAACATAGAGTGCATTCTTCGGCAAGTATTGGGGTAACGGTTTTCCCGGATGATGCAAGAGACATTGTTAACTTGCTAAAGAATGCAGATCAGGCCATGTATAGCGCTAAGGCTGCCCGGAAAAATAGCTACCACTATTATACGAAGGCGTTAAGAGACCAAGCGTTAAAGCGAATGGGGTTACTGTCCGACTTAAGAACTGCCATAGATGAAGGGCAGCTGTTCATTGAATATCAACCCATTGTCGATATTCAAACCACATCAATTGTAAAAGCAGAGGCGCTAATTCGTTGGCATCATCCGTCTAGGGGGCGGATAGCCCCCGACGAATTTATTGGCATTGCTGAAGAGTTTGGGCTTATTAGTGAAATCAGCAATTGGGTATTTGCCCAGGTATGTACAAAAGTAAAACGGTGGCGCCGACATTTTGGTCAATTCCTACAGATAAGCGTAAATACGTCACCGAAACAATATGCCGATTCAGACACCTGTATTACTCATTGGCTGCAATACTTGCTCGATACCAATACGCCCGCCAATGCTATTGTGCTTGAGATAACTGAGAACCTATTAATGGAAGGCGACGATCGAATATCTGAAAAGCTATTTCAATTTAGACAAGCGGGTATCGATATTGCCCTTGATGATTTCGGTACGGGCTATTCTTCCATTTCCTACCTTAAAAAGTACCCAACTGACTTAATTAAAATAGATCGCAGCTTTGTTAACTCCATGACGGAAGTGAGTAATGATAAGGTGCTCTGTGAAGCCATAATTGTGATGGCGAAAAAGTTGGGAATTAGCGTGGTAGCTGAGGGGATAGAAACCAAAGAGCAACACCATATATTAAGGGAGATGGGATGCGATTTTGGTCAAGGTTATTTGTATTCAAGACCGGTAGATGCAGAGACGTTTGAGGGGCTGCTGATTGCACAACACAGGCAAACCGCTACCCCCTAACGTAAATTCCAGCCGTTATAACTGATTATTCGTCATCATTATCGTCGGATTCAATGGCTCTAGGTCTTCGCTTGATAGGTGCCATACCAATGTCTTTACCTTCCATAGTATCAACACGTTTCTTAATTTTTTGATGTGTTGATTGACCGTCGCTACTGCGGTTATTTTTCGACTTTTTAGCCTTGTCGGCAGACGGTTTATTTACTTTAAAGCCAGAAAAACGTGCTGGTAATTCACTGTGGTTGTCACAAGCTAATGCATACTGTAGGTGCGATTTAAGCGCTTCAAAACTTTTCCAATCTCTTGGGCCGACCAGTGAAAAGGCTTCACCTTTTTGGCCTGCGCGACCTGTACGACCAATACGGTGGATATATTCATCAGCATTTTTGGGCAAGTCAAAATTCACAACCAAGCCAACTTTTGACAAGTCTAAGCCACGAGACGCTAAGTCTGTTGTGACTAAAATTGAATATTGGCCGCGGGTAAACTCACTCATAATTGCCGCGCGTTTGTTCTGCGGTAAATCGCCCCGCAATGAAATGGCTTCAAGATTATCTTGGTTGAGCAACGCCGTTAGCCTGTCGGTATCTTCTCGGGTGGCAGTAAAAACAATAGCTTGATTGAAAGTTCGATGGCTTAGTTCATGGCGCAATAAGTTATCTTTGTGCTCAATATTATCAGCGAAGAAACAGGCTTGTTCAATATCACCATGCTCAGCCGTTGCATCACCCACACTGACTCGTACGGCAGAGCGTGTGAGTTTAGTCGTCATGTGGTTCAATTCAACGTTATCTAGGGTGGCAGAAAACATCATGGTTTGACGTTTTCTGTGGTTAGCAAACCCATTTATCATTGATAATTGTGGTGCAAAACCTAAATCAAGCATACGGTCAGCTTCATCAAAAATAAGTAACTCTAAGCCGTTAAGAAACATGCTTTTGTCACTTAAATGGTCAGCAATCCTGCCAGCCGTACCTACAATAACATGGGGGTTGCGTCTAAGCGCTTTTACTTGATCGTTATAATTTTCACCACCAACGATGAGTGAACAACTAAGGTTAAGACCTGAACACAGTGTTTTTGCTTCAATAAATACTTGTTTGGCCAGTTCACGGGTTGGCGCGAGAATGAGGGCGCGAGGATCTTGTCGACTCAGTGCTTTTTGCGACATCAACCGGTTTATTGCTGGCACTAAAAACGCAAAGGTTTTTCCCGACCCCGTCTTCGATGAAGCAATAATATCCTTGCCCTGAAGCGCAGGTAGAATGGTTTTCTCCTGTATTTCAGTTAACTCAGAAATATTCTTATTTTCAAGCTTGGCGATAATT
>Ga0208816_100476_pt1 | contig 11113 bp, 9 predicted proteins | sample Virmet3734_803_FD_185737 | JGI IMG/M metagenome (GOLD analysis project Ga0208816, IMG submission 185737) | Marine viral communities from the Southern Atlantic ocean transect to study dissolved organic matter and carbon cycling - metaG 3734_803... | ecosystem: Environmental > Aquatic > Marine >...
GAGCTATTTAAAGGCCTGTAACTTTCCGTCCTTCGTTCACACTGAGTTTGGCTTTTTACTCAAATTTAATTATACATAGTTTAAAGTGGTTGAGAAGCGTTCAACTTTTGATTAAAAAGTAATCGTTTATATGTGCTTAATTTTAAAGAATTATTTAATTAAAAAATTTTTCTATTCCTTATAAAACAACTCACTAACTACTACTATTGTAAATTAAATGTTATATTCATCTTGTGGTTAGTGGTTTAAATACTGCTGTGAAACTAACCTGGCTAGTTTAAATTCTTCCTGTTATTAAAAGCATCTAAAGAACAATATTAAATATTTGCTAGGTTGCTACTTTAATAGAGCCGAGCCTTCGCGTTATTTGTCATTATTCTTTTGCAACCGGTACTAAATAGCCATGTTGCTTGAGCAACGCGGTCTGTTTGGCTTTTTGCAAGTCTTCAGCCACCATTTCAGCGCACATTTCTTCAACGGTAATTTCTGGTTCCCAACCCAACTTAGCTTTTGCATTGCTGGGGTCACCTAAGAGAGTTTCTACTTCAGCGGGGCGAAAATATCGAGGGTCAACTCTTACAATAACGTCGCCGATTGATATGCTCGGTGCTGTTGTGCTGTTCACGGCTGTAACAGTTGCTACTTCATTTACACCTTCACCGGTAAAGGATAACTCGATACCAGCATGCTTGGCGGTTAAGGAAACGAATTCCCGAACTGAAATTTGCTTCCCTGTTGCAATAACGAAATCTTCAGCGCTTTCTTGCTGTAGCATCATCCATTGCATCCGAACGTAATCTTTTGCATGACCCCAGTCGCGTAACGCATCCATATTACCCAAATACAAACAGCGTTCGAGCCCCATTGCGATATTGGCAATACCCCGTGTAATTTTACGTGTAACAAAGGTTTCTCCCCGTCGCGGAGATTCATGATTAAACAGTATTCCGTTACACGCGTACATATTGTATGACTCACGATAGTTTACGGTAATCCAGTACGCATACATTTTGGCAACAGCATATGGTGAGCGAGGGTAAAATGGTGTCGTTTCTTTTTGAGGAATTTCTTGTACTAAGCCGTAAAGCTCTGATGTCGATGCTTGATAAAACTTGGTTTTTTTCTCAAGCCCTAAAAACCTAATAGCTTCTAAAAGCCTTAGAGTACCCATGGCATCGACGTCTGCAGTATACTCTGGCGCTTCAAACGAGACCGCAACATGAGATTGTGCCCCGAGGTTGTAGACTTCATCGGGTTGGATGTTCTGAATAATGCGAGTTAAATTTGAAGAATCGGTTAAATCTCCATAGTGCAAATGAAACCGTGGATTATCGCTGTGTGGGTCTGTGTATATATGATCGATGCGCCCCGTATTAAATAAAGAAGATCTGCGCTTAATACCATGAACATCGTACCCTTTCTCAAGCAAAAACTCAGCCAGGTATGAACCGTCTTGCCCGGTAATACCTGTTATAAGTGCTTTTTTCATATATTTAGACTCCTTAAAATCATGCAACAATGAGGTTGCTGTAAACTAATCCGTGTAACAATGAGGCTGTCGTATAAACAGACAATCTATTATATGTATAGCAATTAAAGTTCGTCTAACCCAACAAGGGTCGTATTAACTTTATTGCCGTGAGGAAGTGGAGTCAAGAGGTTAATTTGTGAACAATTTGGGGAGGAGAAATGCGACCAACTTAAAGGTTCGACAGGAATATAATATAAAATGCCCTGAACACATGAGATGTGTTAGGGCATTTTTAAGTAATCTTAGACATTTACAATGAAACGAGACGTTGAGCCTGCACCGTAGTTAGTGTTCATGACCCATTGTGAATAAATGAATAACTCAACAAGGGTGTTATTCTGCGCTTACGTACACGTCAAAGTAGGCTTCTTCTGATACACCAAGGATACTGGCTGTTACCATAAAGCTAGCCGTTGTGTCCTCCGAAATGTTATCTGAAGTTATACTTATTACCGAGCCTTCGACAGTTGCTTCAATTGCCTCGTTGCCCGAGACTTGCGAGATTTCAATTTCGTAGTCATCAGATTGTTCTGAACATACTCTAACAATAGTAAAGGCGGAATCTGTTTCATTGAATGTAGGGGCTTCGTTTGACAAAGTAATATCGATATCAACATCAGGATAAACATTTACTGTAACCGGAACAGTTGTTTCTTCGTTATCAGAAGTGGCGACAAGGTTAAACGTCAGTGTACCCGTTTGGTAAACGCCATTGCCTTGGATAATTAAGTTATTCGACGCTGAGTCGGTTGACTCTAATTCAACTTCTGCGAATTTATCCCCTTCCATATCTTCTATAGATAGAGTTAACTCTTCTTCATCATCGTAGCTTACTGTAAATGGAATATAGAGTTGATCTAAAAATTCCATGCTTACTTCAGTATCTTCCACCACTAAGTCTAAGTTTGTTTGTTGTAGAACCGTTATAGGCATAGACACTAGCGACGTACCGAATTCACTTGTAACAACTACGTCGACGTTTACTGTTGTTTCAGAATCTACCGTGCCTGCTTGAATGACGATCTTGTCGTCGTTAACGCTGGCAGTGATGATATCTTCATCATATGAAATCACCTCGATACTGTACTTTGACTGGGTGATATTATCGATATCGTACCCCACCTCTATTGTATTTGATTCGGTGATTGATACTTCAGAATTAGCGATAGTAACGCTGAACGATTCAACGGGGGCGGTTGTTAAATCAGCATGCGTATCATTGATGGTTTGGGCTTCAGAATAGCCGACAACACACAACAAAGTTGATAATAATATAGGTTTAATAACATTTTTCATAACATGACCTCATACTTCTGGGAAATTGAAAATGAATTAACACTAAAGTGACTGGTATCCTTAAAGTTCCAATGCACAACTTACGAAACTCATTTCACACTGTTCTCTTGAACTGGTGCTTAGCCTAGAGGCATTCATTGGGGCTAACAATTTGCATGGTTATTATTAGTTATGGTGGGTCATACCTAAACGATTCCCATTTTGAGAGGGCTAAATTCGCGAGAATCCAGGGCTTATTGACAAGGGGAAAATCTAAGTTGTTGACTTGGTGGCGTTGTTTAAAAAACAAACTAAAACGAAGAGAGGGCTTCGAGCCATTTTTTCTAGAATTGAAGTATAAATCGCTCTGTTTAATTAAAGGGTATTTAATCGTGATTTTTTAAAAATCCGCATGGAAACTACTAATCGTGTAAACGTTCCAAGATAGAAATTAGTGTGCAAACGAAGTTTTTATTTTCTTTAATCCTTCCAATAAGCTGTTTATTTATTGGCAAACGCTATAACGTTTTGTCTTGAAGGAGAACCACAGTATTTGAAATTTACGAATGCTTTTGCTTAACATGTGCTCCAAGTGTTTATAGCCATTTTCAAATGCGTTTGTTTAGAAAATGGCTTTCTCGGATTAGTATGTGAATTCTGCAAACGCAAAAACTATTTGCGTTTGGCCGCCAAAACAATTCCGTCTGCATCTAAACCGTGTTCCCTGTACATTTCCTGCTGTGTACCTTGCAGTATAAAGTTATCGGGTAGGCCTAGTATCTTCACCGTTTTTAATACGCCGTGTTGCTGCAAGTGCTCAATAACCGCACTGCCGGCGCCGCCCATAATACAGCCGTCTTCCAAGGTAATAAGTGCACTGTGCTCACTGGCAGCTTTCAACACTGCGTCGCCGTCTAAAGGCTTAATGAAGCGCATGTCAATAACGGTAGCATCGATGGCTTTTGCTGCTGCTAGGGCATTTGGTAGTAAGCACCCAAAGTTTAGGATAGCGATGCGCTCAGACTTATCTTTTGATGATTCACGACACACCCGCGATTTACCAATTTCAAGCTCTTTCATAGCTTCGTCAGGTGTGACGCCCATACCGGCACCACGAGGGTAGCGAACTGCAGCTGGCTTTTGCAGCTTGTGGCCGGTGTAGAGCATTTGGCGACATTCATTTTCGTCTGAGGGGGCCATGATCACCATGTTTGGAATACAGCGCAAGAATGCAATATCAAACGCGCCTTGGTGAGTAGGGCCGTCGGCGCCCACAATACCGGCTCTGTCAATGGCGAAAAGCACGGGAAGGTCTTGCAGCGCAACATCATGAATAAGCTGGTCATAAGCCCGTTGTAAAAAGGTAGAGTAAATCGCTACAACAGGGTTTAGGCCGTCTCTGGCTAAACCTGCAGCGAAGGTCACTGCGTGTTGCTCAGCAATCGCTACATCAAAGTATTGCTCGGGGTATTGTTGAGAAAACGCCACCATACCTGAGCCTTCCCGCATGGCGGGTGTCACGGCCATGAGTTTAGGGTCTTGTGCGGCCATATCGCAAAGCCATTGCCCAAATATTGTTGAAAACGTCGGTGACGATGGCTTCGACTTAGGCAGCGCATTATCAGCAGGGTTAAATTTAGGGACAGCATGGAATTTGATTGGGTCTTTTTCGGCAGACGGGTAACCTTTCCCTTTTTTGGTCACTACATGAAGAAGCTGCGGCCCTTCGAATTTTCGCATATTGCGAAGGGTATCGACTACGCCGTTAACATCATGACCGTCAATAGGACCAATATAATTAAACCCTAACTCTTCAAAAATAGTGCCTGGTACCACCATGCCCTTAATGTGTTCTTCCGCTCGGCTAGCAAACTCTTTAATGGGGGGCACATTGCTAAGCAGTTTTTTACCGCCGTCGCGAATAGAGTTAAATAAATTCCCCGTTAGTAACCGTGCTAAGTGGCTGTTTAGCGCCCCTACGTTTTCGGAAATAGACATTTCGTTGTCATTTAAAACCACAACCATGTCTTTTTTGATATCGCCAGCGTGATTAAGTGCTTCAAATGCCATACCAGCGGTCATGGCTCCATCGCCAATAACGGCGACCACCTTTCTGTTTTGCCCTTCTTTTTCCGCCGCTACTGCCATGCCTAGGGCTGCGCTTATTGAGGTAGAAGAATGCCCCACTGCAAAGGTGTCGTAATCGCTTTCTGGCGGCCAAGGAAAGGGATGAAGCCCATCTTTTTGGCGGATAGTCGACATTTGCTCGGCACGGCCGGTGAGTATTTTATGGGGGTAGGCTTGGTGACCCACATCCCAAATTAATCGGTCGAAGGGAGTATGGTAGATGTAATGCAGTGCAACCGTCAGTTCTACCGTGCCTAAACCAGAGGCGAAATGTCCACTGGTCTGACTTACGCTATTAAGTAAGTACTCACGTAATTCGTCGGCCAACAGACGCAATTTTTCTTGCGGTAGTTGGCGTAGTTTTTCCGGCGTCTGCGCAAGTGCAAGCGTGGGGTAATGTTGGAGATCTAAACTCATTATTTATTATCTTTTTTCAACATGGAGGCAGAACTAGTGGTTTCTATTAACCAACAGCTCGCTAAATGCAATTAAACTGTCTGTATTGTAGGGCAAACTGGCTAAGGCTTGAAGTGCATTCTCGTGCAGCTTGCCTAGTTCCGCTTTGGCACCGTCCAACCCGAGCTTTGCCGGAAAGGTATTTTTACCTAAGGCGATATCAGAACCCGCAGGTTTGCCAAGTTGTTCACTGCTGCCTTCGACATCAAGAATATCATCCTGCACCTGAAAAGCGAGGCCAATAAGTCTGGCATAGCTTAGCAAGCTATCTTTGGTGTGGTCGTCAAGATCGCTTGCGACTAGGCAGGTCATTTCAACGCATGCCTGAAGCAATGCGCCCGTTTTCAATTTGTGGAGTTCACGTAGCTGGGTTAAATCTATGCTTTTGCCTGTACTGGCTAAGTCGATGGCTTGGCCACCGCACATGCCCATATACCCAGCGGCTTGGGCTAACACTGACAATAGATTAGCACGGCGGCTATGCGCGAAATCGCTCAATGGTGTATCGGCTAAATGGCTGAATGCTAGTGCTTGCAGTGCGTCACCGGCCAAAATAGCGGTGGCCTCATCAAAGGCGATATGGCAAGTCGGCTGCCCCCGACGTAAATCATCGTCGTCCATGGCTGGCAAATCATCGTGAACCAGTGAATACGCGTGTACGCACTCGATGGCCATGCTAATCGCCATTTGGTCTTTCTTGGGCACATCCAGCGCATTTCCCACTAGTTGAACCAACAAGGGGCGCATGCGCTTACCCCCCGCAAGAAGGGAATGGTGCATAGCGGCCTTCAGGCGAGGAGCATGATTGGGTAGCGCATCAATGAGCGTGACTAATGCGGCATCAGTTTGCAGCTTAATTTGCTGATGCAATGCAGTAAAGTTCATAGGGTTCCTGTATTAAGATAAGCGAGTAACGTTAGGGCTGCTCGTTTTCTGGCAGAGTGTGAAGCTGATTTTCGCCTTGCTCATTAACAAGGATCTTCACTTTTTGCTCAGCTTGTTCTAATGATTGCTGGCCCAAACGTGACAGGGCAACGCCTCGCTCAAACTTTTCTAGTGCAACCTCTAGCGGTAAATCACCGTTTTCCATTTCTGATACAATGGCGTCCAGTTCACTTAATGTTTCTTCAAATGAGGGAGAATCTTTCTTTTCTGTCACGATAGTACTCGATATGCGGTGATTATTCGGATTACGCGCACATTAACTGAGGGTTGCCAAAGGGTCAAATGAAAACTCTATCCTAATGACGATATAAAGAAGCTCAGCAATTAGGTGCGAGATGGGTGAAAAGGTTCTACTATCTAAAAAAACAAAATTACGGATTTTAAGATATTCTTATTATAGAATTTTTTGAACATGCCGATAGAATAGCCATAGTCGTTATGCGTCAGCTATAAAAGCAACAAATGAGGAAGAGTGAGTGGATTTAGCAACCGTCATAGGTATGTTGGGCGCCATAGGTTTCGTGGTAATGGCCATGGTAATGGGCGGCAGCATAAGTATGTTCGTCAATGTCCCTTCAATTTTGATTGTTTTTGGCGGCACATTGTTCGTAATTTTATCTCAATACACCATGGGGCAATTTTTCGGCGCAGGTAAAATTGCCGGTAAAGCATTCATGTTTAAGATTGACTCCCCAGAAGAGTTGATTGAAAAAATTGTTGAGATGGCCGACGCCGCAAGAAAAGGGGGCTTTCTGGCGCTTGAGGAAGCTGAGATTGACAACCCTTTTATGCAAAAAGGCGTTGATATGCTGGTGGACGGACACGACATCGAAGTCGTGCGAGATACACTGGCTAAAGACATTAGCATGACCACAGACCGACACGAATTTGGTGCGACCATCTTTAAGGGGATGGGCGATGTTGCCCCGGCAATGGGAATGATAGGTACACTCATTGGTTTGGTCGCCATGCTATCGAACATGGATGACCCAAAATCTATTGGCCCCGCAATGGCAGTTGCTTTGTTAACCACACTTTACGGTGCCTTTATGGCGAACATCATTTGTTTGCCCATGTCAGTAAAGCTTAACAACCGTGCTCAAGAAGAAAAACTTAACCAAATGCTGGTACTGGATGGCATCGTAGGCATTGCTGATGGACAGAACCCTCGAGTTATTGAAGGTATGCTCAAGAACTACCTAGCGGCGAGTAAACGCAATACAGGAACTGAGGACGAGTAATGGCTGAGCAAGAGTGCCCCAAATGCCCGCCGGAAGGGCTGCCCGCCTGGATGGGCACCTTTGCTGACCTTATGTCTCTTCTAATGTGCTTTTTTGTACTTTTGTTGTCGTTCTCAGAGATGGATGTGCTTAAGTTTAAACAAATCGCCGGTTCGATGAAGTTTGCCTTTGGTGTGCAAAATAAAATAGAAGTTAAAGATATTCCCAAGGGCACCAGTGTTATTGCTATGGAATTTAGACCGGGCAAGCCTGATCCATCACCCATAGATACCATTCAGCAGCAAACCATTGATATGACCCAGCAAATGCTAGAATTCCAAGCCGGTGATGAAGACTCTGCTGGCGGGCGGCAAAAGCAACGGGGTGAACAGCGAGGGGGGCAGTCGCAGCAAACGGCAACCGATCAGTCTTCCTCCGCAGAGCAAGCGGCGGAACAAAATGAAACCGCTGAGCTGATGAAGAAGATTGCTCAGCAGTTGGAAAAACAAATACTCGATGGCTCAATCGAAATGGAGTCTTTGGGGCAACAAATCACTATTCGTATCCGCGAAAACGGATCATTTTCAGCAGGTTCAGCATTCTTACAGCCACAGTTTAAGCCTATTGTGCGAAAAATTGGTGAGTTGCTTGCTGATGTGCCTGGGGAAATAGAAATTTCGGGCCACAGTGATGGCCAGCATATTGCCAACGAGCTATATCGCTCGAATTGGGATTTGTCATCTCAGCGAGCGGTTGCGGTGGCAGAAACCATGAGGGTTGTCTCAGGTTTTGACGAAAGCCGAATGTCTGTCGTGGGTAAGGCGGACACCCAGCCTATTGTTCCTGATGCAACTTCGCCCCTTGATAGAGCACGAAATCGCCGTGTGGAAATTAATATTAATCAGGGCAAACCCATGTTATCTAAACCTATATCGGTGGTGGACGAATAACCGTTTGTCTCTCACCGATAGAGGCTTTGGCATTCACCTATCTGGATTAGCGATGTAACATGTCGCGATGGTGAGGTTTAGCAATCACTAATTGCACTGTACTTATGGTGCGCTCTAAGAACCCCCCTTCGCAGTATTTTAAATAGTAGGTCCACATTCTAACAAACCGTTCATCGTAGCCGTCTTTCAATAGGGCGTCTTTTGCCGAAATAAATGCCTGGTACCAATGATTCAGCGTGTAGGCATAATCTAACCCTATATCGTGCAAGTCGCGAATCATCATGTTTGTGTGGCGTTTAAGGTGGGCATTTAATTGATATTGTGAAGGCAAAAAGCCACCTGGGAATATGTATTTCTGTATAAAATCGACACTATTGGCATAGCTGTCGTAACGTCTGTCATCAATAGTAATCGACTGCAATAACATTAAACCGTTATCTTTAAGCAGTGACGAACATTTCTCAAAGAAATTACCCAAGTAGTCTTTGCCTACGGCTTCAATCATTTCAATGGACACTAACTTGTCGAACTTACCTTCGAGTAGGCGGTAGTCCTTTTTCAATAAGGTTATATTCGACGTTAGCTGTTCTTTTTCAATCCACTGCTGAGCCCATGCATGTTGCTCTTCCGATATGGTCGTAGTGGTCACCTTACACCCATAATGTTTGGCGGCAAATACGGCAAGGCCGCCCCAGCCTGTACCTATTTCTAGTAGGTGGTCGTGCTCGGTTAATTTCAACTTATCGCAAATGGTTTTGAGTTTATTGTTTTGCGCTTCATGAAGGCTCGCCGTGGGGTCAGGATAAATTGCCGATGAATACATCATGGTGGGGTCTAAAAAACGGGTGTAAAGTTTATTGCCCAAATCATAGTGCGCTTCAATGTTCTTTTTCGCTTGTGACTGCGTGTTGCGATTGGTGAAGTGCTGTAACTTTAACAGTGGCATAGAAAGCCACTTGAATTTGTTTTCCCATTTATCGAGGGTGGGTAAATTACGCGCGAAAATTTGAACCACAGCAGTGACATCGTCGCTGTCCCAAAGCCCATCCATAAATGCTTCACCCGCTCCCACGCTGCCGCCTAGTAACAACTGGCGGTAGGCTTTGATAGACAGAATGTTCACGTTTGCCTGTAGCGTGTCATCCGGAAGACCAAATTGGGCCACTTTATGTCCATTTTCTAAAATGGTTAATGCACCGAGGGGTAACTTATCTAAGCAGCGTAAAAATACGCTACGACACATTTTATCTATCACTGACGCTTGTTCAGTATCTATAAGTACAGATTCACCAAAAGACATGTTGTTATTATTCCTAACTCTTTTCCGGATGGTCATACAAGGGCGTGCGCTTTATTAACAGTTTCAAAGCTTGCCAATAAATACCAAGCATGGTTTTTATTGTCATGCTAGGTATACGTTTCATTGCCTGCCTTAGATTCGCATTATCTAATGTTAAACGAGACAAATTGATGCCCGCGCTAAACTCTTTGTCTTCGCGCACGCAATTCATAGTCAGTTTTAATGTGGCATCAGGTTGCGAAATTTGCCACTGATACGTCATATCCATGGGGTTAAAAGGCGAAACATGGAACGCTTTTTTCGTATCGTCTTGGGTGTGTAAGTCTACCAAGTAGTAATGCCGTTGGTTCCACGGCGTATTGCTTACTTCGGCTAACAAATAGGTAAATGCGCCTTGTGGGCTTCGCAAATAGTAAAAATTAACAGGGCTGAAATACAGCCCCCACATCCTTAATTGGCCAAGCATAAAAACATCACCATCTGTGAGCTTTGCGCCTAAGGAGGTCATTTTTTGCCTTACCGCACAAGACAACGGAATGTCGCTGGGGCCTAAATAATCGCTGCGTTTAAATCGCACCCGAGCACGTGACCGAGAAGAAAAGTGTGTCAGTTGCGTGTTTAATTCGTCTATCTCATCTAACTGAAGCCAGAATAAGTAGATGTCATAGTCAAACTTATGCTGAGTGGGCAAAAAGCGCTGGTGGTACACCTTACCTTGATAAAGTGCACTCTCCATTACAAGCGCGCTCCAAACCGTGCGCACACATCAAGGGCGCTTTTTACACCGTCTTCATGAAACCCGCTGTACCAATAAGCGCCGCAAAAATGCAGGCCGTCTTGGCCGCATATTTCCAGCCTACGTTGCTGAGCTTTAACCATTGCTTCGCTGTACTGAGGATGTGCGTAGCTATATTGGCCAATGATATCTGACGCGGTGATGTCGTTTTTATTCAGGGTGACGCAATACTCATTTTTCGCATCGAGTTTTTGCAAAATATTCATGTTGTACGTCACTGACGCCGGCTGTTGCTCTTCATTAGCTTCATCATTGAGCCTGTAATTCCAACTGGCCCACGCGAGTTTACGTTTCGGTAACTGATCTTTATCTTTGTGTAGTATCACATCATTGGCGGCGTAGGGAATGGCGCTCAGAATTTCCTGCTGGGCGGGGGAGGGTGAACCTAACATCCGAAGGGCTTGGTCACTGTGACACGCAAGCACCACTTCATCAAATCGCTCTGTATTACCTTGTTTATCTTTAACAAACCAATACTCCTCTTTTTTATCCACCGATTGTACACCGCACGAT
>Ga0208816_100492_pt1 | contig 10847 bp, 9 predicted proteins | sample Virmet3734_803_FD_185737 | JGI IMG/M metagenome (GOLD analysis project Ga0208816, IMG submission 185737) | Marine viral communities from the Southern Atlantic ocean transect to study dissolved organic matter and carbon cycling - metaG 3734_803... | ecosystem: Environmental > Aquatic > Marine >...
TCGCTCAGCGATGAAGAAGCGCGTGAGAAATTCCCCAAAGGCTGGGAGACGGTAAAACCTTATCTGCGCGTCACACCGCAGCCGCAGGATTGATCGCAGCATAAGGGGCAATGCGAGACTTATCGGCGGGAGCATAATCAAAAGCGCGCCGGTTGGTTTTGCCGTGCCTGGCTCGGCACCGATATGCCAAATCGAGAGGACGGTATTGGTCTATGAAACGTTCCATAAAACAGAGCGAAGAACTCATACCGCAAGGGCCCTTCGACAGCACACTCCATTTCCTGAGGCGGCCCTATGACTTCGTAAGCACGGTCTGCTCGCGAACCGGTGGCAATATGTTCGAAACCCGCCTGTTGCTCCGGCGGACTGTGTGCCTGCGCGGCGAAGCTGCGGCCGAGATGTTCTACGATAAAGCGCGAATGTCGCGCGACGGCGCGATGCCGGAACCGGTTCGGGCGACTTTGACTGGCAAGGGCGGAGTCCAGGGTCTGGATGGCGAGCGGCATTTGCGGCGCAAGGAAATGTTCGTGTCGTTGCTGACGCAAGAGCGTGTCGAGGCTCTGGGAGAGAAATTCGAAAAAATGTGGTTGGCCCAGCTCCCGGCATGGACCCGGGAATCGCAGGTAATCTTCTACGAAGCGCTGCATCCCATATTGGCCGAAGCAGTGTGCGACTGGGCCGGAGTGCCACTACCGGCTGAAGAGCGCATCAAGCGAACTCGCGACCTTGTTCTACTCTTCGACCGCGCGGCCGCGCTCGGCTTGGGCCATTTTCAAGCCCGGCGCGCTCGCAGCCGGTCCGAAGCGTGGCTCGCTCGCATCATCAAGGATGTGCGCGATAGCCGTCTGGTCCCACACGCTGAATCCGCGCTGGCTGTGATCGCTGGGCACCGGGATGAGAATGGCGCGCTGCTAAGTCCCAAGATCGCCGCCGTCGAACTGCTGAACGTTCTGCGCCCAACCGTCGCAGCGTCTGTCTATATCACTCTCCTGGCGCATGCTCTCCATTCGTTTCCCGATTTGGCTCCGACCCCTGCATCCGATCGCTCTGAGATGGGCTATTTCGTCCAGGAAGTGCGCCGGTTCTATCCCTTCTTTCCTGCGGTCGCTGCCAGAAGCCGAAAGGACTTCCGGTGGCGAAATGTTCGTTTTCCCGCCGGGCGACGTTTCCTGCTCGACTTGCACGCAACCAACACTGATCCTCATCTCTGGAACGAGCCGGAAACCTTCAATCCGGAGCGCTTTCGCGAGGAAGGCATTTCCGCGTTCGCATTGATCCCTCAGGGCGGCGGCGATGTCCCGAAAAATCATCGCTGCCCCGGCGAGACGGTCGTGCTCGAAGTGATGGAGCGCGCGTTGCGAATGCTTCTTTGCGAAATGGAATATCGGCTTCCCCCGCAGGATCTGCGCATCGATCGTTCCCGGATGCCGGCGCTGCCAGGCAGCAAGATCATTCTCGAGGATATCCGGCGCAGTGAGCGGTCTTTGAAAGAGACTTGAGGAGAGCCGGGAACGCGTTGAGATCTCTCAGAAAGGAACGTCCGATTGCACAGCAGCTAAGACGAAATCGCTCTTTGAGAAGCACCGACGCCTCATGGGAGGGCAACATGATGCTCGGATTTGGCTGGGCACTTCTCGACGCCCAAACAGGAGAGAACCGTCCGCACAGTCATCTGGCACACCAGATCAGTCTTTCGCTGGTCGACTCTTGCAGCATTAACGCTGACCGAGATCTTCGCTTGTCGCCCGGTGAAGCTGTTCTCATCCCTGCCACCACGGTTCACCGCTTGACGCCATCCGGTGCCATCCTGCGAAATCTGTATGTCGATCCGTTTTTCATGGGAACCCGTGACCTCAACAAGAGTGTTGGACTGGAACGGCTTTCGACCGCTGAAGCGAATGCATTGGCTCTGGTTGGATCTGGGAACGAGGCACGCAAATGGATGGAAGGCTTTTTGAACCGGAAGGGTTCGAGCCAAATCGACCCGCGCCTCCGCTCTACGCTGCAACGGATCGAACCCGGGGCGACACCTTCGGAATTGGCCAAAGCCGTCGGTGTTTCGACCACGCGGATGCGGGAAATTGCGGTTCGGGATTTTGGAGTGCCGACAACCAAGCTCCTGCAATGGTTACAGGTTCAGCGTGCCATCGAGAGCTTCGACCAATCTCATAGTGTCGCTGCCGCAGCGGCCGCGGGTGGGTTTTCCGATCAAGCGCATTTTACCCGTCGTTTGGTCGAATGGTTCGGCGTGACGCCATCACAGGGTCTCGCAAAAATCGAGATTACCATCGTGCGTTAAGACACCAGCGAAACGTTCAATACCGGGGCCCTAAGGGAGCGTAGACGGAACCATCGTTTGATGGAGGCTGCAATGGCCGTTTTTCGTTATCTCTATGGCCCGCTCTATTTTTTCGGTTTTGTCGGGGGCGCTACAGCGCTCGTGTCCTCGGATAGTTCGCCGGCCTGGCTGTTCGTTCTGATCATCGCCTCGATCGGGACCTCGCTTGCCGCCGAGCGAATCGCGCCTTTCGAAAACCAGTGGAACTCGAGCCATGGCGATGGCCGTAGAGACATTTTGCATGCCCTCGTGAATGAAGGATCTCTTGTGGCTATGGTGCTGCTTCTTCCGCTCATCACAAGCCTTGTCCCTTGGGAATCAGCCTGGCCAAAGACGCTGCCCTTATGGGCCGATGTAGCAATGGCTATTGTACTCCTCGACGTGGGGATTACCCTTGCCCATTTCGCCAGTCACAGGGTTTCGTTTCTCTGGCGTTTTCACGCCGTGCATCATTCGGTACGCCGCATGTACGGCTTCAACGGGCTACTGAAGCATCCAGTCCACCAGTTCATCGAGGTTACCGCCGGTGCGTTGCCCTGGCTTCTTCTGGGAATCCCTCTCGATGTCGCCGCCGTGGCTTCCTTTGCGGTGCTGATACAGCTCCAGTTACAGCACTCGAACGTCGACATGCGGGTCGGGCCGTTGGCATATATCTGGGCCGTCGCTCCAGTCCATCGGCACCACCACCTCGCATCCGAAACGGACGGCGACGTCAATTTCGGTCTCTTCTTGACGCTCTGGGATGTTCTGCTTGGTACAGCGCGCTTTGGGTCGAGCCAGCATATCAGAGCGGGGGCGATTGGCCTCGCTGGCATCGAAGATTATCCGGATGCCTATCTAGCACAGTTGGCCGAACCATTTAGAAAGCAGGCACAGTCTCTGCCGGAGCTCGGCCCACAAAGCGAGAGACAGGCATGACCGATCAACATGCAGTCTATACGCCGCCAGCCGGTTATCCTATTCTCACGCCACTCTACGATATCGGGGTCCGACTTTCGACCCGCGAAAAAAGGTGGCGTAGAGACCTTGTGGACCTGATTGAGCCCAAGTGTAACGAGGTCCTGCTCGACATTGGGGCGGGTACCGGCAGCCTGGCGCCACTACTGGCCACGAAAAACCCAGCCACCACGTACTTCGGGATCGATCCAGACGAAGATGCGATCCAGATCGCACGAAAGAAAGCGGGGCGAGCTGGAATAGATGCTGAATTCAACCATGAATTATTCTCGGTGGCCACTGTTGCCAAATGGCCAGCGCCGGACATCGCCACACTCTGCCTTGTTCTCCATCAAGTGCCTTATGATGAGAAGCTCCGCTTGCTGTGCGACATAAACGAAGCACTTAAGCCAAGTGGACGCCTGTTCATAGCAGACTACGGCGAGCAGCAATCACGCCTCATGCGTGTCCTGTTCAGAGCAACGATACAGCAGCTCGACGGTGTTTCGGACACGCAGCCAAACGCGGACGGCGCGCTTGTACCGCTTATGGAACAAGCTGGATTTCTCAGCATCACAGAATGCAAGAGATATCAAACCATCACTGGCTTGATATCGATCTACGGAGCGACCAAGACTTCTGCAGATGAATGAGAAGATTGCTCATTTACTCGCTTGGTTTGGAGTGGCCGGTACATGGATTTGCTGACAGAGAGTTTCACCTCTCGCGAGGATTTGTCCCAAGAGGTCCACGACGGTCAACTACGCTGACCCGGCGTGATTTTGCCTCAATCACGAGTCGCTCAAGTACGCCATTGCCGGGAAAGGCGATGACATAGCGCGGGTCCATTTTGAGCATCTGCTCGTTGCGCTTGAAGCCGGCACGGGCTCCGAGCCTCCTATCGAGGTTGAATACCAGTTGCTGGACATTGTGGCGTTCGGCCCAGGAGGCTGCCAGCCGGTCAACACCTTTGCTGTCGCCGCCGTGCAGGATAAACATATCCGGAACCCGGTCGCGCACCTTGTCGAGCGTAGCCCATACGTTCGAAGCGAAGGCCTTGGCCTCGTCGGCGCTGGCAAAGGAGGATCGCCCACCGGCGAATATAACTGCAGTGCCCTCAGGACTATGGGCATCCCGGCGCCGCTCAGCCCTCGCGCGCAGGAAATCGCGGGCCTCAACAACCGCAGAGGTCACTTTCCGCGAATGGTTCGAACGCGAACCGACAAATGGCTTCCATGAAGAACCCGTTTCTTCGAGATAAAGCGATGCGGCGACTTCGCGCATCTGTTCAAACGCTATCATGCTTGCCTCGGCTGCCTGAGCGCGTTCGATCTGCTCTTCGAGATTGCTTGAATGGACTTCGGATCCGTCGGCGGCTGCAAGGAGCGCCCGGACTTCATCGCTCGCCCGGTCGAGCTGCGTAGACTTACGGCTGGCAGCACGGTGGAACAGATTGACGAAGCCCCAGGCCACGTCTTCGGCATCCGCTTCGAGCGATGTTCCCGAGAACATGACAAACATGTCGGACCAGACGGCAGCAAGGGTTTGCTCGACTGCTTCCTCGCTTGGGAAATCGGACGGATCGAAAGGTGCAGGCTTGATGGTTAGACCTGCAAGGTCGAGCCCGGCGAGTTGTTGGGTAAAACTATCGTACATGATTAAGCCTCCTGATGTGCTCAGGCGGCAAAGCTTACGAAACCGGAATGTCTCGCTCCTTGTCCGCCGGAGCCCGATCAGGGCCGGAATAAGGGGGCTGGCGCACCGCGAAGCGGGAAACCTGCAAGGCAAGGCTGGCGCGGGCCACACGGGCCGCAGCCTTGCAGGTTGTGCCAGACCACGGCCGGTCCAGGGCCTCTCCCGGCGGACAGGCACGAGGCATGACGTAGTTCCTTTGCCGACATCATCAGCGGGGCCTGCACGAACAACTAGTTTTCGGCTGCCTGCCGATCTCGTGGCCTTCGCGGTGATACATGGATCCGCTCGAATACGCCCTCGCCATTGGAGAAGCTCCCGATCTGACGAATCTCCCCGAACATCTGCAAGAAGTTGCCGGACACTTGGTCAAGCCATCGCTGAGCTCGGCCAGTTCTGGGTCGGTCATAATCGGCTTCCCAGTAGCAGCTGTCATTCCGTTCGACGAGCCAGACGGCTGCGAGACCGCAATAAATGGAAATGCCGCAATCGGCATAGGCATTCCGGAGCAGTATCCGATCTTCGCGTCCACGCCAGCCATCGTGAGGCAAAAGTGAGGGGAAGGCTTGGCGCGCAGTGCTGACAACATCTTCGACCAGGCATTCATATTGCCAGTCGAGGTCGCCCCTCGCTCCGCTCTCGATCAGGCGGAAAGCGACGATGGCCCCTTGCGGGTAGCTGACAGAGCGTCCCATGATGTGCTCCCCTCACGCAACTTCGGCGAGATCATCGCCGAATGCAGAGTCGCTGCGTTCGTCATGGCCGCCAAGACGGAGTAACAGCGATGATGCTTCCTCAGCCTTAGCCGCTGCCATCAGCATGGCCCTGTCGTCCGATTTCAAGAGCTTCAACCAATGCGATATGTAGCTGGCATGATTGTCGAGGTGAGTAACGGGAAGTCCCAGTTCAGCGCCCAAGATCGCCGAGGAAAGCTCGGCTACGAGTTCTTCAGCGGCATAGGCTTCGCTACCGAAACGGTTCTTGAGATCGCGGTCAAGCCGGGACGAATGCCCGGTCCAGTGCGACAGCTCATGGGCAAGTGTCGCGTAGTAATGGTCAAATCCCTCGAACAGGGTGGCAGGCGGCATGGTGATGCGGTCGCGGACCGGCTCGTAATATGCTTCGCTACCCATGTGCCGCAGCTGCGCATCGATCCGCGCAAAGAATGTATCGAGCTTATGCTGACGCCCGGCGGGTTCTACCGGCTCCACGAGTGGCGCGGGACTGTACATGGCCGGAAGGTCATCGCACTGATCCGCATTGAAGATTGCGTAGGACTTGAGGACGCGGCGGGTCTCGGTGTCTTCGCCGCCATCGGGCGTTTCGACTTCCTTTTCGTAGGTCTTGTAGAAGATGGCGATGCTCGACTTCTCACCTTTTCGCACGTGACCGCCAAGTTTTGCGCACTGGCGGTAAGTCATCCAGTAGGGCGAGGCGAAGCCTGATGCCTCGGCCATCATCCACAGCCAGAAGGTATTCATGCCCCGGTATGGCGTGCCGCAGCTGCGCAAAGGGCGGGAGATTGGAACTCCGCGCCAGGGTTTGATCCAAGGCTTGGTGCCCTGTTCAAGCTTTTCGATGATGGTGGCGGTAATCCGTGCTGCCGGAGACTGGGCCGGTGAACGGGAGGCTGGCGAGCGTTTGAGCTTACGCATGAGAAATCTCCTGATTGCCCGGACGAAATTGCACCGGGCCAGATGCCCAAAAGCCCCCTCCCCTCTGATCCTTGCCGATGGCGGAACCCAAGCTGGTCTTAACGAGAAAAGGCGGCCCGCCCCGAAGGGACGGACCGCCTACCGAACGGCTTCAACCTGTCAGGAGGGATCAGGCGGCCTGCTCGGTGATCTCGACATCGCTTTCGTCATTTTCATCAGGATCAACCGTTTCGTCGGGTTCAGCGGTTCCTCGAAAATACATGATGTCCGGAACCCAGGCGAGCGCACGCTCCTTGGTGCCCGCCTCACCGATGAAATTGCCCGAGAAGATGCGTTCGGCAGCGCTGGCAAGCTCAGCCTTCTTGGAAGCCGAATAGCGGCTGACCAATTCAGGCCCGCCCGCAGCGTCAAGCGCCTCGAGCGTCTTTGCTTTCGCCACGCGGTCGAAATAATTTGCCGCAGTCGGCCGCCACCAATGTGCGGTCTCGATTTCAAGCAAGCCGCCGATTGCCTCGTGGAGAGGAGCCGAGCGCTCACCCTCGCAAGCCAGGCTGGCTACGAGCGTGCGCGACACGACATGGCCGAGCCATGCGGACCTTGCTTCATGGGACAGTGCCCGGAAAGCTTCGAACCGTTCGACATCACTTTCGCCAGAGCGCCAGCTCTCGTCGAGACTGCCGGCGAACTCGGCGAGCGCGGCGCTAGCGGGTGCATCCTTGGCCTCAAAACCTGTAACGGGGCCAGTCTCTGCCGAACCTGAGATCGTCGAAGCCTTCTTCGCACGCCAGTCTTGCCCATCAGCATCGGCAAGCGTGAAAACCATGAAGTCGAGCGCGAGCGCAGGATCGTTTGCCACGTGGATAGCCAGTATGTCGCGGCGTTGCATGGCCAACTCATCGAGCAGGCGCTGAGAGAGCGAATTGCCTCTACCCTTGGTCTCGGTGCCCACGGCGACCGGCTCGACCACACCGTCGTCTTCCGAGATTACTTCGCTCTCAGTGTAGAATTGCGGGACCAGAGCGGGCTCACCATTGCGCGAGAGAACGAGGAAGGCGCCGGCGTCTGCCTTGAGATCGTCGGCGAGCACCGGTGGCCGATCGTTGAGCGCACGCATTGCACGATCGATTGCGACCAGTTCTTCTTCGGCCTTGGCGACCTCGTCCTCGTCGCTGTCTTCGTCTTCGAGAATAGCGGCCACCCGGTCGTAGTCGGCCTCGAGTTCACCGAGTTCCTGCGCCTCTTGCTCGGTCATCGGCACAGGTTCGCACTGCAAGCGATTGAGGCCTTCAACGAGGTCATGGCTGACATAGTTTCCAAGCGTCGGTCTCACCCAAGCAAGGCCATGCTCTTGGGCGCTTTTCGTTGCCGCTTCATCCATGGCCTTGTGCGCGAGGTCTTCAAGCAGCGCGATATCGATCCAGCTTTCGCTGGCATCATCGTCAAATAGCTCGCGCTCGATGCGACCACCTGCGGCAAGATAAGCGTCGCGTCCGACCAGAACAGCCCGCGGGTCTGAGCCGCGCACGCTGGCATCTAACACCATACGGCGGATCGTTTCGGGCGTGATTTGGTACCAGGCGTCCTGCAGTTCGGCATAGACATGCGCCTGGCGATCGGCATCAGAGATCGCGCCATAGGCCTTGGCCATGTCTAGGGTGATTGTGCCATCCGCAAGCGCTTCGAACACGCAGGGGGCAAGTGTGGCCAGACGCAAGCGGCCTTCAACGAAGCGGACAGTCAGGCCAAACCGACGCGCGACGTCCTCAACGCAGCCACCAGCCTCGATAATGGCCGAGAATGCCTGCGCTTCATCGGCCGGGTTCATGGCGAGACGCTGGAAATTTTCGGCAAGGCTTGCTTCGCGGACCTCGCTTTCCTCGCCTTCGATGACCAGGCAAGTCACTTCGTGGGTTTTGGCCAGCGTACCGTCTTCGGCAAGCGCCTGAAGCGCAGCGAGGCGGCGACCTCCGGCCTCGACCTCGAATTTGCCGCGCTTCGCCTTGCGCACAACAAGGTTCTGCAACAGACCTCGTGCTGCGATATCGGTTTTCAATTGTTCGTCGGCAGCAGGATCGCTGATTTTGCGCACATTGCGCGGGCTCGGGACAAGCTTTTTCAAGGAAATTGATTGGATCATGGGTAGTCTCCTGATGGGAAGGAGCCATGCGGCATGCATGGCCCGACTAGCCCAAAGGCACCCTCCCCTCTAACCCATCGCCATGCGGCTGATCGCTGTTCAGACGGCCAGGGCGGGTAGAATGATCGATGCTTTGGAGACCGGCACGAACAGTCGCGTGCGGTAACGAATGATCTCGGTGAAACAGCCCATGGTTTTGTACCAGTCGAGCCGATCAGGCGCGTATCCCGTAAGTTCGAGCCGTTGCTCGCCTCCGACCAGCGAGCGTTTGACCATCAGCGCGTCATGACTGGCAAGAGGCTGCGGCGTGCCGCTCGCCAAAACCAGCTTCCCCAGTTCGTCGGGCAAGGGACCGGCCACCCCTGCCAGTCCGAACGTTTCGGCAATCTTGGCGAGATCGACATCGAGCACTTCGCGCCCGATGATCGACTGGCCGTCCTCGGCAACGAGCCGGGTGACGCAAACATGAGCTCCCGCCAAGCGATTCCAGACCGGCAAAAGCAGCCCGGTTGCGAGGTGAAGGCGCTCGGTCACTGGCGAAGCGGCTGCCTTAACTTCCTCGGTGCACCAGGCCTTGGTGAACTCGGTCACGCCGATCTCCTCCCACAAGCTTTCACCGAGTGCCTCGATCGTCCAGTTAGCCGATTTGAGCGGCCGGAGCAGCCGACGGCGTTCGATCACCGCGCCATCATCGGCAATGAGCCGCCGGGCCGGGACCGAGAGAGCAACCTTGCCCGATCGCGCATTGCGTAACGGGATGGCATGAAGCGACCCGATCTCGTGCATCCGCACGAGACGCTTCAGTCGGAGCGGGCGTAGGTGGCGTTTCACCCCAAGCGAGACCAGGCGGGTTTCTGCGCCGGTAACAGGATCGGCTCGCAAAAGCTCGTCGCTGAGAACTTCGAAGCTATCGACGCGAACCGTCTCAAGGCCCAGATCGAGAGTTCCAGCTTCGCGCGCTGCCTCGATTCGCGCTTCGACCAACCCCAGATATTCATCGAAGATAGAATTTTGGAGCGCAATCGGCAGAGCAAGGATGCGGTTGAGCCAGCGCTGGATAGTCGGAAGGTTGTCGGTCAGCCCGCCATCGGGATTCTCGAGCCGAAGGCCGGTTCGCTCGACGAAATCGCCGAAGCTCGTCGCCTCCAGCTTGCCATCATACAACAAGTGGAACCAACGGCTGAGTGCATCCCTAGCATAATCGCTTTCGAGATTATCGGCCGGATCGAAGAGGTTCTGACCGCCGGTCTGGCGCTGTCCTCGCGTCAGGGCACCAAGGCTGTCGAGCCTGCGAGCGATGGTCGAGATAAACCGCCGTTCGCCCTTCACATCGGTGGTCACCGGTCGGAACAGCGGGGCCGAGGCCTGGTTGGTGCGGTTGGTACGACCGAGCCCCTGGATTGCATTGTCCGCCCGCCAGCCCGGTTCGAGCAGGAAGTGGACGCGGCGCTGCTGGTTCTGGCAGTCGAGATCGGCATGATAGGAACGCCCGGTCCCGCCAGCATCAGAAAAGATGAGGATGCGCTTCGTGCCCTCCATGAAGCTCTGCGCTTCGGCGACATTGGCACTGCCGCTTCGCCGTTCGAGCCGCTGCTGCCCATCCCTGCCGATAACGAGCCTGCGGCTGCGCCCGGTTACTTCGGCGACCGCCCCGGTCCCAAAATGCTCGATGATCGCGTCGAGCGCTGTGGCGATTGGAGGAAGCGCGCAAAGCTGTTCGATCAGCGCATCGCGCGCGGCAATGGCACGCGAGCAAAGAACCGGATTACCGTCGTCATCGCTCATCGCTTCGGAGCGCAGATTGCCGTCCTCGTCGGTAAAGACCTGCATCAGGCGCACCGGGAAGCTCTTGGCGAGATAGTCGATGACGTATTCGCGCGGACTAAGGTCGATATCGAGTGCCTCGCGTTCCTCGTCGCTGAGATCGGCGAGGCGGCGGTCGAGCATGGCCTCAGCGGTCGAAACCAGCTGCACGACCACCGAATGATCTTTACCGAGCGCTTCTTCTATAGCCGGGATGAGACTCGGCAGTTTCATCGACAGAAGCAGCTGCGCAAAGAAGCGCTGCTTTGTGCCTTCAAATTTTGAC
>Ga0208816_100493_pt1 | contig 10800 bp, 8 predicted proteins | sample Virmet3734_803_FD_185737 | JGI IMG/M metagenome (GOLD analysis project Ga0208816, IMG submission 185737) | Marine viral communities from the Southern Atlantic ocean transect to study dissolved organic matter and carbon cycling - metaG 3734_803... | ecosystem: Environmental > Aquatic > Marine >...
CATGATCCAGGCGTTGTTGAACTTCTGCCACCAGCCATACTTCATTTCAAATTCATCACGAATGCGCGGCGGCAGATTGGCGGCGGTGACCTGCTCCTGCACCCATAACGGGAAGATCATCCAGACGGAGCGCGGGTCGAACAGATCTTCCTTCAGGCGAATACCGTTTTCTTCCACGGTAAGCTGGGGGCTGGCCCACATGGCGCGGTTGTATTCCATGAAGGCATTCCAGTCTGCTGGCAGGGCCGGTTCCGGCACACCGAACAGCATGGCAAACAGCTTGGTTTCTTCGTAGAACTGGTCCTTCTCTTCCCGGGTCAACTCGCCTTCCATTTTCTCGTACATGTAGGCCAGGGTTTCCCACAGGGTGGCATGGACCCAGATCATGGCCGCCACTTCATTGGCCCGGTATTCGCTGCCCCGTTTGAAAGCCCCGGAATCCATGGGCACTTCGCCTTCGATTTCTTCGTGGATATCACGCACCTGATTGGCCGACGTCATCACCTGGGGCATGCTGCCGAACACCATGGTGCCCACATGCTGGAAGGTGCGACGGGCGCGGCCCAATGGGTCATCACGGACCACCGAATGTTCGTCGATACTGGCGGTGACCCAGGGGTGGGCCAGTTGCAGCAACAGCGCCCGGCCCGCACCAAAGGCGCCGGGCATGCCCGCCCGGGACAGTTTCCACATCATGGAATCCGGCCCGTACAGGCCCACCCGGGCATCCGGTATCTTGCCGTGAATCTTCACCAGCTGCCGACAGAAAGCCGCTTCATCCACCCAGCGGGGGATGGGTGGGCTACCGTCGCTGGGTACCAGTTGGCGCACCGCGTCCTGTCCGGCGCTATTTTCCGGCTCTGCCTCAAGCTCGGTGGGCGACACATTCTGGCCGCAGGGATGAGTCAGGTAAGCCGTTTCCGCGCGTACCATGTTCAGCGTGAAGGAACCCGGCTCGCCCTTGAACGTCACTTCTGACGGCAACAGATAATTCTGCACCGCCATGTATTCCTGGTAGTCGATATCCCAACCGGCTTCCTCAATACGGTCCACCCGGTCCAGGTCTTCCTGATACACCACCGCATCGGCGGTGGCCGGCAAACCCCGCAACCAGTAAGACAGATTGCCGGCACGAATATGCGCCTGCAGATGTTCGGCCACTTTCATGGCCTCCGCCCCGCCGATCACATCCACCGTTTCACTGTCCGGCTCGTAGACGTTACCGTGAATGATGACTTTGGGTTCGCCCACCGGCTCATCCATCAGAATGGACAGGGCGTACTCCTCACCGATTTGCCGAAAGGCGAAATAGCTTTTGCTGACGGTACTGTCTGCCCGCAGAACAAAGCGGCCTTCCACTTCCCACTCGCGCATGTTTTCCGCCGATTCCGGCACGAAGTGGGATGCCTTGAACGCCGAGCAGCCCTGTAGGATCAGTAGCATGCCCAGCAGGATCACCTTGCTGTATTGCAGCGTTGTTCTTGTCATGGTCGTGACCCTTTATCGTTATTGGTATGGTTTTTAAAAATCCTGCCACTTTTCCCGTAGGGTGCACTGAGCCTAGGGCGAACTGCACCATATAGGCTGTAGATCGGTGCAGTTCGCCTCAGGCTCAGTGCACCCTACGTTTCAAGCTAGGCGGTTTGTCGCAACGCTTTCTTGTCGATCTTGCCCACCGAGGTGAGCGGAATGGCATCCAGGAAGAACACTTCTTTCGGCACCTTGTAGGGCGACAGGTTTTCCCGGCAGAAACGGTCCAGCTCGGTCTTCAGGTCGGTGTCGCTCCTGTCGCAATCCGCGCTGCGCTCCACATAAAGCTGCACGATGTCATTCCCTGGCCGGTCGTTATCCGGGCGGCCCACCACCGCGCACATGGCGACCCAGGGCAGGCTCTGCACCTTGCCTTCCACTTCCACGGAAAACACCTTGTAGCCGCCCACAATCAGCATGTCCTTGCTGCGATCACAGACACGCACAAAGCCGTCGTTATCCATCACGCCGATATCGCCGGTGTGCATCCAGCGCTTGCCGCCGATTTCCTCCAGGGCCTTTTCCGTGGCCTCCGGCATGGCCAGATAGCCCTGCATCACCTGGGGACCGGCGGCGATGATTTCGCCGGGTTCGCCCAGTGGCATTTCCTTACCGGTGTCCACATCCACAATGCGCACCTCGGTGCCCGGCAGGGGAATACCCACATGGCCTTCCTTGAAATGAGAGGCCGGGTTGAGGGTGATCACCGGGCTGGTCTCGGTCATGCCATACACTTCGCAGAACTTGTTTTTGCCGATCACACTTTCCAGCCGTTGCACTTCTTCTTTGGCAAAAGGTGCAGCACCGGAAATGGCCATGCGCAGGCCGCTGAAATCCAGCCCCCTGAATGTCTCGTTGGCACACAGCATCTGGTACAGCGCCGGTACTGCCGCCAGCACGGTGGGCGTTCGTGCGGTCATTTCCGCCACGAAGTGATCAATGTCGCGGGGGTCGGGAATCAACAAAAAGGTGGAGGCGGTGCGCAGGGCGTTGAACACCACCGCCGCGCCGCCGATATGAAACAACGGAAACGCGGAGGCCACGGTTTCCTCGCCGGTGCGATACCCGTAAAACACATTGGCCTGCAGGTTATTCATAAACAGGTTGCGCGAGGTCAGCCGCGCCCCCTTGGGCAGGCCCGTGGTGCCACCGGTGTACTGCAGGTACAGCACCGAATCCATATCCACCGGTGTGTTCACCGGTTCGGCGGTGTCCGGCAGATGATCGTGCAGGGGGATCACCGACACGCCTTCGTGCGTCTCTTCCAAGGCCTCCCCCTGCCCGGTGATCAGGTCCATGGGACCGGAGACGATCACCGTGCTCAGCGTCGCCACCTTGCCCAGCACCGGTGGCACCGAGGTCTGCCAGAACGGCACCAGCGTGAGCAGGATTTTCACCTGGGCATCGTTGGCCTGGTGGATAATTTCCGGCGGCGTCATCAGCGGCGAAATGCTGGTGGTAACCATGCCCAGTCGGGCCGCCGCGATAAAGGCCACCACGTACTGGGGGGTGTTGGGCATCTGCAGCCCCAGCACATCCCCGGCCCTGGCGCCCCGGGCCACAAATAGCGCGGCCATGCGATCGGCCAGCTGATCCAGTTGCCGATAGGTGATTGCCTTGCCCAGGAACACCAGCGCCTCCCGGTCCGGAAACTGTTGGCCATGGTCCCGCACATAATCGGACAGGGTTTTCTCGGGCAGCTCCGGCAGGGTGTGCCAGTCGTACCCCAGGGAGGCGTAGGTGGACAGCCAGGGGCGGTTATCCGATGTCATAACGGGCACCTTCGGGAATGGTATTGATGTGATAAGCCTCGGGGTGTTGCCTGGCATCGCGGTAGGCCCGACGGGCCAGCGGAATCAGCCGCAGGCTTTTGGGCGTCAGGGCATGCAGCACCCGGTAAACGCCACACCAGGCACGGAACAGTCGCTGGTCCGTCTTGCTCCAGGGGATCTGGAATTTTTCCCGGAACTGATGCGGCAAGGTGGCGCGCAGATTGAAGCGCATGAAACGCCCCATGACCGCCAGAATCAGTCGCCAGGCGCCATCGGGGATACGACTGCCCGGCGGCTTGGGAATGTCCAGATAATGGTCCGGGCGCATCAGGTCCTGCACCACCTCGCCCCACTCCAGGCGGTCGCGGATGATGCCGTGGAAATAGTCCCAGTAATCGCTTTCCGTGGCGGGCAGATCCTGGTCGCGAATGCCCATCATCTTGCCCAGCTGCCGCCACTCCACAAACATGGCGTGACGTTGTTCGGTGGTGGGCGACTTGCCCAGCATCTCGTGCATGCGGATGGTGGCGTCGTAACCGGTGATATGCACCCAGCTGTAGGCTTCCGGGTCCAGGGCGAAGTACTTGTTGCCGTGCTTGTCCACGCCCTTGATGGAACGATGCAGGTCGCGCAGCTTGATGCCCATTTCGATGGCTTTCTGCGGGCGGGCATAGACGATGGGCCAGAGCAGTTCCGTGGAGCGTTTGGCGCGCCCCCAGGGATCCGTCTTGTAGACCGAATGCTCACCCACCCCGGCATCAATGATCGGGTGGGCCACCTGCAGCACGAAGGCCTGGGGCAGCATCAGGTGGAAACGCCAGGAACCGAAATCCTGCCAGGTATAGGAATCCGGACCCAGGGGTTGGGGGATTTCCCGCTGTGTTTGCGTGGCCGTCTGTGTCATGGCAAATCCTGTCGGTGGCATCCTTGATTGAGACAAATAGAAAAATACGTCTCAATTGGTCACACAAACAAGCGCATCACACAGATTTCGGATTTCTGTTTAGATCATTTTGGTCAGGCCGGGAAAGAAAATGTCAGGGAGTGAGCAGCGGCCGCAGGTAGTCATTGGCCCACTGGCGCACCCCGGCTTCGTTGGCGGGATTCATCAGGCCGTCCGGGGACAGCACCATGGACTGGGTGAGCCGCAGCATCAGCTCGGCCAGGGCCTCGGAGGACTGCTTGCGAATGGCCCCCTTATTCTGCTCCTGGTCCAGTATGCCGGCCATATAGACGCGGAAGAACCCCATCATCTGCCACAGGCGCTGGGTGAGAATGGGCAGGATCGTTTCCGGTTCTGAGGTGAGCAGCCGCTGCAGCAGCGGGTGGCGATGGGCGCGTGTGGTCGCCAGCACAAAGGATTCCAGCACCCGCTCCACACCGTTATCGATCTGCGCCAGGTCCGCTTCGATCCGGGCCAGCTCCCGCTGACACTCACGCAGGATCACCACCTGGATCAACTGGTCCTTGTCGGCAAAGCGACGGTAGGCCGTGGCCCGGCCGATACCGGCCTTGCTCGCCACGTCTTCCATGGTGGTACGGCGCAGGCCGAACTCAACGAATAACGCCAGCCCCGCATCCAGCACCTTCTCGTAGGTCTTGTCCCCTTCCGGCACCTGCAGGTTTTGCAGCAGGGTTTTCGATGCGGCGGCTTTGCGTGACATTCAGACTCCCGGTGGCTCCGTGGTGATGTCCATGGCTTATACCGTAAGGCCACCGTGGTGAGCAAATGGGTTTCCGGTTCCTGCCACCGCAACCGGCCCGTTACGCCGAGCGGGCGATGGCCATCAGATGCACATCCGCATTGCCGAACAGGCCATCCACGCCGGTCACCCGTTTCACATAGTGACCCACGCCCAATTCGTCGGTCATGCCCATGCCGCCGTGGATCTGGATGGCTTCCTGGGCGATCTTGCGCCCGGCCCGGCCCAGTTGCGCTTTCATGGCATGCACCGCCATGGCCGCATCGTCATGGCCTTCCACGGTTTTCAGGGTGGCTGCCAGCAGCAACGACCGGGTTTGCTCCATGGCGATGAACATGTCCGCCATGCGGAACTGCAGCACCTGGAACTTGCCGATGGGCATGCCGAACTGCTGGCGGGTCTTGCTGTATTCCACGGTTTCATTGAGCAGCACGGACAGGCTGCCCACGGACTCCGCCGACAGGGCCAGAAGGCCTTCATGGAGTACATCGCGGGCGATGGCATAGCCGCCATTCAGCTCACCAATCAGTGCAGCCTCGGATACTTTCACTTGATTGAAGCGAATCTCTGCGCCCTGGCGACCGTCCACGGTACGGTGGGCCACCCGCTCCACCCCCGCTGCATTGGCATCCACCAGAAACAGGCTGAGGCCATCTTGATCACCGGGCTGGCCAGCGGTACGCGCCAGCACCACCAGCAGGTCCGCCTGGTCGCCGTTCATCACGCAGCTCTTGGTGCCATTCAGTATCGCCTCATTGCCATTCAGGTCGGCGACCATGGCGGTGTTTTCCAGCGTAAACACCCGCTCATACTCTTCCGCAGCAAAGGCCACCTGTAGCTTACCTTCCAGCAAGGCAGGAATGGTCTCCGCCTGCTGGGCCGCGCTGGCCTGGCGCAGAAAACCGCCGCCCAGCACCACGGTGGCAATATAGGGGGCCATGATCAGGCCCTCCCCCAGGGCTTCCAACAGCACCATGGTTTCCAGCGGCCCCATGCCCAGGCCGCCGTGCTCTTCCTCGAACGGCACCGCCAGCCAGCCCAGGTCGGCAAATTGCTGCCAGGTGGCCGCATCCAGCGGCATCAGTTTCTTGTTCCGGCGATGGGTTTCCACATCACTGTTGTCACGCACAAACCGCTTGGCGCTGTCCGCCAGCATTTGCTGTTCTTCACTCAACTGAAAATTCATCGTTGTTCTCCATTCCCGGGCGGGGTCATCCCCCCCCCTTACCGTTGGAGCCTTGCTCGCAAGGCGAATACCCTCGTCGACGCGCTTCGCCTTGCGAGCCAGGCTCCAACAATATTGTTTACAACCCCAATACCGCCTTGACGATAATCCCGCGCTGCACCTCATTGGATCCGCCATAAATGGAACAGGCCCGCGAGTTCAGATAATGGGGCATGGCAGTGAGTGCATACTCCGGCCCGATCACCGGCTGTTCCTCGCCCGGCACCAGAGCCTGGGGCTGCCAGATCACACTCTGGCTCCCCAGGGTTTCAATGCGCAGCTCGGTGACTTTCTGCAGCAACTCGGTGCCGAGAATCTTGGTCATGGAGGACAGGGCCCCGGGATCCTTGCCGGCAGACAGGGCGGACTTGATGCGCATCTCGGTGAATTCCAGCGCCAGCACATCCGCCTCCAGGGCGGCAAACTTGTGCTGCCATACCGGGTCTTTATTGAGCGGACCAAAAGCGGTCTGCTGCTTCTCGGCCATCAGGCGGATCTTTTCCAGCATCACGTTCAGGCCCGGCGCATATTCCTGGCCACCACGCTCGAAGGTGAGCAGATACTTGGCCACGGTCCAGCCATCGTTTTCCGCGCCTACCCGGTTCTTCTGCGGTACCCGCACATTGTCGAAGAATACCTGGCACTGCTCCGGCACTTCATCCAGGCCGACAATGGGCTCGATGGTGATACCGGGCAGGTCCATGTCCAGCAGCAGGAAGGTAATGCCCTGCTGGGGCTTGCCGTCGCGATTGGTGCGCACCAGCGCGAACATCTTGTTGGCGTAGTGGGCGTAGGTGGTCCAGATCTTGGTGCCGTTGAGGATGTAGTCGTCGCCATCCTTGTCGGCAAAGGTCTTCAGGGAGGCCAGATCGGACCCGGAGCCCGGTTCGGAATAGCCCTGGCACCAGAAGTGTTCGCCGTTGAGAATCTTCGGCAGGTATTCCTGCTGCTGCTCCTCGGTGCCGCAACCGATCAGGCAGGGACCGCACATGTGCAGGCCCATGGGCACCAATGGCGGGGTCTCGGCCCGGACCAGCTCCTCCGCGAAGATGGCCCGCTGACTCACACTCCAGCCGGTGCCGCCGAATTCCTTCGGCCAGTGCGGCGCCGCCCAGCCCTTGTCGTTGAGAATGCGCTGCCAGGCCATGGTTTCCTTCACCGGCGCAAACACCGAGGTCACCAGCCTGCCCGCTTCCCGGATTTCCGGGGTCAGGCTCTCCTCCAGAAAGGTGCGCACCTCATCCCGAAACGCCTTCTCCTGCTCCGGCACCCGCAGATCCATACCCTACTCCGCTGTTATCAGATTCAGTGGACCCAGTGTACGGGAGACAAAATGAGACACTCATGACGATTCGTATCACGCCTCTGGCGAAAAGCGTCAAAGGCGTCCAACCTTCCACCAACCCGTTGGAGCCTTGCTCGCAAGGCGAAGCTTGATGCGTAGCACGGACTTTCGCCTTGCGAGCAAGGCTCCAACGAGTTAACTCGGCTATAATGCGCCGATACTTCATGCAGACAGGCAACACCCGCTTATGAGCATCAACTGGTTCCCCGGCCACATGAACAAGGCCACCCGCGAAATCCGCGACATCCTGCCCAAAGTGGACCTGATCATCGAAATCGTCGACGCCCGCCTGCCCTACAGCAGCTCAAACCCGGTGATCGAGAATTTCCGTGCCGACAAGCCCTGCCTGAAACTGCTCAGCAAAAGCGACCTGGCCGACCCTGACATCACCCAGCAGTGGCTCGACCACCTGCAAAAAGACCCCACCGTCCGCGCCCTGGCCATCACCACCCACAAACCGGAATCCATCCGCAAGCTGGCGGACCTCTGCCAGCAGATGGTCCACAAAAAGCGGGACCGGGCCACCACCATCACCGCCCTGATCACCGGCATCCCCAACGTGGGCAAATCCACCTTTATCAACACCCTGGCCGGCCGCCAGGTAGCCCGGGCCGGCAACGAGCCGGCGGTGACCCAGCGCCAGCAACGTATCGAACTGGGCGGCGGCCTGATCCTCATCGACTCCCCCGGCATCCTCTGGCCGAAAATCGAAAACCGTAACAGCGGCTACCGCCTGGCCCTGTCCGGCGCCATCAAGGCCACCGCCATGCAGGAAGACGACGTGGCCCTGTTCGCCGCCGAATACTTCATGCAGGCCTACCCGGAACAAATGAAAGAGCGCTTCAAACGCGATGACCTGCCCGAAGACGGCGTGCCCTTCCTGGAAACCATCGGCAAACAACGGGGCTGCCTGGGCAGCGGCGGCCACGTGGACTTCGACCGCGCCGCCACCCTGCTGATCAGCGAATACCGCGGCGGCCGACTCGGCCAGCTCACCCTGGAAACCCCGGCCATGGCGGAGCAGGAGCATGTAAAGGTGGCGGAGATACGCCGGCTGAAAGAGGAGGAGAAGGAAGCGAAGAAGAGGGCCAGGAAGGCGGCGTATAAGGCGAAGGGGCAGAAGTAGATTGCCGTCATCACCAGCGTCTTCCGCTTCAATGAGGGCGACAGCCACCTGCGCATGGTTCGTCGACGAAGCCTTCATGCACATGGAGGAAAGCGGCCTGAGATTCGCACTGAAGACTCAGGCAAGCCATTTCCGACATGCTCCCCCTGTCCTAAATGTGGGGAAAAATGCTTTTCCAACTCAATTAAGCTCTTTTGTGTTACTTCAATAGCAGACAAGGAGCATAAATATGGCGAGCAAAAGTATCACCTGCATGAGCAAGCTAGGCGAACCGCTCACTGAGTATGAATATGAGGTTCAAGCTGAAAGTGCCGCAAACTATATCAACACGATATATGGAAACGACCTGATCCCTTATGATTGCACCAAATGCAGTTACTGGCACCTGACGCCGAAGAGCAGACATACCCCAAGCCGAACGTGCGATTACTGCACGAGCTCTTCAGGCGAGCCCAAGAGCCTTTATGAGACAAGAGAGGGTGCAGAAAAGCGTGCAGAAATACTAGCCAAACAAGGAACGCCGAACCTTCGCGTCTACGAATGCCCTTATGAAAATGGCTGGCATCTGACCAGTTCCAGCTGGTAAAGATCAAATCACTAAATCCGAGATATGCAGCCAGGGAGAGGGGTTTCACCAGCTTCATAGCCTTTTTCCTGGCTAACTGCCAGGTGCAACTTCCACCAATATTCGTATCGGTCACGAATACACCATACAAATATCAAATTGGTCTCTCTCTCACGAGAGAAAAATACCTCCTGCCAAATATTCGCGGCGTAAAACAAGGGCAGCATGGAAGCCACATTTTCCTCCGGGTTTAGCACCGACCATAGGTCTGCAAAATCACCGAACGAAAACTTCCGTCCCCGCTCCCGCCAGTGACTGATAACCTTATTCGGATCAGATTCATCAGACGCCCCATGTCGCTTATCGTTTCTCCGCCAGGCCGATGAGAAACCGGGTTGACTGGTTATTTCACTTGTCTTGGGCGGCTTATCTGACCAGTCACCCCGTGATTTCCTGAACGAGACACAAGCCAACATATCAATCAGCCTGGCATTGGAACTCTTGCCTTTGAAATCCGGATTAAGAGGCATCAAGCTCAAGAACCATGGAAAAGGCTTTATATCAACAAACTCGGGGATTGATCTGTGAAACAGAACATCCATCAAAGCCAGCCAAGACAGAACTGAATTGTCAAATATCGAGATTAAATCTGTGCTTATCTCAGCGTATTTTATGTCGGCTGCCAACGGGTAAGGCCCGGTCAGAAACTCTTTATCGAGCGCAACCGGATCTATTATCTTCACTCGACCCTCTTTGCTTTCATTCCTTATTTCGTTTAAAGCCTCACCAAGCTCAGAGCTGTCATGAAAAAACTCTGGTTCAAGCATCATAGAAAAGGTCAAAAAATCAAAAATCTCGATATTTCCAGCCTCTTCCATCAGTGGTTCATAGTTTGATGAGTGCGAAACCAAAACCTGAGAAACGAGAGAGTAGATAGGCAACCTGGCTTTATTATCTTCTGTCTTATCACCTAAGCCTGCTTCCCGCCTTTTTCTTCGCCAGTAGCCGTCGATCTTTCCAATTAACTTTTCGATATCAGAATCATTTGCGGTGAAAGATAAACCCTTGCGGGCCTTATCACTTCTGACGCCTACTTCATTGTGCAGAAAGGAAGACAGCTTTCTCCCCAAAGCCAACCTCGCTATTAAACGAGGCGAAAACATTTCATCCATTGAAACCATGATTTTATCGCTCACACGGTGATGGTTACTGCTCTTTATGCGGATGATGTCAATGCGGCCGTTGCGGGCAATAACCTGAAACTTCATGGCTGCACGGTGGAGTACAGCCTGCCGTAGGGTGTGATAGCGGGATGACAAGCTGGGCCGAGTCGCGCTTAATACTGCAAAACGCGCCAATGCCAGCCAGCCAAACATCTCAAAACGACAGGCACAAAAAAGCCCAGCTGTTTCCAGCCGGGCTTTTTTGTATCTCGATTGGTCGGGACGGGAGGATTCGAACCTCCTACCCCTTGCACCCCATAAAGGTTACAGCTTGTCCGTCGCCGTCCAACAGAATCTACAAACCATTAAAT
>Ga0208816_100500_pt1 | contig 10694 bp, 10 predicted proteins | sample Virmet3734_803_FD_185737 | JGI IMG/M metagenome (GOLD analysis project Ga0208816, IMG submission 185737) | Marine viral communities from the Southern Atlantic ocean transect to study dissolved organic matter and carbon cycling - metaG 3734_803... | ecosystem: Environmental > Aquatic > Marine >...
CCCTCACCCATACCCCCAGCGAAGCGCCCCCGGCCATGCTGCTGGGCCCGGCCCTGCTGGCCAGCCTGGGCCTGCTGCTGGGCCTGATTCCCGGGTTGATCGATCGCAGCCTGCTCAGCGCCGCCGCCAGCGCCACCCTGAGAGAAGCCGTGACGCAACCGCTGGCCCTGTGGCACGGCATCAACACCGCCCTGCTGATCAGCATCGGCGCGGTGCTGGTTGGCCTGGTGCTGTTCCGCTACTGGCAGGGCTTCCGCCACTACACCCGCTGGGCGGACACGCTGTCCCGCTTCGGCCCGGAGCAGGCCTATCACCGTCTGATGGATGGCCTGGTGGCCCTGTCCAGTGGCCAGACCCGGCTGCTGCAAAGCGGTTACCTGCGCTATTACCTGATCAGCACCTTGCTGACGCTGGTGGCCATGGTGGCCGCTGCCCTGTGGCTGAACCCGGATGCCCTCAAGCTGCACCTGGATTTCTCCGACATCCAGCTCCACGAGGGCGTGATCGCCGCCGTGCTGGTCAGCGCCACCCTGGCGGCGGTCACCCTGCAATCCCGTCTGGGCGCGGTGGCCAGCCTGGGCGCGGTGGGCTTTTCCATCGCCCTGCTCTATGTGCTGTTCAGCGCCCCGGATCTGAGCATCACCCAGGTGCTGGTGGAAACCCTCACGGTGATCATGCTGGTGCTGGTGCTGTTCCGGTTGCCCGGTTTCCTGCGCCTGACCCGTACCCGCACCCGGCTGGCCGATGCCCTGGTGGGCCTCACCGTGGGCGGCATGGTCACCGCGCTGTTGCTCAGCGTGCTGGGCAGCCGCTACCACGGCAGCATTGCCCACTACTTTATCAACGAGAGCGTGCCCGCCGGTTACGGGCGCAATATCGTCAATGTGATTCTGGTGGACTTCCGCGCCCTGGATACCCTGGGCGAAATCTTCGTGCTGGCGCTGGCCGCCACCGGGGTCTACGCCATGCTCAAACTGCGCAGCAAGGGTGACACCACGGAACCGGAGAAGACCCATGACTAGAGATCGCCGCCTGCCACCCCCGGACCGCAATGCCCTGCGCACCCAGTCGCTGATCCTGCGCACCACCGGGTTCTTTCTGCTGCCGCTGCTGCTGCTGTTTGCCCTGTTCCTTTTACTGCGCGGCCACAACGCCCCGGGCGGGGGCTTTATCGCCGGGCTGGTGGCATCCGCGGCCATCGCCGTGCACCTGTTTGCCATGAGCGAAGCCGGCGCCCGCCGGGTCCTGCGGGTCGATCCCCGCGACCTGATCGCCTGGGGGCTGATCCTGGCGCTGGCCGCCGGGATCATCGGCCTGGTCAGCGGCCAGCCGTTTCTCACTGCCCACTGGCTCACCGTGAGCCTGCCGGTGTTCGGTGAACTGAAGCTGGGTTCGCCCTTGCTGTTCGATCTGGGGGTGTTTCTGGTGGTGCTGGGCACCGCCAGCACCATCATCATCAACCTGGCGGAGCAGGACACATGACCAGCCTGATGGCCCTGGTGGTGGGCGTGCTCTACGCCGCCGCCATTTACATGATGCTGCGTCGCTCCATCGTCAAACTGGTGATCGGCCTGGTGCTGCTGTCCAACGCCGCCAACCTGCTGATCTTTACCGCCGCCGGCCTGCACCGGGATGCCCCGCCGCTGGTGCCGGATGACGCCCAGGTACCCGCCGGCCTGGTCGCCGACCCGCTGGCCCAGGCACTGATTCTCACCGCCATCGTCATCGGCTTCGGGGTGCTGGCCTTCGCGGTGGTGCTGATCCGCCGCGCCTATGAGGTGGTGGAAGCGGACGACATGAACCAGATGCGGGATACCGACACATGAATCTGCTGGTTATCCTGCCCATTCTGATTCCCCTGGCAGCCGGGGCCCTGTCCCTGCTGGGGCGCCACTCCCAGCGCGTGCAGGGCGCTCTGGCGGTCATCGGTAGCATCGCCCTGGTGATCAGTGCCGTGGCGCTGTTACTGGCCACCTGGGAACAGGGCCATATCGTGTCCGAGCTGGGCAGCTGGCCCGCCCCCTTCGGCATCGTGCTGGTCAGTGACCTGCTGGCCGCCATCATGGTGTTGCTCAGTGCCGTCACCGGTGCCGCCACCGCGTTTTACTCCCTGGGCACCATCAGCATCGCCCATCGCAAGGCCGGTTATTTCCCGCTGATGCACCTGCTGCTGGCCGGGGTCAACGGCGCCTTCCTCACCGGCGACATCTTCAACCTTTACGTGTGGTTCGAGGTGATGCTGGTGGCGTCCTTCTCCCTGCTGATCCTGGGCGGCGAGCGCGCGCAGATGGAAGGGGCCGTCAAGTACGTGACCCTCAATCTGGTGTCCTCCGCCCTGTTCCTGTCCGCCATAGGGCTGCTCTATGGTTTGGTGGGCACCCTCAACATGGCCGACATTGCCGTGAAGCTGGGCGAAGTGGATACCGGCATGACCACCGTGATCGCCATGCTGTTCATGGTGGCCTTCGGCATCAAGGCCGCGGCATTCCCCTTCTTCTTCTGGCTGCCCGCCTCCTACCACACCCCCCAGGTGGCGGTGTCCGCCTTGTTCGCTGGCTTGCTGACCAAGGTGGGCGTGTATGCCCTGTTCCGAGTGTTCACCCTGATCTTCGGCATGGATGACCCGCTGATCCATCAGGTGCTGCTGTGGGGCGCCGGGCTGACCATGGTCACCGGGGTACTGGGCGCCGCCGCCCAGTTCGAATTCCGCCGTATCCTGTCGTTCCATATCGTCAGCCAGATCGGCTACATGATGATGGGCCTGGCACTGGCTTCAGTAAGCGTGCTGGCCCTGGCCGGCGGCATCTTCTACATCATTCACCACATCATCGTGAAGGCGAACCTGTTCTTTGTCAGCGGCCTGGTCTACCGCCTGCGCGGCAGCTATGAACTCAAGCAACTGGGTGGCCTGTACCGGGACAAGCCCTGGCTGGCGCTGCTGTTCCTGATCCCGGCCCTGTCCCTGGCGGGGATGCCGCCCCTGTCCGGCTTCTTCGGCAAGTTCATCGTCATTCGCGGAGGCGTTGAAGCCGGCGCCTGGGCCCTGGTCGCCGCCGCCCTGGTGGTGGGTCTGCTGACGCTCTACTCCATGACCAAGATCTGGGCCGAGGTGTTCTGGAAGGCGGCCCCGGAACCGGCCGCCGCCCCCGCCAGCGGCAGCAACACCCTGCTCTATGCCACCGTGGCCGGCCTGGCACTGATCACCGTGGCCATCGGGGTGGCGGCACAGCCCGTACTGGTACTGGCCATGGCCACCGCCGAACAGCTACTGGACCCGACCCGCTACATCACCGCCGTGCTGGGAGGCGCACCATGAGCCCGTTGAGCTGGAACCTGATTCTGGCCCTGGTCTGGGCCGCCATCACCGGCAACTTCAGCGGCGCCAACCTGCTGGTAGGGTTTGGTCTGGGCTACCTGATTCTCGGCTTCGCCCTGCGCGATGTGCCCGACTTCGCCCGCTACCGCGAGAAAATGCCCCGGGTCCTGATGTTGCTGACCCACTTTCTGCGCGACCTGCTGGTCTCCAACCTGCGGGTGGCCTACGACGTGCTCACCCCCACCCACTACATGCGCCCGGCGGTGGTGGCGGTGCCCCTGCGGGCCAAGACCGATGGTGCCATCACCATCCTGGCCAACATGATTTCCCTGACCCCGGGTACCCTGAGCCTGGACGTGTCCAGCGACCGCAGCGTGCTCTACCTGCACGTCATGTACCTGGACAATGAAGACGACCTGCGCGAACAGATTCACAAACTGGAAGACCGGGTGTTGGCGGTACTGGAATAGGATGGGCGGCAGGCAACACCGCCCCCGTAGGAGCCATGCTCGCCATGGCGAATTGACTTGCCGATGGCAGGGCGTTCGCCATGCAAGCATAGCTCCTACGAGAGAAACACAGGCGATTAACAACGGAGACAGGCATGCTGCAAAGCGCAATATTTCTCAGCTATCTGCTGCTCAGCCTGGCGCTGCTGGGAGCCCTGGTGCGGCTGGTGCGCGGCCCCACCCTGCCCGACCGGGTCGTGGCCCTGGAGCTGATGGCCTCGCTCACCGTGGCCTTTATCGGCATCTATGCCCTCAACAACGACCGGCCCGCCTTCCTGGATGTGGCCATGGTGCTGGCGCTCACCGCCTTCCTCACCGCCGTGGGCTTTGCCCGTTACCTGGAAAAAGGAGGCCACCGAGGTGATCAATGACCTGCTGGTATCGGTGATGATGGTCGCCGGCACCTTCTTCATGTTTCTGGCCGGCATCGGCGTGCTGCGCATGCCCGACTTGCTGATGCGCCTGCACGCCACCACCAAGGCCGGCACCCTGGGCGCCGGGCTGGTGATGCTGGCCGTGGCCACCCACTTCCTGGATGCCGGCGTCACCGCCCGCACCCTGGCCATCATCCTGTTCATCCTGCTCACCGCCCCGGTGGCCGCCCACGCCATCGGCCGCGCCGGCTACTTCGTGGGCGTGCCCCTGTGGGACAAGATGCTCAAGGACGACCTGAAAGACCGCTACGACCCGGACACCCACATCCTCCACAACCCGGACGACGACAAGAACCCCTGACGCACCACCCACCTCCCCCCCTATCCGTAGGAGCGTCGCTCGCGGCGCGATCCCATACGCTGGGTTTATGCCCCCTGGCGGGCGTTACCTCCACTTCGTTCCGGTTCGCGCCGCCAGCGACGCTCCTACAGTCAGCCACGCCCTGCCGAACCCGCCCATTTCCGCTACACTCTCTCCACTCACTCATCAGCAGAAGCCGAGCACCATGTCCGCAGCCGAAAAACCCATCATCCTCGTCGATGGCTCTTCCTACCTGTACCGCGCCTTTCACGCCCTGCCGCCGCTCACCACCTCCAGCGGCCAACCCACCGGGGCGGTGCGCGGAGTCGCCGCCATGCTGCGCAAACTGATGAAGGACTACGACCCGGAATACATGGCGGTGATTTTCGACGCCAAGGGCAAGACCTTCCGCGACGAACTGTTCGAGGAATACAAATCCAACCGCCCGCCCATGCCCGACGACCTGCGCGAACAGGTGCAGCCCCTGCACGACCTGATCCGCGCCATGGGCCTGCCGCTGATCATCGAGGAAGGGGTGGAAGCGGACGACGTGATCGGCACCTTCGCGCGCATCTTCGGCGAACAGGGCAAACCGGTGCTGATCTCCACCGGCGACAAGGACATGGCCCAGCTGGTCACCGACCAGGTCACCCTGATCAACACCATGAACGACGCCCTCTACGACATCGACGGCGTGGTGAAGAAGTTCGGCGTGGGCCCGGAGCTGATCATCGATTTCCTCGCCCTCATGGGCGACAAGGTGGACAACATCCCCGGCGTCCCCGGCGTGGGCGAGAAGACCGCCCTGGGCCTGATCCAGGGCCTGGGCTCCCTGGAAAACATCTACCAGAATCTCGACAAGGTGGCCGAGCTCAGCTTCCGGGGCGCCAAGACCCTGGGCAAGAAACTGGAAGAACACAAGGAACAGGCCTTCCTCTCCTACAAGCTCGCCACCATCAAGCTGGACTGCGAACTCAGCGAAGACCTGGACGACCTGAAACTGCAAACCCCGGACGCGGAAAAACTTGCCGAGTATTACCGCACCCTGGAATTCAAGGGCTGGCTCAAGGAGCTGCTGGGCGGCAAGGACCCGGTGGCCGAAGACGCGGGCAAAGACGTGGAAATGGACGCGGATGACGAGGCGCCCCCGGCTCCCACCTTCGGCCGCGACGCCTATGACATCGTCTACACCCAGGCGCAGCTGGACAAGTGGATCGACAAACTGAAAAGCGCTGGCGAGTTTTCCTTCGACACCGAAACCACCAGCCTCAACTACATGAACGCGGAACTGGTGGGCTTCTGCGTGGCCGTGGACGACAAGGCTGCCTACATCCCCTTCGGCCACAACTACCCCGGCGCCCCGGACCAGCTCGACAAGCAGCTCGTCATGGATGCCTTCAAACCGCTGCTGGAAGACGACACGATCAAGAAAATCGGCCAGAACCTGAAGTACGACATGAGCGTGCTGGCCGAAGATGTGGGTATCACCCTGCGCGGCGTGGCCTACGACACCATGCTGGAATCCTACGTACTCGATTCCGTGGCCACCCGCCACGACATGGATTCCCTGGCGCTCAAGTACCTGGGCCGCAAGACCATCAGCTTCGAAGAGATCGCCGGCAAGGGCGCCAAGCAGCTCACCTTCAACCAGGTGGGCCTGCACGAAGCCAGCCGCTACGCCGCCGAAGACGCCGACGTGACCCTGCGCCTGCACCAGACCCTGTGGCCCAAACTGGAAAAAGAAGGCCGCCTGCCCGAAGTGTTCCGCGACATCGAACTGCCCCTGGTCACCGTACTCAGCCGCATCGAGCGCAACGGCACCTACGTGGACGCCACCCTGCTCAAGCACCAGAGCCAGTTCCTGGCCAAGCGCATGGCGGAACTGCAGGAAAAAGCCTTCGAAATCGCCGGGCAGGAATTCAACCTGGCCAGCCCCAAACAACTGGGCGAGATTCTCTACGAAAAACTGGAAATCCCGGTCATCAAGAAGACCCCCAAGGGCGCGCCCTCAACGGCGGAACCGGTACTGCAGGAACTGGCCCTGGAATACCCCCTGCCCCAGGTGATCATGGATTACCGCGGCGTGGCCAAACTGAAGAACACCTACACCGACAAACTGCCGGAGCTGATCAACCCGCGCACCGGCCGCGTGCACACCTCCTACCACCAGGCCGTGGCCGCCACCGGGCGCCTGTCCTCCAGTGATCCCAACCTGCAGAACATCCCGGTGCGCTCTGAAGAAGGCCGCAAGATCCGCCAGGCCTTCCTCGCCCCCAAAGGGCGCAAGATCGTCGCCTGTGACTATTCCCAGATCGAACTGCGTATCATGGCCCACCTGTCTGGCGACAAGGGCCTCACCGATGCCTTCGAAAAAGGCCTGGATATTCACCGCGCCACCGCCGCGGAAGTGTGGGGCAAAAGCCTGGACGAGGTCAGCGACAACGACCGCCGCAACGCCAAGGCCATCAACTTCGGCCTGATCTACGGCATGAGCGCCTTTGGCCTGGCCAAACAGCTCGGCCTGCCGCGCAAGGAAGCCCAGGACTACATCGACCTGTACTTCGAACGCTACCCGGGCGTAAAACGCTACATGGAAGAAACCCGCGCCCAGGCCTCGGAGCAAGGCTACGTGGAAACCCTGTTCGGCCGCCGCCTCTACCTGCCGGAAATCCGCAGCAGCAACGGCCAACGCCGCCAGGCCGCCGAACGCACCGCCATCAACGCCCCCATGCAGGGCACCGCCGCGGACATCATCAAGATGGCCATGCTGAATATACAGCACTGGTTGGAAGAGACTAATTATGATGCAATGATGACTATGCAAGTTCACGATGAGCTTGTTTTTGAGGTTACGGCGGAGCAAGTCCCCGCATTTATTGAGGACGTTAAAAAACGCATGGAGCACGCTGCAAAGCTCAATGTACCGTTACTAGTTGACGCAGGGTACGGGGAAAATTGGGAAGAAGCCCATTAACCCCATATACATTAACAATTTAATAAACCGGAATTTATCGTGCCTTTGACATCAACCCAAATCTCCGAGCACTTATTAAACTGGCTTTACTCTGCAAAACACTACTCCTCATCATTTGTAAGCAGCCTACCAAATGGAAATGGGGTTCTCGCAAGCAGCATAGGGAAGAAAAGATCCTCTAACCAAGACAGAGTTGCATATGCAGAAATAGCCCAAAAAAACGATTTCTTTATCGTTTATGTATTAGCTGATGGCATTGGCGGAGGAAAGGCAGGGGACTTATGCGCGTCGAGAGCGATCACTGAATTTTTGGCAGAGCTATCAGCTGTCAACAGCAAGGAAAGCACCGAAAAAAAACTATCCTCCATACTAAAAAAAGTGAACAAATCTATTTACTCTGATTACAAGGGGGAAGGAGGAACAACCTTCTCAGCTCTAGTCTATGACAAAAGTTTTACGCCATATATTTGCCACTCGGGCGATAGTCGAATTTTCTTATGCGAAAAGAACGAAACTATAGTACAACTTACTCAAGACGGTTCTGCAAAAGAAAAACTTAAAGAGCTAAATTTCTACGACCCGAACAAAGTCAACCCTTCAATAAAAAACTCTCTTGTTCAGTTCGTTGGATGCGGAGAGGATTTCTCCCCGCAGGTTGAAGCCATTCCAAGCACATCTCCCACCGGCATATATTTAATTCTATCCGATGGAATACACCGAGTTGGGAATAACTTTATTGAAAAAGTCACAGGCAACTCATTGTCATACAAAGAAGTCGCTTCAAGGCTCATCTCCATTGCCGAATGGGAGGGAGGCATCGACAACGCTTCTATAATAGCAACATCGGGCCCGAAAAATTTTTCGCCAGCCAGTGAGCCACCCTATTTATTGGTGAGCCAAGGAGGAAAGGAGATACTCGTACCGTGCCTCCCCACCCCTCCCTCTCCGGGCAAGGCAAAAAAAACCGCCAGCTCACCCCACAAAAAGAAAGAGCCTCAAAAGGAGAAAAATGAAGAGCAGTTAAGCATTGATGTTTTTTACCAGGACGATAAAAAAGATGACCACTCAGGACAATAACTACAACCAACGGTACTCTGAAATCAGAGAGCTCGCAAAAGGTGGCCAAGGTACTCTTTTCTCAGCTCACGACACGCTACTAGAAAGAAAAGTCGCAATTAAATCATATAATAGCAGCGCACAAGACCTTCAAAAGGAGATTGATTTTTATAAGAAAATCCACTCCCCACACGTTGCTGAAATTTATGACATCATAAATATTCAAGTTGGCAATGAAACAAAGATCTGCACTGTTCAAGAATATGTTGACGGAATAGAGCTTACACCTCTAAACCCAAGCGAAAAAAATACTGACGATTTCTTGCTTACCATATATCAAATCGCGAAAGGAATTCTAGACATCCATTCTAGCGATTTTGTACACAGAGACCTAAAGCCGGAAAATATAAAATACGATCGAGAAGGCATAATAAAAATATTGGACCCGGGGATATCCAACAATTTAGCGCAAAGTGATCAGACTCAAATAGCCAGAGGAACAAGGGGATATGCTGCCCCAGAACTATTCACTAGCGACTCTCCAGTTAAGCTAGGCAAAGAAATTGACATATACAGCTTTGGCGTTATTTGTCGATGGCTTTCATCAAACATAGTTTGTGAACAGCTTTACCAAGTGCCTCCTCAGTCGCTTTCTAATTGTGAAAGCGTTAGAGCCATCTCGCAATTCGAACTACCAGATGATGTCATCAACTTAATTGATTTATCAATAAATCCAAACCCAGAGCAAAGGCCTACAATAACTGAAATATTTGAAACACTGGAAAAGTTTATATTATACGGAAAGCATATAGCGGAACTTATCGCCCATAACACAATTTATAAAATCACAAAAATAGGTGCCGGACTAAAAATATCGCATTCCAATCACGGTCAGATCAGCATCAGCTACACCGGAACTGATTTCATCGTACAAGCCGCATCCGGAAGTGTTTACATCAACAACCATCCCGCAACAGAAGGGAGCAAGATTCCCAGCAGCTGCGTCATAACAATCGGCTCCCACTCCATTGGGCCGGCAAGACTGTTTGCAACATTCAACATTTCCCACCCAGGAGTTACGTTGTGACTGACACAAAAGGATTAATTGGTCAGACTCTAATCGGGCGCTATACAATTGAGTCCTACCTTAATGCTGGCGGCATGCAAGAAGTCTACATAGCCAACGACGCGACCTTCTCCAGAAAGGTTGCCATAAAAACGCCAATAGACGAGAGAACCCAAAAAAGATTCAAGCGTAGCGCCGTTGTCAGCGCACAAGTAACCCATAACAACGTCGCTAAAACTCTGGACTTTATAGAGCAAAGCGGCAGGCAATTCTTAGTAGAGGAGCTGGTTGATGGGCCAAATTTAAGCGACTATCAGGATCAGTTCTCTTGCCTAGACCCCCATCTAGCCTCATTCATTTTCCAAATGATTACCGGAGGGCTTGCTGCAGCTCACCACAGAGGGATAATTCATAGAGACCTGAAACCAAGCAACATCATTGTCTCTAGAGGACACGGATTCTCTGACGTAAAGATTACAGATTTCGGTGTAGCAAAGATGGCGGAGGAGGAATTAATAGAAGGCATTGAGGGCGGCGAAGAGACGATGACAGGCTCGAAAACAGTAATTGGAGCCTTGCCATATATGTCTCCAGAAATGATTACCGACACTCGCTCAGCCACACAAAAAACTGATGTTTGGTCATGCGGGGCATTACTCTATTACATGATAACAGGCGAATATCCATTTGGCTCAGGCTTGTCTGCGGTCAATAAAATTATAACTTCGACCAATCCCCCAGAGCTGCCTCAAAAAGACTACCACGACAGCATTAACTTCAGGTCATTAATAAAGTCCCTGAAGTCAATTATTGACTCATGCCTTGAAAAAAAACCCGAGAACAGGCCTACTGCAGATCAGCTATATAGCTTGTCGTCAGAGCTCTGCTACTCCAAAAGCAAGCGCGAAGTTGGCTTTATTAAGAATGGGTATACGGATTTAATGGTTGATGGGGCACCTTCACCCCATCAATCTGATACCACCCTCAGATGGTTGATAGATCGACTCCGTAGTTGAGTTCCTCTGCGAAGTCCGGCAG
>Ga0208816_100518_pt1 | contig 10462 bp, 10 predicted proteins | sample Virmet3734_803_FD_185737 | JGI IMG/M metagenome (GOLD analysis project Ga0208816, IMG submission 185737) | Marine viral communities from the Southern Atlantic ocean transect to study dissolved organic matter and carbon cycling - metaG 3734_803... | ecosystem: Environmental > Aquatic > Marine >...
CCGACTCGCGGTGCCATTTTACCCCGTAGCCATGACCTTGGCCTCTCCCTGTATCGGCGTTTGCCGCCTCGATCCGGCCCAGACCCATTGCACCGGCTGCGGCCGCAGCTGGGACGAGATCGGCGAATGGACCGTGGCGAGCGAGGCGCGCCAGCGCGAGATCCTCGCCGCGGCCGAGGTACGCGCCGCTGCCGCGCTGGCCGGCGATCCGCCCACGGGCGTGCTGCGGCTGGAACGCCGCGTGCCCGCGCACACCCCGCGCGACATCACGCATCTGGTCGACCCGATGACCGGCGGCCGCGCGCTGCAGCGCTGAACCGCCGCGCCATATCCCCGGCGCCTTGCGCATAGCGGTCAGAACGGCGGGTCCGCCTCCATCTCTGCCAGGATCGTCCGCGCGCGGCGCACCGCGGCATCGTCCCACGCGGGCAGCTGCGGCTGGCCATCGGCGTCCTCGGCCTCCCACGCATCGGTGATGTCGCCCACCCTGGCGCCCGCCGCCTGCCGCTGGCGCCACAGCCGCCGCCGGCGGAAGGTCTGCAAGGCGATCGCGCGCGCGGCGACCTCGTCCTGCAAGGTTCGCTTGATCTCGGCCACTTCGGCGCGCGCCTGCGCGGCCAGCTCCTCCCACACCGGGTGGCCGGGGCCGATTTCGCGCGCCTGCGCGCCGTAGCGTGCGGGCAGGCGGTGCGCGAGGAGGAAGCGCAGCAGCGCATTGTCGGGCTTGTCCCAATGGCCGAGGATCTCGCCGCCCGAGACGATCGGCGTGCGCGTGCCCAGCATGGCGCGCTCCATCGCCATGTCCTCGAGCCGCGCCGCCCCGCGCTCGAGCGCCGCGTCCCAGGCCCCGGCGAACCCCTCCGCCCCCGGCCGCGCGCGCAGCTTGTACAGCGCCTCGAGGCTCTTCCCGATCCGCTTGGCCGCAACCTTTACGATGCCGGTCGCGGCGAGCGTGGATACGAAGCGCCGCTGGAGCTCGGGCGTGATCGAATTGCGGCGTGGGGCCGTGTGGAGGAAGGGCGCGAAGCCGAGGAGCGGATCATCGTCCTCGGGCACGTCGCCGCAGTAAGCCACCACCGAAGTGGCTTGTCGTGCGATCTTACGGGTGGGTTCGTCCATAACCTGCCTTAACATGCAGGTTTTGGCGAAGTAGGAAAAAGCTTTCTAACTGAACAGCTGATCCAAACGCAGGGTTGAGCACGTAGATCGGCGGCCAATATTATAGCTAAGGTTTTTGAGAGAAAACGGTAAAGACGAAGCGAAGTGCGACCTAGAAGAAACAGACGCTCTCCGCCCGCCGTAGAAGAACGAAGTAATTCCGACTTGACGAATTATTTCACGTATTTCTATGCGGATCGCTTGGATTCAATTAATCCAGCGAGGTTGGGTCGGGGGAAATCTACTGGCGAAATCCAAGACATCGCTAGCGATGCTGCTTTCGTTACCCACATCTACGGTGAAATCGAAGGGCAATTCTTTTAAATCTTCATAGGATACCTCGAAAGCATCACGATGAGATCCCTCGGCCGTTTGGGGTAGCTTCAATGGTAAAAGTAATCGACCCTCAAAGAGATTCCCTTTGTCAAGATGATAAGAAAGTCGCTTCTTCCAGTGGGCTCCATAATCGATAATATGTAGTGGGTTTTTGTGATCGAAAGCTAAAGGCTTTATGGCGGCTAGGTGCTCGTTCTTATAGCCCAGAGGAAGCTTAAGAGGTATAAGATCATCATTGATTGAGATGCCCTTAAAGTGCGTCAAGCCTCCCCGCTTCAATATCTGTCGAATATCTCGAACTAATGCGGATTCGAGTGCTTCAGGCTTTTCGAAATTTCGTTTGATAAATCTATCAAAAAGCTGATTTGTAAGTTCCGTGAGATGAAGGTCGCTCCTAATCACTCTTGGAGTAGAAAATAGGATGCTAGATTCTTTTAGATCCCAGAAGTGATCCTTTTCGCTAACTGAGTGTGAAGCGATTGCTTCCGGCAGATATTCGACAATTCTTGGAATTTCGATCCGCAAATTCTGGATAGCAAGTGAGTACGCGCCATGGGCTTTAGGGTCGAAAAAATGTCCGATTCTCGCAAAGCGCCGATTCGCCAAACGAAAATCCGCCTCATCGTTTTCAAGATCGAAAACGATCACACCAATGTTCGCAAATTCACCTGTTTCGGCATACGGGCGAAATCGCACAATAAGATACCGAAAAATGCCCACTAACCCATCTCATCCCAGAATTGATCAGAAGCTGACCTAGCTAGGGTCTTCGCAATCTGGTCTGCCAATCCATCTTCCGCATCTAGCCAGTCAGTTGGAAGATCGTCGATGAAGTGCCGCAAACCAGATGATGCTTCGTCAAATTTGCGTTCACACTCTCCTCTAAACACCAAGTTTTTGCTCTCGTCCAGCCACGCCTCGCGGCATGCATGAACCTCTAATTCTGTGGGGGAGTAGCTCTCTGAAAATGCGAGATTATGATCAAAAGCAATTAGGGAGTTCGACCCCAGCTCGATCATGAGATTTGGGTTGCCCCCATGCTCAGTCAGGCTCCGGTCGCCGTTCTTAATCCAGTGATCGAACGCATAGATGGTGGCCATGAGGCGGCTATCGAGTTCTGGGATTAGGGACCGTGGCAACGGTTGCGTCGGTTCAATCCACAACGATGCGAAACCATATCCTGCGCCTATCGAAGAATTAAACTGCGGATCACCTGCCGCTGTGATTAATACCTGATCGATGTGCGCGATCGCGAAGTCTGGAATTGGTATCCCCATTTTGCGTGCTAAGTGAGCACAAACAGTTTCGGAGATGAGCCCCTTTATGAGAGCTTGGCGGCCTTTGACTGCGTATAGGTTATCATCAGAAAGGCGGCACCGATAGGGCTCTGTCATGCCACTTGCGATTGGATCAATCACTTCAATGACTGATAGTGTCTCAATCAAATGCGGCATCCTTCGCTCGGGCTAGAGCTAAGCACATTTAGAGGGTGCGACAATAACTTCATTCTAGTTCCCCACACCCATGACCCATTGTAAGCCCCGCACGCTGCCCCCATCTTAAGGTCAGCTACCAGTCGTGATCGACGGTCCCGAGGGCCAGTTGCCTTCCCTTCTTTCCATTCCGCCTCTTAGCCCGCGCACAAGCGGTCGCTGATGAACGCCTGCGCGCAATTGAAGGAATGAACCCATGTCCCATTTTGGCAACATCAAGACCTATGACACCGGCAAGGGCAGCGGCACCATCTCGCCCGAAAAGGGCGGCGAACCGCTCGCCTTCGTCAAGGCCGACCTGCACAAGGACGCTGCCGCCCCCGAACAGGGCCAGCGCTTCGGCTATGAAACCCGCCAGGTCGACGGCAAGAAGCCCGAAGCCATGAACCTGCGCCGCGAAACGCAGGCAGTCGGCGACAAGCCCAAGCAGGCTGCCGCGCAGACCAATTGATCGGGTCGGGGACCCGGGCGCATCGCAAGGTGCGCCCGGGCTTTTCCCACCGCGCCCGCCGCGCTCCGCCGACAGGGGCAATTCGCCGAAAGGGACTGTGCCATGGATCTCAACGAACTGCTCCACGCCCACCAGGTCTCGGTGATGCAAGCCAGCGCCGCCGGCGACGACCGGGGCCGCGACGACCATTTTACCAAAGTGGCGGAATATGCCGAACGGATCCGCCAGCTGCGCGCATTGCGGCAGGATCACGAGGCACCCATGCGGCTGGCCGAGCCCGACACGATCATCTACGGCACCTATGCCGGGGCGGCCGGGCAGCCGGCCGCAGCGGCGGCGGTCAATTCATGGGAAGGGGAGGGCGGTGCGCTCGACCCGCCCGAGGGGATCGCGCCCGCCGCGGTGCGGACCACGCTGCTGCGCCAGTACCATGTCGGCGGCTATGTGTATCAGGATCTCGACCTTGCGGTGGCCGAACACATGCGGCAGCTTTCGCACACGGGTGCAGCGGACGAATGCCGGACGGCTTGACCGCGCACCCCCATCCAACTATGTGCGCCCCCATCCGGTGCAGGAACCGCCTCGCGTGATTCCCTCACAGGGCAGATAGAGCTGAACATTGCCGGTCATGTCCCGGAGCCTGGTGCGTCATGCGCCCGGGCTTTTTCTATTGCAGCGATCCCCCTGGGGACGCTCGGGGCAGCCGTCAAAGTAACCCGGTGGCCATGTGGGCCGTGGGTGGAGTGATTCAGTTCAGTCGTCATTCCAGCGAACGCTGGAATCTCGTGCCGCTTGCGTCGCGCTTGCGGAAACAGACCCCAGCCTGCGCTGGGGTGACGCTGGACCAAATCACACCGCCGATAACCCGCTAGTCGCCACCTTCAACGCTTTGGCCCATCCGGGCCGGGCACACGGTGAAGAGAGAACTCATGCCGACGATCAACCAGCTGGTCCGCAAGGGCCGCGTTCCGCAGAAGGCCAAGAGCAAGGTCCCTGCGATGGAACAGAACCCGCAGAAGCGCGGTGTCTGCACCCGCGTCTATACGACGACCCCGAAGAAGCCGAACTCGGCTCTGCGTAAAGTGGCCAAGGTCCGCCTGACCAACCAGCGCGAAGTCATCTCCTACATCCCCGGCGAAGGCCACAACCTGCAGGAACACAGCGTCGTGCTGATCCGCGGCGGCCGTGTGCGCGACCTTCCCGGCGTGCGCTACCACGTCCTGCGCGGCGTGCTCGACACGCAGGGTGTCAAGGACCGCAAGCAGAGCCGTTCGAAGTACGGCGCCAAGCGTCCGAAGTAGGGTTTTTGTTTTCGGGTGCGGTCGACACATCCGTGTCGACCTCTGCGCCAGCCCGTCTCCCCCTCCCGACCACCCATGGCATTGTCCGATAGGGTGGTCGGGAGAGGGAGCCGGGCCGACACAGAGCCCGGGAATTGGTTTTCACGCGGATCCGGTTCGATCCTCCTCCCGGCTACCCCACCGAGGTAGTCTCTGGGTGGCCGGGAGGGGGAGCGGGCCGGAGCCGCAAGGCGAAACGGAGGTTTCGCCGCACTCCGAAGGAGTTTGAAAAAATGTCACGTCGTCGTCGTCCCGAGAAGCGGGAAATCCTGCCCGATCCCAAGTTTGGTGATCAGGTGCTGTCGAAGTTCATGAACAACCTGATGTATGACGGCCGCAAGGCGGTTGCCGAAGGCATCGTCTACACCGCGCTCGACGTGGTCGAGGCCAAGGCCAAGGCGAACCCGGTGGAAATGTTCCACACCGCGCTGGAAAACATCAAGCCGCAGGTCGAAGTGCGCAGCCGCCGCGTCGGCGGTGCGACCTACCAGGTCCCCGTCGAAGTGCGTCCCGAACGCGCCCAGGCGCTGGCCATCCGCTGGCTGATCTCGGCGGCACGCAGCCGTCCGGAAACCACCATGTCGGCACGCCTCTCGGGCGAGCTCATGGATGCCGCCAACAACCGCGGCAATGCGGTCAAGAAGCGCGAAGACACGCACCGCATGGCGGACGCCAACCGCGCCTTCTCGCATTATCGCTGGTAGGGCGCCCTGCTTGTAAGGCCGGGGGAGGGGGTTTCCTTCCCCGCGGTCTTCAAGCGGTCATACTGATACCCATATGGGGCGTGCAGCTGCGCTAACCCCGAAATCGAGGAAATCCACATGGCTCGCGAATATCCGCTGGAGCGGTACCGCAACATCGGCATCATGGCCCACATCGATGCCGGCAAGACCACCACGACCGAGCGTATCCTCTACTACACCGGCAAGTCCTACAAGATCGGCGAAGTCCATGACGGCGCCGCGACGATGGACTGGATGGAGCAGGAGCAGGAACGCGGCATCACCATCACCTCGGCCGCGACGACCACGTTCTGGCAGAACGAGGACGGCAAGGGCGAGAAGCACCGCATCAACATCATCGACACCCCCGGGCACGTCGACTTCACCATCGAAGTCGAACGCAGCCTGCGCGTGCTCGACGGTGCGGTTGCCGTGTTCGACGGCGTGGCCGGGGTCGAACCCCAGTCCGAAACCGTCTGGCGCCAGGCCGACAAGTACGGCGTCCCGCGCATGTGCTTCATCAACAAACTCGACCGCACCGGCGCCGATTTTTACTATTGCGTGCAGTCGATCATCGACCGTCTCGGCGCCACCCCGCTGGTGCTCTACCTCCCGATCGGCGCGGAAAGCGATCTGTCGGGCGTGGTCGACCTCGTGAATAACCGCGGTATCGTCTGGGAAAACGACGGGCTTGGTGCTGACTTCAAGTATGTCGACATCCCCGCCGACCTCGCTGACAAGGCCGCCGAATATCGCGAAAAGCTGATCGAGACCGCCGTCGAACAGGACGACGATGTCATGGAAGCCTATCTCGAAGGTGAGGAGCCCGACGCAGCGACGCTCAAGAAGCTGATCCGCAAGGGCACCATGGCGCGCGACTTCGTGCCCGTGATCTGCGGCTCGGCGTTCAAGAACAAGGGCGTCCAGCCCCTGCTCGACGCGGTGGTCGACTACATGCCGAGCCCGCTCGACGTGCCGGCCATCAAGGGCGTGCTGCCCGACAGCGACGAAGAGCAGACGCGCCCGTCGTCGGACGAAGCGCCGTTCTCGGCCCTGGCCTTCAAGATCATGAACGACCCGTTCGTCGGCTCGCTCACCTTCACCCGTGTCTATTCGGGTCACCTGACCAAGGGTTCGGTCCTGAACTCGGTCAAGGAGAAGAAGGAAAAGATCGGCCGCATGTTGCTGATGCACTCGAACAATCGCGAAGACATCGATGAGGCCTTCGCGGGCGACATCGTGGCGATTGCCGGCCTGAAGGAAACCACCACCGGCGACACGCTGTGCGATCCGGCCAATCCGATCATTCTCGAACGGATGGAGTTCCCCGAACCGGTCATCGAACTGTCGGTCGAACCCAAGACCAAGGCCGACCAGGAAAAGATGGGCGTCGCGCTCAACCGCCTGGCTGCCGAGGATCCCAGCTTCCGCGTGTCGACCGACCACGAAAGCGGTCAGACGATCATCAAGGGCATGGGCGAGCTTCACCTCGACATCCTCGTCGATCGCATGAAGCGCGAGTTCAAGGTCGAGGCCAATGTCGGTGCGCCGCAGGTGGCTTACCGCGAATATCTCGGCAAGCCGGTCGACGTCGACTACACCCACAAGAAGCAGTCGGGTGGCTCGGGCCAGTTCGGCCGCGTCAAGGTCAAGGTCACCCCGGGTGAGCGCGGCCAGGGCTTCGTCTTCGAAGACGAGATCAAGGGCGGTAACATTCCGAAGGAATACATCCCCGCGATCGAGAAGGGCTTCCGCGAGCAGGCCGAAAGCGGCCATCTCGTCGGCTTCCCGATCATCGACTTCAGCGTCACGCTGTACGACGGTGCGTATCACGATGTCGACTCGTCGGCGATCGCGTTCGAAATCGCCGGTCGCGGTGCGATGCGCGAAGTGGCCGAGCGTGCCGGTATCAAGCTGCTCGAGCCGGTGATGAAGGTCGAAGTCGTGACTCCCGAGGACTACCTCGGCGACGTCATCGGCGACATCAACTCGCGTCGTGGCCAGATCCAGGGCACCGACAGCCGCGGCAATGCCCAGGCGGTCGATGCTTTCGTCCCGCTGGCCAACATGTTCGGCTACGTGAACGAGCTGCGTTCGTTCACTCAGGGCCGTGCGCAGTACTCGATGCAGTTCAGCCACTACGACGAAGTGCCGGCGAGTGTCGCGCAGGAAGTCAAGGAGAAGCTTGCGTAAGCCAGCTTTGAGGTCTAGGGGCGGCGCCTGATTCAGCGGGCGCCGTTTCCTCCCCGCAGAAATCCCAAATTTTAAGACAGAGGTTATTGGAAAATGGCGAAGGAAAAGTTCGAGCGTAACAAGCCGCACGTCAACGTGGGCACCATCGGTCACGTCGACCATGGCAAGACCACGCTGACCGCGGCGATCACGAAGGTGATGGCCGAAACCTATGGTGGTGCGGCTGTTGATTTCGCAAACATCGACAAGGCGCCCGAAGAGCGCGAGCGTGGTATCACCATCTCGACCGCGCACGTCGAATACGAAACGGACGGACGTCACTACGCGCACGTCGACTGCCCGGGTCACGCCGACTACGTGAAGAACATGATCACCGGTGCCGCCCAGATGGACGGCGCGATCCTGGTCGTGAACGCAGCCGACGGCCCCATGCCCCAGACCCGCGAGCACATCCTGCTTTCGCGTCAGGTCGGCGTTCCTGCGCTGGTCGTTTACCTCAACAAGGTCGACCAGGTCGACGACGAGGAAATCCTCGAGCTCGTCGAACTCGAAGTTCGCGAACTGCTCACCGCCTACGATTTCGATGGTGACAACATTCCGATCATCAAGGGTTCGGCTCTGGCCGCTCTTGAAGGCCGTGACGACAACATCGGCAAGGAATCGATCATCGAGCTGATGAAGGCCGTCGACGAGCACATCCCGCAGCCGGAACGTCCGGTCGACCAGGCATTCCTGATGCCGATCGAAGACGTGTTCTCGATCTCGGGTCGTGGTACGGTTGTCACCGGCCGTGTCGAAACCGGCGTTGTGAACGTTGGCGACGAATGCGAAATCGTCGGCATCAAGGACACCACCAAGACGACCGTCACCGGCGTTGAAATGTTCCGCAAGCTGCTCGATCGCGGCGAAGCCGGCGACAACATCGGTGCGCTCATCCGCGGTGTTGCACGTGACGACGTCGAGCGTGGCCAGGTTCTGGCCAAGCCCGGTTCGGTTACGCCGCACACCGAGTTCAGCGCAGAAGTCTACGTCCTGTCGAAGGACGAAGGCGGCCGTCACACGCCGTTCTTCGCGAACTACCGTCCGCAGTTCTACTTCCGCACCACCGACGTCACCGGCGAAGTGATCCTTCCCGAAGGCACCGAAATGGTGATGCCGGGCGACAACGTGACGATCAACGTCAAGCTGATCGCTCCGATCGCCATGGACGAAGGCCTGCGCTTCGCAATCCGCGAAGGCGGTCGCACCGTCGGCTCGGGCGTCGTGGCCAACATCACGAAGTAAGCTTCGTCGATCACAGTCAAATCGCGGGCCCGCTCCTCGTCACGAGGGGCGGGCCTTCGTTTTATGAGGGCGTGCTAACCGTTCTTCGGGCACGGGTTGCCGTGTCATATTCCGTCATCTTCAGATCGGCGGGATTGAGGGGTTGCCAGACCGGTGACTCACCCGTATAGGCGCGCTCACAGGATGAGGAATCACCGCCATTGGCGGCCTCGACAACGAATTCATGAAAGGTCGCCCGTTCCGGGAAACCGGGCGCTGACAGGGCGGGCCTTTCTTTTTTGTGGACCTTTGTTGGTCCATTGGCTCTTTCGCATCGGTGTAGGTAATGGAAGCTCAGAATATCCGCATTCGCCTCAAGGCGTTCGACCATCGCGTTCTCGACCAGGCAACTGGCGAAATTGCAGACACCGCGCGTCGTACGGGTGCACTTATTCGCGGCCCCATTCCCATGCCGACGCGCATCGAGAAGTTCACCGTGAACCGCGGCCCGCACATCGACAAGAAGTCGCGCGAGCAGTTCGAGGTGCGTACCTACAAGCGGCTGCTCGACATCGTGCAGCCGAACGCCCAGACGGTCGACGCGCTGATGAAGCTCGACCTTGCTGCGGGCGTGAACGTCGAAATCAAGCTCGCTTAAGAGTTTGCCGCAAGTCCCGCATGGCGGGATTTGCCGTCGAGCTGGCCAGACGCTAACTGGCCGCAAAGTTTCGGGGCACTCGATAGCCCCGCTGGACCGCGAGGTTCGGCAAGACATCGGGATACCGCCGGATTGATCCGGGTCTGCGTCCCCCGTCTCGCTACCAAGGCAATTTGCCGAGGTGGCACTCAGCCCGGACGGGGCGACGCATCTTAAAACGGGCTGGCAAGCACCTCGGATGGGCCGGGGTGCCTCTGTGTTAGGAGTTTTACGATGCGCACAGGCGTTATCGCAAAGAAAGTCGGGATGACCCGCCTCTTCCAGGAGGACGGCCGGCACGTGCCGGTTACCGTTCTCGCTCTGGAAAATTGCCAGGTTACTGCTCACCGCACCGAAGATCGCGATGGTTATTTCGCGGTTCAGGTCGGCTCGGGCGAAGCCAAGCAGAAGAACGTCAACAAGCCGCAGCGCGAAGCTTTCGCCAAGGCTGAAGTTCCGCTTAAGATGAAGGTCGCCGAATTCCGCGTCGACACCGAAGAAGCCCTGCTTCCGGTCGGTGCCCGCATTTCGGCCGAACACTTCATTGCCGGCCAGAAGGTCGACATCACCGGTCACACCCAGGGTAAGGGTTTTGCCGGCGCGATGAAGCGCTGGGGCTTCGGTGGTCTGCGGGCAACGCACGGCGTTTCGCTCTCGCACCGTTCGCACGGTTCGACGGGTAACCGTCAGGATCCGGGCCGCGTGTTCAAGGGCAAGAAGATGGCCGGCCACATGGGCGACCGTCAACGCACCCAGCAGAACCTCGAGATCGTTCGCACCGACGCCGATCGCGGCTTGCTCTTCGTCAA
>Ga0208816_100540_pt1 | contig 10190 bp, 7 predicted proteins | sample Virmet3734_803_FD_185737 | JGI IMG/M metagenome (GOLD analysis project Ga0208816, IMG submission 185737) | Marine viral communities from the Southern Atlantic ocean transect to study dissolved organic matter and carbon cycling - metaG 3734_803... | ecosystem: Environmental > Aquatic > Marine >...
ATACCTTGGTGATGCGAAAAAAGATAAAGGTTTCAACAGCCTTCCAGAACTCATTACTAAACTATTACAAGATTATGGCTATAACGTTACATTGGTTGTTCAATATACTCTCGCATGGGATTACCCAGAGCTAAGAGAAAGTGTTAAAGCTCTCGAAGCATTAGCTTCAAAACACAAGCAAGTAGAGCTCTATAAAAATTATTGGTCAACGAGAGAACTCATAGCAGAGCTGCGTGAAATAGATACAATATATTGTACCTATTGCACTGAAGCATATAAAAATAAAAGCTCGGGGTTAGCGTGGCTTGCGTGTTTTTTTAATATACCTGTTGTTTTGAACGGTGAATGCTGGTTATCTAGAGAATTTCAACGGCTTAATCATGTATACCTCTATAATGAAAAAGAAGCTAGATCGAGCTGCACTTCATATAATCAGATAGTTGTCCCCAATTACTTTGATAGCCTTTTTGTCGATCTGGTTAGTTGGCTTTATGAAGATAATGGACAATCGAGATGAAAACTTATATTGAAAAATTTCTCAAATATACCGAACAGAAACTAGCATCGGTTGTTTATTTAGGAGCTGGCTCGGGTGGCGAAGCTTGCGACTTAGCCGAACTAGAATTCGATTGTTTTTTTGTATACGAATCTAGCGAAAAGCTCTTTAATGCGCTCGAAAGAAGAATAAGAAAAAAAAGCAACGTCTATTTATTTAATGATTGGGTGCTCCCTTCAGAGCAGAAGATTGCAAAAGCCTTTATCTATAACAACCCAAGATACAATGGATTGATAGAAAATAAAAACTTAGTTGACAGTAAGTCAAACGTACGGTTAATTGGCGAAGAAGAAGTTCACGGAATACCTTTCCAAGAGGTAATGGAAAAAGTCAGCTATAAACAAGGTAAAGTCAATATTCTGATAAGCTCACTTGGTAACCTCGACCCTTCTTTATTTGCGAGCCTTTCTAAGAATGCTTTACAGAAGTTTGATTTAATTTTATCAACCAATCTTGAAACTTCTAGTGATTATACAAAAGTGTTAGAGGAAAATTGTTTTAGTGAGTCATTGTTCTTTGATACCTCCTTGCATGGCATTACAGTGTTCCAAAGAATAAATGGTTGGGTTCGCACCAAAAATTCATACTCTAAGCAGTGGCAGAAATTATCAAGTGAGTTAAAGGCTATTCGTACAGAAAATCTTGCTCTTACTAAGCATGTGAATGGCGTTGAGGAAGAGTTAGGTACATTGAGCGCAGTGCGGGACAATCTTTTAGGCGAGTTAGATGAATTAAAAATGCTTGTATCTCAACTAGAGAAGGACAACAGTGAAGCTCAAGAACACATTGAAAAACAAGCACAAGACTGTATTAGTGATAAAAACTGGTTGGAAAACGAACTTAATATAGCAAAGCAAACAAGCGAAGCGAATACAAATGCGCTTCGATTGGCCAACAAGTTGAATTTAAAGCTGAAAGCTGATTTGGAGTTTCAATATGAAAGTTATGAAAAAATAAAAACATCTGAAGCAGAGTTGACCCGACTAGTTTGTGAACTTTATACAAAGCTCAGTGACGCGTCACAGCTTTATGATAAAGTTAAAAACAATGAGCCAGAAGTACTGAGAAATCAAAAGTGAGCGACGGTAATATTGACGACTTGCATCGCACATTAAATGAGGTGCTGGCTTTTTTGCAAAAGAGTGAAGTAGAGTTGTTTGATAATAACAAGTCAGTTAATAACAGCAGCCTTCTAAGCCGTTGCCAACAAGTGGTAGAAAAAAGTCGTACTCCAACCACCATTCGTTCGATTCATCACTTCGCATGTAGCGGTGGTACACTGTTATCAAAATGCATTGCTGCAATGCCAAATACATATCTTCTAAGTGAAGTTCACCCAACGTCAACGATCACTATAAATAATGATTCGCCTGAGTTTCGACCTACTGATATGACTTCGTTGAGTCACTACGCTGGTATTCCAAAAATTAAAGCACTTTCCGAAACGCTCTTCGTATCCCAGATTGAAGTTATTCAGCGCCATTTAGAGAACATATCATCAAAATTGGTACTTAGAGAACACTCACACTCTGACTATTGTGTAGGGGCCTCATATGCGAGTCAGCCAGTATTAGTAAAATTGTTTGAAGAGCATTTTAGACATAAAAAGTTATTAACGGTAAGAGACCCAATTGACTCATTTATGTCATTAACTGCAAATGGTTGGTTACACTTTTCACCGGGAACATTCGATGAGTATTGCAAAAGATTTTTGGCCTTTATTTCAAACTTTGATTCTCATGAAATTTTAAAATACGAAGATTTCGTTGCTGACCCTAAAAATAGTATGATTCGAGTTTCTGATATTTTAGAAATTGATTACAATCCAGATTTTGAGGACTTCTACGACATCTTCAATGTGACAGGTGATAGTGGTAGACGCAGTGAGGCCATAAAAAAAAGGGAAAGAAGAGAAGTATCCGCAGACTTACAAAAAGAAATACAAAACTCTCCAAATTATAATGAAGTGAAGAAAACTCTTCAGTATTAAATTTCAAAAAGGATTAATGAGGTAAATTGTGAAGTCACCTGTGTCAAAGAAAATGGCTGAACTCATGGAGCTCCGAAATAAAGGGCGTACTGTTGCTTTACAAAAAGCGATTAAGGATTTCGAGGCTTCAGCCACCGAAGGTCTCGCGCGGGATTTCATTGAAAGGTTTAAAGAGCTTGTAGCAAAGAGCGAAACTTATATTCGCCCCAATCAAATTGTTGGTACGTGGAGCACTGTTCCAAGAGGTACTAACGAAGAAATATTGTTTGAAGGCGGAAAGAGGCTTAGCAAGTTGGCGCCCTCGATTTCGGCTGATGTACCGAAGGTTTCCATCATAACTGTTGTATACAATAATGTTCAAACCGTAGCGAAATGCATTGAATCGGTACTTAGTCAAACTTACAAGAATATTGAATATATTATCGTTGATGGTGCCTCTAACGATGGTACTTTGGATGTCATAAAACAATACCAAGATAAAGTCGACTACGTTGTGAGCCAAAAAGACAATGGCATTTACAATGCAATGAATAAAGGGCTAAAGCTTGCAAAAGGCGACTACATAGCTTTTATTAATGCTGACGACTTTTATATCTCTACTGCGGTTGAATGGTCAGTAGAAAACCTTATAAAAAATGACTTAGATATAAGCTACGCCGGGTTCTATTATGCAGATGAAAACGGTGTTGCAGTAGTCGCTGATGAATCAAAACCTTGGTCAGAAGCCATGTTGGTTGAAGGTGTTCCCGGCGGGCACGAAACGCTATTCTTACACAAAGACTGTTACAACCAGTTAAATGGTTATGACGAAAGCTACAGGCTAGCGGCAGACTACCATCTTTTCGTTAGATGTTTCTTTGCAGGTTTTAAAGCAGGTCCACTGCAACGGAACATATTGGTAATGATGCCAGGTGGTACTTCATTCAACGAAGAAGTGGGGATAAAAGAAAATAGAAGGGTTTTAGAGTATTGCTTTGGCCCTCTTGAAAATGAATTTTTCGAATTTTTGTACGGTTTGAAATACTACAAAAATTGGCATGGATACCCAGTAGATGATAAAGCGATAGAGCACTATTTATCTAAAGCTGCTGAGAGCAACTCCCTTTTACACAAAGCTATGTTCGAGTCTATCGAAAACCGCAAACGTCAACTAAAAGGGCGCATATTACCTGCAGAAAAAGACAAAGGCGACAAGCTTAAAATATGTATTGCATTAAACTACTTAACCAATGCATCCGGCGGCGCAGAGAGAATAGCAATCGAGTCTGCTAATAGGTTTCATAGAGAAGGTCACGCAGTTACCGTAATTCAATGTTTTGGTATAGCGGGCGAGCCTTATTATCAATTAGACTCAGCTATTCCAGTAATAGACTTGGCTGTATTTCCTTACAAAGACGAATACCTAATGCCTGCCGATCAAGTCGATATCTCGTTTGAGCGTTACGGCAGTAGAAACTTTCCAAAATTAGATTTTCAGCCTACAGAAGAAGATTTTGTAAATTGGCAAAAGAGCCCACATTTCTGGCGATCTCAAGTGTATGCTGGTTTCTTTCATCATCATAAATTCGATGTTGTTATCTCTCATATGCCGTCTACTTACCCTTATACGCTTCTTCCTAGGAATAGTGATGACAAGACTTTACATATAGCATCATTGCATAACTCTCCTGAGTTTAAGTTCTATTCACCGTTATATCCGGCTGAGTCTGCGATGGAGCGGTACATGCGATTGGTCTCGCTAGAAAATGCTGACAAAATAGGTCTGCTTTTCGAAGACTTTAGGGCGCAAGTTCCACCGCAATTTCAAGAAAAGTGTTTTGTTCTACCCAACTTCTTAAGTCAAGACATTGTTAACGTAGCGGACAGCATAGGGAATAATGTAGAAGCCAAGGATAAAGTAATACTTTCAGTAGGAAGGCTCTCTGACCAGAAAGACCATGCCACACTTTTAAAAGCATACGCAAAAGCTAGACAACAATTAACGGGCTGGTCATTAAAAATTTATGGTGAAGGCCCTTTAAAGAATAGATTAGAAAAGCTTTGTATCGAGCTTGGGTTAAAGCCGTCTGAAGTTCTAATGGGGGCCAGAAAAGATATACACAATATTTATCCTACAGGCGCTGTTTTTGCATTCCCTTCACTATTTGAAGGCTTCGGTTTAACCGCGCTGGAAGCGATGAGCTTTGGCCTTCCTGTCATCGCTTTCGACAACTGCGAAGGGGTAAAAAACTTAGTAGAAAACGAGCAAACAGGGTTGCTGATAGACAGTAACGATCGCATAAGTTCTATGTCAAACGCGCTTGTAAAATTATGCGGTGATACCGAATTAGTTTCTAAACTAGGGAAGTCTGCATTTCAGGCTGCTAGAAAGTATTCTCTTAATGCTTACGTCAAGTCATTTGAGCACGAAGTAGAACGCTGGAAAACTAACACAAGTTTATTGCCAGTTGTGCCCCCCAAGGATAAGTTGAAGTACGCTATTTTAGCGACTTACACTGAGGGCGGAGCAGGTATCGCCGCAGTTAGGCTCGCTAAGGGGTTGAGACAGCAAGGCGTGGATTGCAGCGTAATAAGTTTCTCGCCAAGAATCCATCCTGCAGATTACAAGATGGAGCTTTCTCAAGAGCAACAGGTTTTATATGATAAATCACTATCGCTAGATAGAAACCATACACATGAAGGCAGTACATTTTTCTCAAACCAGATGTACCCGAGTTTAGAAAAGTCACAGGTAGAATTCTTAAGGCATTTCGATGTAATTAATTTGCATTGGATACAGATGTTTCTGTCGGTAGAAGTTATTGAATACATATTGTCTTTTGGTAAAAAGGTTATATGGACTTTACATGACATGGCACCATTAACAGGCGGTTGTCACTACAGTAATGGGTGTCTAGGTTACACAAACGATTGCTCTGAATGTCCACAGTTAGACAGTAAGGTCAATGATTACCCGCAACAGGTACTTAGTGAAAAAATAAAGCGTTGGCAAAGTGATAATTTGACGATTGTTTCGCCAAGCCAGTGGTTAGCTGATTGTGCCAAGCAAAGTCAGGTTTTTCGTAACACGCCGGTGAAAGTAATAAGAAATGGCTTGGATACAGATGTCTTTGTACCCACAGGTAAAGCTCATGCGCGTAGCTTCTTCAATTTACCTCAAGATAAAAAGATACTTTTATTTACCTGCCAGAGTCATGGCGAGCGTAGAAAGGGCTTTAAAGAGTTGATGGAAGTAGCACATAAGCTTTCTGAGCAGCGAGATGATTTACATGTGTTGATGTTTGGTCATGAGTCGGAAGAAACTAAGAAGCTACCTATTCCTTACACTGCGCTGGGACATATAAATGAAGAGTGGAAGTTGGCGGTTGGTTATAGTGCTGCTGATGTGACTGTTCTGCCGAGCTTGGAGGATAACTTGCCAAATGTCATTCTCGAATCAATGGCATGTAATACTCCTGTTGTCACATTTGAAAATGGTGGTTGTGGAGAATTAATCTTCAACGGAGTTAATGGCGAAGTGGCAGAAACCAACGATGTGAGCCTGTTTTCAAGTGCTGTGTTAAAGGTTGTGTCGAAAGACAGGTATCTTTGTAGAGAAGCAGCTACTAAAATTTTGAGTAATCAACACTGTGCTTCAAATTACGTGGAAAACGCTTGTGGGTAACAGAATGATAGAAGAAAAAAAACTGGTAATCTATGGCGCAAGTGTATCAGCCCAATCTAAGGAAGATTCTTTTTGGCAAAGATTAAAGTCTTGGCAATATGAGCAAGCTAAATATCAAAATGCGTTTTGGTCAGTTGAGCGATTAACATTCCCTTCTGCATTTATGAGTGATGCAGCATTATTAAATTTGGATCATGTTATAGCAATGAAACCAGACATAGTTGTTCTAGATTGGTTAAGCACAGAAGAGCAGAACTGTTCATTTGAAAAGATTTGCCATATATATGAAGAATTATGTGGTCGAGGTATAAATGTCATAACTCTAGCCGCTGTCAGGCTTGATACTTGGGATAATGTCACTTTACAGTACGAAGCTTGTTTAAAAATATCTAAACTTCTGAAGCAGTCTTTTCTTGATATGAAAGTATTAGCAGAACAAAAAGGGCTAACTTGGAAAGATTTAACCAGAGATGGTGTCCATACTTCTGAAGCCGGGGCAGAAATCATTTCTGAGGCAATTATACAAGAGGTCTTTGAACGAAGTAGTGGAAACACCAACTACATATGTAGAGAAGTCAGTGATTCAGTACTGACTGTACCTCAAGAGCGCCAGACAATCAGTCACCACGAAATAGGAAAAGAAGTAAGGATTGAGGAAAAACAGCACCTTATTTTAAAATTACATAAAGATGCTGGGAGAAGTGCACAAGTTTGGTGTTTGCAGACAGTTGGACCATATACACCCAAGATAAAATGCTTCATTGAAGGGCGAGTAAGCGAAATAGTTTTATTCGATCAATGGTGTAAATTCGAACGTTTTGCGTTTAAACCCTTAAGTCCAGAAATATCAAGTGAAATAGCTGGCGGTTTTGAAGTCTCCTTAATTCTAACAGAAGACGTCTTGGATAACTTATTGCTTAAACAAAAGATAGAGCAATCCTCATACTGTAAGGGGGTTATGCTCAGGATTCATGATAGGATCAGTTTGGTAAATTGTACTTTGAAAGGGTGGGAAGTTGTCTAGAACATTAGTAATGCATGTTGGTGTTGGAAAAACGGGGTCATCGAGTATTCAAAAGGCTCTAGAAGCTTTCAGCGACATCAACTATGAAGGAAAGACTAAGTATCCTATTAGTCCAGATTCTGGTTTGTTCTCTGAGTACATGTATCGTGCATTTGAAAGTGATTGTGGAAAAGATAAAAATGCAGTTGATAATGTTTTTTCTGACGAACAGTTTTCGGAGTTTATCATTTCTGGTGAAGCTCTTTCTCATGGTAATCTTTTAACAAAATTCAAACTTATGGATTATATATCTAGCAAGTTTGATAAGGTTGAAATAGTGGCATACGTGAGAGAGCCGAATAAGTGGAATGCAGCGGCATCTAGTCAGCTGCTTATTGATGGCATTCCTATAACTGATTTAGCCAAATGGCCTTACGTTGTCACACAATACGGATTTTTGGAGGTATTTTTAGAGTATGCAAAATCAATTAAGGGAATTCGACTCCATATTCATAAGTTTGAAGACGCTATTAAACACAAAAATGGCATCTCAGGCCACTTCTTTGACATTCTTCAAAGTTTAAACTTGCAAGATGTCCCCAATGTTTCAAATAATCTTCATGAAAATAAATCCTATGACATTCTCCAATATATTTGGTTGGGGCATCTGAATAGGTTATTGAAGACAGAGAAAATATCTCATCAAGAGTATTCTGATTTCGCATTTCTGAATTATCGTACTGGCAATTCAAATAAATTATGGTCCGAAAAATTTTTTCAGTTTTTTTGTACTGAGAAAGCCCTACAAGCAATTTCATATGACAGGTTGATGCTAGCTGAAAGATTTGGTGTAGAGTATGATGCTGTTTGCGTTAATCCACAGTTAGTGAGTGAGTCTAATTCAATCATGTCAAAGTTTTCAGAATGTTCCAACGTCAATGAGATGATCAAAATTTTAGAATTACATCAACTGGAAGTAAAATGAAAAAAGCACTTATTACCGGTGTTACCGGCCAGGACGGCTCTTATTTAGCCGAGTTTTTATTAGAAAAAGGATATGAAGTTCACGGTATCAAGCGTCGTGCTTCTTTGTTTAATACCGAACGAGTGGATCATATTTATGAAGATCCTCACAATGAAAACCCCAAGTTTCATTTACACTATGGGGACTTAACCGACACGTCTAACTTAACGCGTATATTGCAAGAAGTTCAGCCTGACGAAGTGTACAACTTAGGTGCACAGTCTCACGTAGCGGTTTCATTTGAAGCCCCAGAGTACACCGCAGATGCTGATGCTATGGGTACACTGCGTTTGTTAGAAGCTATTCGCTTTTTGGGTATGGAAAAGAAAACAAAGTTTTATCAGGCATCTACGTCTGAGCTTTATGGTTTGGTACAAGAAATACCACAAAAAGAGACTACGCCGTTTCATCCTCGCTCCCCTTACGCCGTAGCGAAAATGTATGCGTATTGGATTACGGTAAATTATCGTGAAGCCTATGGTATGTATGCCTGTAATGGTATTTTGTTTAACCATGAATCTCCGCGCCGTGGTGAAACTTTTGTTACTCGTAAAATTACGCGCGGTGTATCAAATATTGCACAAGGCTTAGAGTCGTGTTTGTTCTTAGGTAACATGGATGCCCTTCGTGACTGGGGCCATGCTAAAGACTATGTTCGTATGCAATGGATGATGCTACAGCAAGATACCGCAGAAGATTTTGTTATTGCGACTGGTAAGCAAATTTCCGTACGTGAATTTGTGCGAATGAGCTGTGAAAACGCTGGAATTACGGTAGAGTTTACCGGTGAAGGTTTAGACGAAATAGCCACCGTAACAGGTGTTAATTCCGATTTAGCGCCAGGCGTAAGTGTGGGCGATGTTATTGTTAAAGTAGACCCTCGTTACTTCCGCCCCGCAGAAGTTGAAACTCTATTAGGAGACCCTTCAAAAGCGAAAGAAAAGCTTGGTTGGGTACCAGAAATTACCGTTGAAGAAATGTGTGCAGAAATGGTGGCTTGTGATCTTGAAAAAGCGAAACAGCATGCCTTGTTAAAGCAACATGGTTTTTCTGTCGCGGTAGCTAAAGAGTAACATATGAAAACCCTCGAACTAGTAATTACCGATTTCTGTAATTTGTCTTGCAATAATTGTGGTCAGGGAACTCCATGGCATAAGACTAAGCAAAACATGAGTATGGATTACCTAAGAGAAATTAGTGATTACTTCGAGCCTCATGAATTTGAACATATTAAAATTTCTGGTGGGGAGCCAACCCTCTTCAGGGAATTTGATACTTTTTGTTCAGAGTTACAAACACTTTTTCCAGCAAAAGCCTACAGTATGGCTACGAATGGCAAGAAATTAAAAAAATATCTTGATGATATAAAGGTTTTTAATTGGATAGATCTTAGTCGATACCCAGGTTTGAACGATAAAGAGTTTGATGAGCTATTAGCGCTCGAAATTCCGAACGTTAAATATTTTGAAAAGCACGACGGCGAAGAAATGATGGATATTCGTATTTTTCCCAATTATGAAAAGAAGAATATTTTTAACAAATGTTCATGGCCTAAGGACATCTACAAAATTGTTCAAGATAGAATTTATCCTTGTTGCATTGCTTTCGGGCTTACTACAATCCGCAATGATGAAAAACTATCTGAAGATAAGCTTGGAGTTATATTAGATCATCACTGGAGAGAAAACTTACAAAAACTCAATATTGAGTTTGCATGTAAACAGTGTTGGGTACCAGTTTAGAAGGAATAATTTATGAAAACAGTATTTGTTGCTGGCCACAGAGGAATGGTAGGTGCCGCCATAGTTAAACAACTCGAAGCACGAGATGGCATTAAAATAATCACACAAACACGTTCAGAACTAGACTTAACCAATCAGGCAGCGGTATCTGCATTTTTCGCAGAAAGCCAAATAGACGAAGTCTATCTCGCAGCAGCAAAAGTAGGCGGTA
>Ga0208816_100543_pt1 | contig 10137 bp, 10 predicted proteins | sample Virmet3734_803_FD_185737 | JGI IMG/M metagenome (GOLD analysis project Ga0208816, IMG submission 185737) | Marine viral communities from the Southern Atlantic ocean transect to study dissolved organic matter and carbon cycling - metaG 3734_803... | ecosystem: Environmental > Aquatic > Marine >...
AAATGGCAAAAGAAAAGTTTGAACGTACGAAACCCCACGTAAACGTGGGTACTATCGGCCACGTTGACCACGGTAAAACTACGCTAACTGCAGCTATCACTACAGTTCTTTCTAAAACTTACGGCGGTTCTGCTCAGGCTTTCGATCAAATCGATAACGCGCCTGAAGAGAAAGCACGTGGTATCACCATTTCTACTTCACACGTAGAGTATGACACTCCTACTCGTCACTACGCTCACGTAGACTGCCCAGGACACGCTGATTACGTTAAAAACATGATCACCGGTGCTGCTCAGATGGACGGTGGTATCCTAGTAGTTGCTGCGACTGATGGCCCTATGCCTCAGACTCGTGAGCACATCCTACTTGGTCGTCAGGTTGGTATTCCTTACATCATCGTATTCATGAACAAATGTGACATGGTTGATGATGAAGAGCTTCTAGAGCTAGTAGAAATGGAAGTTCGTGAACTTCTTAACGAATACGAATTCCCTGGTGATGACCTTCCAGTTATCCAAGGTTCTGCGCTTAAAGCCCTTGAAGGCGACGCAGAATGGGAAAAGAAAATCATCGAGCTTGGTGAAGCGCTTGATTCATACATCCCAGAGCCAGAGCGTGCAATCGACAAGCCGTTCATTCTTCCAATTGAAGATGTTTTCTCAATCTCAGGCCGTGGTACTGTTGTAACAGGTCGTGTTGAGCAAGGTATCGTTAAAGTAGGTGAAGAAGTAGAAATCGTTGGTATCAAAGATACAACTAAGACGACTTGTACTGGTGTTGAGATGTTCCGTAAGCTTCTTGACGAAGGCCGTGCTGGTGAGAACGTTGGTGTTCTTCTACGTGGTACTAAGCGTGACGAAGTTGAACGTGGTCAAGTACTAGCTAAGCCTGGTTCAATCACGCCACACGTTAACTTCGAAGCAGAAGTATACGTACTGTCTAAAGATGAAGGTGGTCGTCATACTCCATTCTTCAAAGGTTACCGTCCACAGTTCTACTTCCGTACAACTGACGTAACTGGTGCTGTAGAGCTTCCAGAAGGCGTAGAAATGGTAATGCCTGGTGACAACCTTAAATTTAAAGTTGAGCTAATTGCTCCGATTGCGATGGAAGAAGGTCTTCGTTTCGCAATCCGTGAAGGTGGTCGTACAGTAGGTGCTGGTGTTGTATCTAAGATCCTAGACTAATCTAGACTTAGCAACACAAGCAAAAAAGCGCACTTAGGTGCGCTTTTTTTATGCCTTTAGGAAAGGAAGTGAGTGTATGCCCTCCGAAACACGCCGTAAACCCATCCATGGGGGCTCCGACACCGCATCCCTGCGGTGTAGGGTTTCAGAGGGCACAGCACTCACTCCCTTTACTCTGCGTAAAACGAAACATTCTGGAAGAGGGGAGCACGCCGTAAAGTCATCCATGGCGGCTCCGACACTGCTTCCCTGCGGTGTAGGGTTTCAGAGGGCACAGCACTCACTCCCTTTACTCTGCGTAAAACGAAACATTATGGGAGAGGGGAGCACGCCGTAAACCCATCCCAGCTTTTAAGTAAGAGCTCCGACACCGCGTCCCTGCGGTGTAGGGTTTCAGAGGGCACAACACTCACTTCCTTTGCACGGCATAGTAGAAAGTCTGGGGGAGGGGATGCAGAGTGATCCTATTAGTACGTGATTGCCTTTATAACAGCGTGTTTTTCGTGGAGGTTTGCTATGGTAGTCGCAGGTTTACTTCGATGGTGTTTATACTATGCATCGCTATGGTCTTCTTGTTTTTTGTAGTTTGGTGATTTTAATGGTTCAAGGTGTTAATAAAGCGGTGGCGGGGGAACAGGCTAAAGAGGTGCCCATACCTCAGTCTATTAGTGCTGAGTTTAAAGCGGCGCTTGCGCAATATCCTACGCCTTCAGTGGAGGAAGCCAGGTCATTTGTTCCTACGACAGCCGCGCAGTGGCGTGACTATGTGCAAGCCACAAACAAAATGCAAAAAACCAAAATTAAAAACATGCGTAAGCATTATGGGGTGACGGTTGAGTTGCTCGATATAAAGGGTGTAACGGTTCGTAAGATAACGCCGAAGTCTCTGTCTCCCGAATTCAAAGACCATGTGTATATTGATATTCACGGTGGGGCTTATGTGTTATTCGCCGGCTTGCCTTCTATTGAAGAGGGTATTTTGATTGCCCACAGGTTGGGGATCGTGGTGTACAGTGTCGACTATAGAATGCCACCTGCCTACCCGTTTCCTGCAGCGCTTGATGATGTTAAACATGTTTATCGTGTTCTATCTCAGCAATACGATGCTAATCATATTTTTATGGGGGGCACTTCAGCAGGCGGGGGCTTACTGCTCGCGTTTGTTCAAGGGCTAATTGAAAATGGTGTGGCAACGCCAAGGGCCATTTATGCAGAACGCCAAGGGCCATTTATGCAGGTACGCCTTGGGCTGATTTAACGAAAACGGGTGACTCTCTGTATACCAATGAAGGCATCGATAGGATTCTGATTACCTACGATGGAACACTCGGCGCATCGGCGCGCTTATATGCGGGTAATACCCCTCTCACCCATCCGAAATTGTCGCCCATCTATGGTGACTTTACCGATTTTCCGCCTACCTTTTTAGTTACAGGGACGCGGGATATGTTTTTAAGCGATACGGTAAGGGTAAACCGTAAAATGCGTGATGCGGGTGTCACTACCGTACTAGACGTTTATGAAGGTCTGTCCCATTGAAGGTCTGTCCCATGCCGACTATTTGGTGTCGCATCAAACCCCTGAATCTCAGTCTGTATATCGACAGCTGAAACGTTTTTTGGTGGGCTTTACGAATTAGACGGTTGACGGTAGTTGGGCGTGCTGCAGTGAAGTATTCCTTTTGTGCAGCATGCCCCTGTGGGTGCTTTAGGTGTTGCGAGCTTAAGAGCCGAATACGACAACGAGTACAGTAACCACCGCACCTATTCCCGCTATTTTCAATCCATTTTTATACATGGGCAGTTTGGGAATAAACATCAAAAATGCAGAAATAACGAAAAATAGTAAGCTAATACCAAAGAAAATATTCAGCCAAAATAGCGGGCTATTGTTGGTGGCTTTGTGTAGCTTAACCATTTTATTAAGCACCAACGGGTAGTTCTTGCGGGTAATAGTCGCTTCACCCGATGCTTTACTATACTCACCCACGTTTAAGGTGATGTGGGTATCGGTTTCATCCACAACGCGACTTCCCTTTATTTTAAGCACATTAGGAAGTTGTTTGGCAGTAAGCCCGCTGTCTAATTGTCTTATCTCAGTTTGCTCAAACTTTAAGAAGTCGGTGGGACGGAAAATCAATAAAATCCCACTAATGGCATACACAGCCATTATCCCAGCAAGGAAAAATCCCAGCCAGCGGTGATATTTACGAAATGCCATGTGTAATTTTGGTGAAGCCATAGATGTTTTCAAGTTTGTATGATGATTAGGGGCTATAGTTATAAACGAGAATAAGTATTATTTGAAGTGGCACGGGGATAAATGGCGGAATTTTAAGAAATTTGCCGGAAAAACATGAAAATTGTCGTAAAAATGGTACGACGAGTAGCAAAAAACTTCTCGTTAATGAGACTTTAGTCTAACATCCCGTTTGTTAACGCCACATTAATGTTCTAATTACGTATTGGGTAATGCTTTTACCCACTTTTAGTTACCGTAGCGCCCTTACGGCGTGTACTAATGCGACAGTAGGATAATAACATGCAGTCTATTGCCATCGTTATACTGGGCATCATCGGAATGATGTTTGGTTGGTTTGTGTATTCAAAATTTATCGCAAGCCGCATATTTAAATTGGATGATAGTTTCGTTACCCCCGCACACACCGAACAAGACGGTGTGGACTTTGTTCCTACTAACAAAGTGGTATTGTGGGGGCACCATTTCACCTCGGTAGCCGGTGCTGCCCCCATTGTTGGACCCGCTATTGCGGTGTATTGGGGCTGGGTTCCCGCGGTGTTATGGGTTGTGTTTGGTACAATATTGTTTGCCGGGGTGCACGATATGGGCGCCTTGTGGGCCAGTTCACGCCATAAAGGCAAATCAATGGGGGCGTTATCTGAAAGTGTGATAGGTAAGCGCTCACGCTCGTTGTTTATGATTGTCATCTTCCTGGTATTGCTTATGGTGAATGCGGTATTTGGTGTGGTGATCGCCAATTCCTTCGTTTCACAGCCCAATGCTGTATTTCCTGCATGGATGGCCATAGCCGTTGCCTTAGTTATTGGGCAATTGTTAAAACGTAATTTTGCATTGGTGCCGCTTTGCTTAGTCGGTATTGCTGTACTGTATGCATCTGTTTATTTTGGCAGTTATATTCCGATTAGTTTGCCGGAAACCATGTTCGGTTTAGCAGACAAAGCAAACTGGATCATTATCTTGTTTGTTTACGCAGCCATTGCGTCCTTACTTCCGGTATGGATGTTATTGCAACCCCGTGACTTCATTAATGGTATGCAGTTATTAGTGGGGCTGTTCTTACTGTATGGCGCGGTTTTCTTTTCACTACCAGACATTACCGCACCAGCGTTTAATACCCAAACCGCCATTGATTCGCCTAGCCTGATTCCTTTGCTGTTCGTGACGATTGCGTGTGGCGCTGTATCCGGTTTCCACGGTATTGTGGCTTCAGGTACAAGCTCTAAACAGCTAGATAAAGAAACCGATGCGCGTTTTGTAGGCTACTTAGGCGCTATTGGGGAAGGCTCTCTGGCACTCATTACCATTGTGGCCGTCAGTGGTGTAGCGTTTGCAGCATCGCCGGAAGAGTGGCATGAAGTCTATAGTCATCTTGGAGCGGGCAGCGTAGGGGCCTTTATTACCGGCGGCGCAAATCTCATTCAACAAGGGTGGGGGCTACCTGTAGATTTCTCATCCACTATTCTGGCTGTCATGGTGGTGTTGTTTGCCGGTACCACCATGGACTCTGGTGTACGCCTTCAGCGTTACATTATTCAAGAATGGGGGGATATTTACGCCATTAACCTATTGAAAAACGGTGTGGTTGCTACCTTGCTTGCCGTGGGATGTTGCCTACTATTAGCCTTTGGCGCAGGCGGCGCGTCTGGAAGTGGCGGTATGATCATTTGGCCACTGTTTGGTTCAACCAACCAGATACTTGCCAGCCTCACCTTGTTGGTTATCTCTGTGATGTTGATAAAGCTAGGGCGCCCCGCCAAATACACCCTCATCCCTATGGTGTTTGTACTCGTAATGGCGTTTTTCGCCGGGCTAATTAAGCTAAAAGAATACTATCTGGCTGAAAACTACCTATTGGTGTTCCTTGATGCAGTCGTGTTGGTGGTCTCTGTGCTGGTTATGCTTGAAGCGTTCTCCGTGGTGTCCAAACTGAAAAAGGATGAAAAGCGCGAAAGCCTAGAGTCTGAAGGTTAAAAGGCACCTTGTAGTATCGTTATTGTCGATAACGCGTCAATCATGAAATAAGGCCAGCCTAACATGCTGGCCTTATTTTGTTTGCGCTAAACAAATTAAACTAATCGTTTTTCGCCATTTTCTGTGGTGAGAGACTTCTGTTACTATGAAATAGAATTCTTTGGGTGCTTAGTCACGCGGGTTATCAAGGGCATTGGTGCACAATGAGGCTAAATGGCTCTGGAGATACCTAAGTGTCAACACGGATCAGCTAACCCCTAACACGGCAGAGAGGGTACATGTCCGATATTTTAATGCTGGGTCAAAACTTCGTTGCATTGTTCTTAGAGTCTGCGCCTTGGCTACTATTGGGCTTATTGGTTGCGGGCATCATGCATGAATTAGTACCCGTGACATTTTTAGAGCGCCACATGGGGAATAACTCTGTGGGTGCTATTACGAAAGCAGCCGTTATAGGCGCGCCTTTGCCTTTGTGTTCCTGTGGCGTCATTCCTGCTGCACTCGGTTTACGCCGAAGTGGCGCTTCTACGCCTTCGACTATTTCCTTTTTAGTTTCTACTCCCGAAACTGGGGTAGACAGTGTTTCTGTTTCATATGCATTGTTAGGCCCCTTGTATGCCATTGTCAGGCCCATTGCCGCTATTGTGAGTGCTATCTATGCGGGTCTCATGGTGCGCTTATTTAATCACGCGCCTGTAGCTAAGGTGTCTACTCATGATGACGGTCACGGGCATCGTTCTTCTACCTCGCAAAGTACATGCTGCAGTTCAAAAGCAGAGGTTATTAAAGTCGAGACTAATCAACATAGCTGCTGTGACAGTACAACTGTGAACGCCTCGCCGGTTAAAGAAGACACCTGTTGTTCTGGTGAAGCCAAAGCAGACGCCCCTGCTCACGCCGGTGTTTTTTCTACTGGTGTGGCAAAATTAGGCCAAGTGGTGAGTTATGCCAGTGGAAAATTATTAGATGATATCGTTAAGTGGCTGCTCATTGGTTTAGCCTTAGCTGCCGCCATCAAAACCTGGGTGCCCACCGATTTTCTCACCCAATGGGGCGACGGTGTTATCGCGATGTTGGTTATGGCAGTGATTGGTATTCCTATGTATATTTGCGCAACGGCTTCTACCCCACTCGCGGTGGGATTTTTAGCCGCCGGATTATCTCCCGGTGCTGTGTTGGTATTTTTAATGGCGGGGCCAGCCACAAACGTTTCTACTATGGGTATGATAAAGCAAGAAATGGGCAGCAAAACCCTAGTGACGTACCTTTTTAGTGTGGTGTCTGCCAGTATCGCATTTGGCTATTTAGTTAACTGGGCGGTGTCCGCATTTTCACTACAAGGCCTCATTAAAACTGAAGGGGCATTGCATCAGCATGGTGCCGATGTTCAAGCCATTTACGCACTTTGCGCAGTGGTTTTAGCTGGGTTGATAGTGCGCCTATACATTAAAAAGATGTCAGCGTTGAATAGAGTAAAGCACGAAAGTAGCCATTGTTGTGGGTAAGACGGCGCCAAAGGCGGGTGCGTAAATCCACATCAACGGAAGCAGCAAAAGAAAAATTAGGAACTGCTCTTGTAAGTGGCGTCTATGACAGCATAATAGGGGTTTGAGTTTAGGATCCATTTTCACGGAAAGGACACATGCTGTTATTAATTTTTTATGTCGTTATTGCACTGGGCTTTTCTTTTTTATGTTCCATTGCTGAAGCTGTCATACTTAGTGTGTCCTCTGCTTACATCTCTGTATTAGAGAAAGAAGGGCGTCCTAGCGGGGCGCTACTACGAAAGCAAACAGACAATATCAATACCCCTCTATCGGCCATACTGACCTTAAATACTATCGCTCATACAATGGGAGCAGCAGGCGCAGGCGCGCAAGCCGCTGCGGTATTTGGTGAGGCCTACTTAGGCGTTATATCGGCCGTACTGACTTTGCTTATCTTAGTATTTTCAGAAATTATTCCTAAAACATTAGGCGCCACCTATTGGCGCGGCCTTGCCCCCGCCACTGCGTATTTTTTGAAGTATTTATCGCTCATCTTATTGCCGTTTGTGAAAATGTCTGCGCTACTAACCCGAGGCTTTAAAGAAGACAGTCCGCTAAGAGGGTTAAGCCGAAGTGAATTACATGCCATGGCGGAGTTATCGGGTGAAGAAGGCCAGTTGGCCAATCACGAAGCCACAGTATTAAAGAGCCTGCTCAGCCTACATGAACTCAAAGTCAAAGATGCGATTACTCACAGAACCGTGTTGTTTTCGGTGTCTGAGCAAACCACAGTAGAGGCGTTTTTCCACAAATACGCCAATATTGAATATTCCAGAATTCCAGTCTACGAAGAAAAGGACTCGGAAAATATAACCGGTTTTGTTATGCGTTCCGATTTATTGGTGGCGCAAGCAAGGGGAAATACTGATAAGCCTTTGTCTGAGTACGCTAAAGATATGGTTACCGTGCTCAATACTATGCCGTTGTCGGTAACCTTCGAACACTTCATTAATAAGCACGTTCATATGTTGCTGGTGGTGGATGAATACGGCGGCTTAGAAGGTGTGCTTACCTTGGAAGATTTGTTAGAGCGATTACTCGGTGTAGATATTGTCGATGAAAAAGACACCACGGTAAGCATGCGCCGCTTGGCTAAAATGATGATAAAGCGTAAAGAGCGAATGTTAGTGAAAAACGTACCCGATGCAGCGTTAGACAAAAATGGTAAAGATCAGTAGCCGCTTCGGTGTTAATAACGAAGGGTTATCGCTAGCTTGGCACTATGTTCACTGAAAGATTCACTGTACTGGGCTTCAACGCGGTTTGCCTGCTGACCCTTATTCAGTTGCCATTCCGCTGACAGGGTTAACAACTCGGAAAGGGGGCGGGAGTAATTTAACGTCATGGCTTGGCCGATGCTTCGGTTGGGATCCCGCCATGTAGAGTCATCATCAATCACATGATACCAGTCTAAGCGAGTAGACAGCACCGCGTTGTCAAGTTGATAGCTAGCAGCAACATACGCACTATAGAAGTGGTTTCTGACAATATCTTCCCCCATTAATGTGCTTCCCGCTAGCGCTTGGCTGAATAAAGTTAGCTTAGAGGATAGGCGGTGTCGAACAGACAAAGAGTGAAATTTAGTTCGCCATGCATAAAGCCTATCTGGGTCTACTTTTATCGGATTTGCTCTATTGTCGTAGTAATAATAACGTAGCTCCGATTGCCGCTGGTAAGCGAGGTGACCGCCTAAGTAAAACCCTATTCGGTTATCTATTTCTCTAAAGGGCTCTGTCCAAGCAGGGGCATTTAACTCATCATCATTCACTATCCAAGGCAACGGGTAGAAATTAACCCTATCGTCAAACAATGAAAGGCAGGGGGTAGAAATTAACCCTATCGTCAAACAATGATTGGCGATCGTGTAACGCGAAGCCACGCCAAGATAATAAGGTGCCTGTGGTGTCATTGCCTTTAAACAGGCCAGCTAAGGCTTTCCACGACCATGAACGTCTTACCTGACGGCCGTTTTGCCGTAAACTGGCTTCTACCCCTCCAATGCGAAGCTCCTCGCCAATCCAACTATTAATGGCTGAGTTCGAGAGAAAGTGAGGAGATAGCCAAGCCATATCCGTATTTTCGACAGAAAGCGCGGGGTAAAAAGCACCGACTTTGACTTCGGGTTTAATGGTGTGGCGTACCAACGGACGATACTGGGCGAATAACTGCGAGACCCCCACTGTTTTCTCGCCATCACTGTAAGCGTTGAAGACACCATGAAGTTTCCAATCACTGTTTAGCTGTAAGCGGGTACTTAAAATGGCTTGCGACAGCTGTAATTCATTATCGTCGAAGCGTTGATGACTAATGCCTTGCTGTTGAAAACTGGTGTCTGCATCTTGGCTAACCAATTCACCACGCAATAGTAAGGTGGTGTCTGCATAAAGTTGACCACTGACTAAAAGCGTCAGTAGGAAAACAGCTGCGCTAGTTAAAGGCGTACGGCTAGTATTCGCCAAACCCATCATCAAACCCCAGGTCGTTTTCAATCACTGTATCGAGTTGCAAAGACAGCGTCTTTGAGGTGTCAAATACCATGGTGTTCTGGCTAAATGGTGTCGCATCCTTAGCGCGGGGGTGCCAGAATGATAACGCGTACTCACCCGCTGGTAGGTCAATCTGTGCTTTGCCATGGGTGTCTGTCTTAATAAAATAGGGCGACTCTGTAACCACAATATAGCCTAACATCCAATCGTGAATGTTACAGCCTATGTCCACTATTCCCGGCTCGTCGAAGCGCAAAGGTTCAGCAGTAAATTCCTTATACAGCTTTAATTCAAATTGCTTTGCGGGCGAGAAAGAATAGACGTGATGAAAGAGGTTGTCGGCATTTGGAAAGGCAATAAACCTGCCGGCTTGAACCACTAAAACATGAGGTGCAAATTGTTTATCAATTTGATTCATGATTGCCGGTGTTTGGTTCTGCTCTGAGACTGCAGGGGCAGAAAAGGACGGCATGGCTTTCGGCATCATTTAGGTTAACCTGCACCGATACCGATTCTTGCGCATTAACAAATAAACACGAGAAGGTGAAAAGTAGCAAATAAATGAACTGGACAGGTGTTGTTCTCATGCAGGTTTCTCAAATGGTGAGTGATATATAGCCTATACCCGATATAGAGACCCGACAAGTCAGGTTTTACTTTCATTGCCAGTTGGTAGGTTTTTAC
>Ga0208816_100565_pt1 | contig 9799 bp, 10 predicted proteins | sample Virmet3734_803_FD_185737 | JGI IMG/M metagenome (GOLD analysis project Ga0208816, IMG submission 185737) | Marine viral communities from the Southern Atlantic ocean transect to study dissolved organic matter and carbon cycling - metaG 3734_803... | ecosystem: Environmental > Aquatic > Marine >...
CACGTAGCTGAACAAGAGGTCTCTCATACCGGTCGATTCCTAAAACCAATGCTTGAGAAACAGCGCTAGCACCAAGCTAATACAACGACACATAGCCCCCCGAAACATGGACACCCACACTTTTACAGTGGGTGTCTTTTTATCTGCAGGTACTATTAGCCAGTGTGGCTGTCAAATTCGTGCTTTGCAGCTTGTATCGCTAACCCTTCACAAACAGAGTTAAAGGCGTCATTCTCTAGCCTAGGCAGGCCCGTTAATAATGCTTCGTATAACGCATCCACAACAATTGGTGACAAGCTCATCCCACCTGTAATCATAACCATCTCTGGCTTTTCAGGGCTTTTATCTAAACACTCAACCACAAGTTTTTTAACTTTGTCTAACCAAGGTTTTAGCGCTATTTTCAGCATCTCCTGGCTAATATTGACATCAAAACCTTCTTCTATGTAGTGTAATGGCAGGGTGATCGTTGACTTTGACGATAGCAATTCCTTCGCCATACGCACAGAGTTGACTACGCGAGCAGATAGTTTTTCTTCTTGAACAGTCAAGAGACGCTCAAGCTGAGCAGTCTCTCTTGTAACAGACATGGTCTGTGAAATATCCAGCCCATAGTCGTCTGAGAAGAATCGTGTAAGCGCCGGTATGTTATCAACCGCGCACATATCAGAAAAATACGTCGGGGGAACAGGTAAGCCGTTTATCATTTTAAGCCCCATGCCCATATCAGGGGCTACCGCTTTTAGCAGTAAGCCCTTGTCGCAATCCATTCCACCTAGTCTACGGCCAGTAACAGACAATAAGTCTTGGCTACGATCTAGCTGATTTGTTCGCTTGGGAGATAATTTAATACAACAAATATCTGTTGTACCGCCGCCAATATCTACAATAAGCGTAGTCGTGTCTTTTGGAAGCGTACGCTCTATTTTGTACGCAGCAGCTATTGGCTCATCGAGAAAATTAACTCCCGAAAAACCTGCTAACCTAGCTGCTTCTGTCATTATCTGAATGGCCTGAGCGTTGCCTTCTTCTCCCCGTGTACCATGAAACTTAACGGGTCTACCTATCACTGCTGTAGAAACATGGCGATTAAGCTGCTCTTCTGCACAACGTTTAAAATAGGCAAGTTGCTTCGCAATAATGCCAATAAAAGCGTGTTTTTGATCGCCGTCTAGCGACGCCCCTAGAAAGTTTTTTGGTGAATAGATAAGACGACCTTTATTGGGCGTTTTTAAAAAGCGACGAAAGCCTTCTTCACCAAACGCAAACTTACCATATTCTACTAACCGCAATAGTGGAATTTCGTCTAACGACATGGCATGCATTAGTTGTTGAATGGCTTTGCGCTGCAATGAAGGCTTGTTGTGAAATTCGGCCCGCAGGGAGTCTATTCTATCGCTGTATAATGACTGCTCTTTAGGATCGCTCGCCGAATAGTACCCTTGCTTCGCCTTATCAATTTTTTCGTTCAGCGCACGTTTGAGCTGAGCCACTTTTGCTTCAACCATAGCGTCAGGCGGCGGGGGGAGTTCATCATCGAAATAGATGAATACTGAAGAGCGTATTTTGTTGCCCTTCTTGTCTTGTGGGTCAAGTTTTATATGCTGATGGGTAGCACCATCAAAATACACAACTTCAGAATTTGATGTGCCGTAATCAATCCCAATCGCAGTCATAACCGTTCATAAATTAGCGCTTTTTGTGGATTGTAAATGAAAAAACTAGCACACCCAAAGAAAAACATTCCCAACAGCACTCATGCTGTTGGAAAAATCATCTTTGCTGCAATATTTTCTTAAATTACGAGTTTGCGTTCGGCGTGCGCTAGGCTGATACAAGTCGAAAACTGTGTTTCAATATTGGTTACCATTAATGACCATTTAGCTTGCGCTAAACCTACCCGAGTGAGAATTGGCTCACAATCTAAGGGAATAGCGCCAGGTTTATCTGCACGTAATTGGCGACCTGTTTCGTCAACCAAGAGTAAGTAATCTTTCAAGTCAAAAGGCAGTCCCTTTCGAACATGAGTACTATTGTTGACAAAGGGCATGAGCTTTTTGGGTTGCGTGTTATTTTTTGCAGCCCTAACTCTTCGCTTTACACTAGTGTGGGGGGAATGCTCGGGAGTGTCCGCTTTCCCCGCGCGAATGGGATTCAAGTCTACATAGGCCATGCAGGCAAGCAATGCTCCCTCATCAAGTAAAGCTTGAGATTTAAAGCGGCCCTCCCAAAAACGCCCTGTACACGCGTCTTCTTTATTTGCCATTCTGGCAATGTATTCATTCAACAAGCGCATAAACCAGCTGATATCGTAAAGGCGTTGCCGATAAACCTTTATAGACGCGATTACACTTAATAACTCAGGCTCAGAAAGTGAATTCCGCTGCTTTTTATCCATGTATCTACGGGTGAGCACTGTGCCTTTGTGAAGCATATGCCATCGTTTTAACACTTCATCGCTGCTCATCGCACATGCCTTGGTTTTATCAACGTGCAGGACTAAATGTGTATGATTGCTCATTACTGCAAAGGCACATATGTCGATTGCAAAAATACTAGCCAGTTTTAAAGCCCTATTTTCAATAACTTGCCGTCGATGGTTATAATTTTTACCCGTCAACTCGTCCACGCCACACAAATACGCCCTACGAACACAGCGTGATACGCAGTGATAATACGGCGTACTATCCAAGCAAATTAACGACTTACGAGGCCTTGGCATACGTGAAATCCAAGAAAAAGGGCATGACAATTATGTTGCAGCAAAAAACAGTAGGTTAAAACTGTATCTTGGGACAGGAATCCCGAAATAAGTAAAAAAACGAAACTATGCGAAACAAAGACACTCACTTTTCAACACGCCTTCAATTATGCGAAACAAAGACACTCACTTTTCAACACGCCTTCAATTGGCTGTCCAAATTCAGGTCTGTGGATGTCAATAATTAGTGAGTGTCCATAAGTTTTGTTTTATGGCGGTTTCCGCGAGCGCCTAAAAGCAAGTATGCTGAATTCGACTTTGGTTAATGCTAGAGTGAGGAAAAATGCAGCCACAATGTAAAACACTATTATGAATGATGAAACACCATTGCTGACGTCTTTTGACGTTCGTTTTTGTGAAACAGACGCCTTGCAACATGTCAGTAATACCGCTTTAGTCGCGTGGTTTGAAGCCGCAAGAGAACCTATTTTCCGTATATTCACCCCCTCCCTCGATTTAAAGAACTGGCCGTTAATACTTGCAAGTTATAAAGTCGATTTTTTAGGGCAAATTTTTTACGGTAAGCCCGTTACCGTAAAGACCTTTATTAGTCGCCTGGGTACGAGTTCATTCGATGTGTTTCAAGAATTATGGCAAGACGAAAAGTTATGCGCTAAGGGCGTAACAACCATGGTGCATTTTGATTATGCAAATCAACGTTCAGCCCCTATCTCTCCCGATATTAAACAAGCATTAATGGTGCATTTCAAAGATACCAAATAATACTGTTAGAGCACATTAATGCCTTGCATGGGGGGACTCCCCATGCACAATCTCGTTAAGATATTTAAAACATTTGTATCGATTCACCCGATAGACGATAGCCGACAGAGGCAATATCACCTTGCCAACCATCCGTTGATAGTGTGCCTGTCACCCAAATAGCGTCATAAATATTATCGATAGGTATACCCTTTTCAAATTTTACGTAAACAATTTGATTCGAAGGCGGGGGTGGTACATGTATGCAGGCACCAAAGTAAGGCACTAGTAAAAACTCGGTAGTGAGTGTCTCAGTCCCCTCAAGTGGCACGACGAAGCCTGGGATTTTCACTCGCTTACCATCATAAGCATCGACCACTGGCGCATCTGGTTGCAGTTGGCTCATTTCCCCGTTGTGTTGGACAGAAGGTGGCGCTAACTCATTGAAGCCTTCGGGGACCAAGTCTTCCCAATATACTTCTAATACAGTTTCAGCCGCCGCTCCTTTGCACGCTAAGGCCAGCAATAGGGTGCTAAGCACAACAATAAATTTTACCCTAAGGTTTCGCATAACTCTCTCGTTTAAAATAAAAAAGGGCTGGTTATTACCAGCCCTTTTTAACACTTTTTACAGTCAGCGTGAATTATTCTGCTTCGAATCGCTCAACACTTGAGACAATTTCAGCTTTTGCAGCGGCCGCATCTTCCCAGCCGTCAATTTTAACCCACTTTCCAGGCTCTAAATCTTTATAGTGCTCAAAGAAGTGCTCGATTTGCTTAAGAAGTAGTGGAGGTACATCTGCAATTTCATGGACATCACGGTAAATTGTAGAAAGCTTATCCACCGGTACTGCAAGTATTTTTGCGTCTTTACCAGACTCATCCGTCATGTTCAGTACGCCTACAGGGCGGCACTTAATCACAGAGCCAGCTAGTAGAGGGAATGGCGTCATAACAAGCACGTCAACCGGATCACCATCTTCTGACAATGTGTTGTTCACATAACCGTAGTTAGTTGGGTAGTGCATGCACGTGGCCATAAAGCGGTCTACAAACATCGCGCCCGTGTCTTTATCTACTTCGTATTTCACTGGATCAGCGTGAGCTGGGATCTCAATGATTACATTCACTTCATCAGGCAAGTTCTTGCCAGCAGAAACAGCACTTAAGCTCATTCTATTGTCCTTACAATAATAGATTAGAAATTTTGCCCGTAAGTATACGGTGACAGCGGCAAAATAAAAACGATTTAAGACGCTTGTCTTACTGATCAGCCCTAATTTTACCGCTTTTTAAGGTTTACTCGCTCTTTGTTGCGTAGCTCAAGCACGTTTCTACTTCATCTTTAGAGCCAATAATGCAAGGCACACGTTGATGAATTTCTTCAGGCATAACCTCTAGAATACGGCCCTCTCCCGTTTCCGCTTTACCGCCGGCCTGCTCCATGAGAAAGGCCATTGGGTTTGCTTCATACAGCAAGCGTAATTTACCCGGTTTGGATGGGTCGCGGTTGTCGAAGGGGTACATGAAGATACCGCCGCGACACAATAAACGATGAATATCTCCTACCATCGCGGCGACCCAACGCATATTGAAGTTTTTGCCCCTTGGCCCGTCTTTGCCCGCTAGCAGGTCGGCAATATACGCTTGCATTGATGGTTCCCAATGGCGTTGATTAGAGGCATTAATTGAAAACTCAGTCGTTTGCTCGGGCACTTGAATATTAGGGTGAGTTAATAAAAAGCCACCGTGAGTTTTATCCAAGGTGTAAATATGTGTGCCTCTGCCTGTAGTTAGCGCCAACATTGTTGATGGGCCATAAAGCACATACCCTGCTGCAACTATTTGCGTTCCCGGCTGTAAAAACGCTGATGGGTCTTCAGGCTCCATCCATTGCGGTGCATGGGTAATTGAAAATATAGTACCGATTAAGCTGTTAATTTCGGTATTCGATGAGCCATCTAAAGGGTCGAAACTAACGAGGTATTTACCTTCTGGATTACAAGGTACTACATCGTCCTCTTCTTCTGATGAAATGGCTTTTACATACCCAGATTCTCGAAGTGTATCTTTTAAAATATGGTTTGAGATTACGTCGAGCTTCTTTTGTGTTTCGCCCTGTACATTTTCAGATAGTGTAGAGCCAAGCACGCCAGCCAGTGCGCCCTGGCTTACGCGGAAAGATATCTCTTTACAACCAGCTAATAAGGTACGAATGAGCAGAATCAACTCAAGGGGTGCACCGTCTTTTTGCAATTGGGAATTTAAACGTTTCATTAAATGTAAGCCTTTTTTTCGTGTGTAGGGTGTAATGATACGAGGTGCGCAGTTTTCCATTCTGGCTTTTCTCTCGTAACACCAACAAGCTAAAACCCGCCTGTTAAGGGCACATTCATAATTACAGTACAGTAAAATCAATGCTAAACCGATTGTAACCATGTTCTTACTGAATTAGAACATGCTAAATCAACGCCATTTACACAGCATACCAGTTTAATACTTTACCAAGGGGGAACCGGTAAATTGAATTATCTATTCGCTTTCGGGTTCTGATAGAGTACACCTAATAACATGAAAATGAATGAGAATGCGCGATGCATGTACATATTTTAGGCATTTGTGGCAGCTTTATGGGCGGTATTGCTGCTATAGCAAAATCCCTTGGCCACAAGGTAACAGGGTCTGATGCTAATGTTTACCCTCCCATGAGCACACAGTTGGAAGCGCTGGGTATCATGCTTACCGAGGGCTACGATGAAGCGCAATTTTCGCCAGCTCCAGATATTGTGGTTATTGGGAATGCTATGTCACGTGGTAACCCTGCCGTAGAGTACGTCCTTAACCGCAATCTACCCTACACAAGTGGCCCGCAGTGGTTATTAGACAATTTATTAAAAGACAGATGGGTAATCGGTATTGCAGGCACACATGGCAAAACCACCACCAGCAGCATGGTAGCGTGGATCCTCGAGCACGCTGGTTTGAAGCCCGGCTATTTAATCGGGGGGGTGCCAGAAAACTTTGGCGTATCTGCTCGGGTTGGTGACTGTCCATTTTTTGTCATTGAGGCAGATGAATACGACAGTGCGTTTTTCGACAAACGCTCTAAATTTGTGCACTATCGCCCCAAAACGTTAGTAATTAATAATTTAGAATTTGACCATGCTGACATTTTTGCCGACCTTTCTGCTATTCAAACTCAGTTTCATCACTTAGTGAGAATGGTGCCAGAAAACGGCCTAATTCTTACTCCTAATCATACCCCATCAATAGAAGACACCTTGAAAAAGGGGTGCTGGTCATCAAGACAAGCACTGGGTAAAGAGTGGGCTGCAGAGCTGATTAACCAAGACGGAAGTGAGTTTTACGTTGTACATAATGGGTGTCAGGTTGGTTCTGTGAAATGGTCGCTATTAGGTCAACATAATGTAGATAATGCACTCATGGCGATTGCAAGTGCACATCATGCGGGGGTCACCTTGCCTGATGCCATTGACGCGCTGTCCCATTTTAAAAACGTAAAACGCAGAATGGAAATTAAAGGGAATGTGGACGGAATTACCGTATACGACGATTTTGCTCACCACCCTACCGCCATTGCGACCACATTAGATGGCTTGCGAAAAAAAGTGGGACACGCACGTATTTTGGCCGTATTAGAACCTCGCTCCAATACAATGAAGATGGGTGTCCATAAAGATACGCTTGCTGGCGCATGGCACCAAGCTGATGAGGTTTTCCTATTTGAACCTAGCGATATGGATTGGTCTTTATCGTTAGCGGTCGCCCATAGCGAGACACCCACACATTGCTTCAATAACATCGAAAATATTGTGCAAGCGCTCGTGGATACCGCGCAAGATGGTGACCATATTCTGGTCATGAGCAATGGCGGATTTGGTGGCATTCACAGTCAAATTTTAAGCGCCTTGAGCGCGCGGGAACAAAAGGCATAACAATGAAGCACGATAAGCAAGTGACACTTGCGATAACAGGCGCCTCCGGTGCACCCTATGCACTCACCTTGTTGCAATCTTTGGTAAAAGCCGACTATGAGGTATTTGTACTGATATCGTCTGCAGCCAAAGTGGTGTTTGCCACAGAAGAAAACGTAAAAATCCCCTCGCGCCCCAGCGATGCTGCTGCGTTTTTTAGTGAGCAATGCGGTGCAAAAGAAGGGCAGATTCAGGTTTTTGGAAAAGAGGAATGGTTTTCGCCAGTGGCCTCTGGCTCAGCAGCACCACGCAAAATGGTTGTGTGTCCATGCTCAACAGGTACCCTTTCATCCATTGCCATCGGTGCCAGTGACAATCTTATTGAGCGTGCCGCAGATGTAGTGTTAAAAGAACGCGGGCAACTTATTTTGGTGCCAAGAGAAATGCCACTGTCCTCTATCCATCTGGAAAATATGTTAAAACTGTCACAAATGGGTGCCACAATAATGCCTGCGGCACCCGGGTTTTACCACAACCCAAAGACCATAGATGATTTGGTCGACTTTGTTGTGGCAAGAATTCTCGACCACCTCGGTATTGAGCAATCCCTCGTTGCACGCTGGGGCTACCAATCTAAACACCATCAATAGGAACATTTATGTCAACGTTCGAAAGAACTTTTTTCGCTGTGACGCTTTTCGTGTCTACCACTCTACTTTCAAGTTCACCCGCACTGGGCTGGGGTCAAACCGGTCACCGTGTGACAGGCGCTATTGCGGAAAAATATTTAAGCCCGCTCTCTCAAGCCGCCCTAAAAGACCTGCTCCCTCGTGGTTCTTTAGCTCAAGCGTCAACGTATGCCGATGAAATGCGTTCAGACCCAAGTACGTTTTGGCGCAAAACGGCTTCTCCATGGCATTATGTCACCGTACCTGAGGGTCAAAACTACGTTAACGTAGGTGCCCCAGATGAAGGCGATGCGGTTACAGCGCTCTCACATTTTAAAAGTGTGCTTTTGAATGATGCCTCTACCGCAGAGGAAAAGCGTTTGGCATTGCGTTTTATCGTGCACATTATTGGTGATTTGCACCAACCTTTACATGCGGGGAATGGTACTGACAGAGGCGGCAACGATGAAAAATTGCAATTCTTCTGGCACGATTCCAACTTGCACCGCGTTTGGGACTCCGAAATGCTAGATCAGCGCAAAATGTCTTATACAGAGTGGACAGAGCAACTGAATCGTCAAATTACACCACAAAATATTCGTCAGTGGGCGTCTGTCGACCCATTCGTATGGATTCAAGAAAGCATTGAAATTCGCGACACCATATACCCTGAAGAGGGGGCCGAACTATCCTACGATTATCTTTACAATCATTTGCCTATTGCCACCGAACGTTTGCAAATGGCGGGGATTCGTATTGCCATGTATTTAAATCATATATTTGATAGCGAACACAATAACGCATCATAAAAAAGGAGGCCTTGGCCTCCTTTCTTCATATCAGGATACTATTTCATTCTAAATCAAGCGGTTCTGGCGATAAAATGACACCAGTACTATCGGCGTACAGGTGATCTTCTGGTAAAAAAGTTACCCCGCCAAAGTTCACGGGTACATCAACATCACCAATACTTTCACTTTCAGCATTAACCGGAATGGCCGCTACTGCGAAAACACCAATGTCTAAATCAGCTAAGGTATCAACTTCACGCACACTGCCGTAACACACTATCCCTTCCCAGTCGTTATCTATGGCAATTTGCGCAGACGTTGCATCAATAAGCGCGCGACGAACCGAGCCTCCTCCGTCAATCAGTAATACTTTTCCTGCTCCAGGCTGGGCCAGCACCCTATCAATTAACCCTCTGTCTTCAAAGCACTTAATCGTGGTTACTTCACCACCGAAAGAGTAGCGGCCGCCATAGCTTACAAATATGGGGTCGACAACATCGACACTATCGGCAAATAAATCGCATAATTCAGAAGTGTTGTAATCCATTGCTCTGCCTTACTTTAATTAAGTGAAGTGAATAACTTGATGGGTTTAGCATAGCATTAATTTAACGCTTGAAAACGTTAGATTACGCATCTTGATAAAATTCGAAGGTATTTTTCACATCGACCTCACCTTCCCTTTAATTTAGTGCCGTAATCGGATAATTAGCACATAAATTGCTAGCATTATTGTATTGGTGGCTGTCCACTACGACGTTTGAATGTTGTGACTGTCCATGATTTCCGTGATGATGTGTGTGTCCCACGCATGAAACCTGTGGGTGTCCAATACAGCTTCCGTGATGATGTGTGTGTCCCACGCATGAAACCTGTGGGTGTCCAATACAGCTTCCCTTATCACGCAGTATGTAATAAAGGTTTCTTTTTTTTGTCACCGAT
>Ga0208816_100591_pt1 | contig 9365 bp, 7 predicted proteins | sample Virmet3734_803_FD_185737 | JGI IMG/M metagenome (GOLD analysis project Ga0208816, IMG submission 185737) | Marine viral communities from the Southern Atlantic ocean transect to study dissolved organic matter and carbon cycling - metaG 3734_803... | ecosystem: Environmental > Aquatic > Marine >...
GCCCAGAACGCGAAGATGTGCCATCGACCAAAGCCTCTTTTCTCTTCGTCTCCCAACGAAAGAAAGAGAGCGTATAGCGCGGCCATCAGCACGACGAACGCGAGACTGACCCAGAAGAGTTGAAAATTCTCGATCGGCGTTCCGATGATGGTGAGCGGGATGAAGGCGAGCGTCATGGTCACGACATGGTCGCCGATCACGCTTGTGCTGGCGGAGGTCACCTGACCGGAGCGCGCGACGCTCCAGGTCGTGAACACCTCGGGCAGCGATGCGACGGCGGCAGTGATGAAAAGACCGCCGACGATATTCGGGATGCCGAGTGCGCTCACGATCCTTTCGGTCGAGAATACGGTGAAGTAGGCCCCGACCGCCAGGGCGCCGACGCCCGCTATGGCCATCCATTTCTCCTTTAGACTCCACTCTACCTCCTCTCCCTTCTCTCGGCCCCGAACGAGAGCCTGAAGGAGATAGGCGAGATACGCGATCAGCAGCAGCCATCCATCGATCGGCTGCAACCCGCGCCAAGGGGCGGGAAGCGTCAGTAGAGCGAAGACCGCGAGGATCGCCAGGTAAGGCAGCGCCTGGACGGTAAGAGCCCCCTTATCGACCGCGACGTAATGATCACGACGATGCTTCTTGTGCTCCTTGTCAGCACCTTCAAGGGCCCCTTTACGGGTCGCCAGATAAGCGGTCGTCACGATCACCGGAATCACCAGAACGGTCGAACCCAGCATGGCGCCAAGGCCGATATCGGACACATCACGAGCAGCGCTCGTCACATTGATGCCCATCTCTGGCGAAGCGGCGGCTAGACCTAAAAAGGAGCCCCCCGCCGCGACGGAGAACCCCCATTGCTTGCGTAATTTCTTGAGCGGTGCGGACAGGCGTTCCGCGCCCCAATGAGCGGCCCAGACGGCGGCGAGGAGAACCGCTGCCCAGACCGCGATCACTTGCGCCAGCCCTCGTGCTCTGTGCCCTCTTCCTCATGGATGTCCATATGCGCATCGCGCAGGATCTCGATGCCGCCGTAGATCGCTATGCAGGCCACACCGATCCCGACGACGAGATCGGGCCAATTCGATCCGGTGAAAAACACTACGATACCCGCTATGATAATCCCGCCGTTCGAAACGAAATCATTCAAACTGAACGTGGTGGCTGCACGTAAATTGACATCCTTATTCTGCAAACGTTTCAGCAGGTAAAGGCACCAGAGGTTCACCGCACCGGCAACCAGCGCCATCACCATCATGACGCCGCCGATCGGATCCGAACCCTCCATGAAGCGCCGGATGGCATCGAGAATCACACCGCCTGCGAACACAAGCAGCATGACCCCGGAAAAACGCGCGGCTCCGCGCTTCCAGACCCGGGAGCGGGTGAGCGCAAGCAGGCTCAATGCATAGACAATCGCGTCCGACGAATTGTCGAGCCCATTGGCAATCAGCGCGTTGGAATCGCCGATTACCCCGGTGATGAAAAACCCTATCGCAATCGCCACATTGAGCCAGAAAACGATCCAGAGAGTGCGGCGCTTTTCGGCCGAATCGAGGTTGAGTTCGCCTTCGCCGCTCATGACGCATTCCTTCCGTCTCTCGCCCAGCTTTCGGCGGCAACCCGCTCGACAGGTGTGAAAAACCTCATCTCCGCGCGGAATAGCGGATCGAAAAGCTTGGTGCCCCACTCTTCCCAACTACTATCGCCGACCATCGCGATCCGGCCGAAGCTGTCCTTGTGCTTCGCATCGAATTTCAGGTCGCGCCAGAGACCGCCCATATCCCAGCCAGAAAAGTCGGGAGCAAGTTCGATAAGCATCGGAACCGTCCCAGGAACTCGCGCCGCGACGCGCTCGAAAAACGGAACGAAGCGGTCATAGTCGCTATCGGAAAGCGTTCCGTCCGCCCTGATGAGCAACAGACCGTTATCTTCGATTGCGGTGAGCATGGCGATTTCTCCTCTTGAATGTTCCGCGCGACCGTCGAGCGGCTTTGGCGCGTCCTCTGGACAGCGGTAAAAGATGCGCTCGAAACCTCGATAGTTGCAGGTGAAGGGCCGTCCCGGGCTACAATCTTCGATCGTAAGATGGCGCACTTGCATTGGCCGCGCATGCCGTTCGAAGGGCTTATGGTCATGGTATATGCGATGGCCTCACCCTCATCGCGCCAGATGCCGACAGCGGACAGATCACCGTCCGAAGGTTGCACCTCTGCATAGAAGCCATCGGCGAAAAACACCCACGCCGTGCCCGTATCGCAGCCGGGCGTTCTGCCGAGGCTCCGCGCGCCCGCAATTGAGTCCGATACCGGATCGCTTCGAGACTTGTCAGTCCCGAAGCGATCTGAGGCAGACAAATTGACCTAGCTAACTTCAATTAGCCCTCCCCTTCAAGTAACATCCCGAAGTTCTTTACGTTCCTCAGGCGTGACGTTGCGACGCAGGCGGTCCCACCATCTTTGGCGCCAGCTTCGCTTCTCCTTGCCATCATCGAGTACCAGGCGAGCGATCGCTGGCAAAACGAACAGCGTGAGCGCAGTGGCTGTGATCAGCCCGCCGATAACCACCGTAGCCAAGGGACGTTGCACCTCAGCACCTGTTCCTGTGGCAATCGCCATCGGCACAAAACCCAGCGACGCCACCAACGCGGTCATGAGCACCGGTCGCAGTCGCGCCAGCGCGCCATCGGCAATCGCCTCATCCAGTGACATCCCGCTGTCGAGTCGCTGCCGGATCGCGGTCATCATGACGAGACCGTTGAGCACCGCCACGCCGGAAAGCGCGATAAAGCCGACCGCTGCCGACACCGAGAATGGCAAGCCTCGCAGCGCCAGAGCGAACACCCCGCCAGCCAAGGCCATGGGAATGGCACTGAACACGGCAAGCGCTGGAACCCATCCACCCAAAGCCATGAACAGCAAGAGGAGAACCAGAGCGAAGGCAATCGGGACGACGATGGTGAGCCGCGCCTGCGCTTCCTGCAGGTTCTGATACTGTCCGCCCCATTCGATGAAGGAGGCCGGCGGCATATCGACGCCGGTCGAAACCCTTTCCTGCGCTTCCTCAACAAAGGAGCCGAGATCGCGCTCGCGTACGTTGGCCGAGACGATCACAAGCCTTCGGCCCTGCTCTCGCCGAACCTCGGCAAGGCCATCGACGACCTGAAAATCGGCCAATGTCCGCAAAGGAACGGTGACCCCGTTTTCAAGCACGATCGGGAGCGCGCCGAGCTGGTCGAAATCGTCGCGCGTAGCATCCTCGAGGCGCACGACAACATCGAAACGGCGATCGCCCTCGAACACCAGTCCTGCTGGCCGCCCGCCGAGCGCGATAGCAACCGACTGTGCCACTTCCTCGACGGTCAGACCATAGCGCGCGATGGTCGGGCGATCGAAGGCGATGTCCAGCGTAGGAAAGCCGGTCACCTGCTGCACCTTCACGTCCGCGGCGCCTTCGACACCTCCAAGCACGCCCGCGACCTCGCCCGCAGCTTCGGTGAGCGCAGTGAGGTCATCGCCGTAGAGCTTGACCGCGACATCGCCGCGCACACCGGCGATCAGCTCGTTGAAGCGCAGCTCGATAGGCTGGCTGAACTCGTAGAGATTGCCGATGAGGCCTCCGAGCGCGCTTTCCATTTCACCAACAAGCTCATCTTTCGGCAAATCGGGATCGGGCCATTCGTCGCGAGGCTTCAGGATGACATAAGCGTCCGAAGCATTGGGGGGCATTGGATCGCTGGCGACTTCGGCCGTGCCCGTCCGTGAGAACACAAGATCAACTTGGGGAAACTCTTCGAGCCGGTCTTCGACCCGCCGCTGCATCGCCAGCGAGCGTTCGAGCGATGTCGAGGGGATGCGCAAGGATTGCACCGCGATGTCGCGTTCATCGAGCTGCGGGGTGAACTCGCTGCCCAGAAAGCCGAACACAAAAACCGCTACTGTGAAGAGACCAACCCCGGCACCAATCATCGGCCAGGGCCGCGCAATGACCTTGCGCACGGCGGGACCGTAGCGCTCTTTGGCCCAGCGAATGGGCTTCACCTCCTTTTCGGTCAGCTTCTTGTTGAGCAGGACCGCAATCATCGCTGGCACGAAGGTCAATGAAAGAACGAAGGCCGAAGCCAGCGCGAGCATCATCGTGATCGCCATGGGCGAGAACGTCTTGCCCTCGACCCCGGTAAAGGTCAGCAGCGGCGCGAAGACGAGGAAGATAATCGCCTGACCGTAGACGGTCGGTTTGATCATTTCCTGCGCTGCGAGACGCGTTTCGGTCAGCCGCTCACCCAAGGTAAGCAAGCGTCCTTCGCGATGTTGCCGGGCCGCAAGCCGGGCGACGCTGTTCTCGACAATGATGACCGCACCATCGACGATCAGCCCGAAGTCGAGCGCGCCCAGGCTCATCAGATTACCTGAGACACCAAGCCGGTTCATCCCCACCGCTGCCATCAGCATCGAAACGGGAATGACCAGTGCGGTGATTATGGCGGCGCGGATATTGCCGAGCAAGAGGAACAGGACGGCGATCACGAGCAATGCGCCTTCGAGCAGGTTCTTTTCGACGGTGGAGATCGTCGCATCGACTAGTGAGGAACGATTGTAGACAATCTCAGCGACAACTCCGTCCGGAAGCGATGCGCGGACCTCTTCAAGTCTCTCGGCAGCACCAGCCGCAACGGTCCGGCTGTTCTCGCCCGCGCGCATCAACACGGTTCCCACCACCGCCTCTTCACCGTTCAGTGAAGCAGCACCGGTTCGCAGGTCGCCGCCGATCTCCACATCGGCCACATCGCCGATGCGGATGGGCACGCCCTCGCGGGTCGCAATTCGCGGGTCGCAATGACGGCTTCTTCGATGTCGGCAATGCTGCCCAGCCTCGCGTCCACGCGGACAAGCAGGGCTTCGTCGGCACGATCGACGAAATTGGCGCCTGCCGCCAGATTGGCGGCTTCTAGAGCATCGATGAGTGAGTCGAATGACAGGCCATAGCCGGTGAGACGTGCCGGATCGGGCTGAACAAGGAATTGCTTTTCGAACCCGCCAATCGAATCCACGCCGGCCACGCCGTCGATCGAGCGCATCAACGGCGCGACCACCCAATCCTGCACAGTGCGCAGATAGGCCGCCTTAGCCACCTCACTCTCGAGGCGGTCGCCGCGTTCGGTGATGAAGCTGCCATCGGACTGCCAGCCTGTGCGGCCACCAGTGGTCGCACCCTTGCCACCGGGATGCTCATACTCGATCGTATACATCAGCACTTCGCCAAGGCCGGTGGAGATCGGCCCCATGGTAGGCTCCGCTCCTTCGGGCAATGAAGCGCCAATCGGCGCGAGCCGTTCGTTCACCTGCTGCCGGGCGAAGTAGAGGTCGGTGCCCTCCTCGAAAATCGCGGTGACCTGGCTGAAGCCGTTGCGCGAAATCGATCGTGTCATCTCCAGGCCTTCGATCCCGGCAAGTCCGGTTTCGATGGGGAAGGTCACCTGCGTCTCGACCTGCGAAGGTGAGAGCGCGGCAGCGCTGGTGTTGATCTGGACCTGCGTGTTGGTGATGTCGGGAACCGCGTCGATCGGCAGGCGCACCAGATTGAACGCTCCGTAGATCGCTGCGAACACGGTCAGGACGATGATCGCCCAGCGGAAACGAACGGCGACATCGAGGATGACTCCGATCGGGCCGTGACGGTGGCTACCTTCGTCCGAAGACATGGGAGAAGATGCCGTGGTTTGATCAATGGCCATGTTCTGCGCCCTCCTTTTCGAGCTCGGACTTCAACAGGAAGGCATTGGCAGTCGCGATCCGCTGACCGGGCTCGAGCCCGGAGAGGATCGTCACCATTCCGGCAGACCGGCTGCCGATCTCGACCTCCCGAGCCTGAAATCCGCGTCGTGTCCGCACGAAGACAACATCGCGTCCTTCGAGCACCTGCACAGCATCTTCGGGTACCGCGATACGGCTCTGGTCCAATTCGCCCGAGGGGCGAATACGCGCCTGAAGGAACGATCCGGGCTGCAGACCGGGAACGGCGCGCGTCAAGGTAAGAACCGCTGTCGCGCTACGGCTCTCGGCATCGAGCGAAGGCGTTACCGACCGGACGCGAGCGCCGATCTCCCTTCCATCGCCGAGGATCAACGCAGCCTCGTCGCCAGGCTGGATGCGTGAAGCATCTTCGGAAGGCAGCGCAACCTCGATCTGCAAGCCGCTGGGATTGACCACGCTGTAAAGCTCCTCCCCGGCGTCGACGAACGAGCCGAGCACGATTGGAGCGGCGGTCACACGGCCCGAAAGCGGACTGGTGACAGCGAGCGAGCGTCCATCGCCGCTCACGCCTGCCGCGGCGACGGCCGCCTGCGACCGGTTCAGTTCGGAACGGGCAACGTCAAGATTGGCGCGCGCCGCTTCGAGATCCTGGCGTGCGGTCACGTTGGCTTCGAATAGCCGGCGCTCCCGTTCATAGGCCGCCGAAAGCTCGGTTACGCGGGCGCGGGCGGCACTAAGCTGGGAAGCGAGTGCAGCCGCATCGGCGCTTTCGATCCGAGCGACGGTCTCGCCCTGCCGGACATAATCGCCAAGCGTCTTGCCAACGCTGCGCACGACACCGGAAGCCCGTGCATCGATGCGTGCGCTGGCGGTCGGACTTGCCGCAACCGTTGCAGGAAATACGAGTTCGACAGCGGCACCCGTTTGCACCGCTGCGACCTCGATCTCGGCGGTGCGGATCTGCTCTTGCTCGATTAGCACGAGCCCCTCGGGCAGTTCTGTCTCTGCGACCTCTTCGTCCGCGTGGGTGTCGACCTGGCTGTCAGGCCAGAACATCAGCATCAAGGCCGAAACAAGTATGACAATTCCGGCGATGATCGCCAGTCTTTTGCGGTTCATTTTGGTATTCCTCATTGTGCGGCCAGCCTGATCAGTTCGGCGGCAGCTTGTCCCCGGTCTTCTTGCGCAGCAATCAACGCCTCGCGAATGGCATCGCGCGCTTCGGCTGCGCTCAACACTTCGATCAACGGAAAACGGCCATTGCGATAACCGATGCGGACGAGCCGAAGAGCCTCCTCGGCCTGGGGGAGTGATGTCGTGGAAAGCGTCTCGACGCGCGCTTCGGCAGCAAGATATTGCGATCGTGCGCGCGTCACGGCTTGCTCGAAATCGGCCAACGCTACAGCCTCGCGAGCATTGGCGGCGCGCAGCCTTGCTTCGGCTGCAGCGATATTGCCCTGATTACGATTCAAGAAGGGAAGCGGGATCGAGACACCGAGAAGAAAGGCACTGTCATTGCTTTCCTCGAAGCGTCGAACACCGGCGGAAACGACGGGATCGGGAATGCGCAGGCTGCGCTCACGATCGATCTCGGCGGCGGCGGCGGTGCTTTCCGCACGCGCCACTCGCAATTGCAGACCGCTTGCTGTCGCCATTACAGCACCGGGCGGTTCGATCCCGGGGAACCTGCTCGGAACAAGCGGCGGCGCCCCCTGATCGCCCCATAGCGAGGCGAGGGCCGTTCGGGCTGCAAGACTTGTCGCTTCGGCGGCCTGAAGTTCGGCTTGCGCTTCCGCCAAGGCCGCTTCGGCCCGAAGAGCACGGAGCGGGGGCTCGCGCCCGACTTCTACGAGGAGACCGGCAATGCGGGCGAGCTCTTCGTTTCGCTCAACCACATCGAGGGCCAGTTCGACGCGCGAGGCTGCTGCAGCCGCTGCTACGTAGCGTTCACGGACAAGAAATCCGAGTTCGGCCCCCGCAAGGTCAGCCCGCAGATCCGCCAGCTGTGCCTGCGCCCGGGCAGCCTCGACGCGTGTGCCGCGTTTACCTCCAAGTTCGAGCCGCTGTCCGACAGCAAGCGTATATTCGGTGGCGCTTAGCCCGGAGAAGGCCCCACTCCCGGCGATGTTCTCGACCTCGAGCGATATTTCAGGGTTGGGCCGCAACCGCGCCTGTCCGACAAGAGCCTGCGCCGCCTCGGCTTCCGCTCGAGGGCCGACGATGCGCGGGTTTAACTCGGTGTTAGCGGGTTCGGCAACCACGCCTGTCCGGCCCAACGCCTCGTCGAGCGTCAGAAGCTCCCGCTCCTGCGCTGCCACAGGCGTGACAATTGCGGCGAGGGTTAGCCCTGCTATCAGGGCCCCTCGCCATTTGATGGCTGGCATTTTTCAAAACTCTCTCTGCTGACAAATCGAAATGCGCTGCGTCAAGCAGCGCAGTGACGGTCGTCAGGCGCGAGGAGGGCGTTTGGGTAAATTGCTCGCATCGCCGAATAATTCTTCGGCCATATGCGACCCAACCGTGATGTTAAGCCGGTCGGGCATGTCGTTTAAAAGCTTCGATTTCAGTGCTGCGGCGACGTGATGGCAATGCCCGTGGGCGCATTCCTGCTGCTCCGGGCTTTCGTTTTGCGGGCTCTCGTCCGCATCAATGTCGAACATCTGGACCGAATAGGCTATTTCTGACAGCTCGTCCGCACATTGCGCTGCTTCGACCGCCGGAGACGCCATCAGCGCTGCGACCGCCAAAAGGGCGGCGACAATCCTGACGGGAATCAAGGCGTTCAGATCGAACATCCTGTGGCCCCTAACAAGGTGAAACGAAAGTTGAAACAAAAATCTTCTCGGTTGCTGTAATGTGATATTGTCACGAAGCGTCCGGACAATGAATATTGTTCGAGTAGTTTCTTTTTCGACCAAATTCCATGGAATGAATGCAGCGTTCTTATAAGGCGAAAGCTGATTAATATTCAAATTACCCAAGTTCCGTCATAATCAGCCATCCAATCCTAGATCACGACATCAGAATCTGGATTATCACGATGATAACGCTTCCAGCGACTGGAGGTGCAAGCACTTTTTTTGCTGTCTGGGTTCGGTGTCCATAGTCCCATTATAGCTTTCGCGTCAGCGACCCGCGGAAGAGGCGGCTGGGTTTCGAGAAAGCGTTTCGATGATTTTGCATTCGGAAACCTCGCCGCCCGTGCAGGCCGCGACCACACTTCTCAGTTCGGAACGAAGCGCTTGTAGCCGACTGATGCGCTCGTCCACGGCTCGAAGGTGCCGCAAAGCGATGTCACCCGCCTCGTCACAGCTCTGATCCGGTCTCGCCTTCACGCTTAAAAGCGAGCGTGTTTCATCGATCGAAAACCCCAATTTTCGAGCATGCCGAATAAAGGAAAGGCGCTCGACGTCCTGCTCTTTGTAGGTTCGCTGCCCCGCTGCCGTACGCGCGGCTTCGGGCATCAGTCCGATATCCTCATAAAACCTTATCGTATTGACCTTGGTGCCCGTCGCCTTCGAAAGACCTCCGATAAGCATGAACTCACTCCTCCAGCTCCGAAACCGCGAACCATTCGCAATTTTGGCTTGCTCCTACAGTTGCTAGAGGTGTTACCTA
>Ga0208816_100601_pt1 | contig 9252 bp, 9 predicted proteins | sample Virmet3734_803_FD_185737 | JGI IMG/M metagenome (GOLD analysis project Ga0208816, IMG submission 185737) | Marine viral communities from the Southern Atlantic ocean transect to study dissolved organic matter and carbon cycling - metaG 3734_803... | ecosystem: Environmental > Aquatic > Marine >...
ATGTGTTAGGCCTGCCGCCAGCGTTCAATCTGAGCCATGATCAAACTCTTCAATTAAATATATCGAAATATGAATCGTCGTTGTGACACTCTTAACGAGTGCCCACACAGATTGTCTTGTCTAAATTGTTAAAGAACATCGTGCAGAATCATGACGCTTTTTGTCGTGACTTCTGCGCAAGGAGGACCAACATTACTCTCAGTTGATTCGTTTTCCTTGCTCACCCTGTTCGAGTGAGGTGCGCATTATACGCTGGAAGTTTTTGTTGTCAACACTTTTTGAAAATTTATTTTCTGAAGCGTTTCTTCTAAACTCCCGTCTTTACTGGCCTATAAAGGTAGTAGAGACTTACTTCAGGAGGTTTGCTGTTTTGCTTTTCCCCCGAAGCGGATGCGCATTTTAGGGAAATGAGCGCTCACGTCAACAAGTATTTTCAAAAAATAGGAAATTTGCGTTTTTTCGGTGCTTTTCTGTACACATGCATTAAATAGTGACCAGTAAACCTTGTTTAATGTTTACTGGTAGTACTTTACCCTTCACCATATTCGCTTGCTTCTAGCTCAGCTAACCTGGTTTGGGTTGGGTTTTTAACGTAGTTATAGCAAAGCCCTAAAAATAGAATAAGGGCAAAAACGGTCGCAACAATAAATCCGTATTTTGCATCGCCTCCATTCGCATCGCTCACCACCCCCATTATAAATGGACCCGCCGCTGCACCTGCAGCAGTAAAGAATAGAATGACGCCAGCCACACTACCGTGCTGATGTTTTGGAAAACAGCTAATTCCCTTTGAGTTAAACGTAGGGTAAATAACAGACATGAAGATGCCTGTTAAGGGGAACAAATACAGAGCAACGTGTTTGCCACCTACAAGGCCTAAGGTGAAACAGGTTACAATAGCACCGCTAAATAACATTAATACTAGTGCCCAGTTAAAGCGTGACATCATCCAAATACCTAAAAAGCGCCCTGCTGCTCGTAATATAAAGAAAGCAGTAACGGAATAAATGGCGAGCAATTGTGATGCGCCCTCACTGTAGCACTGGTAAGTTGCCTTCATACTTGTTGCATCACATACCAAATACGTTGGCATCCAAACATAAATAGCACTTTCAGCTGCCACATATAAAAATGCGCCTATCGAGAACCCCATTGCATAAGGGTTTTTGACCAAGGCTAGGCTGTTCCATAAAGACACTTTGTCTGTAGATGAAGAAGGTTGTGTATTGTAGGTGGGGTATTTCACGAACAGTGCGCCAAGGATAAGCAGCGTACATACGCCACCGGCAATAACGTAAAGCCATTGCCACGGCACCCCTTGGTGAATTAAGTACGCAACAATCAGCGGTCCTATAATTGCGCCTACACCAAAAAAGGCCTCGGCCCCGTTCATAGTAGAGGTATGCTGTTTGGTTGACGTTGATATATCGCCAATTAGCGCCAATGCGCCTGTTTTAAATATTCCAACAGCCACCCCAGACAAACTCATCAGACTTACAATAAGCAAAAAGTCATTGGCGACCAAAAAGCTATAGCAGGCTAATCCAAATAGAAGCAAACCAATAATAATAGTAGGTTTGCGTCCAATCTTATCTGCAAGAAAACCCAAAAATAAGCCAGATAGAGCAATTCCCAACATAGGTAGAGAGTGCATTAAGCTTGCTTGGGCGTTGGTGACAGAAAATGCCACTTTAACCTCTTTAATGATCTCGCCAACAGAGTCAGATGTCATCGCAAACATCATGAACATCAAATAGGTTAACCAGCGAATAACCCTGCTGTTTGGATCCTGGTTCGTCATAGTTTTACTCGTTATTAACTGCTTTTTGGTTTGGGTAAACTAGCCAACTTACACCCTACATTTACATGCTTTCAAAAATAACACGAATGTGAAATACGTAACTCAGCTGCTATACAAAACGAAACTTAATCGATTAAGATAAAAGTTAACAGAATATGAAAACCCTGTAAACCTTTTAATTTGGCCGGCACCAAGTGATCATTTTATTCATAACTAGGTAGAAGAACCTAGTTGATAACCAATAAGTGTTAAGTCGCAAGCGTATTATCCGCAGTCCCTTGTGACTAGCGCAGTAAAGGCAAACTCCCACCGAGGGAAAACTATTTTTCTTTACATTTTCTAGGGTTAGTTGAGTGCACTTAATTTATCGGCGCATTTCGTCAATAAGTGGCTATATTTTAGGGAACGAACTTATGCACGTAAAAGTATAAGCGCGTTGCACGTTACATGCGTGGTGATGTCAGCAAGGAGCATTAAAGATATGGAAAGTCTAATAAGGAAGTGTCATGAACAAAAACCAACCTCTCGAATACTTGTGTCCATACTGTGGCGTTATAAACGCGTTTGAACTCAATTCATTGCGAGACATGTATCACGAGCAGGTAGAAACGTGTTTTTGCTGCAAAAAGAAACTTAGCCTAACGGCGGCTGATGGCGTAGAAGGTCAAATCAACTTGGTGATTACTGAACTGGAAAATGAACTTCAGGTTAAATAACGTATTCCATCAATAGAAAGGAATTCGCCCACACTAGCCTAGCGCTTGCTTAACCTGGCTGTTGGTGTGGGCGTAAGCGAATCACCTATTCAATGAATTGTGCTTAGGCGAAGAATTGTCGTCTTAGTTCTGCATCTTCTAAGAACTTCCCACCTAACGCAGACGTCTTGGTGTAGGAATTGGTATCACGAATACCTCTTGCCTTCACACAATAATGTGTGGCGTTAATGCTCACCGCAACATCTTCAGAACCGGTTAAGGTTTGGATGGCAACCAACACTTGCTGAGTTAAGCGTTCTTGTACTTGTGGGCGCTGAGCAAAAAAGCCAACAAGACGATTGATTTTAGATAATCCTAGCACGGTGTCTTTCGGAATATAAGACACAGTAGCGGTTCCATCGATAGTGACAAAGTGATGTTCGCAAGTACTGGTAAGGCTGATATCAGATACCTGCACAGGCTGGTCTAAACGCATTTTATTTTCAATTTGCGTAATTTTTGGAAACTTACGGTAATCGAGGCCGCCAAAAATTTCATCGACGTACATTTTGGCGATGCGCTTGGGAGTATCGCATAGGCTATCGTCCGATAAATCGAGACCTAGCGTATCCATGACCTCTCTCATAGCACTTTCAATTTTCAGTCGCTTTTGCTCGTCAGAAAGGCCATTACCTGCCATAGGTGTTTCTAAACCTTTCTCTTCTAACGCTGCTCTTACACGCTGTGCCGATTCGGAAATGGAGGGATCCAGCGCATCGCGCACGATTACCGCTTCTTTTGCTAACATTAACTTATTCCGTAATTACTTCTTTTTTGACCTTATACGCCCAATAAAACGTAAAGATCCGTTGGGCATAAAGATGACATTATTTTAATCTAATGGCAGTCCTCTATACCTTACTGGTAGTGTGATTTCGTTACACTACTATACCTCATTAGAGTAGTCCGCCCCCTACACAGAAAAAGGAGACTTACTTGTCGTTACCTGTGTTAATTACCGGCGCTAGTCAGCGCCTTGGATTGGCTATGGCTGAAAGCCTTTTAGACCAAAAAATTCCCGTTGTTATCACCTACCGCACATACAAGCCGTCGGTGGCGTCACTTAAAGAGAGAGGGGCTACTGTTATACAGGCAGATTTTAGCACTGAGCAGGCTATTGATCGAGCAATTGCTGAGATTAAGGCAATCAATAAAAGCTATCGCGCCGTGATTCACAACGCCTCCGACTGGGCAATTGATGACAAATACGAGAACAAAGACCAATTAATGGCATATATGATGCGCATTCATGCCCTTGTGCCTTATCGCATAAATTTAGCGCTAGAAACCCACCTTACCAACCACAACTTGGTGGCCGACATTATTCACATGACCGATTATGTACAAGAAACCGGTAGTGAAAAGCACATGGCGTATGCGGCAAGCAAGGCTGCATTGCACAATTTGACCTTGTCCTTCGCGAAGCGCTTAGCCCCTAAAGTAAAAGTAAATAGTATCGCGCCTGCGTTATTGATGTTCAATGAAGGAGACTCGGATCACTATAAAGAAAAAGCGCGCACTAAGTCCTTACTTGAAGTTGTGCCAGGTGCACAAGAAGCAGTAAAGGCAATGCGCTATTTGATGCAAAGTGAATATATTACTGGGCAAACTCTTCATCTCGATGGTGGCAGGCACTTAAAATAAAGCGTGGGGTAAATGTTGCGTATTCAGTCACGCAAAATTTTATTCTTTTCCAGCAATTAAATTCATGAAACCAGCTATTGGTAGGCAACCATTCCCTAGCTATAATTGTGGGTTTACACAAATCAACGAGATTAACATGCAAGGTAACCGAGTCATGGCTCCGGAATGGAACCAAGTGGATGCAGTACTTTTAGCTTGGCCCCACGCTCAAACTGATTGGGCGCCGTGGCTTGAGCATGCACGATTAACCTATATTAACGTCATTAATGCGGTTAACCGTTATGGTGCCGGCGTAATCCTATTGTGCGCACCTGATGACATTGATGCGCTTCAAGCACGCCTACCTGAGCAAGCAAAAGTGCTGATTATTCCCGCGTCGTTCAACGATACTTGGATGCGTGACTACGGCTTTATGACTTGTATAGACAGTGAAGGTAACGGCGCACCTGTAGAGTTCAAATTCAATGGCTGGGGCGAAAAATTCGATGCCTCCGAAGACAACCTAGCTAACCAACGCTATTTAGCGTCTTTGTGTCAATTGCCCCTGCGCAGCAGTCCGATTGTTGTGGAAGGCGGCGCGCTTGAAATTGATAGCACAGGGCACCTGCTCACCACCGCGCAATGCTTACTTAACCCTAAACGAAATGGCGATATGGATTTAAACTCATACGCTGAAGTGTTTACGCAGATGCTTGGCTGTAACAAAGTCACCGTGCTTCATAATGGCCATCTTGAAGGTGATGATACCGATGGGCATATCGATACCCTAGTGCGCTTTACGCCAAACAATGGTTTGGTCATTCAAGCTGCCTTTAACCGGCCACAAGATAGCCACTATGCGGGGTTGAAAGCATTATGTGAAGAGTGCGAACAATACCTCCCTCAGCACACGCAGTATCATTTACCTTTGCCCTATATTGTGGACGAAGACGGGGTTAGGCTACCGGCTTCTTATGCCAACTTTTTGATCTGTAACGACGCTGTTCTGCTACCCATTTATAAGCAGGATGAAGACGCCATTGCCATTGACGTTATGCAAAGCGCCTATCCCAACCATGTTATCGAACCCATTGATTGTTCTGTTTTGGTTAAACAGTATGGCAGCTTGCATTGTATTTCGATGCAAGTTCCCACCAACACACTGCAGGCTTCTGTACTAGCGCTGCTGGAAAAAGGAGTATCAATTTATGCCCAATAAAACCCTTAAAGTAGGCGTGGTTCAGCAAGCTGTCGCCGACAATAACAAGCAAACTAATTGGAATAAAAGTGCTGAGCAAGTGGCTAAGTTAGCCGATGAAGGGTGTGAGTGCATATTATTGCAAGAGCTTCACAGTACCTTGTACTTTTGCCAGCAAGAAGATACCGATGCGTTTGATTTAGCCGAGCCGATTCCTGGGCCCGCTACCGATTTTTTTGGTGAACTTGCTGAGAAGCATAATATTGTGTTGGTGACCTCTTTATTTGAGAAACGCGGTTCTGGCTTGTATCACAACACCGCGGTGGTATTTGATAGAAGTAAAGAAATTGCAGGTAAATATCGTAAAATGCACATTCCCGATGATCCAGGTTTTTATGAGAAGTTTTACTTCACACCTGGCGATATGGGTTTTCAACCTATACAAACCAGTGTGGGTAAATTAGGTGTATTGGTTTGTTGGGATCAATGGTATCCAGAAGCGGCGAGATTAATGGCCATGGCAGGCGCGGACTTACTATTTTACCCGACGGCCATCGGCTGGGACCTCAACGACACTGATGATGAACGCGTTCGCCAACATGGTGCCTGGGAAACCATTCAACGTTCTCATGCTGTGGCCAATTCCGTGCCTGTTATTGTGGCTAACCGTACTGGATTTGAAGCTTCTCCTGTGGACGGCGACCCTGGTATTCAATTCTGGGGGCAAAGCTTTATCGTTGGCCCACAAGGTGAAATTCTTGCCAAGGCAGACGCCAACGAAGAAACCACATTAACTGTTGAACTTGACCTTGCCCGCACTGAGCAAGTTAAGCGTATCTGGCCTTACTTTAGAGACAGACGCATTGATGCATACGAAGATTTAACCAAACGGTGGCGCGATTAAGGCAGGACGCAAGTAAGTTTATGTGAAACGGGCTACGTGATTGCCCGTTTCTTTATGCGATGCTGTTGTCTGAAGGACACAGAATTACACCTTAAAAATCGCACGGTCATACAACATATAACAAGCACGGGATTTTTCGGACACTAATGCCAGCATAACCTCATCATTCACATCTAAGCCCCCGGTGAATTGACCAAACGCAGGCATGATGAATAAGTTGTCAGAAATCACGAAACACTTACCGGAAAATCGGCGTCGAGAAATGGTTTTTCGTGTTTTAGGGTGGTAATGCCCTATGACTTGCGGCGTGCTTTCAGCCTGGCCGGTTGCACTTACACTACTTTTCAGCGCGTCTGGTTCATGGCGAAACACCACACTATCGTGCGCTATTTCATGACAAGGGTTGCCGGGAATGCCTACAGGCAAATCAGGATCGTGATTCCCCTCTACCCAATCCCATTGGGAAACGCTATTGACGATATCGCACAACAGGTTTTTGTCTTGTAGCGTCATGCGGGACAGACTGTGATTATCGTGAAAGCTATCACCCAAGCTAATCACCCGAGCAGGCATATAGTCTTTTATAACCAGCTGCAACCGTTTCAGCGTAGCTACTGAATCTATACTTGGCAGCGGATTACCATAACTACGTAAATAGCTGCCTTTCTCAAGGTGTAAGTCGGATACCACCAGCCAATCGAGCGCAGGTAAATAGGCCACTCCTCTGGCATCTAATACCCAAAGCAGTTCTGAAAACTTCACAATACTGATGTTTCGCAAGGCCACCTGCGACGATAGCCACTGCTCACTTATTGCCACTCTTTATTTACTTCCTCAGTCGATGACGACTTGATTTCTACCGTTTTCTTTAGCTCTATACAAGAGGGTGTCTGCACGTTTAATTAAAGAATCCAAAGAATTAGGTGATTTGCTATTTAGCGTTGCTCCTACGCTAAATGTCATCTCTTTCTTTGGATTAAAAGCTTCAATGGCATCGCAATATTTTTGGAAGGCGACGGCAAGCTTTTGAAAGATGCTTCTAACTACTTTTTCATCTGCCGAATTTAAGACGAATAACCATTCCTCACCACCGTATCGGCCAAATTCGTCGCCTTTAGGTAGTGTATCTTTTGCTGCATTGGCAAAAGCAATTAGCACCATGTCGCCTATGTCGTGGCCATACTCGTCATTAATCTTTTTAAAGTAGTCTAGGTCAACAATAGCGAAGGATACACTATGATGAGCTAGCTTAACGCTGGCAGCATTAAGTATTCCCCTACGGTTGAGACAGTTTGATAAATGATCGGTTGATGCCATACGATGGTATTTTTGTCGCTGCCGCATTTGCCGATAAAATAAGAGTAAGGCCACGAGTACTAAAATGGACGCTATTGCTGCGCTAAGGCGCCAAATTATTTTTTGTTGATACTCTTCTTTTGCCTGAAGTTCGCTGATATTTTTTTGGTATTCTAATCTTCGAATTTCATCTTCTTTCTCTTTTACTTCAAACTTGACTTGCAGGGCTTTAATGTTACTTTCGCTGGTCGCTTCATAATGCTTGTTAATGAAAAAAAGCTTTTTCTCAAGCGCATCGAATGCTTCATCTACGTGATTAATCTTACGTTTTAGCTCATACCTTTCACCAAAAAAATCTGCCTTATAAATACTACGGCTAAACTTCTCAATGATATTAAAAACGTCATCATTTATTTGATTCGCTACGTCCACGTTATCCTTTGCAATATATATATTACTCAGCAGAATCATAGAAGCCAGCTGCATATCATAAATACCCGAAGCCCTTGAAAGCGCTATATTTTCCTCAGCTAACTGTAAAGCCTCATCAAGATTTCCTTGAAGGTATTGAACATTAGCAATGGAATATTGAGCAAAGGTCAGCCCCTTTTTCATATTTACTTTTTCAAAATAGGCCAGTGCTTTGTGCAAGTAGAGTAACGCATTTGGGGTGTCATCGTTTTCTAGAAGTATATTGCCTAGGCTCCAATATGCCTTAGCAGTAAAAAGGCCGTCATTCGTTTTTTCAAACGTACTGACAGCCTTTTTGGCGTAATATACCCCTTTATCGTTTTCACTAAGATAAGTGTAAGCGTCAGCTATTTTACGGTAAAAGTAGCCTTGAGAAGCAACATCCCCTGTTTGCATTGCCAATTCGAGACCATCTAGCGCCGCTTTCAGCGTTTTACGTAACGCATCATCAGCCGTGTAGTAATAAGCTAACGCGCGATAAATAGTAATTTTGTCATCAATTGAATGTTGCGGTAGCTGCACTTCTAGCTTTTTTGCAAGAGCTTGCGCTGGGGCTGGGTCATCTATTAACGTTAAAGACTTTAATTTCGTCTCTAGAAACAACAAATGAATATCTTCTCGCTCTATGAACGCTTTTTCATTTAAGTAATATTGAAGGTGTGACGTTAAATCGCTGTATTTTTCTTGCCTAAAAAGAAGCTCCGAATAAAGCGCGGCTGCTTCAGCATGAAGTGAATCCCACCCTCTTCCTTAGCTATATTAAATGCTTTTTTTAGAGCCTCTTCATTTTCAAGATAATCAAGTTTGCTTTCTCTTACATCATTAATGAACTGCTGAATCGCTTCTCGATTCTGCGCATCAAAAGAGAACTCTAGTGCAAGACTCTGAGGGCTAAAGAAAAACATTGGAGCGAGCACAAAAACTCTGAAGAAATATCGAATAATTAGGCCTCTTGAGTGGGTGTTATTTTCAATAATTATCACTTTTGAACTAGTCATTTTAATCACGACACTGATTACTATAGTACTTCTTTAAAAAGTTAAACCCATGTTTTTTCAAAAATAATTTCATCTGGATTGCAATATCAACACTAACCTTGTCCACTTCCCCATTAATGAGACAGTGCTGAATTAGAGTTTTCTAGTTTTTCTCGGTAAGCTGCCGGAGGCAGGTTACCGAGACTTTCATGTGTTCTTTCTTCGTT
>Ga0208816_100603_pt1 | contig 9245 bp, 8 predicted proteins | sample Virmet3734_803_FD_185737 | JGI IMG/M metagenome (GOLD analysis project Ga0208816, IMG submission 185737) | Marine viral communities from the Southern Atlantic ocean transect to study dissolved organic matter and carbon cycling - metaG 3734_803... | ecosystem: Environmental > Aquatic > Marine >...
TATCAGTACAAGATAAAGCAATTTGGGTATTAGGGTTGGTTTGTACCGCAGCACACGACAGCACCCAACCGTCGTATTGAGCCATGTCGACTTCACTGCAGCTTGCGCCCTCACAATTGGGAATGGCGGCCGGCTTCGACAAGCAATAACAAGTACTTGGATGGGTGCTAGAGGTACAGGTTAAGCCACTAAAATTAAACGCCCCTTCATCAAAATAGGCATTATTAACAACCATGCCGTCACCTACCGTGGCGGGGCGCGCGGCAATTCGAAGGCGCTCTACCACTTGTGCGGCGACAAACTCCGCCTGGGTACGGCTAATGGCATCGCGATTAGCGAAAGAACCGGTAAATTGAAGTGCAGCTACCCCTAGCAAGCCTACTGCCAAAATAAACAAGGTAACCAAAATTTCAATAAGCCCCGCACCGCCTTGTTTACCAGCGGGTGTACGAGAGGACATACACTTCATATTCACCTGAGATACATCAGCTTAAAATTATTATCAGTGTAGTAGTCTAGAGCAAAAACGCGTGGCAACGGGTATCGCTAACAATTCAAACGTATAATCGGCTTATGAACAATCACTTAGGTAATTTTTGTCTCAGTCTTTCTTGGTGCAACAAAGATAAACACTTGGGCGTAAAAGTTGATGGGGAAATGAAAGCACATTTACAGTACAAATAACCTATAAAAAAACACCGTCGATGGCGGTGTTTTTTACTGTGTGTAGATGTCTATTAGAGTGGCTAACTCACTTGTTTTACGCGAAGCTCTTTAGGCACAGCAAATTCAACGTTTTCTTCCCGTCCAGCACGCTCACTGGCTGATACTGCGCCCCATAGCTTAAGTTTATTGACTACCCCTTGTACGAGTACTTCTGGTGCAGAAGCACCGGCGGTAACACCAATATGCTCTACACCTTCAAGCCATGCTTGTTGAATACAATTGGCATCGGCTATGAGGTAGGCTTTTGCGCCGATTTTCTCAGCAAGTTCGCGAAGCCGATTAGAATTTGAGCTGTTTTGCGCGCCCACTACCAAGAGCACGTCGCAGTCTGTGGACAAGTCGCGAACGGCATCTTGCCGATTTTGCGTAGCATAGCAAATATCGTCTTTACGTGGCCCTTGAATATGGGGGAATTTTTCACGCAGTGCATCGATGACATCCGCGGTGTCATCCACCGATAGGGTCGTTTGACTGCAGTAATACAAGTTGGCAGGGTCTTTAACTACCAAGGTGGCAACATCGGCTTCAGACTCCACCAGATAAATGCCTCCTTCGGCATTACTGTATTGCCCCATGGTGCCTTCCACTTCAGGGTGACCAGCATGACCAATTAAAATACATTCTGTGCCGGTTTTACTGGCACGGGTCACTTCCATATGGACTTTAGTCACTAACGGGCAGGTGGCATCAAACACTTTTAAACCACGTTCATCTGCTTCTTTTCGGACGGCTTGCGAGACACCGTGCGCAGAAAATATCACAATGCTGTCGTTTGGAACTTCATGCAATTCATCAACAAAAATAGCGCCACGTTCCCGTAACCCATCTACCACAAACTTATTGTGCACAACCTCATGACGCACGTAGATAGGCGGCTGAAACATTTCTAGCGCCCGCTCAACAATGGTAATGGCGCGATCAACACCGGCACAGAAGCCTCTTGGATTTGCGAGATGAATTTGCATAGTTACTTTTCACCTTGTTGAGAATTACCCGGGTTAACGTCAATAATTTCTACATCAAAAATCACCGTTTGCCCAGCGAGCGGATGATTGAAGTCTACAGTAACAGAGTCCCCTGCGACACTACGAATGATACCTGGAATTTCACTACCATCCGGTTGTGAGAATGCCAAAATCATACCTTCCTCAATCTTCAAATCACTACCAAACCTGCTTTTTTCCATATAATGCACATTATTGGGGTTAGGCTCTCCAAACGCATCATTTGCGTTTAAAGTGAAGGCTTTCTTATCGCCTTTCTTCAACCCTAATAAGCAGGCTTCAAAATTCGCCGTCAAACTGCCGTCACCCATTACCATTTTCGCAGGCTTATTGTTAACACGGGTACTATCGGCAGCCGATCCGTCTTCCAGCTTTAAATCAAAGTGCAGTATAACTTCACTGTCTGCACCAATTATCATGGTATCTGTCATGTGGCCTCCGGTTACTTCTGTGAGGTATTGGGTGCGTCAGTTTTTTTGTTCTTATTACCGTTTTTGATCATGTCGATAATAAGTAACGCAGCACCAATAAAAATAGCACTATCTGCAATATTGAACGCAGGCCAGTGATAACCGTTCACGTAGAAATCTAAAAAGTCGATAACGTAACCATGCACAAGTCTGTCATAAACATTGCCCAAGGCGCCACCGAGAATAAAAGAAAATGCCACCGGCAGAAGGGTTTGGTTTTTAGGCGACTGCTTAAGCCACCACAAAATAACCCCACTCACTGCCATCGCAATGGCCGTGAAAAACCAGCGTTGCCAACCACCTGCACTGTCTAGAAAACTAAAAGCAGCGCCGTAGTTGTGTACATAGGTTAAATTGAAAAAAGGCAGAACCTGCACTGATTGATACAGTGAAAGGCTATCCATTACCGCATATTTGCTCCATTGATCTAAGGCAAATGACAGTATGCTTATCCATAAAAAGCGCAGCCCGGTTTGTCGAAATATCGACAAACCAGACGCTGACGGGTTAGAGGCAGGCGCAGAATTATGCATACTTGCGCGCTTCCCCTTCGCCTTCAATGTTTGTAACACAACGGCCACATAACGCTTCGTGCTCCTCATGTGAACCCACATCTTCACGATGGTGCCAGCAGCGTACGCATTTTTCGCCACTCGCCTTGCCTACGGTTAACCATAAACCGTCAACGCTTGTTTCTTTGGCACCTTCTGGCGCGCTATCTACTTTGGTAAGCGTTGCGCCTGACGTAATAAGAACAAAGCGAAGCTCGTCTTCTAATTTAACCAGCACGTTATATAGCGATTCAGACGCATATAGTTCAATGCTTGCTTCTAAAGACCCACCTAGCTCGCCATCTTTACGGGCTTGTTCCATTGCTTGGTTTGCCGCGTCTTTCACGCTTAAGACTTGATGCCATAGGTCATCGTTAAATGTATCGCTTTGGGTAAAGCCATTAAAACCTTCATACCAAGTTTCGGTAAATACAAACTCGCTGCGTTCACCTGGCAAGGTTTCCCAGATTTCTTGCGCGGTAAAGCTCGTAATGGGCGCCATCCAACGTACCAGCGCTTCCACAATGTGGTACATTGCCGTTTGACATGAGCGACGCGCAAGACCATCGGCTTTCGCGGTGTATTGACGGTCTTTAATTACGTCCAAGTAGAACGAACCCAATTCGATTGAACAAAAATGCATGAGCTTTTGCGATACCACTAGCAAGTCATATTTATCATACGCTTCGATAAGTTCTGCTTGCAGCGCTTTAGCACGGGCAACGATCCATCGATCCAGTGCCACCATATCTTCTTCAGCCACAGCATCTTCTACTTTAAAGCCATTTAAGTTTGCCAGTAGGAAGCGTGACGTGTTGCGAACACGACGATAAGAATCTGCTGCGCGCTTAAGAATTTCATCGGATACTGCAATTTCTCCGCGGTAATCTGTAGACGCGACCCAAAGGCGAAGAATATCAGCGCCTAGCTTATTAGTAACTTCCTGAGGTGCAACAACATTACCTACCGACTTCGACATTTTTCTGCCGTGTGCATCTACCGTAAAGCCATGGGTTAACACTTCTTTGTAGGGCGCATGTCCATGCATGGCGGTTGACGACATCAATGACGACATAAACCAACCACGGTGCTGGTCTGAACCCTCTAGGTACAAATCAGCAGAAGCCGGAATATCATCGCGACGGTCTACAACAAAGTAGTGGGTGACGCCTGAGTCGAACCACACGTCTAACGTGTCAGTGACTTTTTCATAATTATCTAGCTCGCCCGCCAGTAGCTCAGCGTCATCCAGATCCCACCAGGCTTGAATGCCTTTAGCTTCAACGTTAAGGGCAACTTTTTCCATTAATGCAGCAGACTCAGGGTGAATTTCACCGGTGAGTTTATGCACGTAAAGAGGAATGGGCACGCCCCAGGTACGCTGACGTGAAATACACCAGTCAGGACGGCCCTCTACCATTTTCTCAATGCGGTTTTGACCCCAATCAGGGATCCATTTAGTTTGCTTAATTTGCGCTAGGGATTCAGCTCGTAGGCCTTTTTTATCCATGCTGATAAACCACTGAGGCGTAGCACGGAAAATAATGGGCGTTTTGTGACGCCAGCAATGTGGATAGCTGTGCTCGTATTTAACATTAAGAACAAGGTTACCCTTTTCTTTTACCGTTTCAATGATTTCATCGTTGGCTTTAAATACGAACTTACCCGCAAATAGCGGTGTATTTTCTAAATAAACACCGTTGTTGCCCACGGGGTTATAAACTTCGATATCGTACTGTTTACCTACATTGAAGTCGTCCACACCATGTGCAGGTGCTGTGTGAACACAACCCGTACCTGAATCGGTGGTAACGTGCTCACCCAAAATAAGAGGGACTTCTAGGTCAAGAAATGGGTGATTGACTTTAAGCTTGTCTAACGCAGCACCTGTACATGTTGCCACTTCCCGGAAATCCTCTACACCGTAGCGGGTCATGCAGCTTTCAAGCAAATCTTGCGCAACCACTAGCCATTCACCTGACGGTTGTACTTCTACAATGGCGTAAGTCAGTTCAGGGTGTAGGCTGATTGCGCGGTTAGCAGGGAGCGTCCACGGGGTGGTGGTCCAAATAACAACGCCCGCTTTGTGGTCAGTCAAATCACGGGTTGAAACACCGAACGCTTGTGCAATGTCGGCGGCATCGGCAACCGGAAACTTCACGTCAATGGCTGGCGATACTTTATCTTTATACTCGACTTCTGCTTCAGCTAGTGCTGAACCACAATCGGTACACCAATGCACTGGCTTAAACCCTTTTTCTAAATGGCCAGAATCAACGATTTTGCTAAGCGCACGGATAATGTCGGCTTCAGATTTGAAGTCCATGGTTTTATACGGGTTGTCCCATTCGCCGAACACACCTAAGCGTTTAAAATCGGCCATTTGACCGTCAATTTGCTTTTGTGCGTATTCGCGACATTTTTGACGAAACTCCGCTGCCGTGACCTTTTTACCCGGTTTGCCTACTTTCTTTTCTACCATCAACTCAATAGGTAGACCATGGCAATCCCAACCAGGCACATAAGGAGAATCGAAATCAGACAGGTTCTTCGATTTGACAATAATGTCTTTTAGAATTTTGTTAACCGCGTGACCAATATGGATATCGCCATTTGCATAAGGAGGGCCATCATGAAGAATAAAAGGCTTTTTGCCTTTTTTCGCTTCACGGATTTTTGAATATACCCCTTTTTCCTGCCAGTCTTTAAGCATTTTAGGCTCGCGCTGGGCTAGGTTACCGCGCATTGGAAAGGCGGTTTCTGGAAGATTTAATGTGGCTTTGTAATCACTCATAAAATTGTAGTATCCGGTTACCTTTAATAATACCCGATACCGGAGTTGGTATCGTTAAGGCGTGTATTGGTCAAAACGGTTTCGCTGCGAGCAGACTTTATCACGTTTAACTATTCTAATAACAGGCGCGCTTGGTTTGCGTCCTGCTGTATTTGGTCTTTTAGTGCCTCAAAAGAAGCAAATTTTTGTTCATTTCGAATTTTAGCCACGGGATAGACCCATATTGGCTTCCCATAGAGGTCGCTTGCTAAATCGAAGATATGCACTTCTAATTGATTTCTTTCACCGTCTAGTGTGGGACGAGTGCCAATATTGGCCACGCCCTTGTGCATTTCATTGTTTATTAATACACGCACGGCGAATACCCCATGAATGGGGGTGCGACAGCGCTTTAACAATACATTTGCGGTAGGAAAACCGATGGTACGGCCTTTCTTCTCACCATGTACTACCTTGCCATAAATTGCGAAGGGCCTGCCGAGCATGTCTTCCGCCAAACTAAAATCGCTGGCATCCAAGGCACTGCGCACTGCCGTTGAGCTAATACGATGCGCATGCATCATGAAGCTTTGTGTGCTGACGACCTCAAACCCGTACATTCGGCCAGCGGCTTGTAGCATAGCAAAATCACCTTTACGCCCATTGCCGAAGCGAAAATCATCACCCACCACCAAAAACTTAACCCCCAGTTTGTCCACCAGCAGGTCATGCACAAATGTATCGGCACTTTGGCGAGCAAAGTCGGCATTGAAGCGAACTGCAAGTAACCTGTCTACCCCTTGCGTTTTTAAAAGCTCGTATTTTTCTCTTAACGGGCTAATACGCGCGGGTGCCCGATGAGGTGTAAACACCTCCTCTGGTTGAGGTTCAAACACCATCACAGTCGCGGGTAAATCAAGCGCACGTGCTTTTTCAAGCACATTACTCAGTACCGCTTGGTGCCCAAGATGCACCCCATCGAACTTGCCGATAGTGAGCACGCAACCGCGATGAGAAGGTTTTACGTTATTAAGCCCGCGGATAAATTCCACAATTAGCTACTGCCTTTGTTTACTGCTTGAATAATGAAAGCTCGCGATTATAAACGACCCAGCTAGGATTACCAATAATCAGCCGCCTCCACTTCTAAAATGTCGTGGTCTTGCGCCTAAAACAAGCATACAAAGCCCAAATGTCACCACAGATACCCCAATGGTTAACGCCACATGACTCACTTGTGCAACGAAATCGAGATTAAAAAACGCCACGCCTTCATCGCGATAAAATATGACTAACCCCATGGCAACGCTTGCCAATAATACTCGGGCGATAAACCCTACGGATGTTCTGCTTAATACAAACACACCCTGTTTATGCAACGTCAAATAAAGCAAAAAGGCATTTAACGTGGCCGATAAGCTGGTAGCAATGGCTAAACCAATATAACCAAAAGGAAGGGCAAAAATTAAATTGAACACCATATTCGCTATCATGCACCAAATACCAAATTTAACCGGGGTTTTTGTATCCTGACGGGAGTAAAAACCAGGCGCGAGAACTTTAACCAGCATAAAACTAAGCAGCCCAAACGCGTAGGCAGTAAGTGAATAAGAGGCCATGGTAGCGGTGTGGGCAGTAAACGCGCCACGCTGAAATATTACCGTTAATATGGGCCGCGCCATGGTAGCCAGCCCCACCGCCGCGGGTATACCTAATAGGCATACCATTCTAAATGCCCAGTCAATATTGGCTGCAAATGCCTTGGGATCTTTACTAACATGATTTCGTGATAATGCGGGCAAAATCACAGTGGCAATAGCAATACCAAACAAGCCCAGCGGAAATTCTAATAAGCGGTCAGAATAATACAGCCAACTGATGGAGCCCGTAACGAGAAAACTCGCAATAAAGGTGTCGAACAATAAATTGATTTGCCCCACAGACACGCCGAATAATGCGGGGATCATTAATGTTCTTACTTTCACTACATTTTTATCGTGCCAGCCCCATTTTGGCTTAACCAGCAAACCTGCACGAAAAAGAAACGGCAACTGAAAACTAAATTGCACAATTCCGCCTAGAAATACCCCCCAGGCTAGTGCAAAGGCCGGCTGCTCTAATTCAGGCGCCAAATAAATAGCGCACAAGATAATACAAACATTGAGCAGTACTGGGGTAAAGGCTGCCACGGCAAATTTATTTAAGGTATTTAAAATTGCCCCAGCTAACCCAGTAAGAGAAATAAAAGCCAGGTAGGGGAAGGTTATTTTTAGCATCGTGGAGGCAAGTAAATATTTATCTCCCGCTGGTTCGCCGTTTAGCCAAGATAAAAACCACCCGGTACCGAATAGCGCAGCCAATAGAGGGGACGCCACTATGCCTATGAGTGACACTACAAAAACAATAGCACCTAAAGTACCTGAAATTTTAGCAACAAAAGCACGAAGTTCGGCTTTATCATCTTGTTGGTGAACTTCTGTTAATACCGGAATAAAGGCTTGCGCAAACGCCCCTTCGGAAAAAAGACGACGTAGGAAATTGGGAATTTTATTGGCGAAGAAAAATACATCTGCCGCCGCTCCGTCTCCCATTAGACGGGCAACCACAACATCTCTTGCCAATCCAAGAATACGCGATAACAGCGTCATCACGCTAACAATAAGCCCTGATTTAATTAACTTTCGAGACACCCATGTCGCCTTTTTTTGATAAATCATTTCAGTACGAAGCGTGACATAATAGCGAAAGGCAGTGTGCGGCGAAATGCCTTATTAAAAATAAGGTGCATCTTGTGCGGATAATTTGCTATAATCCGCGCCCGTTGTGGGTAGCAGTGAAGGCTTAGCCATTATGAACCTGTAAGTCGCAAACGATATATTCTTTAAGTTCGATTGATAAAAACCCGTAAATGCACCTTATATATAAGGTAAGTGAAAGGTTTTCATCACGTAGGGATAAAATCGTTTGACATTTACCTGTTTGCTAGGCACAATCCGCACCCTCGTTTTTGACATGAATTTATTTTGGGAGTTACACCTTGGCTAACATTAAGTCTGCTAAGAAGCGTGCAATCCAAGCCGAAAAGCGTCGCCAGCACAACGCTAGCCGTCGTTCAATGACTCGTACAAGCATCAAAAAAGTAGTTGCTGCTATCGCTAGTGGCGATAAAGAAGGTGCACAAGCTGCACTCGCTGCTGCTGCTCCTGTACTTGACAGAATGGCTACTAAAGGCTTGATTCACAAGAACAAAGCTGCTCGTCATAAGAGCCGTCTAGCTGCACAAATTAAAGCACTAGGCTAATCTTAAAGATTAGTAGTTAAAAAAGCGCCTATTGGCGCTTTTTTTGTATCTTTTACGTTTGCTACGTACACACTCGTCACATACTAACTCATTTTTCTTATACTGCTTGCCGGTGCAATCCGCATTACCCAATGAAGCAAAGCCCAAGGCCAGCTAGGTACATAAGCATTCGCTTTTTCTTTATTGATGGCTTTGACTAACGCACGACACCCCACATCGGTATCCACAATAAAAGGCACTTTTTCCACTTTTTCGTTAATTTCACTGCGGATAAAGCCCGGATGAATGCAGCTTACGTTGATGGGTGTATGCATCACATCCATTCTTATGCCCTCTGTCATTGAGGTTAAGCCTGCTTTTGTTGCCGCATATACCGTCATAGCCCGTCGAAAACCTCGCACTGCGCTAATAGATGAAATA
>Ga0208816_100625_pt1 | contig 8910 bp, 5 predicted proteins | sample Virmet3734_803_FD_185737 | JGI IMG/M metagenome (GOLD analysis project Ga0208816, IMG submission 185737) | Marine viral communities from the Southern Atlantic ocean transect to study dissolved organic matter and carbon cycling - metaG 3734_803... | ecosystem: Environmental > Aquatic > Marine >...
AATATTACCCGCTTGAATCTTAAGCATAAAGAGTGGGAAAACGGCTGGGAGCGAATCGAGTTAATCGAACTAGCGGCTAGCATAGCTGGATTGTTTCACGATTTCGGTAAAGCTAATGACTTGTTTCAAAAAAAATTGTCTCCGAATACCGATTTAAAATCAGAGCCCTTTCGGCATGAATGGGTATCACTTCGATTGTTTGAAGCATTTGTTGCAGGTCGGCTGGACCAACAATGGTTGACTGAACTTCACTCTATTGAAAGTCTGAATCACGCCGATGGGATAGAAAATCGCACAATTGCCAATATTGTTAGGGACGACCAACATTTAACAAACCCGTTTAATTCTTTCAGTGAAGACGCCCCATTTTCAAAGTTGGTAGCTTGGCTCATTGTTTCTCACCACCGCTTACCCTTGCCTACTACTAAAGCGAGTAAAGTGGATTTAAAAGGCCAGCGTAACTGGCTTAAAGTGCAATTCAGCTGTCACTGGAATTCCAAGAATGCCGAAAACATATCTGACATAGAAAACTCTATCATTGATGCAAATTGGTCGTTTTCTCATGGTACGCCTATAACAAGCACAACTTGGCAGGTGAAAGCAAAAGAGCTGGCGAGAAGAGCGTTGTCTTCCAACTTATTGCGTAACGCGCAAGAACTACTCCATCAGCGTTTCATAGCCCATATTTCGCGTTTGTCGTTGATGTTAGCAGACCATTATTATTCATCATTAGAACCTGATGAAAGCAAAATGAAATGGCAAGACGATAATTACAAGGTCCACGCAAACACAGACAGGACAACTGGCCAATTTAAACAACAGCTGGATGAACACAATATAGGTGTTGCCCACAATGCTTTTCTGTTTGCGAGAAATTTACCCGCGTTAAAACATACTTTGCCGGCCATTGGGCAACATCGCTTGCTTTCTAAAAATGCTGAGGATGTCAAATATCAATGGCAGGACAAGGCGTACAAAGCAACAAAAGCATTTTCTAAAGAGAGTGAGAAACTCGGCTTTTTCGGAATAAACATGGCCTCCACAGGCTGCGGAAAGACAATCGCCAATGCTCGTATCATGTACGCATTATCTGACGAGCGTGATGGGTGCCGCTTTTCCGTCGCATTAGGGCTTCGAACCTTAACTATGCAAACCGGTGATGCCTATCGAGCACTGCTTAAACTGGGTGATGATGAGCTGGCTGTACTCATTGGATCAAATGCAGTTAAGCTTCTTCACCAGCTCGATAAGGATGAGAAAAAAAACACCGCTTCAGCCAATGGTAGTGAATCAATACAGGATGATTACGAACACCTCTTTGTTAGCTATGAAGGACAGATTTATGATGGCCGTCTTAAACGGTGGCTATCTAGTAGCCCTAAGCTAGAGCAGTTAGTGAGCGCACCAGTTCTGGTAAGCACGATTGACCACTTAATGCCAGCAACGGAAAGCCAAAGAGGCGGGAAGCAAATAGCGCCGATGTTGAGACTACTCACATCTGACCTCGTTCTTGATGAGCCTGACGATTTTGGATTAGAAGATTTACCAGCCCTATGCAGGATTGTTAACTGGGCGGGCATGTTGGGTTCAAGGGTCCTACTTTCTTCAGCGACGTTACCACCAGGATTGATAGGTGCGCTCTATGATGCTTATGTGGCTGGGCGAAAGCATTTTAATGAGGTTCATTTCCCTCATAACAACGAAACCGGAGTGGTGTGTGCTTGGTACGACGAACACAATAGTGAAGTTGCACTAATACGTGATGAACAAACGTTTACCCAAGCGTGCAAACGGTTTACGGATAAGCGTTTAAAAACGCTTGTAAACAATGAAGACGTACTTCGCAAAGGGCAAATCGTTCCTACTGAAGCTCCACCTGCTGATACTGAAGACGGTACGCTAGGAAGAGACAAAGATAATGAGCGAGACCAATTTATATTTAAGTCGGTCGCTAACACTATATCTCAAGAAATAGACCGATTACACAACGCACATTATGTGAAAAACGAAAAAGGACAGCGAGTTTCAGTTGGGGTCGTTCGTATGGCAAATATCAACCCCATGATAGAAGTCGCTAAAAACCTTTTATCGATGTCGCCACCGGACGATACACAGTTTCATTTTTGTGTTTATCACTCTCAATTCCCTCTAGCGCTTCGGTCATATAAGGAGAACCGCCTAGATAGCATTTTGACGCGGTACGACGAGAATGCTTTTTGGGCACAACCTGAAATAGCAAAGGCACTTAGTGACTCATCTATAACCAATCATGTGTTTGTTGTTTTAGGGACCTCCGTCGTTGAGGTGGGCCGCGACCACGATTACGACTGGGCAATAGCTGAGCCAAGCTCATTAAGGTCGATTATTCAGCTAGCAGGACGTGTTCAGAGACATCGAAAGCAATCCCCAACTATACCTAACATCGCTGTCCTTGACCAAAACATCAGAGCACTTAAAGGGGAAAGGGTAGCTTACTGCAGGCCAGGCTTTGAATCACCAGAGCTACCGCTCTCATCTAGGAAACTCACTGACTTGATTTCAACTGAGATAACTAATATCTCAGCCATTCCTAGAATGGTAGAGCCTACAATGACAAAGCGTGACTTCATGAAGGATCCTTTGTCAGATAACAAGTCTGCTGCAAACTCTGTGTCGTCATTTGTGATTCAAGAGCATCGAGCGATAAGAACCGCACTAAATGTGATAGGCGGCGATATCAACCATGAGCAGTTTTACAACTCGCCCAAACCGGCCTCGCTTTGGTGGGATGAGTCGTCACCGATAGATTGGAGTGCAGAATTTATAGATCAAACAGCGTTTAGAAAGTCCGAACAACAAGAAGAGTTCACTTTGCAATTAAGTGATACGGGTGAACTTAATTGGGGCCAAATAGATCGGACGTCCTTGCCTTATTCATTCGTAAAACAAAATAACCGATTCACTACAGAAAGCTTCTCGCTCGCCAAGGGAAATTGCTGGTGGTTTGATAAATCAGCGCAAGAAAACTTTCATTACTTTGCTGAAAAAATGGATGGCGAAATCGAAGCTGTCAGCCAGAAGCTAGGAGTCATAGGCTTAAGAGAATTAAAAGGCGATAAGCCTATACATTGGGCATGGCATGAACAACTTGGCATTTATCAAGGGGACTAATAGGAATTATGGATATGACGTTAGCCGAAGCGATTGCAAACTACATAGAGCAGCGAAAAACAGCGAAACTTGAGTCATTAGAAAAGATGCGCCAGAAAGTTATAGATAAAGGTGATGAGGCAGCCATTGCTGCAGCCAACACTGAATATCGTTCTGCGGCTTTGTCTATTGAAGAAAGCTTTGAACCGGAAATTTGGTTAACCAACGCCGCTAAACGAGCAAAAAAAATCAGTTTGGCGACACACGCAGCTAAGTTCACGCACAGTGATGCCAAGGCGACAAGCCGGCTAGTTGTTGAACACACTGTCTTGGACGATGCTTATTTAGTTACGAGCTCTCTAAAAGATAAAGCCATAGATGCGGTTTGCAATGCGGCTATACTTGATGTGGCCAAGCTGCTAAACCTCAAAGTAGAAGGTGAAGGCCTTATAAATCAAATCCAACAAGGCTCGTCGCCCGCGCTGAGTGAATTTACCTCTGATGCAGCATTGCTGTCTTCTTGGGTTGAGGGGTTTAAAGAGGCGTTGGGTGACCAAGAGTTAACCGTTAATAGTTTAACGAAGCAGGTGTACTTTCCAGTTTCAAACGCTGAAGAGAGCGAGTATCACCTGATATGTCCTTTATTTTCCTCCGCGTTATGCCACCAACTTCATGAGAAAGTGACTGCATCACGCTATGGTACTAGCAAAGAGGTTAGGGAAGCGCGAAAAGTAGGCAACTACCATAGTTTAATGGACGTTAACTTTCCTCAAACCGCTATACAAAAGTTTGGCGGTTCAAATGCTCAAAACATTTCACAACTGAACCGCGAACGGTATGGTCAGACATTTTTACTCAATGCTTCACCACCGACCTTTCAGCCACAGGCCAAGCCCCCGCTGTCTCACAAAACTATATTCGATAATCAATTTACGAGAAAAGTGATTGCTAGCTTAAGAGAGTTCAAAACGTTTTTGGAAAATTTAAAACCACACGAAAACAACTTTAAAACGCGCTATAAGCGAGATCATTATTTTGTCATCCCAATCATTGAGCAATTACTACATTACGCCAGCTCAATCCAAAAAATAGAAAGTGGTTGGGCGCTATTGCCTGAATGCAGCCTTAAAGCCGAGCATGCACTTTGGTTAGATCTCAACAACGAAGATTCAGGTTTTCAAACTGAGCGTGGTAAGCGCAATTGGCTTTCAGTAGTAGCGAATGACTTTGCTACTTGGCTAATCAAGCAGCTAAAAAGTGACGAACACTACCTATTGGGTGATGTTGAGCATGCTTACTTTCATAAACTTTGCTTACACCACTTAACGCGTTTTGAGCGTGTAACGCCAGCAAAGGGGGGCATTTAATGAGCCAATACCTTTTGATTAAGAAACTGTATGTCCAAAACGCAAATGCTATTGCCGGTCTTACCTATGGCTTCCCTGCAATAACTAACTTTTTAGGATTTGCACATGCGATTTCTAGAAAACTTCCTAATGAGCTTAACGTGACTTTAGATGGTGTCATGGTCATTAGCCACAAAAACACCGTTCATGTCCACCAGCCTAAAGGGTGGGGCGACTATGTTTTTGCACTCTCTAGAAATCCACTAACCAAGAAAGGAGATACAGCCCCTATCAACGAAGAGGGCCGTTTATCCATGGAAATTTCACTATTAGTTGAAATGAAAGGCTATCAAGCTGGAGATCAAGTGACAGGTGAGCAATTTACCTGTGCTGTGACACATCTTCTTCCCACATTGCGCCTTGCTGGTGGACAGATTGTGCACTTTGAAAGTGTTTCTATTACAACTTTAGATAACGAACTCGCCACCCTCCGACAGCTGATGCCAGGTTTTGCGCTCGTTGACCGTAGTGATTTTCTCGCCGCGCATTTTGAGGCATTAAAAGAAAAGGACAGTGCAGCAACACAGTTCGATGCTTGGTGCGACTTTACAACGCTTAAGTATGAAGCGAAGCGCATTTGTGATTCGTCAAGCTCCAGTAACGAAAGTGACACTGATAGAGCACAGTGGCACTACGTAAGAAAGCCTTATCCAGGCTATCTAGTACCTATAAATACAGGTTATTGCGCTATCTCGAAAGTCTATGAGCAGGGTGAAATTGCCAATATCCGAGATCCTCTTATGCCTGCACTTTTTGCCGAAGCGGCTTACAGCGTTGGGGAGTGGAAAAGCCTGCACGGGCTACCGTCAGTTAATGTGGCCATCTGGCGATACCAGCACAAATACCCTTGGTACTTAGCCAAATCTGAGCCTTTTGTCGAAGATATCGTAGAGCCCGATAGCTTTGACGAAAGCAGTGAAATGACATTTTAAACGAACAGCAAATATCAAACGAAATAAAATTAGTAATGGAGATACATCATGGCAGAACTTAAATTAAAAACCCCTTCAGTATTAGCATTTGAAGCAAAGCTTATTCCTTCTGATGCATTGATGTTTGCAGGCAATTGGGGTGAGGAAAAGTGGGATCCAATACAAGTCGGTGAAAAAGCGGTGAGGGGAACAATTTCGAACCGTCAGGAAACAGCAATGGCAAATGATCCTTTAAAGCTTGATGCGGAAGTATCAAAAGCAAATCTACAAACGGTGGATATTGCAGCGCTCAATCACAAGACCGATACATTAAAGGTGGTTTTCACCTTGCGTGTACTGAGTGGTTTGTCTACGCCTTCTACATGCAATAGCCCTGACTACCAAACAGCGCTAGCTGAGAAAATCAGTAGCTATCAAAAAGCCGTTGGCTTCATGGAACTGGCAGAACGCTATGCTTTTAACATCGCTAGCGGGCGCTTCTTATGGCGTAACCGAGTGGGTGCACAGCAAATAAAAATTGTTGTTACGGTTGCAGGTAAAATGACAGAGTTCGACACGCAAGATTACTCTTTACATACATTTTCAACAGATGAAAAAATTACTCAACTTGCTAACCATATCGCTAAAGGTTTAACGGAAGATTACTGCTTGCTGAAAGTAGAGGCGTATGCTCAATTAGGAGAAGGTCAATCAGTATATCCATCTCAAGAATTAGTAATGGGTGGTGCGAAGGGAGACAAGAGCAAGTTTCTGTACCAGCTTGATGGACAAGCCGCAATGCATTCGCAAAAGATTGGAAATGCACTAAGAACAATAGACACATGGCACCCCGCTGCAGATGATGTTGGTCCAATTGCCGTGGAGCCCTACGGCTCAGTCACTAATCGCGGGGCTGCCTATCGTCAACCTAAAGAGAAAACGGATTTTTATAATTTGCTTGATGGATGGATGCTGAAAGGCAAAGAACCTAGCGTAGAACAACAACACTACATTATGGCCATGTTAATCCGTGGTGGCGTGTTTGGAAAGAAGTGATATGAAACACTACATAGACATTACTCTTCTGCCCAGTGACGATATAGGTATTCATTTCCTTTGGTCCAAGGTAATGATGCAGGTTCATCTGGCTTTGGTGGAAATTCAAGATGACAATAAGCAGGTGCCGGTTGCGACAAGCTTTCCTGAATATCGGGAATACATGAATAAGAAACCAGGCTTTCTTGGCCAGAAGTTACGTCTGATGGCTTTGGATGAGAGCGACCTAATTCGATTAGATATTAATAGGTGGCTTCATCGCTTATCTGACTATGTTCATGTCAGAGGAATAGCGCTTGTTCCCGAGACTGATAGCTATGAAAGCTTTTCTCGAGAGAATACAAAGGGCTCATTGGAGAAGCACATCCGAAGAAGGATGAAAAGGCACGAAGAGACGTATGAGCAAGCTTTATCGAACTATGGAGGCTATGAACAGGACGACGTTAAATCACGAGTCCCGTTTATCAAACTTAAAAGCTTGGCCAGCGGGAATGAGTTCTGCTTAAACATTGATAAGAAGCGTGTTGCTGTCAATACTGATGAGCTGCCAACCCACCAGCGATTCAACACCTATGGATTAAACCGAACGGCTATTTTGCCTAAATTTTGATTAATAAATTTCGCTCTTTAAAATTAAGTAATAATAACAATGCGTTAGAGATGCTTGGAAATTATTGGTATTTTCATTAGATTTACTCTAACGCATTTATACACATCATTTTTTTGAGTGAATTTTACTGTTCATGGCCGCACAGGCCACTTAGAAATCTACGTTAACGGGAGGTGAGTCGTGATTGCCGTTCATGGCCGCACAGGCCACTTAGAAAGCGAATTGTTACCAGGCCGAAACGCTCTTTTGGTTCATGGCCGCACAGGCCACTTAGAAATTGAGTCAACGCTTAAAATTGAGCTTGAGCACGTTCATGGCCGCACAGGCCACTTAGAAATGTTCGCCCCGACACTTGGCCGAATAAAGGTTGTTCATGGCCGCACAGGCCACTTAGAAAATACTGAAGGGTTTCCAGAAACAAAGAATATAGTTCATGGCCGCACAGGCCACTTAGAAACGTTGCGAATTTAGTGCAGCCAAATTGCTTAAGTTCATGGCCGCACAGGCCACTTAGAAAACCGGCATAATCAGCAGCCTCGCCCGGTTGGCGTTCATGGCCGCACAGGCCACTTAGAAAAGCATATCCCTGCCCGCCGGTGCCTGGCTTGCGTTCATGGCCGCACAGGCCACTTAGAAATATTGAAATATTTACTACGCTCAACATTGTTGGTTCATGGCCGCACAGGCCACTTAGAAAAGTGAACAATAGACCCACGCCGAGATAAGAGTGTTCATGGCCGCACAGGCCACTTAGAAACTGTCTAAATAGGGTATACTTAAAGTGACACAGTTCATGGCCGCACAGGCCACTTAGAAATTTCATTTTTATACTTTGAGCTGCTTTCTTTGGTTCATGGCCGCACAGGCCACTTAGAAAAGAGCACGCCGGAGATATTGAGTTAATAGAAAGTTCATGGCCGCACAGGCCACTTAGAAATGAATCATCATGCACATAGTCTCTTTCAATTAGTTCATGGCCGCACAGGCCACTTAGAAAACACCCGTACAAGATAAAAAACATTGCGTTTAGTTCATGGCCGCACAGGCCACTTAGAAATTCCCAACGAGTGCGGTAGACGTTTATTTTGAGTTCATGGCCGCACAGGCCACTTAGAAATCGTGGATGCGACAAGAGCATAGTGTTTTTGGGTTCATGGCCGCACAGGCCACTTAGAAATACATCCTTGTGTCCAAACAGCCCGAAGTCTAGTTCATGGCCGCACAGGCCACTTAGAAAAGAAGGCGAGTGCATCAACCAAATGTCGATAGGTTCATGGCCGCACAGGCCACTTAGAAAGCGAGTGTCGATTATGCAATCGAAGTGTAAAGGTTCATGGCCGCACAGGCCACTTAGAAAATCTTGCACCATGAAGTCGACGCCAGCTTTACGTTCATGGCCGCACAGGCCACTTAGAAATGCAATTGATAGCAATAGCGAAATCTCTACACGTTCATGGCCGCACAGGCCACTTAGAAAATTAAATTCATAAGAATTTAAGCCCAAACCCTGTTCATGGCCGCACAGGCCACTTAGAAAATTAAGTTGAACCATGGAAATTGATTGAATGCGTTCATGGCCGCACAGGCCACTTAGAAATACATGGAGGTAGCATCTCTTTAATGCTTTGTGCACCAATGATAATTTAAGTTAAGTGTATAAGCATAGTGGGTAGTTTAAAACTGTAGCACATATGTAGGCTCTTCATCATTAACGGGGGACATCCGCATTCATTAAACTGATTTTGCGAAGAATCATTTAATGGAGAGTACAGATGTCCCACGCAGGTACTATTTTAGG
>Ga0208816_100629_pt1 | contig 8848 bp, 10 predicted proteins | sample Virmet3734_803_FD_185737 | JGI IMG/M metagenome (GOLD analysis project Ga0208816, IMG submission 185737) | Marine viral communities from the Southern Atlantic ocean transect to study dissolved organic matter and carbon cycling - metaG 3734_803... | ecosystem: Environmental > Aquatic > Marine >...
CTTCACCACCAGAAAGCGCCTGAATAGGTTTATCGAGCAAATGCGCACACTCACAGCCTTTCACAACTTCTTCAAAGTTGACTGTATTATCACCTGCATATTCCTGTGCTAACGCTAAATTACCCCTAACATTGAGATGAGGAAACAACATAGGCTGTTGAAACACAATACCGATTTTTGTTTCTTTTTCAGTTGGTAACGCTAGCTGCCAATTGACAGTAACGTGGGCGTTTTTTTCAAAGCCCGCCAACGCCCGCAATAGCGAACTTTTGCCAGCCCCAGATGGCCCAGTCACACCGACTATAGTGGCGTGTAAAGACAGTTCGGCACGAAGCGAGATGCGCGTATTTAACGAGACGACAAATTCCAACCTAGCCCCCCTTTGCCGCTAAAACGATAGAGTAAAACTAAAAGCGAAAACGAAAAAAGGAGTAGCGCCATGGAAAGTAGATGGGCTTGCTCGTATTCAAGCGCCTCAACCTGTTCGTAAAGTGAAATAGACAATACTTGCGTTTCGCCGGGGATATTCCCGCCAATCATTAATACCACCCCAAATTCACCTATGGTATGGGCGAAACTAAGCCCAAATGCCACCAAAGCTGGCGCTCTACAAAGGGGAAGCACCACCTTCATAAAAGTATGAAAACGATTCAAACCCAAGGATTGTGAAACCTCTAAATAACGGCAATCCAACTGCACAAACCCTCCATAAAGTGGCTGCAAAGCAAAAGGAAAAGAGTAAATAATCGAGCCCAACACCAACCCCTCAAAGCTAAATGCCAGCGTTTCTCCAGTCATGGACACCCACACTTCCCCGACTGGGCTTTGAGGAGAGAAAGCCACCAAAAGATAAAATCCCAAAACCGTAGGCGGCAAAACGAGAGGCAATGAAAATATCGCTAGCACAAACGGTTTAAAGGCACTCTGCCACCGAGATAAACGCCACGCCATTGGCGTCACAATAAGCATAAGCAAAACACTTGTAACAAGTGCCAGCTTTAAAGTAAGTGCCACGGCGGCAATGGTAGACTCATCCATGCCCATCATTCGCTTATCGCTCCTTGCACAGGAAGCACTGGTTTATAGCCAAGCTCCACCAGCTTATCTTGGACACCCACAGATAAAACGTAATCCACAAAAGCCTTTACCCTTTCATGCTTGCTTCTGTGGGTGTCCAGCTTTGTGTGGGTGTCCAGCTTTTCCTGCTTTGTGTGGGTGTCCAGCTTTTCCTGCGAGTGAGGTGTTAAAATTGCCAAGCTTTGAACAATTGGGGAATATACGTTGTCTGGCACCAGCACTGAGGGTGCGCTGTTTTTAACTAGGGAATACGCGACCAATGCAGCCCCTACATTTTTGGTAGTAAAAAATTGATAAGTTTGCTGAACGTTCTTACCCATGACTAAGCTAGGTTTAATATCATCCCACAACCCTAGGTTAACTAAAGCCTGCTGCGCCGCTACGCCATAGGGGGCGAGCTTTGGGTTAGCAATAGCTAGACGGTGCTGTTCAAGTAACGTATTTACATTTTCGTCAGTAAGCCCGTTTTCAATGATTGCATGGTCATGCGTTACAAAAGCGAGCCTTCCTTGAGCGTATGGAACGACGTCACTTTCTGAAATTCGACCGGCATCGATTAAAGCTCGAGGCCTTTGCGTGTCCGCAGAGAAAAAAACATCAAAGTTAGCACCATGAATAATTTGCGCGTACAAGGTGCCGCTCGATGAAATGGTAATAGATAATTTTTCACCCGTCTGATGAGAATACTCATCAACAATATGTTTTAATGGTGCAGCAAAATTTGCGGCGACGGCTAAGCGAATGGTGTCTTCTGCCCACGCGTAGGGACTTCCAATCAAGAGAAACAAAACTGCACTTAATAGACGAAGAGACATCTTAATTTTAGACATCAGTGCTGCCAGAAAGCGTCCAAGGCGCCTCACTATTTTAACCACTTAAGTGCGGCATCATCATCGGAGGCTTTTGGTTTAACCCAAATGGACTCTCCCTGTTTAAGCTCTTTTTTCCATAAAGGAACAGATTGCTTAAGCATATCCATTAAAAAGCTTGCGCCATCGAAGGCGGCTTGCCGATGCGCAGCTGCACTTCCAACCCAAACAATTTGTTCGTCGTTAAGCAAGCGCCCCACTCTGTGCACAACCCCTGCACTACGCAAAGAAAATCGGTGACTCGCCTCTTGTACTAACTTTTCCAGCGCCGCCTGAGTCATTTCTGGATAATGTTCTAACTCAATACCCTCTATACGGCCAGATTGATTGTTATCTCTCACCAAGCCAGTAAAAGTCACTATGGCACCCACATTGCCTTTATGATTAGTATCAGCGTCTTTTCTCAATCGCTCAAACAAGGTTTCTTGACTGAAGTCATGAACTTGGATTTCTGCAAACATACTTTAATTACCCCCCCGTCACCGGAGGGAAAAAAGCAACTTCATCCCCATCACAAAGCACCATATCCTTTTCACACAGTTGGTGGTTACAAGCGGTCAGTACACTGGTATCTAGCGCTAATGACCAATTTTCATCGCGCTCTTGGAGTTTCGCCATAACACTCGCCACCGTGGCTTTTTCTTCAACGTCTAGTTCTAAGCTCGGCGTTTTAGTAATTTCTCGTGTTTGAGCGAATGTCTTTATCGTAATTTTCATGCATTATTCACTCGTATTTTGCCAATGACCTGTTTTCCCACCGACTTTTTCAAGTACTTTCACACCTTCAATATGCATGGCGGGGTCAATTGCTTTACACATGTCGAATAAGGTTAATAACGCAATATTTACTCCTGTCAACGCTTCCATCTCCACCCCAGTTTTTCCGCTCAGTTTACAAAAGCACGTGGCTTTTATACGACCATTTTCGGGTTCAACCTGAAACTCAATATCCACTTTTGATAATGCGAGCGGATGGCATAGCGGGATCAAGTCAGCGCATCGCTTTGCGCCTTGGATACCAGCAACTCTAGCTACAGCGAAGACATCACCTTTCGCGATTTTAGCGTCGCTAATTTGAGTCAACACAGAAGCATTTGTATAAAGATACCCTTCTGCGGTGGCTTGTCGCACGGTGGTCGCTTTTTCACTCACGTCCACCATATTGGCCTCACCACCCGTATTTAAATGGCTAAAGGTACTCATGACTGTACCAAGTGTTTAACGAAGTTACATGGTTTGAAATCTGCATTTAACTGACTTGAGATTATCTTCTCCCATGCGGTTTTACAGGCCCCCGTAGAGCCGGGTAGGCAAAAAATAACCGTGTCGTTTGCAAACCCCGCGATAGCCCTAGACTGAATCGTCGAGGTGCCTATTTCCTGATAACTGATATGGCGAAATAATTCACCGAATCCTGGTACTTCTTTATCAAAAAGTACACTGATGGCCTCGGGCGTGGAATCTCTGTGTGTAAAGCCTGTGCCACCCGTAATAAGAATGACTTGAATGTTTTTATTTGCTATCCATTGAGACACTATGGCACGTTGCTGATAGATATCGTCTTTCACTAATGCTCTATCTTCTAATACATGCCCTTCTTGTGAAAGCGCGTTATGCAGATAGTCACCTGACTTATCGGTTTCCAGTGTTCGGGTATCTGAAATAGTAAGGACGGCGATGTTTAGCGGCTGGCTAACGGAAGACATATAAAATCCTAAATTGCTGTGCGACTATGGCGCTACTTTGGTAAAGTACGCGCATAATTTTGTTATTGGTTAACACTTTATAAGGGTGCACACCATGAATTCAACAATAATCTTGTCATAACCTATGCCTAAGATGCTTTCAACCACACAAGCCTTGCGCTACAACCGTCATATTGTGCTTCCACAAGTTGACCTTGATGGACAAGAAAAGCTGGTGAACGCCCACATTGTGATAATAGGCTTAGGCGGCCTAGGCAACGCTGCCGCAAGCAGTTTGTGCGCTAGTGGAGTGGGTAAACTAACGTTGCTAGACTTTGACGACATAGAGCATCATAACCTTCCAAGGCAAACTTTATTCAATGATAAAGACGTAGGCAAGCCAAAAGTGCTAGCGGCAAAAGACAAGCTGGCGCAAATGAACAGTGATTGCCAGATAATGACGGTTGATGCCCCCATTAGCGAGCAGCATCTAGACTTGATAAAGCACGCGGATGTTGTGCTAGATTGCACTGACAACAGCGATGCTCGCAAACTCATCAACAAGCTTTGTTATACCGCCCACACGCCTTTAATTAGTGGCGCCGCCATAAGGTTTGAAGGGCAATTATTTGTTGCATTACCTGGTACGAGTTGCTGCTACAATTGTTTTCAGCGGTTGTTCTCGTCCCCACAACTAAGTTGTGTTGAAGCGGGCATTTTTTCCCCTGTGGTTAATATCATCGGAACATACCAATCCTTGTACGCTATGCAGGTCATCATGGGCGTGGGCGATTTACCGTTAAACACCTTAATGACCTTCGATGGGTTGTCTCATGAATGGCAGAAATGGGCGTTACCAGAAGGCACTCACTGTCATTTATGCAAGTAAACTCCCTGTTATAAAGCAAAAATGATCACGAAGAATTAGAACTAAGAAATTGCAAAAATAAGAGGATTAATCATGACTACAGAGGTTGTGAAATCACATCTCGTCGTTGCGCAAAATGCGTCGGGGCGAAACATGAATGTGCCCATTTACCGAATGAAAGGCGCTCGCCCTGGCCCTACCGTTTATATTCAAAGCTCTATCCATGGCGCAGAAGTACAAGGAAATGTGGTTATATATCACCTGATACAGCGTTTAAAAAATATGGATATATGTGGCGAAATTATATTGGTTCCCAACTGCAACCCAATTGGCACCAATATCAAGGCCGGAGAATATACGCTCGGTAGATTCGACCCGGTAAATGGCACAAATTGGAACAGAGGCTATTTTTATGACAAGGGAAGTGTTGAAACCTTTGCTAATACAGTAACCCCTGAGGAGTCCATAGCTGGTATTAAGCAACGCTTTCGTCAACATCTTACAAACGCCATAAACGAGAAATTGGCCGAGCCTTGGGGACTGGGTTTAGCCCAGCAATTAAATCTGAAACTGCAGCAGTTGGCAGTGAATGCAGATTATGTATTAGATTTACATAATGGCCCTGTATCCACCCGTCATATTTATATTCCAGAATACGCAAAGGATAGTGCAGCATTATTTAATATTCCCCATTGCATATTCATTCCTAACATATTTGCCGGCGCACTAGATGAGGCCACGTTTTGCCCTTGGTGGACGCTTCGAGAGCACGTAAAAAGTCGATTAGACAGAGATGTTTCATTTGACGTTGAAGCTTTCACCTTAGAAATGGGTAGTCAGGAAGTCATCAACTTTAGTGAAGGAGCGATTGATGCGGCTAGCATAATCAGCTACCTCAATGCAAAAAGCGCTTTTTATCAATGCGACGTGAAACCCGAAAGCATGCAAAGAATTGGCGTCAACTTACGGGACTATAAAACTTTGTTCACCGATTGGGGGGGAATGGTTGAGTATTTAGCGAAACCAGGCCATGCAATTACAAAAGGTCAACCTTTGGCGCAAATTCTCAATATTGATGATTTAGACAACAATAATGGCAGTAAACTGTTAAATGCTCCTTGCGACCTTATCCCCATCCTGCATTTCCCATCCGCATCCGTGTTAAGTGGAACCCAATTGTACAAGGTATTTACCAATTACTACTCAATTACCTAGCAAATAACAGAACCTTGGACACCCACACATTTTAGTGGGTGTCCAACCTTTGAAGTTCACACCTCGAATTTCTTGTATTATTTCAAAATCCATTCCTTTGGACAGTTTCACCGAGCGTTAATATGTCTCACTATCATAAGCCTTATAATTTTGAGCCAGTGCCTACTATGCCTCTTCCACGCAAGCAGCTAATTAATCTCGATAATACAACGTACTACCACTGTATATCACGATGCGTGCGGCGTGCTTATTTATGTGGAAAAGACAGTAAGTCAGGGAAAAGTTATGAACATAGGAAACAGTGGGTAGAGAACCGGAGCCTTACCCTATCCTCTATTTACGCTATCGACATCTGCGCTTATGCGGTGATGTCTAACCATACCCATTTAGTATTGAACGCGAATAAAGCGCAAGCCCAGTCATGGAGTATAGAAGAAGTACTACATCGCTGGCACCGGTTACATAAAGGCACGTTTCTTACGAGGCAATTTGTGAACAAGTCAAAGAGGAAGCTACTGACTCAGCATCAACTTGCCACCATTATGGAAACAGTCGAAATTTACCGTAAACGTCTATACGATATAAGTTGGTATATGAGACACCTAAATGAATATATTGCTCGACGTGCAAATAAAGAAGATGATTGCACTGGTCGCTTTTGGGAAGGACGATTTAAATCGCAAGCACTGTTGGACGAGGCGTCACTCTTAGCGTGTATGGCTTATGTTGATTTAAACCCTATGCGAGCTGGCCTAGCTGACAAGCCAGAAGATTCTTTGCATACCAGTATAAGACGCAGGATCCTGGCGGCAAAGGTAGATAAACAGGCAAAACGACTTGCACCATTCGTAGGTAGCCACTCAAAAAACATCAACCAGGGCATTCCCTTTTCATTAAGAGAATATCTATTACTGGTTGATTATATAGGCAGAAAAAATAGAGATAGTTCACCAATGAACACGCCAGAATATTGTGAGTCCATATTAGAAAGAACGGGGCTTTTGCAAGTCAATTGGTCAGAACTTGTATACGGTATCGAAAATAAATTTGCGTCTAACATAAGTTTACCTATTGCCATACGCAGGCTGGCGTCATAAAAACTCAAGTCCTAATCGGCGAGTATCTACTCTCAAATTAACTATCTCATACTCACTTCTAATGTCACCGTCAGGTAATTGTCCTCTATTTTTCGTAAAACCTCGGAATATCATGTTTACAATACTGTTTTGTACATATGATGATCTGCAGGGTAATGATACCTTCTCGGTTTTCAAAACTTCCCGGTATTGGACAGCCACCTTTTAGATCGGGTGTCTAGATTCAAAGTTTGTGATTTCTAAAGAATTGGACATCCACCAATTTTGGTGGATGTCCAAGTTTGGAATGGAAGGCTATATTGGTGAGCCCGGCGGTAGCGGTTTCACGTTGAATGAGCCAGGCCACTGTTTTGTTTTCCAATAGGTTTCAAAATAGGTATGGAGAATGTCATATTCATCATTGTCCGCTTCATCGTCCAACCATTCATCAAACTCCAGTAGCGCGGTTTCTGCGGCAAGTTTCACTTCAGGCGCCAGAGCGTCACTTGTTACAGTATCCATAATTGCGTTTAGTGCAACCAGTCGAAGTCGTTTTGCCAATGGACTTTGCTCACCTTTATACCAATGCACCGTCAATATTTGCTTAACCAGTAATTCGACACCTACTTTCTTGCGGCGGTCGTTGCTACTCGATACTTGCCACTCCAGTCTATTCAACCGCTCAGGGTGCAAAAGTAACCGTAATGAAAAATCACTAGCCGATGCAGCCGCCGACACAGGGTCTAACATTAATCCCATTTTGCTTTTAAAGTGTTCGCGAGTGATATCACTGCCGTAAGCCGTTGGGGGGATCAGCGCCAACACTGACTCTGGTATTGTAAGGTATTCAGGGGTGGAGGCTTTTATAAGTTGTTGCATTGCACGCTGCTGCACCTGTGGTGCAACAAAAGTTTGACCTTGGGGAGTGGTGTAATCTCCCTTCCTCTCATATTCATACACCAGCCCACCCACTTGTTTAGCAACAGCTTCAACTTGATATCGATGAAGAAGATAAATGGGAACAAGCGCATTTTCTAATGATGACAAAGGGGCGTTTGCCGGCAACGTGTTTAACCCTAAATTATCTAATGCTAAACGCCTTACCTCCGATATGTGATCGAATGCATCTAAAGGGTCGTCACCATTTTCCCACATATGACCATTGGATGAACCATGGCGAGAACTACGCGTATCTGTATCAGACTTAAACGCCAGCCCTGCATTTCTTCCTTTCACCACAATTTTAGCGAGCCCTTCTTGTTCATCACTGATGCTCGCAAAATCTTGATAGCCATAGGCCACAGCATGCTTATCCCAGCTACCAATACCTTTGTCGTACGCTCCTTCTAAACTTATCTCCCCATTGACTATGGTCAATTTAGGGTGTGGATAATCCATCACAGACGCGCGCTCGTTTTCACTCGCAGCAAAATTGTGGGCAATGCCCAAAGTATGGCCGACTTCATGAGCCGACAGTTGCTTAATTCTATCTAGCGCCATTTCCTGTGCCGCTTGAGTGTCATTGCCATTGCCCTCAAACGGGCTCGTTAAGCCTAGTGCAATTAAATAATCCTGTCGCACGCGCAACGAACCAAGTGTCACGTGCCCCTTAACAATCTCTCCAGTTCGTGGGTCTACTACTGAAGAACCATAAGACCACCCTCGTGTTGCACGATGAACCCAATTAATGACGTTATAGCGAACATCCATTGGATCGGCACCGTCAGGTAAGACTTTCACTTGAAACGCATCTTTATAACCTGCTGCTTCAAATGCTTGATTCCACCAACTAGCGCCTTCTTTCAAAGCACTCATCACCGGCTCGGGGATACCTGGATCAAGATAATAGACAATAGGCTCAACCGCCTCACTAACCCCCGCATGGGGTAATGCCAGTCAGTTAAGCTGACTGGCATTTTTTCTTTTTGAGAGGATATTTCTTGGGTTTTGGCTTAACCCATCTTGGATAACACCTGTCCTCGCGCCTCGGCGGAAGTAAGCAGTATCCCATCTGAGTAAGTAAAGCATTGTATATTTTTGGTATGTTCCCCGGGCTAC
>Ga0208816_100642_pt1 | contig 8708 bp, 8 predicted proteins | sample Virmet3734_803_FD_185737 | JGI IMG/M metagenome (GOLD analysis project Ga0208816, IMG submission 185737) | Marine viral communities from the Southern Atlantic ocean transect to study dissolved organic matter and carbon cycling - metaG 3734_803... | ecosystem: Environmental > Aquatic > Marine >...
CCGTCGATATGAAAATGCACGTAGCAGCGTCGCGAGTTTCATTAATGCCAACGCCCGCGAAGAAGTTATTTGGACGTCGGGCACCACTGAGGCCATTAACATCGTAGCCAATGGTCTAGCTCAGCTTCTCGGTGAAGGTGATGAAGTGATGGTCACCGAGCTTGAGCACCATGCAAACTTGGTTACGTGGCAACAGGCCTGTCGTCGCGCTGGCGCTACGCTCAACATTGTACCTATTTTCGATACTGGCGAGCTTGACGTAGAAGCCTTTGACAGACTGCTTTCAAGCAACACCAAAATGGTCGCCTTCCCGCACGTGTCAAACGCCTTGGGAACGGTAAACCCAATTAAACTGCTAACGCAAAAAGCCAAAGCAGTTGGGGCCTGGGTTTTGGTAGATGGCGCGCAGGGTATAGCCCATGGCGGCGTAGACGTACAAGACATCGGCTGCGACTTTTACGCATTTTCAGGGCATAAGCTTTTCGGCCCAACAGGCATTGGCTGCTTGTGGGGTAAAAAAGAGGTCCTAGAAACCTGGCCGGTATGGCAGGTTGGTGGCGAGATGATCAAGGATGTCACCTATCACGAAGCCACGTGGGGCCCTTTACCTAACCGCTTGGAAGCCGGTACCCCAAATATCGCCGGCGCTATCGGAATGGGGGCGGCAGTTGACTGGTTTAGCGCCCTTGATGTAAACGCATTACACGAACATGAGCAAAAGCTGCTGGCCTATGCCACCGAGCAGGCTGAAGCCTTTGAAGGGATGCGTATTATTGGTACAGCACCAAACAAGGTTGGGGTGTTAAGCTTTTTGCTTGAAGGTGCGCATCCAGCCGATGTGGGCTTTATTTTAGATAGACAAGGCGTGGCTATTCGCACAGGTGATAACTGTGCGCAACCACTGATGAAGCGATTCGGCATACCGGGTACCGCTCGTGCGTCGTTTTCAATTTACAATACGCTTGAAGAAGTAGACAGCTTATTTGCTGCGCTTAAAAAAGCAAAAATGATGTTGGCCTAAGGAGGCATTATGAGTGTTGAAACGTTTGTACCTAGTACAAAACTCATTACGCTAACTGACAGTGCCGTTAAGCATTTCGAAAGTAAGCTTAAAGACAAGCCTGGTCAGTTAATTCGTTTATCAACAAAAGTAAGCGGCTGTACGGGCTATGCTTACGTGCTTGATTTCGCTGACAGCGCCCAAGCAGATGATGAAATTATTGAAATTTCTCCCCTTGTTAATGTCGCGGTTGCCGCAGATGCTACCGATTTATTGCGTAACACAGAAATTGACTATGTTATGGAAGGCGTAAACGGCATTATCAAGTACAACAACCCTAATGTTGTTGATGAATGTGGGTGTGGCGAGAGTTTTAACGTAGGTTAATTGCCACGCAAAAGCACTTCAGTTGTAGAATTAAAGAGTACTAAGTCGTTTATGAAACAAAAAATGGTGACCACCGAGCGCGATTGTAAAGCGCGTTTGGTGCCAGCGGGTAACCCAACTGTTATCCCTGAAGGCGAGTTTGTGAATATCACCCAAGAGCTCGGTGGTAACTACACGGTAACCTGGCGCGGCAATATGTACCGCATTGACGGTACTGACGCTGGCGCTATCGGTCGCAAAGCGATGACGTTAACCTTTGATGCGCCAGAAGATGGTAACATTAGCGAACAGCAAGTGTGGGATGCCTTAGAGACCATTTTTGACCCCGAGATTCCAATTAACCTGGTTTCATTGGGGCTTATCTACAAAGTCGATATTGATCAAGCATCCGGTGACGTCAATATTGATATGACGCTTACCGCGCCGGGTTGTGGCATGGGGCCGGTTCTGGTCGGTGACGTGGAGTATCGTGTTGCCATGGTGCCTCATGTAAAAAACGTCAATGTTGAGCTAGTGTTCGACCCAGCATGGTCACGAGATATGATGAGTGAAGAAGCGCAGCTTGAAGCTGGGCTTTTCTTCTAATCACACTAGCCATCGTTTATCGCCTCGTCGTTTAACCTTATTACAGATTTAAAAAGCGGAAATAGAAATGCAATTACCAAGTAGTGAAGAGATTATTGATGATTTAGCGTTCTTCGACGATTGGGAACAGCGATATCAGTACATCATTGACTTAGGCAAATCTATTCCAGGTTTACCCGAAGACGCGAAAAGCCCCGAGCGCCTAGTGAAAGGCTGTCAAAGCAGCGTGTGGCTAATTGAGTCCTATGACGGTAACAAAATTACCTTCGACGTAGATAGCGACGCGGTTATCGTTCAAGGTTTATTAGCACTCGTGCTCGCGGCCTACAACGATAAAACCCCAGCAGATATACTCGCGTTTGATATCGATGGGTATTTTGAAGCGTTAGATCTGGAGCGTCATATTACCCCAACGCGGGGGAATGGCTTGCGCGCTATTGTGGGTAAAATACAGCAACTGGCAAAAGCAAACGCCTAATCTGTCTGCTCATTGGGTTGGCTAAGCGGCTAGTCAGTTTAACGTAGGTGCCGACAAACCTAGGACTGTCATCAAATTGTCATGCCCTTCGCGCTATGCTTTCATGGCAGTTTTACACCACAATTCAAAGGATTATAGCTCTTTTTACAAAGGCTCTAGTAAAGCCGTAATTAATTGCCTATAATTCGCGGCCAAAATTTAAAGATACATACACTATTTGTTTGGAGAGAGAACATGGCTCTTGAGCGTACTTTTTCGATTATCAAGCCTGATGCGGTAGCTAAAAACGTAATCGGTGCAATTTACAACCGTTTCGAATCTGCAGGTCTTCGCATCGTGGCATCTAAGATGATCCACATGAGCAAAGAGCAAGCAGAAGGCTTCTATGCAGAACACAAAGAGCGTCCTTTCTTCGGCGCACTTGTTGACTTCATGACGTCTGGTCCAGTTATGGTTCAAGTACTAGAAGGCGAAAACGCTGTTCTAGCTAACCGCGAAATCATGGGCGCAACTAACCCAGCTGATGCCGCTGCAGGTACACTTCGTTCAGACTACGCTGCGTCAATCGACGAAAACGCAGTTCACGGTTCTGACGCACCTGAGTCAGCAGCACGCGAAATTGCTTACTTCTTCTCTGAAGAAGAAATCTGCCCACGTACTCGCTAAGAATACGCAGGTAGAAAAAACGAGGCCTTAGCGCCTCGTTTTTTGTTTTTAGCGTCTTAGTATGTTTCATGCTGTGTTGCAGTGCTCGCATTGCCAAACTTAACACCAGTCTGCGCTAAATCGACTTTTTCTGACTAATCAGATGTGTTAAAATTCGCGCAATTTTTAAACAGTGTCTAACGCCTAGGCAAGACGCTGGTTTTAACTCCAATTTCAGCAGTGAGAGGGGCTTCCCTCGAAGGTAAAAGGGTCATCTTATTCATGGCAAAAACGAACTTATTAAATCTAAATCGCGAAGGCTTGCGCAATTTCTTTAAGGAAATGGGCGAGAAACCGTTTCGTGCCGATCAGGTAATGAAATGGATTTACCAGCAGGGTATCAGCGATTTCGAGGAAATGAGTAACCTCAATAAAAACCTTCGCGCCATGCTTATTGAACATTGCGAAATTAAGGCGCCCGAAATAGCCTACTTTCAGGAAGCGAGCGATGGCACTATTAAATTCGCTCTTACGCTAGAAGGTGGACAGGAAGTGGAATCGGTTTGGATCCCCGAAACCGATCGCGCCACCTTGTGTGTATCGTCACAGGTTGGTTGTGCGTTAGAGTGTACTTTCTGCTCTACGGCGCAGCAGGGTTTTAACCGAAATCTCAGCGTCAGCGAAATTATTGGTCAAGTATGGCGGGTGGCCACGTTCTTAGGGTTATCAAAAGATACCAGTAAACGTCCCATCACCAACGTGGTCATGATGGGCATGGGGGAACCGTTACTTAACCTTAAAAATGTCGTGCCTGCTATGGACATTATGCTAGACGACTTTGGGTTTGGCTTGTCTAAACGCCGGGTAACGTTAAGTACCTCTGGTGTGGTGCCAGCTTTGGATATGCTAGGCGATCAAATTGACGTTGCGCTTGCTATTTCACTGCACGCACCCAATGATGAATTGCGTAACGAAATTGTCCCTATCAACAAGAAGTACAACATTGAAACATTCTTGGCAGGTGTTCGCCGCTATTTAGCCAAATCTAGAGCGAACCAAGGCAAGGTGACGGTAGAGTATGTTATGCTTTCTCATATCAACGACAGTACCGATCAAGCTCACCAATTGGCGCAAGTGCTGAAAGATACGCCGTGTAAAATCAATCTTATTCCGTTTAACCCATATCCAGGGTCGCCGTATACGTGTTCGAGTAATTCACGTATTGATAGATTCTCAAAAGTGCTTATGGATTATGGGCTTACCACTGTAGTGCGTAAAACGCGTGGGGATGATATTGATGCTGCGTGCGGTCAATTAGTGGGTGATGTTGTTGATAGAACGAAAAGAATGTTGAAAAAACAGATGAAGGGCGAAGCAATTTCGGTAAAAATGGCCCAATAATCATTAAGATATTAGGGTAAGACTATGGGCAAAGGTTGGCTAGTCGTTTTATCACTTAGCATTGTGTTGTTGTGCGGGTGTGTCAGTAGTACAGATGCAAATAGAGTTGGTGACGACTTCAATCGCGAAGAAGCCGCGAAAACGCGAATGTCCCTTGGTCTTACCTATTTAAAAAATAACAATTACACCCAAGCCAAAAAGAACCTAGATAAAGCGCTGGAATTTGATCCCCATTCTGGTGATGTTCACTACGCTTTAGCCTACTACTATCAGTTGGTGGGCGATAATGAGCGAGCAGAATCCGCCTATAAAACGGCAATTTCATTGTCGCCAAATAGCGGCGATATCATGAATAGCTACGGTGCATTTCAATGCCAAAATGGTCGTTATGCAGAAGCTAAACGTTATTTCCTAAAGGCCATTGATAGCAAACAATACGCTAATGCAGCCGAAACTTACGAAAATCTTGCGCTGTGCGCACAAAGTCAAGGTAATCTTGATGATGCGATTGCTTACTTGGAAGATGCGGTAAAGCATCAACCGGGGCGACCAAAGAGCCTTTTACTGTTGTCTGAACTCTATGTGGCAGACAGACAATGGGATAACGCCAAGCGTACCTTATCTACCTACCAGAGAGTTGCAAGTACAACCCCTAATGTACTCTGGATGTCTTACGAAGTGGCCAAAGCCCAAGGTGACGAAAGCAAGGCATTAGCCTATGGGAATCGTCTGCTTGAGCAGTTTCCGCAAAGTGCGTTAGCTGAACGTGTTCAACAGCAGATAAACACTTCAAAGCCTCAAATTATGCGAAGCCTAAAAGCGAATCCGTCGGAAGGATCACCCCCGGCGGAAGAAAGTAGTGCCAATGAGAAAAGCACAAGTAAAAACAGTGAAGTATCTAAAGAAACACCTCAATTCCATATAGTAAAACAGGGCGAAAACCTATATCGTATTTCGCTCATGCACAATATTAAAGTGGCTACGCTGCAAACCTGGAACAACCTTGAAGATCCTGGCGCAATTTTTGCCGGTATGAAACTTTGGTTAGTCCCCACTCAATTGCAGGAAAAATAGGAAGTCGAATGGTGTCAGAAGAAAAAGCGACAGAAGAAAATAGTTCGCAACCAGAGAATAATACTACGCCAAGCCCTGGACAAATGTTAAGGGAACGTCGTGAAGCGTTAGGACTTTCACAACAACAAGTGGCTGATAAACTATTTTTAAAAGCCCATCAAATTAATGATTTAGAAGAAGATCGTCTTGATGACAATGCGTCTATCACGTTTACCAAAGGCTATGTGCGGAATTATGCAAAGCAATTAGGTTTAGATTCTGCGGCGGTGATCAACGCATTTGAACAACGTCATGTCACAGCCGAGCCTCCGGCTAAATTGCAGAGCTTCTCCAAACGTGTCGCAAAACAGACACACGATGACCGTTGGATGATGGTGACCTACCTTATTCTGCTGCTTATTATTGGTGGAGTAGTGGCTTGGTGGTATCAGCAACCAAGCGATGAAGGTACGGCGGGAAATACGGTGGAGAACACGGTAGAGAGCACGGTAGATAGTACCGCAGAACGCACGGTTGTTGAGCGTATTAAAGAGGACGCTGGCAATACACCAGTTTCAAGTTCAAATGGTCGTCTCGGCGAGCCTAGCTCAGACGAAGCGGGTAGTGGGAATGCTCGGCAAGCCGTGGATAGTGTCGATAATTCAATCAATCCAGAAGCCTCTTCACAAGGTGCACTTAACGATAGTCATTCACAGCTTATCGAGCAAGCCACCCCTGCTAATGTAAGTCCAGACAACGGTGGCGTGAGCGGTGCAAATATCGATGAGTCGAATAATCTGACGGCATTAGTATCAAACCGAGCAGATGGCACTGTTGCCTTACAGCAGAACACGTCGCCAGTGCCAACGTCGGCCCCCATACAAATGGCGTTTACCTTTGAGGATGATTGCTGGGTAAACATAAAAGATGCAACAGGTGAAGCCATCGCCTACGGGGTAAAGCAAAAAGGGCGAGTTATGGAAATTCAAGGCGTACCTCCTGTTGAAGTTACGCTTGGTGCACCGGATAATGTACGTATATCAATTAACAACGAGCCGGTAGATATTTCATCATATCAAAATGGTACAACCGCTCGTTTTACGCTTCCTTTATAGGTATTTAGATGTTTGCAGAAAGCCCTATTAAACGCAGAAAATCGACGCGTATTAACGTAGGTAATGTTCCTATTGGTGATGGAGCGCCCATTGCCGTCCAGTCAATGACGAATACTCGTACTACAGACGTGGCCGCTACCGTTGAACAAATTAATCGCATTGTTGCGGTAGGGGGCGAGATTGTTCGCGTATCCGTGCCTACTATGGAAGCCGCCGAAGCATTCAAACACATTAAACAACAAGTGAGTGTTCCGCTGGTCGCCGATATTCATTTTGATTATCGAATTGCGTTAAAAGTGGCAGAGTATGGCGTAGATTGTTTACGTATTAACCCAGGCAATATTGGCAACATGGAACGGGTGAAATCGGTTGTCGATTGCGCAAAAGACAAAAATATCCCCATTCGTATTGGTGTAAATGGCGGCTCACTGGAAAAAGACTTGCAAGAAAAATACGGTGAGCCTACACCCGAAGCACTTGTCGAGTCAGCTATGCGACACGTAGACATTCTTGATAAGCTCAATTTCGACCAGTTTAAAGTAAGTGTTAAGGCCTCGGATGTCTTTTTGGCCGTGGGCGCCTATCGCTTGTTAGCTCAGAAAATCGACCAACCTTTACATTTAGGCATTACCGAAGCAGGCGGCCAGCGTGCTGGGGCAGTGAAAAGTTCGGTGGGTCTAGGCATGTTACTCGCTGAAGGTATTGGCGATACCATACGAATTTCACTGGCAGCAGACCCTGTAGAAGAAATTAAAGTCGGCTTCGATATTTTAAAGTCACTGCGTATCCGTTCCCGAGGCATTAATTTTATCGCGTGCCCCAGCTGTTCTCGCCAAGAGTTTGATGTAATTGGTACCGTTAATGCGCTTGAGCAACGTTTAGAAGACATTCTTACGCCTATGGACGTCTCAATCATCGGTTGCGTGGTAAATGGGCCAGGGGAAGCGGAAGTGTCTGATTTGGGTTTAACCGGCGCTCGCAACATGAGCGGCTTGTATGAAGACGGTAAACGGGTGAAAGAACGTTTACCTAACGATGATCTGGTTGATAAGCTTGAAGCGAAAATACGGGCTAAAGCCTTACGCCTTAGCGATGAGCATAAAATTCAGGTATCAGTAAAAGACTAAGCTCGTAGCATTGTTGTTTACTACCAAAGCCCCTATAATGCGGGGCTTTTCACCATTTTGCAGTATGAGAAATTCACGTGGCTAAGACTATTCAGGCAATTCGCGGAATGAATGATTGCCTGCCGGAAGTGTCCGGTACATGGCAGAAAGTAGAATCTGTACTCCGTCAGGTGGTAGCCAACTATGGCTATCAAGAAATTCGTACTCCCATAGTAGAGAGCACGGATTTATTTAAGCGCTCTATTGGCGAGGTGACCGATATTGTCGAAAAGGAAATGTATACCTTTGAGGACAGAAACGGTGATAGCTTAACGCTGCGTCCAGAAGGTACCGCCAGCTGCGTTAGAGCCGGTAATGAGCATGGCTTGCTGTACAATCAGCAACAACGCTTGTGGTATATGGGGCCCATGTTTCGCCACGAACGTCCACAGAAAGGGCGTTATCGTCAGTTTCATCAGTTTGGCGTAGAAACCTACGGCATCGATGGCCCTGATATTGACTTAGAGGTTATCCTCTTAAGCGCTCGACTTTGGAAAGCGTTCGGTATTGAGAAGCACGTGACACTGCAAGTGAATTCACTTGGCTCAAACGAAGCACGACAAGCGTACCGTGATACTTTGATTGAATACTTAAAAGCCCGCGCTGATAAGCTTGATGAAGAGTCTCTTCGACGCTTAGAAACGAATCCTTTACGGGTTCTTGATAGCAAAAATCCTGATGTACAAGCTGCTATTGCCGATGCTCCCTCGTTACTCGATCACCTTGATGAAGCGTCAAAAGCGCATTTTGATGTGCTATGTGAACGCTTGACACAAGCGGGTATCCACTTTGAAGTTAACCCTCGGCTTGTTCGTGGTCTCGACTATTACAATCGTACTGTGTTTGAATGGGTAACGGAAAGTTTGGGTGCTCAAGGT
>Ga0208816_100644_pt1 | contig 8701 bp, 6 predicted proteins | sample Virmet3734_803_FD_185737 | JGI IMG/M metagenome (GOLD analysis project Ga0208816, IMG submission 185737) | Marine viral communities from the Southern Atlantic ocean transect to study dissolved organic matter and carbon cycling - metaG 3734_803... | ecosystem: Environmental > Aquatic > Marine >...
GCCTTACCCGTCCTTCCGCCGGCTGTTCCTCGCGCGCAAGGATGCGTCCATCGATCCGTTCCAACCGCGGATAGGGGATCGGCTCGGCACCCACTGTCGCCGACCGCGCCCAGACCAGCGCGGTGCCCGCCGATATGGCGAGAGCAATCGAAAGCAGCGCAGCAAGCGCATAACTGCGGTTCTCGCGGCCGCGCCATGCGGCGATGGCTGCGAAGGCGACGACCAGCGAACCGGCAATCACGGCGAGCCATTGCCACGGCCCGGCAAGGAGGAACCACAGCCCGATGCCGCAGCCGAAGGCGACCGCCAGCCATGGACCGCGATCGAATTCGGCGCCCGCGAGAAATGCCTCGAACCGGGCTGCCAAACTGGACATTGCGCCGCGCATGCGCCAAGGGCGCGGCACTGTTTCGCGGGCGGTTTCGCCCGCTTCTCCCATCGGTATCGAAGGCGTCCCCCGTGTCGCCATGTGAATGTTTGAAAGGAAGCGAGTGACAATGGCAAGCGATAGTGACAGCGAGACCCCTCCGGTCGTCACCCGCTTCGCTCCCTCGCCCACCGGCTATCTGCATATCGGCGGGGCGCGGACCGCGCTGTTCAACTGGCTCTATGCGCGCCATCACGGCGGCCGCGCGCTGCTGCGGATCGAGGATACCGACAAGAAACGCAGCACGCAGGACGCGATCGACAAGATCATCGACGGGCTTGGCTGGCTCGGCCTCGATTTCGACGATGCGCCGGTGTTCCAGTCTGACCGCGCCGAGCGCCATGCCGAAGTGGCGCACAAGCTGCTCGAGGCGGGCCATGCCTACAAATGCTTCGCCACGCCCGAGGAACTCGAGGCGATGCGCGCCGAGCAACGCGCCAACAAGCAGCCGATGCGCTACGACCGCCGCTGGCGCGATCGCGATGCGAGCGAAGCTCCCGCGGGCGCGCCCTATGTGATCCGGCTCAAGGTCCCGACCGAGGGCGAAACCACGATCCACGACCAGGTCCAGGGCAAGGTCACGGTGAAGAATGCCGAGATCGACGATTACGTGCTGCTGCGCGCGGACGGCACGCCGACCTATATGCTGGCGGTGGTGGTCGACGATCACGACATGGGCGTCACACACATCATTCGCGGCGACGATCACCTCAACAACGCCTTCCGCCAGCTGCCGGTGATCCGCGCGATGGATGCGATCGAGGGCGGCTGGCCCGATCCGGTCTATGCGCATGTCCCGCTGATCCACGGACCCGACGGGGCGAAGATGTCGAAGCGCCACGGCGCGGTCGGCGTCGAAGCCTATCGCGACGAAGAAGGCGTGCTGCCCGAAGCGCTGTTCAACTACCTGCTGCGGCTCGGCTGGGGTCATGGCGATCGCGAGGAAATCAGCCGCGACGAAGCGATCGAACTGTTCGACCTCGATGGCGTCGGCAAGGGCCCGGCGCGTTTCGACATCAAGAAACTGCAGAACCTCAACGGCCATTACATCCGCGAGGCGGATGATGAACGGCTGGCCGACATCGTCGCCGACAGGATCGGTGAAAACGCCGACCGCGCGCTGCTTGCCGAAGCCATGCCTGTGCTCAAGACGCGTGCAAGGTCCATCAATGAACTTGCTGAGGGTGCAGGATTTCTTTTCGCCACGCGCCCCTTGCAGATGACCGACAAGGCGGCGGGGTTGCTCGATGATGAAGCGCGGGCGCGGCTCGCCGGTTTGTCCGAAATGCTGCATGTGCAAAATGACTGGACAATCGAGGCTCTGGAAGCCACTACGAAGGCCTATGCCGAGCAGCTCGAACTGGGTCTCGGCAAGCTCGCGCAGCCCATGCGCGCAGCACTGACGGGGACGACGACGTCACCCGGCATTTTCGATGTGTTGGTCCTGTTGGGCAAGGAAGAGTCGCTCTTGCGTATCGATGCGCAGGCCGCCTCGCCCGCAGGCACCGAAGAGAACGAGTGAGGAGACACGCGTGGCCGACAAGCAGGCAACCCTCGATCTGGGTGGTCAGACCCAGGAATTCCCCGTGCTGCAGGGCAGCGTTGGCCCCGACGTGGTCGACATCCGCAAGCTGTACGGCACCACCGGCAAGTTCACCTACGACCCGGGCTACAAGTCGACTGCCAGCTGCGAAAGCGCGCTGACCTATATCGACGGCGAAGAAGGCATCCTGCTGCACCGCGGCTATCCGATCGGCCAGCTGGCGGAAAATTCGTCGTTCATGGAAGTCGCCTACCTGCTGCTCAACGGCGAACTGCCGCAGCAGACCGAGCTCGACGATTTCACCTACACGATCACGCGGCACACCATGCTGCATGACCAGCTGCGCCAGTTCTACCAGGGTTTCCGCCGCGATGCGCACCCCATGGCGATCATGTGCGGCGTGGTCGGCGCGCTGTCGGCCTTCTATCACGACAGCACCGACATTTCGGATCCCGAGCAGCGCAAGATCGCCAGCCACCGGCTGATCGCGAAAATGCCGACCATCGCCGCCATGGCGTATAAGTATTCGGTCGGTCAGCCGATGATGCAGCCCGACAACTCGCTGAGCTACACGGGCAATTTCCTGCGCATGACCTTCGGCGTGCCGGCCGAGGAATATGAAATCCACCCCGCCATCGAGCGTGCAATGGATCGCATCTTCATCCTCCATGCCGACCACGAACAGAACGCCTCGACCTCGACCGTGCGACTGGCCGGTTCTTCGGGCGCGAACCCCTTCGCCTGCATCGCGGCCGGCATTGCCTGCCTGTGGGGTCCGGCGCACGGCGGCGCCAACGAGGCGGCGCTCAACATGCTGCAGGAAATCGGCTCGCCCGATCGCATCCCGCACTATATCGAGCGCGCCAAGGACAAGAACGACCCGTTCCGCCTGATGGGCTTCGGCCACCGCGTGTACAAGAACTACGATCCGCGCGCGACCGTGATGCAGCAGACGCTGCGTGAGGTGTTCGAAGCGCTGAACGTCAACGACCCGGTGTTCGAGACCGCGCTCAAGCTTGAAGAGCTCGCGCTCAACGACGACTACTTCAAGGAAAAGAAGCTTTTCCCGAACGTCGACTTCTACTCGGGCATCATCCTCAACGCGATCGGTTTCCCGACGACCATGTTCACCGCGCTGTTCGCACTCGCCCGCACCGTGGGCTGGGTCGCGCAGTGGAACGAAATGATCTCGGATCCCGCTCAGGTGATCGGCCGTCCGCGCCAGCTTTACACCGGCCCGACCGAACGCGATTACGTCCAGATCGGCCAGCGTTAAGGCTCACGCCAGGTAACACGAACGGGCCTTGCGAGGCGGCTTCCTGCCCCTCGCAAGGCCCGTTTTTCGTTGGGGATGCTACTGCCGCTGCGCGCGGGCGCGGCAACGGCAAGGCTTCAGCGCGGTGTCTGGCGCAAATCCTCTGCGGCCGGGACCGACAGCGTAAAGCGCGCGCCCTGCCCCGGCGCGCTTTCGACGGTCAGGTCGCCGTCCATCGCACGCGCGATGCGGCGCGAAATGTAGAGTCCGAGACCAGACCCGCCATCACCGCTGCGGCCGAGCCGTTCGAACTTCTCGAAGATCCGTTCCTGCTGGTCTTCGCCGAGGCCATGCCCCTGGTCGGCGACGGTGATCAGTGCGCGGCTGCCGATCCGGTCGAGCCGGATCCATACCTGGCTGTCATCGGGCGAATAACGGATCGCATTGCCGACGAGATTGAGCAGGATCTGCAACACGCGCCGGAATTCGGCGATTGCCAGCTGGCTTTCCCCTTCGGGCGGCGCGACGAGCGTGATGCCCTTCTCGCGCGCGCGCACGCCTAGGATACCGCAGGCGCGCCGGGCCACATCCGCCAGTTCGATCCGGTCGGGCGCGGTCACGAAATCCTCGGATTCGACGACTTCGAGATCGGACAGATCATCGATCAGCGCGAGCAGGTGCTGCGCGGCGGTGGCGATATCGGCGGCGTAGGAACTGTATTCGTCGGCCAGCGGTCCCGCCAGCTTGGTCCGGATCGTCTCGGCGTTGGCGATGATCCGGTTGATCGGCTGGCGCAGGACGGGAGTGAGGTCGCGGCCGAACGAAGGCCCTTCCGCGCCCTCGTCCTCGTCCTCGGCATCGCCCTTGGCCAGCGGCCGGTCGGCGGTCAGATAGAGCACGAAACCCGCGCTGCCGGGCTGCGACTGTCCCAGCGGTTCGAGATGCGCGGTCCAGTTGCGGTTCGACCCCGCGATGCTGCAACTCGCACCGTCGAGCAGGCGCCAGTGCAGCGGTTGCTGGTGGCTGGTGCCGGGCAGGTCGACCAGCTCGGTCCACGGCTTGCCGACCTTTGCCCGTGCTTGCTCGGAAAACTCGGCAAGGTCGGAAGCTTCGGTTTCGAGCGACAGGAGCCGCTGCTGCGAATCGAGTCGCGCGGTGCAGTCGGCCGTATGGCGGTTGATCTCGACGCGGCGCCGCGCCGCTTCGATATCGTTCTCGGGCGGCAGTTCCTCGCTGTGCCAGCTGACCACGTCGATCGCGCAGCCATCGGATTCGCCCGCCTCGTTTGTCACCGGCGCGATTTCGACCCAGGCGGTGACCCGGTTCTCGCCGTCGATGGCTTCGAACTGGCGCGCGAGGCGCAGGCCATAACGCTGGGCCTTCTCGACCAGCGCAAGCAGTTCGGGAATGGCGATACGCGTACCCAGCGAACCACCGCAGGCATGCTGGAGGCGCGCGACGATTTCGTCCGCTTCGACCAGTCGCGCCTCGGCATCGGCGCGGGCCCGGGCGATATAATGGGTTCCAACAGTCGTCGCCATGGTCAGTCTACCTCGGTGAGCGGTGTATCGGCGATCAGCCGGCGGGCATCGTCGGGATCGATGGTAACGGCCTCGGCGGGCGGTTCGGCCTGCGGATTGATCCGCAGGACCTGTCGTTCGGCGTCCTCGCCCGACAGCCCTGCGGCGCGCAGGCCCAGCGCAAGGCGCGCAGTCTGGCGGTTGTTGGTCGACAGCACCGCAGCTGTGCGCGACTGGCCCGACCGTGTCGCCAGCGCTGTCAGGAACAGCGCCACGCCAGCGCGATCGATATCGAGCGCGCGCGCGCCCGCAGCCCCCATACCCGTCACGACCCGCGCAAGCAGCGACAGCCGCCCTGCGCCTTCGTCGAAATTGGAACGGAGCTTGGTTTCCGCCCGCATCATCGCATCCGACCGCAGCTGGTTGCTGAATTCGCGCCATCCAACCAGCAGATCGTGCAGGAGGTCGCCCGGCAATTCGCTGAGCGGCAATTCCATGCGGCGCTGGGTCTGGGCGAAGCGCGCCTGTGCGGTCAATGCAGCCATTGCCGCGCCGGAGACGCCATCGTCGTCATGCGCGATGAGTTCCTGCACCAGCGGCGAGAGCACCGGATCGATGCCCGAACGCACTTCCAGCGCTTCCGCCAGCTGCCACTCGATCGCCAGCGAATGGCAGTGCGCCAGCAGAGCGGGCCGTCCGACGAAATGTTCGGCCAGGGCTTCGCCGTGGCGTTCAACGAAGGTTTCGCGTTCGGACTGCCCCGCCGCCTCGGCCTGCGCACGCAGCACCTGCCAGGCAAGGTGGTGGCACATGCCGCGAACCCGGGCGACGATCTCGTCGCTGAACAGCGAATGATCGGGCGTGGCCAGCAGATGCGTCAGGATCGGCGTGATCCGCGCAAGCGACGCATTGCCCTGCGCGAGGGCTTCGCGCAGCGAATCGTGGCCGGCGCCCTGCGGCTCGGATGCGGGATCAGGGATCGACATGACCGGGTGGTACCATCGCCATAGTTAAATGGCCGTTAGTCGCGCGGCGGTGCAGTGAGAAAAAGCGACACGAGAGCGCCCAGCGCGAGCACTGCGGCTGCGGGCTGGATCACGCCGAACAACGCCGCGGGGATGAGCAGCGCCGTCAGCATGACGCGATCGGCATAGCTGCGGCGCCAGTCGCGCTGCGCCAACCGCTCGCCCAGGTGCAGCAGGCCGAACAGGACCGCAGGCACGAAAAGCCGCAGCCAGGCGGTGTCTTCAGGCGATGCGAGGACGATCAGCAGGACGATCACGGGATCGATGAGGATGGCCAGGGCCTGTACCAGCAAGGGTACGCGCGGGCGGACCTGGCCCGCCGACGATACGCGGCGCACCACCGCCTCCATCGCGAACAGCAACGCGGCGACCGCAGCGAGGCCGAAACCGGGCACCAGCCACCCGAATACTGCAACGGCCAGCGCAAGCACGGCGGCCGCAGCCGAACCCAGCGCGAGGAAGCGTGCCAGATTGCCGCGCATCGTATCGCGCGCGAGCCGCGCCCCCATGCGTTCCGCGACAGCGAGGCCGGGGGCCTTGAACGGCGCGACGTCGGCATGCCCCGCCACCCAGCTGCGTTCGCGCACTGCAAGCTGTTCGGGCGCCGGGTCGTTGAGCCAGATATCCTCGTCGAGCAGGCGGGTCTCGAGCGGATAGGTCCGCGTGCCCGATTGCAGCGCGATACGCAGCAGCGCGGAGGGCGTATCGACATCGTCGGGCAATTGCGCGAGCTGTTCGACCGCCTGCCCCCTCGTCAGCAGGACGCCGGCCCAGGCGAAATGCGCATCGATGCGCTCATAGCCGCGCTGCACCGCAGGATCCTCGGGAAAGACCAGCACGCCCGGCTTGGTCAGCTGCCGCAGCACCGCCTCCTCTTCGGGCAGCACGCCCGGCGCCATGACCAGCAATTCGTCCGATGCACTCACCATGCCCGACAGCTTGCGGGGTTCGTGCAGCGCAATGAAACGCGCACCGGCGGCCTCCGCCCGGTGCTGGAGTTCGATCACCTCGCGGCCGACCGCCTGCGCGAGACAGGCGATGGTTTCGCATCCCGCAGCCAGCGCGATGTCGAGCTGGCGTTCTACCAGCCTCGCGCCGGCAAGCAGGCGAAAGGGAGCCGGCACCTGCTGCGGGCCGGTCTGGCGATCGAGCACGGACAGCAGGGCGACGCGCACGCAGGACTCCGGTTGGCGGTTCGACTGATGTCTTGCTTTTAAGTGTGCGGGGCAGCTTCCGCCAAGGGTGCGGCGGCGGTTTCCCTCAGTTGAGAGCGGCGATGACGCTTTCGATGCGGCTGATCACCGTGGGTTCTCCCGGTGCCCCGGCGCGGGCTTCTTCGGCGAGATCCATCAGTTCCGTTGCATGAAAGCTCGCGGCCAGTTTCCCGAGCCGCTCGGCCGCCATTGCCCAATTGGCATCGCACCGGGCCCGGCGCAGCAGGTCGTGATGCGCCGACGCGCTCTGCACGAACGCCTGCTTCAGGTCTTCCCGCAGGGCGAAGTCGTCCCCGGCAGCATGGGCCAGCGCGGCTTCGAAACCTGTGGTGTGATAGGCCATCGGGCAACCGTAAGCGCGAGGCGGTTAATTCAGGTTTAAGCCTGATCGCTTTGGTGGTAGTTTGCCCCATTATGAGAAAGCGCTCGCTTATCCAGGCCGTCGATCAGACGCCTGACGAAACCCATGAGGAAACCGTTGTTTCCGAAGAGTTTGTCGCAGAAACTTCGCCGGAACTCGAAGAAGACGACGAGGTGGTCTGGGACGATGAGTCCGCGGCCCGGCGGCGCTTTTCCTGGCTGCTCCCAGCTGCCGCGATCCTGGCGATAGCGGGCTGGACGGCGTTTTTTGCCTGGGCGCATGCCAGCCAGCTGATGGCCCTCCCCACGCCCCGCGCCTGGACCGCGCTGGTCACCCAATGGGCAGTGCCCGTCCTGCTGGTAATCGGCGTATGGCTTCTGGCAATGCGCAATTCGGCCCGCGAAGCGCGCCGCTTCGCCACTGTCGCCCACGATCTGTCAGCGCAGAGCGCCGAACTGGAAAGCCGGCTGGCGACGATCAACCGCGAACTCAGCCTCGCGCGCGAATTCCTGACCAGCCAGACGCGCGATCTCGACTATCTCGGTCGGACCGCGACCGACCGGCTGTCCGAACATGCCGACCGGTTGCAGGCGCTGGTCGCGGACAATGGCGAACAGGTCGAAGCGATCGCACGTGTGAGCGTTACCGCTCTGGAAAACATGGACAAACTCCGCGACAACCTGCCTGTTGTCGCCAGCTCGGCCAAGGATGTGTCGAACCAGATCGGTAGCGCCGGCCGCGAAGCGCAGAACCAGCTCGACGGGCTGGTTGACGGTTTCGCCAGGCTCAACGAGTTCGGCTCTGCGAGCGAGCGGCAGGTCGCCTCGCTACGCGAGCGGATCGATGGCGCGCTCGAGGCTTTTTCACAGCAGGCCGATCATCTTGCCGAGATCGCCGATCGGCGGTTCTCGGAACTGCGCGAGGGCAGCGAGGATTTCCGCGGCGAACTCGACCGCCGCGAAGTCGAGGCGTTGGCATCGCTGCGCACCCGCTTCGACAAGCTGCGCAGCGAATTCGCCGAGACCGAGACCGCTACCGCGGCGGACCGTGAAACCGCGGTCGCCAGCCTGACCGAGCGGCTCGCCGCCATTCGCGAGGAAACCGCGCATGCGGCGGCGACCATACGCGAAGGCGAAGCGCAGGCGATGAACGCATGGCAAGAGCAGATCGAGGCCATGCGCGAGAGGATGAACGACGCCGTCGAGGAGATCGCCCGCGTCGATGATGCCGCGCTGGAAGCGGCCAATGCCAAGCTTGCGGCACTGGCTGCCGAGGCCGAACGCGTCGATACCCGGATTGCCGAACGCAACCGGATGTTCGCGCAGGACACCACCCAGCGACAGGTCGCCATGGCCG
>Ga0208816_100647_pt1 | contig 8681 bp, 8 predicted proteins | sample Virmet3734_803_FD_185737 | JGI IMG/M metagenome (GOLD analysis project Ga0208816, IMG submission 185737) | Marine viral communities from the Southern Atlantic ocean transect to study dissolved organic matter and carbon cycling - metaG 3734_803... | ecosystem: Environmental > Aquatic > Marine >...
ATGTTGGTGTCCGCGTCGCGCTCCTGCGAGGCGGCTTCCATTTCGCTTCGCTCGTCCTCGCTCATATCGGCTGCGGTCGCTGCCTCGTCGGCATTTGCGACCTGCTCCGCCGCAACCTCTTCGCGGTAGCCGTCATATTCGCTGCGAAACGCATCCGCGTCGAATACGTCGCGGCGCGTCTGCGCGTCGTCCGAGAGCGCGTAGTCGCGCGTCATCGGGTCGTATTCGGCAGTCGCGGCGGTCTCGACATCGGCCATTTCGCTGCCGACCACCGGATCTTCGGCGACGTCGTCCCCGCAAGCGGCAAGCGCCAGGGCAAGCGTGGAAAGCGCGGTCGTTTTCTTCAGAATGGTCATGTGTCCTCCATTGGTTGAACGTCCTGCCGGCGGCAGGGGAATGTCCAACCAACGAAGCCGCACCGCAATCGGTCCGCCTCGCGCGAAACCGATTGCCGGATGCGTCAGACCGGGTCTTGCGCGGTCCCGTCGACGGTCCAGGTCTGGCCCTGGCCCAGCAGTTTGGCCAGATTGGCCTCCTTGCCCGCGCTTGCGGCGGCCTTCTCGGCCAGCACAGCAGCCTCGAAGGTCGGGCGCGGATCGTCGTACAGCACGCCCAGCGCCATCGGGAACGGGCCGAAGGGCATCTCGACGAGCATGTGCGCGATCGAGCGGTTGGTGACGTCGTGGACGATCACCCCCGCGGCTTCCCAGTCGCCATCGACGACATCGACCACTTCGAGGTTGAGCGTGTCGCGGTTGAGCGCAATGCCCTTGGCATCCTTCGCGAACAGCATCGGCTTGCCGTTTTCGAGCCACAGCTGCTGGTCTTCGGCGCCCTTGGGGGCGGCGAAATCGTTGAACACGTCCTTGTTGTAGACGATGCAGTTCTGGAAGATCTCGATGAAGGCGGCGCCTTCGTGTGCATGGGCGGCCTTGAGCACATCCGGCAGGTGCTTCGACACGTCGAAACCGCGGCCGACGAAGCGCGCCCCGGCGCCGAGCGCGAATGCGGCGGGACGGGCGGGATGGTCGTAGCTGCCGATCGGGGTCGAGGGCGACTTGGTGCCCTCGCGGCTGGTGGGCGAGGCCTGGCCCTTGGTGAGACCGTAGATCTCGTTGTTGAACAGCATGATCTGCATGTTCACGTTCCGGCGAAGGACGTGCATCAGATGGTTGCCGCCGATCGACAGGCCGTCGCCGTCGCCGGTCACCAGCCAGATGTCGAGATCGGGATTGGCCAGCTTCGCGCCCGTGGCGAACGCGGGCGCGCGGCCGTGGATCGTGTGGAAGCCGTAGCTCTCGACGTAATAGGGGAAGCGGCTCGAACAGCCGATCCCGCTGATGAAGACGGTGTTGGCCGGGTCCGCGCCCAGCTGCGGCAGCGTGCGCTGCACCGCCTTGAGGATCGCATAGTCCCCGCAACCCGGGCACCAGCGGACTTCCTGGTCGGTTTCCCAGTCCTTGAGCGTGGTTTCGATTTTCACTGGTGCGTTCACGAGCTGTGCTCCTGCGATTGCGGCGAGGCCTGGTCTTTCAGCGAGCCGTCGTCATGTCCGGTTTCCAGATGCGGCAGCTGGTCGTCATTGACCGACACCTGCCCGCCTTCATTGCCGTCGATACCATCGAAATACTTGCCGATGGCCTCTTCGAGCTCGGCAATCTGGAACGGCTGGCCGCTGGTCTTGGTCAGCGGCACGGCATCGACGAGGAACTGGTCGCGCAGCACGGTCTTGAACTGCCCGGTGTTCATTTCGGGCACGAGCACGTGTTCGAAGCTGCGGAGCAGGTCGCCGAGATTGGCCGGCATCGGCCAGATATGGCGAACGTGGATATGGCTGACATCGAGCCCCTTGCGGCGCGCATTGTCGACCGCGCGGTGGATCGGGCCATAGGTCGAACCCCAGCCGACCACCGCGAGCTTGCCCGAGTCTCGCCGAGGCAGACCTCCTGGTCGGGCACGGCGATGCCTTCGATCTTGTTCTTGCGCGCATCGGTCATGCGCTGGTGATTGTCGGGCGAATAGTCGATATTGCCGGTCAGCTCGTGCTTCTCGATCCCGCCGATGCGGTGCATCAGCCCCGGCGTACCCGGCTTGACCCAGGGACGCGCGCCCTTGGCGTCGCGCTTGTAGGGCAGGAATACACCCTCGCCTTCGTCGTCCTGCGCGTTCTTTTCGGTCAGGAAACTGGCCGGGAACGGCGTGTAGCTGGCCGGGTCGGGCACCTTCCACGGTTCGGCGGCATTGGCGATATAACCGTCGGTCAGCAGCATCACCGGGGTCATGTACTGCACCGCGATGCGGCAGGCCTCGATTGCGACATCGAACGCGTCCGACGGGCTGCTGGCGGCGATCACCGGCATCGGCGCATCGCCGTTGCGGCCGTATACCGCCTGGTAGAGATCGCTCTGCTCGGTCTTGGTCGGCAGGCCGGTCGAAGGGCCGCCGCGCTGCGAATTGACGATCACCAGCGGCAGTTCGGTCATGATGCCGAGCCCGATCGCTTCGGTCTTGAGCGCGATCCCCGGGCCCGACGAACTGGTCACGCCGAGGCTGCCCGCATAGCTGGCGCCGATCGCGGCGCAGACCGCAGCGATCTCGTCTTCCGCCTGGAAGGTGGTGACGTCGAATTCCTTGAGCCGCGCAAGGTGGTGCAGGATCGCGGAAGCCGGCGTGATCGGATAACCGCCGAAGAACATCGGCAGTTCGGCCAGCTGCGCGCCGGCAACCAGCCCCAGGCTGACCGCTTCGGCACCGGTGACGGTGCGATAGAGGCCGGGCTTGGACGGAACCGGATCGATATGGACCTGCTTCAGCGGCCCCGCGAGTTCCGCCGTTTCGCCATAGGCATGCCCCGCGTCGAGCGCCGCGATATTGGCATCGGCGATCTCGGGCTTGGACTTGAACTTGCTCTTCAGCCAGTCGTGGATCGGGTCGCGCGGACGATCGAACATCCACAGCGCAAGGCCCAGCGTCCACATGTTCTTCGACCGCAGCGCGTCCTTGTTGCCAAGGCCGTAGGGCTTGACCGCCTCGATCGTCTTCTCGCTGATGTCGAAGGCCAGCAGGTCGAACTTGCCCAGGCTGCCATCTTCGAGCGGATTGGCGTCGTATTTCGCCTTCTCGAGGTTGCGCTTGGTGAAGGCGCCGGTATCGGCGATGATCAGCCCGCCAGGCTTGAGCGCGGCGAGGTTCACCTTCAGCGCGGCGGGGTTCATCGCCACGAGCACGTCGGGCGCGTCGCCCGCGGTGTTGATTTCGCGGCTGCCGAAATTGATCTGGAACGCGGAAACGCCGAACAGCGTGCCCTGCGGCGCGCGGATTTCCGCGGGGAAATCGGGGAAGGTGGCCAGGTCGTTCCCCGCGAGCGCGGTCGACAGCGTGAACTGCCCACCGGTCAGCTGCATGCCGTCGCCGGAGTCGCCGGCGAAGCGCACGACCACGCTTTCGGGGGTTTCGGGGAGGCCGTCCTGCGGCGCCGTGGCGGCTGTAGCCATCCGGGTCATCCTTGTCTGCGCCACCCACCGGCGGCGCCGTTTCCAATTGGAAGCGCCACCTAGGCCGCGCCCCATTCTCTCGCAATGAAGTTTCTCTGCTAGGCCGAAAAAGCCTCATGGAAAAGCGCTCCAAACACGCTAAGTTCCAAAACGCAACGGATTTTGGAGAGAGAACGACATGGCCGATACAGAACATTATGTCCGCGACGACGTGCGCGGCTTCCTCGACATGCTCGAAGCGATGGGCGGCAAGGGTGTCGAAGAGGTCGGCGCGCAGGAAGGCCGCGAACAGATGCGCGCCATGGGCGCCCTGGCCGAAGCCGAGCCGCGCGCGATGGCGGTTCAGAAGGACCTCACCTGCCCCGGTCCCGCCGGCCCGATCCCGCTGCGCTTCTACGATCCGCGCGCAGAGCGCGAACCCGGGCCCTGCGTGCTGTTCTTCCACGGCGGCGGCTTCGTCATCGGCGATCTGGAAGTGTACAATGCGCTGTGCACCGAGATCGCGCACCATCTCGACCTGCCGGTGGTCTCGGTCGACTACCGGCTGGCCCCCGAACACCCCTTCCCCGCTGCGCCCGACGATTGCGAAGCGGCCGCGCGCTGGGTCGCTTCCTCGCCTGCCGAACTGGGGCGCGAGATCACCGGGCTGGTCATCACCGGCGACAGCGCGGGCGGCAATCTGACGATCGTCACCACCAACCAGCTGACCAACGAGCCCGCCGACGTCCCCGTGATCGTCCAGGCGCCGATCTACCCCGTCGCCAGCGATCTGAGCCAGCACCGGAGCCTGGCGATGTTCGCCGAGGGCTTCCTGCTGACCGGCGCGGCGATGGCCTGGTTCACCTCGCAATATGGCGGCGATGCGAGCGACCCGCGGCACACGCCGATGGTGGGGGACTGTGCCGACACGCCGCCGACCGTGGTGTGCACCGCCGGACTCGACCCGCTACGCGATTCGGGACGGGAATACGCCGCACATCTGGTGCAACTCGGCACGGAAACCGTGTTTCTCGAGTTCCCCGGCATCGTTCACGGCTTTACCACGCTGAGAAAAGCGATACCGAGCGGACAGAAGGATCTCGAGGCGTTTCTCGACGCCGTGAAACTGATGGTGGAGCGATACAGGTGAGCGATGGGCTCGGTTACCGTCCCTGCGTGGGCGTGATGTTGGTCAACAGCGACGGCAAGGTCTTCGTCGGCCGCCGGATCGACAACAAGGAAGGCGACTGGTGGCAGATGCCGCAGGGCGGCGTCGATGACGGCGAGGACCTGCGCGAGGCCGCGCTGCGCGAACTGCACGAGGAAACCGGCGTGCGGAGCGAGCATGTCACCATCCTCAAGGCGCTGGACGAACCGATCCGTTACGACCTGCCCGAAGAACTGATCGGCAAGCTGTGGGGCGGCCGTTTCCGCGGGCAGGAGCAGGTCTGGTACCTCGCGCGGTTCGCGGGCAGCGATACCGATATCGATCTCGAGGCGCATGATCCGCCCGAATTCTGCGACTGGAAATGGGTCGAGGCGGAACAGCTTCCCGACCTCATCGTGCCGTTCAAGAAACGCGTGTATCGCGCGGTGGTCGAGGCTTTCCGCGAACTGGTCTGACGGACCCGCCGCGGCGACCGCTGCCGGGGTATCCGGTCAGTTCGACTGCGGCACCGCGGCGTCGGGCAGCAGCGCTTCGGCGGTTTGCACCCGCGCCGGCGGACCGGCCGCTATGGTTGCCGACAACGTCTGTGTTTCGGGGCAGCTTTCGCCGCACAGCGATTCCAGCTTGGCCAAGCTGCCCTTGGCCATTTCGACCGCGCCCTTTTCGACCAGCGCCTCGCCCTCGCCCGCAATCGCGGCCAGATTGCGCGGCTCGCGCGTCAGCGCTTCGCGGTAATAGCGGATCGCCTTGCCCTGCAGCCCGTCGGCGCGGGCGGCCTCGGCCAGTCGCAGGAAGATGGGCGTGTGGCCCGGGTCGACCGCCAGGGCGGCCTCGAAGGCGTCGATCGCCCCCTGCGTATCGCCCTGCGCCAGCGCGGTTTCGCCCTTGGCGATCAGCACGCCCGCTCGCGGCTCGGGCGCGTCGTTCCCGGCCCAGCCAACGCTCGATGTCACAGCCAGCGCCAGGGAAAGGGCAGCAGCGGCAGGGGCAAAACGCATGATCGTCTCCAGCGGGGTCGTCCGTCGAAAAGGTGGCACATCAGCCATAATCTAAATGGCTAACACGTTCACCCTGCACAGGCGATGAAAAATCCGTCGGTCCCGTCATGCGCCGGTGCGAGCCGGATCCCCTGCCCGCGCGCCTGCCCCAGTGGCAGCGCCATGGCCTGCGGCTGCAGCTGCGGATGCCGCGCGAGGAAGGCTTCGAACTGCCCCGCGCCCTCTTCGTCGAGCAGCGAGCAGGTGACATAGACCACCCGGCCGCCCGGCTTGATGAGCTGCGCCGCGATGTCGAGCAGATAGGCCTGCAGCTCGGCCAGCCGCGCCAGTTCGGCCTCGTCCAGCCGCCAGCGCGCTTCGGGATTGCGCCGCCAGGTCCCCGTGCCCGAACAGGGGGCGTCGACCAGCACCGCGTCGGCCTGTCCGGCCAATCCGGAGAGCGCTTCCATTTCGCGCCGGGGGTCGAGCAGCAAGGTCTCGATGCAGGTCGCGCCTGCCCGTTCGGCCCGCGGGGCGAGCCGGGACAGGCGGCCACGATCGGTATCGGAGGCGACGAGCCGTCCCTGGTTGTCCATCGCCGCTGCGAGCGCGAGCGTCTTGCCGCCCCCGCCCGCGCATAGATCGACCACCGTTTCGCCGGGCCGTGCAGCCACTGCGAGGCAAGCCAGCTGCGAGCCGGTGTCCTGCACTTCGATCGCGCCCGCGCGGAAGGCGTCCCATTGCTCGACCGGGGTGCCGGTGGCGAGCCGCAGGCCATGCGGCGCGGCGGTGGGCACGGCGGCTTCGGGCAAGGCGAGCGTGGCGCGCTCGGCCCTGAGCGTGTTGACCCGCAAGTCGAGCGGAGCCCGGTCGAGCAACGCGGCCGCATCGGTGCCGTCCACACCCGAGGCGGCGAGCCGGTCGACCAGCCAGCGCGGCGCGACCCCGCCCTCGGCCACCGGCTCGTTGTCGGCCAGCGGCGCGGGGCCGTAGTGCGATCCGTCGAACAGCGGCGCGATCGCCGGATCGTCCTGCGCCAGCCGCAGCATCGCCGCGCGGCCGGTCGCGGGGACCGGGCCGCAGGCGCGGATCGCGGCATAGACCAGTTCGCGGATCGCCCGCCGGTCCTTCGACCCGGCAAAGCGGTTGCTGCGGAACCATTCGGCGAGGATCCGGTCGGCGGGCGCGGCTTTCGCGCGCGCGGCCTCGACGATCCGGTCGAGCAGCTCGATCGCGGTCTGGACCCGGGCAGCGGGCGTCATGGCCTAGCGCGTCGGATAGTTGGGCGCTTCGCGGGTGATCGCCACGTCGTGGACATGGCTTTCGGCCAGCCCGGCATTGGTGATCCGGACGAATTGCGCGCGCTTGCGCAGATTCTCGATCGTGGCGCTGCCGGTATAGCCCATCGCCGCCTTGATCCCGCCGACCAGCTGGTGGACGACCGCCGCGGCAGGGCCTTTGTAAGGGACCTGCCCCTCGATCCCTTCGGGGACCAGCTTCTGCTGGCTGACATCGGCCTGGAAATAGCGGTCGGCGCTGCCGCGCGCCATCGCGCCCACGCTGCCCATACCGCGATAGGCCTTGTAGCTGCGGCCCTGGTAGATGAAGGTCTCGCCGGGCGCTTCCTCGGTCCCGGCCAGCATCGAACCGACCATCACCGTGCTTGCGCCGGCAGCCAGCGCCTTGGCGGCATCGCCGCTCGCGCGCAGACCGCCATCGGCGATGACCGGGATGCCGTATTCCTCGGCGGCCTCGGCGCTGTCCATCACGGCGGTCATCTGCGGCACACCGACGCCTGCGACCACGCGGGTGGTGCAGATCGACCCCGGGCCGATGCCCACCTTGACCGCATCGGCGCCCGCCCCCGCGAGCGCCCGGGTCGCTTCGGCGGTCGCGACATTGCCCGCGATCACCTGCACGCTGTTCGACAGCTTCTTCACCCGTTCGACCGCGCGCGCGACATCCTTGTTGTGGCCATGCGCGGTATCGATCACCACGACGTCGACTTCGGCATCGATCAGCGCCTGCGTCCGCTCGAACCCCTTGTCGCCGACCGTGGTCGCGGCGGCGACGCGCAGCCGCCCGGTCGCATCCTTGGTGGCATCGGGATAGGCGACCGCCTTTTCGATATCCTTGACCGTGATCAGCCCGACGCAGCGGCCGTTGTCGTCCACCACCAGCAGCTTCTCGATGCGGCGCTGGTGCAGCAGGCGGCGCGCTTCCTCCTGCCCGGTGCCCAGCGGCACGGTGGCGAGATTGTCGACCGTCATCAGCTCGCTGACCGGCTGAAGCGGATTTTCGGCAAAGCGCACGTCGCGATTGGTCAGGATCCCGACCAGTTTGCCGCCGCGGTCGGTGACGGGGATCCCGCTGATGCGGTTGGCGGACATGATGTCCTGCGCTTCGCCCAGCGTGGCTTCGGGGTGGATGGTGATCGGGTTGACCACCATGCCGCTTTCATAGCGCTTGACCGCGCGCACGGCAGCGACCTGTTCGTCGACTTCGAGATTGCGGTGCAGCACGCCGATCCCGCCAAGCTGCGCCATGGCGATGGCCATGTCGGCCTCGGTCACCGTGTCCATCGCACTGGACACCACCGGGATGCTGAGCCCGATATCGCGCGTCAGCCGCGTGGCGGTGTTCGCCAGCGAAGGCAGGATATCGCTCTCGGCAGGACGCAGGAGCACGTCGTCGAAAGTAAGACCGAGGGGGATGTCGAAATGTGCCACGTGGAGAATCGCCTGCCGGGGGGAGAAATGTGGCGGCCCATGTAACGACGGTTTGGAAAACTAGCTAGTGCCCATAACCGCGCGGTGCCAGCCGGCGCATCGCACCGGTCGCCTAGCGGCGCCCGGCCAGCGCGCCATCCCGTCCGCGAGACACCCGTTGCCGCCGGCGGTGAACCGCGATCCGGACGAGCACCGCAAGCGCACCGAAGGGGAACAGCACCCGCAGCACTTCGGGCTGCCAGCTTCCGGCAGCGGCGCTGAACGAGGCGGTCGGGAGCGCCATGCCGAGAAACCAGTAAAGCGCGCCGGGCACAGCTGGCACCAGCGCCGCCCC
>Ga0208816_100648_pt1 | contig 8679 bp, 9 predicted proteins | sample Virmet3734_803_FD_185737 | JGI IMG/M metagenome (GOLD analysis project Ga0208816, IMG submission 185737) | Marine viral communities from the Southern Atlantic ocean transect to study dissolved organic matter and carbon cycling - metaG 3734_803... | ecosystem: Environmental > Aquatic > Marine >...
GTAAACATATATGTACAGAGTATCATACTTTTACAAAAAGATAACAAGATAAATGTTACAGAAGGTTAAAATTGGTAGTGGCAAGAGCGAGGTAATGACGAGCGATAGGTAAAATCGGGCCTAAAAAAAATGCCACTACAACGAGCGGCATCCTATATAAAACACATTTAATTAACAATAGTGTTAGCTCGCTTTTTTCTCTTTAGGCGGGAAAAGTGGGGAAAATAACCCCAGAGATTTAGCCTCTTCAACCAATGCCATAATATCCATTTCGGCCAATTCAAATAAGTGGTCGAATTCAGGTAGGATATAATAAAGCGGCTGCATAATATCAATGCGATACGGCGTTCGCAGCGCATCAACTGCAGTAAGTGGGTTACGCAACGGTTCATCACTGTCTAACGCGTAAATGGTCTCTCCCGGCGAAGATAAGATACCGCCACCATATATTTTAAGCCCCCCTTTCGCTCTCACTAGGCCAAACTCGACAGTAAACCAATACAACCGCGCCAAATATACCCGGTCTTCTTTGCTCGCCGCCAGCCCTAGTTTTCCATAAGTATGTGTGAAGTGCGCGAACGCCGGGTTGGTTAACAGCGGGCAGTGTCCAAATACTTCGTGAAAAATGTCGGGCTCTTGCAGGTAGTCAAACTCTTCTCTGGAGCGAATAAAGGTGGCAACTGGAAACTGTTTGTTAGCCAGTAACCTAAAAAACTCGCCAAAGTTGATTAAGGCGGGCACTTCAGCCGTTTGCCAACCGGTCTTTTCCATTAGTACCTTGTTGATATCAGGCAGCTGTGGAATTTTCTTTTCGTTAAGCTTTAACAGGTCTAGCCCATCTAAGTACTCTTGGCATGCTCTTTCTTTTACCAGCGGAATTTGTCTTTCGTACAGTTCCGACCAAATTTGGTTCTCTTCATCTGACCAATGAATGACCCCATTTTCATCAGATTGTCTCGACTGGTATTGCGTTGATTTTGGCATAACTTCTGTAACCAATAAGGTTTAAAAAACTTACCTATCAGTCTAATGAAATTAGCCGCTTGTAAAAGACAAATGCGCAATGGGGGTAAAGATTTAACTGTAACATAAATTTTACATTAACAACAAAAGCAGCTGATTTTAAAAGAAAAAGCCGCTATTAAAAAGCGGCTTTCATTGCTTATAGCAGAGAATTTTGAAGGGGGTTACAAACGGCTAATTTCTTTATTAAGTTGATATTCGCGAGATGTGACGTAGGTCTCCATTTTGCGAAGTCTCTCTTCCGCTTTTTCGAAACGATTTCGAATATCGTGAAACGCTTGTTTAGGTGGCTCGCCGGCTTGCCAGACTTTGGTTTTTACCTCCACCTTTGGGCTTTTTACCTGACCACCGTTGGGATTTGTCCATCCCTTACCTTTTGAGAAAACAGGTTGCGTTGGTGCATTTTTTAACCCAACAGGTTTTTTATCGAGAATGAACCAAGCTGCAATGTATGCAACAAAGATGAAAGGTCCGGCTAACAAGAAGAAACCTGTTACAACTAAAATCCTTACTAACCAAGTTTCTAAGCCGAAATATTCTGCAACGCCTGAACACACACCTGCAATACGCGCATTCTCTGGGTTTCGGTAGAGCTGTTTACCATTTCTCATGCTCTATTCCTCCACTCAGGCGCCTCACTATCTAAAATGGCTTCTAGCGTTTCAATGCGCTCGCTCATTTTTTCGGCTTGCTCTGCTAAGTTTTTCAACGACGCATGCTCTTCAGCGCTAAGGCCCTGATTGACTTGCTTTTTGCTGCGATAATGTAGAATTAGCCAAATGGGAGCAACAAATATTGTGAAAACCACAAGGGGCATCACCAGCATTGCTATTATACCTTCATCCATCTCAATCTCTCCTCAAACCCTGATGTATTTACCCTTTGCTGCGTTTGGCATACAAAGGGTACACCCTATTTTTCTTATTCTGATTTTTCGGTGCTTTTATTTGCACCTTTTACTTTTGCTTTAAGTGCAGCCAGTTCGTCTTCAACTTTATCACTGGCTTCTAGCTCAGCAAACTCATCTTGTAAGGTTTTCTTGCCCAAGTCATAGGCCTCAACCTGCGACTCAAGATCATCAATTTTACGCTCGTATTGTTCGAAGCGTCCCATTGCATTATCTACTTTAGTGCTGTCCAACGTCTTTTTCACTTCAAGACGAGAACTAGCCGTTTTCTGGCGCATGATAATGGCTTTTTGACGACTCTTCGCGTCAGCCAGTTTATCTTGTAGCTGACCAATTTCATCTTGAAGTTTGCTGATTTGCTCTTCAACAATTGCCAGCTCTTTACTTAACGTCTCTGCGGCCTCTGCAGACTTTTTCTTTTCCTGCAGTGCTGCTCGCGCTAAATCTTCTCTATCTTTACTTAAAGCAAGTTCTGCTTTTGCTTCCCAATCACTTGCATCGCTTTCGTACTTCGCAATTTGATTGGCTATTTCTTTTTTATTGGCCAAGGTTTTCGCCGACGCTGAGCGCACCTCAACCAATGTGTCTTCCATTTCCTGAATGATTAATCTAACCATTTTTTCAGGATCTTCGGCTTTGTCTAAAATCGCATTAATATTCGAATTCACAATATCTGTAAAACGCGAGAAGATACCCATAATAATTACCTCTTGCTAAAAATGGTAAGTGTTAAAAAACACCACACTTGATAAATAGATTACTCTTGGTATTAATCGTATTCAATATGCTTGCCAACTCTACCTTTACGCTAAGTCGCTATTTTTCATACCGTTTTTATAAGTTCAAATAATGCTCGTTTCTCAATATTTTTTGTTCTACACTACTAATTGGTCGAAATGACTAACTTTTGAGGTTTTTAATGAGTAGGTATCGTCAGCAAGACAATTTGCTAGGTCAAGCGAACAGTTTTCTAGAAGTGCTAGAGCAAATTTCACAAATAGCACCGTTAGATAAACCGGTCCTTGTGATAGGAGAGCGAGGTACAGGTAAAGAACTGATTGCAGCGCGTCTTCACTTCTTATCTAAGCGCTGGGACCAAAACTATATCAAGCTGAATTGCGCAGCCCTAAATGAAAGCCTTTTAGAAAGTGAGCTTTTCGGTTACGAAGCCGGGGCATTTACCGGTGCGTCGAAACGACGAGAAGGTCGTTTTGAAGTCGCCCATAACGGTACACTGTTTCTCGATGAACTTGCCAATACCTCGGGTCTAATTCAAGAAAAGCTCCTTCGCGTTGTCGAATATGGGGAGTTTGAACGCGTGGGCGGCAGTAAATCGGTGAAAACCGATGTAAGGCTTATTGCAGCGACAAATGAAGATCTCCCTGCCCTTGCCGATGCAGGCGAGTTTCGCGCCGACTTGCTAGATAGGCTAGCCTTCGATGTGATTACCATCCCCCCGCTTCGAGAGCGACGGGAAGATATCATGATGTTAGCGGAAAATTTTGCCATTAATATGGCCCGTGAGATGGAGATGGAGCTCTTTAGCGGCTTCACTGAAAAAGCCAAGCGTACTCTGCTTGATTACGATTGGCCCGGAAATATTCGAGAACTGAAAAATGTAGTTGAGCGCGCCGTTTACCGCACTAACAACCCTCACCTACCGGTTCACGAAATCATTCTTGACCCCTTTGAATCCGTTTATCGTCCACAGGGTAGAGTTAAGACTAAGGATAGAGTAAGCACTTCTGAGTCAGCAAGTCCTATCGTGTCCTCACAACCCGACCATACAAAAGATGTGATAGAAAGCGCTGACATTACGCCTTTAACGCCAAGCAATCAGCAAGAATCTGTCGAATATCCCATAGATTTGAAAGAACGCTCTCAACAATATGAGATAGATATGATAAAACAGGCACTTGCTGACAGTCAGTTTAATCAAAAGAAAACCGCTGAAAAATTGAGCCTGACATATCATCAGCTGCGTGGCTATCTCAAAAAATATAACTTACTAGATTCTTCCGCTGAAAGCGTCGAGGCGTAAAGCATGTCCCATAGTTTGGTAAAGCGTTTGTCATTATGTTTATGTACAGCGCTTCTTGTTGCATCCTGTGCAAAACAGAATAAACAAGCGTTTTACAATACGGGTATTATTTACTGCTCTGAAAGCAATCCAGTGACGTTTAACCCCCAACTTGATACGTCAAGCACAACGTCAGATGCTTCCTCTCACCAACTTTACGACAGGCTTCTCGATTTCGATCCTGAATCTGGCCGCATTGTGCCAAGCTTAGCCAGTAGCTGGCTTGTAAGTAATGACGGCTTAACCTATGCCTTTCAGCTTCGAAAAGACGTGTCGTTTCACTCTACTCGTTATTTTGAGCCGACAAGAAACTTTAACGCCGACGATGTTATATTTAGCATCGACAGGTGGCGACTAAACTCACACCCTTATCACTATGTGTCCGGCGGTCGCTACCCCTACTTTGAAAGTATTGGCCTTGCTCAAAACATTGAATCTGTCGAGCGGATCAACGGCTACCGTGTAGAGATAACACTCAAACATCGCGATAGCTCGTTTTTAGCAAATTTAGCGACAGATTTCGCGGTAATATTGTCAGAGGAATACGCTACTCAGTTGGCCAACGCCGGCACACCGAGCAAAATAGATGAGCTTCCCATCGGGACCGGACCGTTTAAATTTGATAGCTATCGCAAAGACCATTTCATAAAGTACCTTAGGCACGAAAACTATTGGCGCACCCGGTTATTGACCGAAAATGCAAACATTACCCGCGATATTGAGAATATTGAAACCAACGCAAAAAGTGAAAATAGCAGCGAAGCGATAGCAGATGGTCTTTCTAAAAAGACAGACGGACACGTAGTTGAACAGCTTATTTTTGATATTACGCCACGCAGCTCACTACGACTGGCTAAGTTAATAACTGGCGAGTGCGACGCCACTGCCTTTCCCGCTCAAACAGAGCTTGAGGTAATAAGGGCTAGAGACGATCTTACGCTCGCTGAAAAGTCAGGGCTGAATGTTGGCTTCTGGGCTTTTAATACTCAGCGTCCGCCTTTTGATAACCCCGATGTAAGACGCGCTTTAGCCGTGGCCATTGATAAAAACACGCTGTTAGAAGCCGTTTACTTTGACAGCGCAACGCGAGCTAAGACCCTTCTTCCTGCAGCGAGTTGGGCATTTCAAAACGATGCTGATGATACGGCCTATAACCCAGTTTTAGCGCGAAAGTTACTGGCAGATGCAGGTATAAAACCTGGCTTTTCAATGACAATATGGGCCATGCCTGTAGAGCGCTCTTATAACCCCAATGCCACTAAAATGGCCGAACTTATTCAGCGTTATTTAAATGATGTAGGCGTTGAAGCAACCATTGTTAGCTACGACTGGACAACCTTTAGACGGCATTTACAAGAAGGCTTACACGATTCTGTGCTTATCGGCTGGTCAGCAGATAATGGCGACCCGGATAACTTTTATCGCCCGCTGCTAAGCTGTGGCGCTATCCCTTCTGGCACAAATCGCGCCATGTGGTGTAACGAAGATTATGATAGATTACTTAACAGCGCCCTTCAAACTGATGATATTGAAGCCCGCACAGCTATTTACCGGCAGGTAAACCGATTACTGTATGAACGCCTTCCGTTAGTTCCAATAGCCCATGCCTATCGCTACCAGGCATACCGAGATGAGTTGGAAGGAATGACAATTAATCCCTATGGCGGCGTACGCTTTGGTGGAGTAGAAAAAACACTGTGATCCAAATTCTCGTAAGATACTGCACGTTATTTGTGTTAACCCTTTTGGTGTTAGCGATTATCTCTTTTTCGCTCGCTTACCTTTTTCCCGGTGACACACTGGAAAACTTAACAGGCTTAGTGCCAGAAAACGACATTCAGCGTGCAGCCTTAGAGCGGCAGTTCAAGCTAGACCAGTCTTATATTTTTCAGTTCTTTTATTATGTAGGCAACCTACTCACCGGTGACTGGGGCTATAGCTTTACGTCCGGACTGCCGCTAAGAGAAGAGGTAGGCATCGCGATGCCAGCCACGATAGAGCTAGCAACCTACGCTATGCTAATGGCCCTATTCGTTGGTGTTCCGCTAGGCTATTACGCTGGAATTCGATGCTATTCAACGTCAGACCACCTTATTAATAGCGTGAGCATTACTACGTATTCCTTTCCTGTTTTTTGGTTTGCCCTTTTACTCATTCTTATTTTCAGTTTGCAGTTAGACGCGGCGCCGATGTCTGGACGTATCAGCCTGCTATATGACATTGAGCCTGTAACTGGTTTTATCCTTATCGATATTTTACTATCTGATATTGAAAACAAGTCTCTGGCGTTTAAAGACGCACTGTCGCACATTGCATTGCCTACCTTCTCAATCGGCGCTATCGCTACCGCATCGATGATAAGAGTAACTCGACGCTCAGTTATTGATGTAAAGCACCGACCTTACATTGCAGCCGCTTTGTCCCGCGGCCTATCAAGCTGGCAAATATTTTTCCGACATATATTGCGCAACGCCCTGCTTCCCATATTGCCCCTAATGGCTATTCAAATTACCACGCTTATTACTAATGCGATGATCGTTGAAACCTTATTTTCATGGCCAGGCATAGGAAATTGGCTTATTCAAGCCATTTACCAACGGGATTATCCCGCCTTACGAATTGGAATGATGGCGGTATCTTTTGTTGTTATAACTTTAACAATCCTCATCGATTTGTTTAACCGCATGATTGACCCAAGCAGAGAGAAATACGAACGTGCCACAGTTTAGTTTGTACGACGAAGAGTTCCATCCGTCGCCGTGGCAGCGGACGTGGGCCTCTTTTAAAGCAAGCCACATTTCTATGTTGGGCCTGATTATGCTCGCGCTGTTTGTCGTGTGCGCCGTTTTTGCGCCTCTGATTACGCCCTACGACGCAGTAGAGCAAAATATAGACGGCTTATTAATTCCACCTAGTTGGGTAACCAATGGATCTATTTCACACCTGTTCGGCACCGACGCGTTAGGTCGCGATCTTTTTACCCGCATTATCTATGGCTGTCGAATAACGCTAGGTTCAGCGTTTATTACCGTCGTACTAGCCATGCTAGTGGGTGTTAGTCTTGGTACCTTCGCAGGCATGTTGCGAGGAGTGCGCTCCAGTATTGCTAACCATTTACTCGATGCGTTAATGGCTATTCCTACTCTGCTTATTGCCATTATTATTGTAGCAATTTTAGGCACAGGTTTGGTCAATAGCATGTGGGCGATTACATTGGCGCTTATCCCCCAGTTCGTGCACCATACTCGCAGCTTTGTGCGGGCAGAGATGAAAAAAGAATACATAGTGGCCTCTAAACTCGATGGCGCGAGCAAGTGGCAACTCTTCGTTCACTCTATATTGCCTAATATGACCGAAATGCTGGTGGTGCAAAGTACCCTTGCGCTTTCCATCGCGGTTATAGATATTTCCGCCTTAGGCTTTTTAAACCTTGGCGCTCAGTCTCCCCTACCGGAATTAGGCGTAATTTTAGCCGACGGCCTAGACGTTGCTTACCTTGCACCTTGGAATGTAGCCGTACCGGGTATGGCAATATTTTTTATGGTGTTATCCATTAATATTGTGGGTGACGGATTGCGTTCGGCCCTGCGAAAAAGAGTGAGTCATTAATATGCCAATGCTTGATATTAAAAATCTCACCTTAGAAATGCAAAGTAGTGAAGGCGCTATCAAAGCACTGGATAAAGTTAACTTATCTGTAAGTAGCGGCGAAATTCGTGCCCTTGTGGGTGAGTCTGGTTCGGGTAAAAGTTTAATTGTTTCTGCTATCTGCGGCGCACTACCCAATCAATGGAATTTGACTGCCGACAGGATGAGTTGGAACGGTGAAAATTTATTAAGTATGTCGGTGCAACAGCGCCGCGAAGTAATGCGTCGCGAAATTGCCGTTGTATTCCAAGATCCTCAGGCGAGCTTAGACCCATCGGCAACCCTTGGCGAACAGCTAGAGGAAAGTATCCCTGATGAGTTTGTTCAAGGAAGCTGGTTTTGGCAGCGAGCACAGCAGCGTAAAAAGATAGCCATTAGTACGGTGCATAAAGTGGGTATAAAGCACCACAAACATTACTTAAGTGCGTTTCCACACCAAATACCTGCCGACATTGGGCAGAAGTTTATGATTGCAATGGCGTTAGTATCACAGCCTAAATTATTGATTGCTGATGACCCAACTCGCGGTATGGAGCCCACCACTAAAACACAAATTCTTAAGCTTTTTACACGGCTAAACCAAACGCGTTCGTTATCTATTCTTTTCGTGAGCCACGACTTGCTGGCAATTGCGAGTATGTCACACTCGATGACGGTTCTATATGCCGGTCAGACCGTTGAGTCGGGTAAAATGAAGCATATCAAAAAGCGCCCGTTACACCCTTACACCAAAGCACTGCTGGACAGCGCGCCGAGCTTTAGGAAAGACTTGCCCCCCAAGTCACTGCTACCCACGCTCAGCGGCTCTATTCCAACGCTTCAGCATTTACCAATTGGTTGCCGACTAGGCCCTAGATGTCCGCGAGCCCAGCGTGCCTGTGTGCAAACACCTGCCGTACGCAAAATTCATGATCACAGCTACAGCTGCCACTACCCGCTGCACATGGAGAAGCTGTGATGGATATCATGCAGGTAAAAGATCTCACGTTTATTCACAATGAAAAGAAACGCTGGTTAAAAA
>Ga0208816_100671_pt1 | contig 8368 bp, 8 predicted proteins | sample Virmet3734_803_FD_185737 | JGI IMG/M metagenome (GOLD analysis project Ga0208816, IMG submission 185737) | Marine viral communities from the Southern Atlantic ocean transect to study dissolved organic matter and carbon cycling - metaG 3734_803... | ecosystem: Environmental > Aquatic > Marine >...
GTATTTGTACTCACCGTCTTTGATGTGCTTTCGCGCGGTTGGCGTGAAATTAAGCTGAGCAAATAGGCCTTTGTCTTCTCGCCATTCGAATTTATTACCCCATGCACTGGCAGGGGCTTTAGAACCGTTCTCTTTGGCAAGTAGTGTTTGGTGGTCGTAGTCGACAAGCAGCTGCTCGCCAGCAACGGCTCGCGCATTTAATTTCGCGGCGAGGGCTTCGCCTTTGGCATTATCGATGCGCCACTTATTACCAGGCACTTCAGTAGGGCGGCCATCATAGGCAGCGAAGTCAGCCCCCGGGAGTATTTGTTGCCAGGGCTGTTCTATATCAATTGAAAAGGTACAAGCAGCAACGCCAAGTGGAGACTCAGCGTTGTCCGACTGGTTCGATAGGGCAGCAAAGGACACGGCTGCTGCTAGCGTTGTCGCTACATGGCGGCCTCCAAGTACTGAAGATGTAAGTGTGGTTAATTGTTTTTTCATAGCCCGACCAGTATGTCGGGCTATAGGGAAGGAAGGGGATTAGTCTAGGTTTGGGGTAATAAGCGGCATTGTTTAAGAGTGCTGTTTCATAAAGTGCCTTTTTCTATTGGCTACGGCAGCGCGATCAGAGTACGCGATCACTTGGCGCTTGCCAAGGCTTTCAATTGGCGGTACATTTATCCTTGAAGTGCGTCGAAACACTTCAAGATATTACTTTCACAGGCGGACACTACCGCTGCCACTTGGCAGTTTTTTTGTGCCCGGAAAATACAAATTACATGTCGGGAGGGTTGTGAATACAATACCCCTCGGGGAAATAAGCACGCGGTCTCCTGTGAGCCGTTTCGAACCTCCCGACGCCAGACTTCTGGCAAATTTCGAAAAAATTACAGGAGGCCATATGGCTACCCACTTAACCACTGTGCCGTTTGAGGGCACTAACCTTACCGTAATTGATCACAATGACCAACGTTGGCTAACCTCTGAACAAATCGGACTGGCACTTGGCTATGCCGAAGAGAATGCTAGGAAAGGTATTCAAAAACTCTATGATCGCCATTCTGACGAATTTAGTGAGAATGATTCAACTGTCGTCAAATTGACGACAGTTGATAATAAGCGCCGCGACGTTCGTATCTTCTCTGCCACTGGCTGCCACTTACTCAGCTTTTTTAGCAACACACCCCGCGCCAAGCAATTTCGGGCATGGGCAAAAGTGGTGCTGGCGGGGCAAACCGCAGCGCCTAGTTCGTTGGAAGGTGTGGAGCAGCGGCTTGGAAAAGTAGAGCACAACCTTGGCATTATGGCTGAGAACATGGCGGCACTTGTGATGATAAGCCGCCAGCAAGCCGAAAAGTTGGATGTGACGGGGCGCTATATTGGTCTGTTGGAAATTAACCAAAAAGGCAAGGTACGGGTAACGCGCAAGAAAGAAGCTGAAGCACTGGCGCTGCGCGCCCAAGGTATGAGCATGCGTGATATTTCGGCGGTGCTGCGCATATCGCCAACAGCAGTAAGCCAAATCATTAACGGTAAATACCCTTGGGCCAACAGCGAAGACGATAAAGGCCCATTGCCTACGCCTACTATTGAAGAACTGATAGACAGCATGGTAGAGCACGAGCGGGAACGTTTGCCCCGTTTACTGGATGCCCTTAAGCGCACTACTGGTAGCCAGATAAAAAAGGCGCGGGTTAGGGTTGCCAGTGGCGGCACTGTGGAGGGCGAGTAATGGCTGCGGTAAAGCTGGCGAGCGAGCGCGTAAATCAATATGTGCAACTACTGGATTGTGTAGCAGAGACCTGCGTAAAACTTGAAGCCTTAGAGTCTTTATTGGCCTATCAGGACAACTTAGAAGGTGTTAATCCGGCAGGATTAGCGGGTCTAATTGAATTAGTTAGGTTAGACCTTGATAGCTACATAAATAAAAATTAATCAGAAAGCACTTAAAAAAGGCCCGAAACAGGGCCTTTTTTATGACTGATGGTAAATAGCACCCTAAACTACCCTACCAAACCCCTCAGACCCCTTTTAATTATCACCAGAATTGTTTAAATTTTTTTAGTAAGGCCAATACTCAGCTTTTACCTTACACGCGCTTAGAATGCGTTTGAGGCGCTCACTTTTTAATGCTGTTATCCATTTTTCAAGCCAAATACATCTAAAATATGCCTCCAGCCCTTATTTAAACTGGGATTGAGTGATTTTGTCTAGGTGATAGCATCTAATAGGTGGCCTTGCAGTATTTCCACAATTTCATCCTCATCTCTCCATGGCCCTGTCGTTAACCCCAAGAATGGGCGGGCGGGTATGCCATCTTCCTCTCTTCCGAACTGGTGGGTACTGGCATACTCTTGGTTACTTCCGAAGGTCAGCGTTTTTCCAGTTATTTGATAATTGAGCTGATCGCGCAAAATGCCAGATTGCTGCAATATTCTATCTTCGCCAGCTTTTCGTGCTAGCGTTTCTGGCGCAAGCGGCTCCCACTGCTCACCGTTGGGAGCGAGTTCCAGCTTAAAGCGTTCTTCCGTTGCCCGAATCAGATAATCACCAATATCCTCGAACGCGGGCTCTAAGTCAGTTCCTGCCCTGGCAATGCGAGAAAGCAACGCATTTATCTCACCACTGCCATAAGCACGAACTGTAATGAAGCTGCCAGCCATATTAATCTGCCTGCAGCACTAGGTTAGAAAGAAGATCACCAAACATGGCTTTTTCATGTTCAGGGGCTTTTTTCATTAGCGCTTCAATACGCGCTTGCTTTTCTGCAGTTGGTACCGACGATTGAAGCACTTGCTGAGCGTCACGCAGCTGCTCGCTGTCGTCTTGATGACCAGCGTTAATTTTGTCGAAAATACTCATTACAGTAGTTCCCCCATTAGTTCGTCGAAGTATGCAACTATCGCTGGATAGTGCGTTTCAAGCATGGCGCGATTAAGCGCCCATGCGGCAAAGTGCTCGGCATGCCATTCCATTGTGTCTTGCATACTGTAAGTGGTAATACTCTCATTTAAGCCAGGTGTAGGAATATCCATGCGCATGGCCTGAAATTGAACTTGGTGTCCCATTTCATGAAGCCATGTGATTATTGCGCCACCATGATCACCACTGTCTGTATAGCGCCTAACAATATGCGATAGGGACCATTGCCGCTTGCCAGCTTGTAAAGCGAGTATTGCCGCCTCTACCGCATTGGTTAAGTCGGTAATGTCGGCAATTTTATTTAAGTTTACACCTGTTTTGGCTTTTACGACTACGTGTTTCCAAGCTAGTGCTGTGTAGCCATTTGCACGCCGAGCCGTGTTACTGGGCACAGGCCAATGGCCATTGGCTTTTGATATTGGGACATTTAAATAACGAGTAATGTCCTCTGCTAATTCTTTGGCTTTCTTGCTTCCACGCACCATTTCAGTCGGTTTAAGAAACAAGGTTTTCATACCGTAGGTAGTAATGAAATCGGTCACTTGGCGCATTTGTGGTTGCGCCTGGCTCAATTCTGAAATGACCTTGTTTAACCCATGAATGGTTACATTTTTATTCGTTGAGTAAGCACTAGGTACCACACGTTCAGGAAGGCGCTCTTTTAGTGGCGGCTTTGAAATTTGCTGCTGGCGCAATACATCGGCTTGCGATTTTGAGCCAGGCGAATAATCGAAACCAGGGTCGATACCTACTGGCACATAATGTACTTCACCTGTTTTCTTATCTATCCATTCACGCGTCTCAATAACGGGCTCTTTGCTTAATTTAAGGCCTTTTCGCTGAATGCTTCTGGCTGTCTCACCAAACACTTTGCATTTACAGCCCCAGCCGTTTTGGGGAAACCAGGTAAGCCAGAACGGCGACTCTTTGGGTAAAAGGGTACCGTCTTTACTTTGGTGGTGTGGGCGAGGGTAGCGACTATCTCCATGCGCGTAGCGCCAGTAGGGAAAGTTCTGCAGCTGCTGGAAGCGACCCGCGTTATATGCTTGGCGCATGTTCGTGTCGTAAATGATATTAGCTCGCCATGCGGCACTGCCTGCGTGTTCCCATCCATGCTTTTTAACCAGGTGTTTAAACTCTTTTTGAAACCAGCTTAAACTTTTGCCCTCGGCTATTGCACTGTCTACCATTTGGCGAATGTCGGCCAACAAATCCGTCTTCGTTGCGCCAGCCACCATAAAAGCGTTGTTGTGCTGTTCACGCCACACATCAGCCCAGCGTTCGCTGGGCATGTTCAACTTGTTTCTAAAATGGGTAATGGCTTCAGAAAACTTCTGAGGGCCGTACTGGACAGGCATTATTTATTACCCTTCCGTTTCGGTACCCAAATTTTGAATAGGCCACAGTCAGGACATTTAGTTTGGCGATGAGTTTTAAGCATTTTTCTTGCCCAGCTGTGCCAGCTAATGTAACCAGAAGGGCATGGTGTGTGATGATCGCAAGGCATTATTGTTATCTCCCCTCATTTACATCAAATCGTCCGCTTAACTCAGCTGCGGTAAATGCCTGGCCCAAAAGTAGTTGATAATCTTCAACGGGCAGTTGGTCTTCTAATTCCAGCAGCTGCTCTAATAGCGCCTCCAGTGAATCAGCATTAGCTACTAACGACTCAATGGGTTGCATTAACTGACTGAACGATTCGCCAGCCTGTTGTGCCAAGCGCTTGGTAAGCACATCCGCGCCGTCGTCTTTCGGCTGTTGTGCTTTAAGTGCAGCGAGCGCTAAACGCAATGCAGCGGTTTGCGGCTCTTGTTTTGGGTCGTCCTTGTCCGCATCCTTTTCCTCTGGCTCTTTAACAGCAGGCGTGGCGACAGCGCGAGCCAATATGGCCTCTTCACCCTCTGGCTCGGGAATGCGCAGCTTATCTTGTGCCCAGCTGGCCGGAATACGAAAACCAATGTCGACCAGCTTGGGTAGGCTCTCAGCGTATTGGCTAATGTCTTCGGGCTCTTGTGTGTCGAATATAATGCGCGGCTTACGTCTTGGGTCGCCTCGGTAGCTTAGGCTGTTAAGCGCGTGCATAGGCAACACAAGATCACGATTTAGCGTGTTAGCAATTTGGCGTAAGTCATGGTCGCGAATGTCTTGTCGTACTTCATTGTGCACATTGCCTAGCGCTTGGCTCCCCGTGCTGTCTACCTGTGATGTGAGGGTTTGACCTAAAATGACTTTAGATTGGATGCGCTCACACCAGCTCATCATGGTCATGAAGGGGTCGCTGCCGCCGCCTTTCGCTGCTTCGTGAAATTCAATTTCCATGCCTTTGGGAATTATGCCCCCAGCGTTGTGACCAATGCCGAGTACGGCTTGAAGCAAGCGGCTCTTTTCAGTATCAGTTGCACCACTTGGATATTTACCCAACTTAATAGGAATACCGTAAATCTCTAAAAACTCGGCTAGGTCGCGTACAGAATAGTTTTTGAATATGAACGGCCATGCCAGCTGACGAATTAGGCCAATGCGTGCGGCATAACCACTTTTTGCAGGATGGCGGTGCTGCAGCCAGTTAAGCGGGCGTAGTTTTTCGCCTTTACCCGTTTGGTCACGAAGAGCAATGCAGTCCTGGTCGTCGTGGTGTAACTGGAACCACGTAGCAGGGCGGTGCACGAATGCCTCAGGAATACGGAAGTTATTGTAAAAGCCCCATTCATGCTCAATGTTTGAAAAGCCTTTTAAAATGCCGTCACCCATACCAAATATGATGTTGTGCCAGTCTTCCACATCTTTCAGCATTTGCTCTATGTTAGCCGCATCCTTTTGTTCCTGGGCGGTAGCATTCACAGGCGGCTCTATCTGCCAATCGATATCGGTCAGCGCCATCTTACGCTTGAATATTTCAGCCTGGATGTGACCGTCTTTCTCTTCGATGTCTTCAGCCAGATAGCATTGTTCTAATAAGCTACCATGTTCAGCATTTTTAAGAATGACCGCCAACGTGGCAGGCGTTAGCCCAGAACTAGGATGCTCAGCAAACTCGCGGCGCATTTGCGCGACGCGTGCTGAATTGTCGGTTTGCTTGGTTTTAAGGCCGCGTTCGCGTACACGAAAGCGCGTACCGTTTTGCTCGTAGGTTTCCATTAGTAACACCCACTTTGTTGGATTGAGTAGTTGTCGTCATTGTTGCGGTTGTCGCGCCTTTCGGCTTTGGAAGGTAGACTCATGTAGTCAATTTCACCGCCCTCCATTTTACTGGCCGCAACCATCATGCAGCAGGCAATAGCACCGTCGCCATGTCGCTGTTTTTTAGTGTCGGTTTTCGCATCGGGTATGCGAGGCACGCCCCGGTTATTAATTTGAATCGAGCGCAGGTCATCCAAGATGTCAGCGTCACTCGGTAGGATAATGGTGAAGTCCTCAAAATGGGCCTTCATAGGCGGCATACTTTCTCGATACCAGTTTTCGGTGATCTTGACCGACTCGATAAGCCCCGCGCCGTAATGGTCAACTGCTTGCTCTGCCAAGTATTCACCGTTACCCGTGGCATCCAATTGCGCGCCAATAAAGCGCGGTAGCCTGTCGATGATGAAAAATAGAATTTGTTCTTGCTGCTTGTAGGGAATGTTTTTAAGTTCCACCACAAGCGGTACAAGAAGGCTTAAGTCTTGCTGTATTGCACCAACCCATAAACACGTTAAATCGCCAGAACGTGCAAAGTCTTCCCCTAAGCAGTGGCGTTGCTCTGGGTTTAACTTCTCCAGCTGGGGCAGCAAGACCTCATTGCACCAGTCTTTAATATCAGCAGCGCGCAAGTCGGGGCGCATCTGGTTCCACTCAGCACTTTGTGCATAGTGGATAATGGTGGGCTGGCCACTTTCGTCGGGTTGCACCATGGCCTTATCGATTAGGGCACGGCTAATGTAGGCACCACCACCCGATTTAGGCACACAGAAATACTCTTCTAGTGCATCCTCTTGGCTGGCGGTATCGTTAAGTAAATCGTCCTTCCACTTTTGTTCGGCCTCTTGGCTCCAGTCATTCCCTTTAACCTGGCATATGCGCTGGTACAAGCCTTCATTGCATGCGTCATCTAGCGTAATACGATGAATGCTGTAACGCTTTTTGCCTGCTCGGCTATCTTGTATTAGCTGGTTAAAAAGGTTCTCAGCGCCGTTGTGAGTACTGATAAGGCGCACCTTTGCGCCCCACATGGTAAGCGCAAGTGCAGCCTTGAGTACTTCCGCTAATTGGTCGTGGAAGGCGGCTTCATCAATGGTTACGTTACCCTGCATACCACGCAGGTTAGACGGCTTCGAGCTCAGCGCCTGTATTTTAAAGCCACTGGCAAAATGAATAACGAATGTCAGAATTTCTTTGCCTTCCTGACCTTCATCAATGAATAGCTCTTCTTGTATATCGCCTGCTACTTTATCAAATGCCTTGGCCCACATGGCCGCTGCATCAATAAACTCACGGGCCATTTCCTTGTTTGTGCCCACATAGAAGTGATTGGTACCGTGTGCGCTTTTGGTTCTACTGGCGGTAAGCACAGCGTCTGACGCTTCGGCCCACGTGATACCGGTTCGACGCGACTTCTCAGCAATCTTCAGCAGTGAGTCATCGGCTACCCAGCGCTTCTGGTACCCAAGTAAAAGTTCGTTCTCATCGAAGGGAATGAAGGTGGGTAGCCCAAACCGCGTTTCAAGCCTGTCGCATTGCTCAATGGCTTTTTGATATTGCGTTTTACTGGGCCTGATTTCCTTAGGTGTAGGGGCAGGCTGTGGTGGCAGCTTCATTAGGCAATCCCCAAAATCTCACGCTTGATTTGCGCAGCACCATCTGCGGTTAGTCCCGCTGCTTTGGCTACCTCTGCGGCACGCTCTGCGGCTTCTTCCGCCATGGCCTTGCGGATCTCTTTTTCACGTTTGGTACTTTCAGTAGCGGCTTTCTCAAGTTTTTCTACTCCAACGGCAAGCTCTTTAATGAATTTTGGGGGAACCGCCTCACCAGATTCAGACAGTTTTAACACTTGGTCGAACGCTAGGGTGCGAACCATCTCAATGAGCACTTTCGAGACTTCGCCCGTTGGCTTACCGCCCAGCTGGTCTACCCATTGTTTAGACACTTCACGGGCTTCCTGAATGCGACTGCCCACTGTGGCCATGCGCGTGGCATAGCGGTTAAGGCCGCTACGTGAGATATGTTCTTCTTCGGGTAAGCCTGCGTCACGTATTAGGGTGTTAACCCGTTCAAGCACTTCGGTTTGTGTAACGGATTTATCGCGCAATAGCTCAATCAGCTCAGACTTTATGTCGTCGGGAAGCTGGTCTATTTTGCTGGGCTTGCCACGGGTGCGCTTATCACTCATGGCTGCTACCTCGGCCCCGGGCGTTTAACACCTGGTGTGGTGGCAAGGCCTCGTTCAACGTCTAGGCCGCGCTGTGTAATGCGGGCTATGGTGTAGCTC
>Ga0208816_100702_pt1 | contig 8051 bp, 7 predicted proteins | sample Virmet3734_803_FD_185737 | JGI IMG/M metagenome (GOLD analysis project Ga0208816, IMG submission 185737) | Marine viral communities from the Southern Atlantic ocean transect to study dissolved organic matter and carbon cycling - metaG 3734_803... | ecosystem: Environmental > Aquatic > Marine >...
TCCCTGACCTTTAAGGTCTGGAAGGGTTGTTATAGACGATGACGTTGATAGGCAGGGTGTGGAAGCGTTGTAAGGCGTTAAGCTAACCTGTACTAATTGCCCGAGAGGCTTAACCATACAACGCCCAAGAAGCTTTGGACTTCTGAGTGTTGTAGACAAGCTAAAGTAAGTAGAGTGAAAAGTAGTTACTCACTGATTGAATTGATATCCAGTTTTCTAGATTGTTACCAGTTTTTCCTGGCAGCCATAGCGATACGGTACCACCTGACTCCATTCCGAACTCAGAAGTGAAACGTATTAGCGCCGATGGTAGTGTGGGGCTTCCCCATGTGAGAGTAGGACACTGCCAGGTCCCATTAAGAAGAACCCGCCTAACGGCGGGTTTTTTGCTTTATATAGAAGCTACAGCATTTTATGTATGCGAGCTAACAGAATATAGTGAGGTTGAGAGTTCTCAGCTTTACGCAGTAAACGCTACTGCAAACCAGTTTTTCCTGGCAGCCATAGCGATATGGTACCACCTGACTCCATTCCGAACTCAGAAGTGAAACGTATTAGCGCCGATGGTAGTGTGGGGTTTCCCCATGTGAGCGTAGGACACTGCCAGGCCCCATTTAAAGAAACCCGCCTAACGGCGGGTTTTTTGCGTTTGGAAGGAACAAAAAATGGGGTCAGAGTCTGAGGGATCCCCACGAATTTAATTTCATATGCCTCCGGCCCAGGCTGCGTCAACTATGGAGCTGTACCATTTGAGTGCAGCTTTCCACTGTCGCATAGTAAATCGTATTCGACAAGCGACAGCCCTGAGTCCAAGGTAATGGAATGACAACACGCTCCTGGTTTCAGTATTGGCTTGGAAGCGCCGATGCTTATTCGATGAGACAAGTATTATACCCAGTAATATAGCTACGAGTGACGCTAACGTCGTCAGCAATACCAGTATTGTTAGACGCTGCTTTTTCACGCTTTTATTCTGTTCATAGCCAAGCCCGAACTTCGTGCTTTTCATGTCTCTAAAGCCTTCTTCAATTTGCATTCGTTGCCTGTAAATGGCCACTACTTGTTTCGATAAGCTTCGGTGAGACGCCAGTGTTGTGGCTAATAGCCACGGGTCTTTCGCCCCTTGCGCATGGGCTTTTGAGCGTTTTGAGGCTTTACGTGTACCATCTGGATTTGAAGCATGACGCTCTTTAGATTTCTGTTTAAAAAGAACTAGCGTGCAGGCAAAGGGATTACTTCTTACTATTTGGCTGTTGTCAAAACGCTTCGGACGACAGGTTGCTTGAGTATAGAGATAGCGAATACACTGCCACGTATTGCCGCTGTCGAGTGAGTAAAAATGCGGTTTGCGAACCCGTCCGACAATATCCCAGCCTAACGCTAATACTTCCCTGAACCAGGGTGATTTATATCCTGCGTCGGTGACGATAATGGGTCGGCAATTTGAAGGTAACATGGCGTGTAACGCCTTTAAGAATGCCTTGTGGCTGGCGGGTTTCTCTTTGGTCTTGTTGCAGTGAACTTCTTGATAAAGTGTGACGGGTCTACCCTTTAAAGATATGGCCGCGCGTAAAAGAAAGTGCGCTTTATGGTCATCTAAATCTGACCAGTCGATTGAGATAACAGGGCGAGATGTGCTGCCACAAAATAGTTGGCAAATAGATGCATAGATAAACGGTGTTTCACTTAATAAATGCGGGTTTGAAAGCAAGCGGTCGGCACGTTTAATCCGGTGTTTCTCAAAGGCTTTAGTCTTAATTCCTCGACCTATGCTGGTTACGGTTGCAGCGCTTCCGTTGAGCAGGCTCTTAACGCACGCCGTTACTGCATTCCGACGAGTTTTATGCATTTTATAGCTGACAAGCGATACGACTTTGTTCACAATAGATAGGGCATTCATGACTGTTTGGCCTCAGTGAAGTTTGGCGATTGATCTGATCACCAAACGTCATGAATGTTCCTATCTTTTTTATCTTATTGATATCGCAATATTATTTGTGGGGATACCTCAGACTCTGACCCCATTATTCGAGGGATCAATGCTGTGGACTTGTTTGAATGTATAGAAAAAGCGACAGGTTGAAAAATAATCGGTATGGTATAAAAACACTAAACAGCTAGGAAGTTTGTATGTCAGCCTTACCATTCAATAATAACCCAGCTTATTTGCGGGGTAATTTTCAACTTGAACCAGTGACCGCTCTATTAAAGCTGCATGCAGAACTTGTTTGTTTTCTTCTAATAGCATTCTTCTTTGTTGGTAATGCATTTATTGAAAATAGTGAAAAAGAGCGGGTCTTAGCTAATCCTCAGAAAAACGACTTTTTCTATATTGATTATAGAGCTATAGATCCTTCATCGGATGCTCGATTTCGCTATGTCCCCCTGAAATTACTTAGTGTTGATGATGATACTCTTACTTTTAAAGTCGGAAACATTGCTCACACAACACCTGTCTAGCCGAGTCAACATGCGAAATTTGATAAAGCGTTATTACTGCGCAATTACTATCGTGTTGATAACCTTGTGCTTAGCAAAACAAAAGTAAATGACTTGGTTACTTCTGGTGCCATTTACGATGCTAGGCGGCCTCGAAATATTTATATTAACGGTTGGATGGTTTTGCACCTTAACGAGTTAGTACCAGATAACAGTTAGTAATAAAAAAGCGTTTATAAGCGATAGAGTCCAAGTAAAGTACACTCCTTACGAGTGAGGCAACATGTACCTTGAAGTGTTTATTTTATTTACTATGAATACAATACTCAGCCAATAAAATACTCTGACCCCATTACTAATGGGGTAGAGTCAATCTACTCACTTCATTAATCTGACAACTCGTACCTTGAAGCGTTTATTTCATTTGCTAATGAATACAATGCTCAATTAATAAAGTACTTTGACCCCATAACTAATACTATCCGCTTATGGATAATTTGTTTAAAACGCTTTACATTTTGATGGTGTTAATGAAATGTTAAGTGCATCTGATGAAGTATTTAGTTTTAGCTGTTATTGCTGGTCTCGTTAATGTAGTGATGTCTTTTGTTACTTCACATCTACTAATCTCTACGGTTGCTACGTTTCTTACTATCCTTTTCACGGCCTTTATTATTGAAAAGGTATTTCAAAACCAAAATATAGCCGCTAATAAAACTGTTCTAACTGACGATTATAAGAACAATGCACACAGCAATGATGCAACGAAAGTTAGTCATGCCGCGAGTAACATTGCAATTGGTGGTGCTTCTATCTCTTTCTTTTTAGAGCAGTTATCAAAAGCATTTAATGAGCAAGTCGCGAACATCGGCGAGATGAGCGGTAGACTCCAACAATTAGAGCTTTCCTCAACTCAGTTAGATGATCTTGCCAAGGATGCTGCATCTTCTATGAATGAATCTGACGAGAAAACGCAGTTCGGAAGTACGTCGTTAAAAGAAGTATTAAGCCAGCAACAGCAGCTGGTTAAAAACATAAATGCGTCATCTGAAGCGCTTACTACATTAAAAAGTAAGGCCGAGGGAATAAGTACAATAACAAACACCATTAACCAATTAGCCGATCAAACAAATATGCTAGCGCTTAATGCGGCTATTGAAGCTGCAAGAGCGGGAGATCAAGGACGTGGTTTCGCCGTCGTTGCTGATGAAGTACGCGAGCTCGCCAAGAAAACAACCGATGCCACCTCAGGAATTGAAAGTTTGCTGCAGGATATGAATACAAGTAGCCAGGCCGCAGTGGCTACTATGGAAACGGTGCTTAACTCTAGTGATAACATGAATGTGAAATTAAAGGAGAGCGAAGAAGCTATCTCACACTCCAGTATGCTCTCTACAAAAGCTCGGGAATCGATGGGCGCTATGCAAGCAATGGTAGAAAATAATGCAGAACATAGCGCAGGTATAAGTACCAATATACTTCAGTTGCACACGACGACAGAAAAATTAGAGCACGACCTCACTGATGTTTCTACTCAGGCGCTATCACTGAGTAGTCAAGCTGAAGATATTTTCAGGCTCCTGGAAAGCTTCGATGTAAATGATCGAAACAGCGAAGTTAGAGACATTGCAGTAAATGCAGCTAAAACTGTTGGAAAGCGTTTCGAGCAAGCGATTTCAGAAGGGAAAATATCGGAAGCAAAGCTGTTTAATTTTGACTATTCACCTATACCGAACACTAATCCTATAAAGCACACGACACCTTTTGATAAGTTCACCGACGACGTACTTCCCGCTATCCAAGAACCTTTATTAGAAACACATAGTTTCATTATTTATGCCGGCGCAGTTGACGTAAATGGTTACTTTCCTACCCACAACAAGAAGTTTAGTCAGCCCCTTACTGGTAATTACGATACGGATTTAGCAAATAACAGAACGAAACGGATATTCGATGACAAAACCGGAAGTCGTTGTGGCAGCAATACCTCTACTTTCTTGCTACAAACTTACAAACGAGATACAGGTGAGGTCATGCATGATCTATCTGCACCGATATATGTGAACGGTAAACATTGGGGAGGGTTTCGTATTGGTTATAAAGCCAAAGAGCAGTAAGTTCTCTGTATTTACGTATAAGCGCTAGCTTCCGTTTTCTCACTTTAACGAATGAAAGTGGTAATGCTCTAGCGCTTAGCAATATTGGCAACAATATTATTCCTTCTTTGCGCTTTTATTTGCTGCTTCGTTACCCTACCATTAGCGAATTGTTCGCAGTTCGTAAAACTCTATGCCTTCACTACAACCATACAGCACATTTGGCCTCGCCGCTTCTTGTGATTCTATCCAGTCGTTTAGCGACGTTACTTCATTCCTGTCTATCTTCAAAACTTCTAAAAACAATAACAAAGCCATTTATATATTGGGCGGTGGAAGCAATTCAGTCTTCACTGACGACTTTGACGGTACAATTCTGGTTAACGAGATTAAGGGAATAAGCCATTTTGATACTGAAAGTCACCATTACTTACGTGTAGGTGCAGGTGAAAACTGGCATGACTTCGTCACTTTGTGTATGAAAGAGAAGTGGTATGGTTTCGAAAATCTCGCCTTAATACCTGGCTCAGTAGGCGCATGCCCAATTCAGAATATTGGTGCGTACGGACGAGAAGTGAATACGTTAATCGACAAAGTAGAGTGTGTATTTCTTGAAACCGGCGAGCAGGTATTGTTGGGCAACGAAGACTGTCAATTTGGCTATAGAGACAGTGTGTTCAAGCATGCACTAGCGAACAAAGTGCTAATCACTCATGTAAACTTTAAACTGCCCAAGCACTACGAACTCGAGACCAGCTATGGCGAACTAGCGGCACTCACTGAGCCTACACCAGAAAAGGTGTATAGTAAGGTAATAGAAATTAGGAAGAGCAAACTTCCCGATCCTGCCGAGCTAGGCAATGCTGGAAGTTTCTTTAAAAACCCAGTGGTTTCAAAAGCTGTGTTTCAAGCGATCGCACAAGGGTATGATTCAGTGCCACATTTTGTGGTGCACGGAGGTGTTGAGCTGCCAGCCACTGAAAAAGAACAAATAAAAATTCCTGCCGCGTGGCTTATCGACCAGGCAGGTTTTAAGGGCAAGACTTTGAATAAAGTACGATGCCACCCTACACAGCCATTGGTGCTTACTAACTTAGGTGGCGCCACCGGAAGTGATGTAATAACCATGGCAAAAGATATCATAGCAAGCGTACAGGGTAAGTTCGGCATACAGCTTGAACCAGAAGTGCGCTTATTAGGAAGCAAAGGACTTATTTCGCTATGAGACAAGCATCAAAAGCTATAAGAAAACATATACTCGCTTTGTTGTCCGACGGCCAGTTTCACTCAGGCGAAACCATTGCACAGCAAGTGGGCCTTTCGCGTACAGCAGTTGCAGGCCATATTTCCCAACTCGCCGATTGGGGATTAGATGTATTTAAAGTAAAAGGTAAAGGCTACCGTTTAGAACGAGGGTTTCCATTGTTAAGCGCCGACAGCATTAAACGTCATTTAGGCAATACAAAACGAGCGGTTATTGATGTGGAATCAGTATTACCTTCCACCAATACGGAAATGAAGAAGCGTATTGCCAGCAAACGAGAAGATCTTGAAAACGGCGATGTCGTTTTTGCTGAAATTCAGACCGATGGACGCGGTAGACACGGCCGTTCATGGTTAGCGCCAGTTGGCGGCAGCTTAACTTTTTCTATGTACTGGTCTTTTCCCGACGGTTATCAAAGCATGGCGGGACTTTCTTTATTGGTAGGCTTGGCAGTTTGCGATGCACTTAAAGAATTTGGCGTAGAAGACGCCGAGCTTAAATGGCCGAATGACATTTATTTGCAAGGTAAAAAGCTTGCGGGCGTACTTATTGAAGTAGAAGGGCAAATAGGCGCTACGGCGCATAGTGTTATCGGCATAGGTTTGAATGTTTGCGTACCCGATAATCAGTACGATGTAGGGCAGCCTCATAGCGATTTAGCCTCTTACCTAGGTACCATTCCTGATAGAAACGCCTTAGCGGCAGAAATAATTAAGTCGCTTTGGTCTTATTTACCGAAATTTACCCAGCAAGGGTTTGGTCCTTTCACTGCGTATTGGGAAGCGTTAGACCTATACGCCGATAAACGTATTGTTTTGCAGATGGGCGAGAAGCGATTTTCTGGAATTGACAGGGGAGTGGACGCCAGCGGCGCACTACTTGTTGAAACACAAGACGGTATTACGCGATTCCATGGTGGCGAAGTTAGCCTTAGAGGCAATTAACGTTTTATTTTATATCTGGGCTACGAAGATTTTGGGCATTTGTATAATAAAAGTACTTCGTAGTTCATCTTTGTGATTTTTAAATAGAGTTTTTTCCGTTCGCTTTACGCATTACATTGCGACTGAAACCAAAAATATGAATAACATTGAAGAAAACCACGTCATATTAGTGGATATCGGTAACACCCGAATAAAATATTCACTGCTTTGTCATGCTGAAGAAGAGCCTAATGCATGCGAAGATGCCAATTCTCTTTTCTCTTTTATCGATTCTCAGAAAAATATTTCTCATTTATATATAGCTTCTGTGAGAAACCAGGAGCTGGTTGATGAAATATTCACCATGTGCAATGAACGACATATTACCTTTGTAGAAAAGCACACAGAAAAAGAAGCCTTCGGCATAACAAATAGTTACGACAATGTTCAAAAAATGGGCGTTGATCGATGGCTTGCCATGGTCTGCGCTGCAGAAAAATCAAAAAAAGCATTTTTTGTTATGGATGTGGGTACGGCAATAACGGTTGATTTTGTGGTAGATGGTCAACATTTAGGCGGTTGGATCGTACCTGGTTTTCAAGTAATGCGTAATGCATTGGTCGCTTCAACTAAAAAAGTGTTCGCAAATGATGAAATTCCAACCACCTTTGGGGTTGGGACAGACACAGAAGATTGTGTTGCAACAGGGTGTCATGCCGCCCTATATGGTGTTTATTTGAGCGCGATTGATTACATATCAAGCAAACAAACCGATTTTGACATTATTTTAGGGGGTGGAGACAAAAAAGTGTTTGCATTCTTAAAATCTGCTGATAACATGCGCCTCGCTCATTTGGTGATGCAGGGTCTTGCCCGCTACGCTCGAAGTGAACTTTTAAAGGGAACGTCGGCGTAAGTTTTTGATTAGTTGAAAAATTGGTCAAAAAAGAAAATTGAAAAATTTTCAAAAAGACACTTGCACAGAGTTAAACAATACTCTAGAATGCGCACCCACTTGATGTAGTGCCGACTTAGCTCAGTTGGTAGAGCAACTGACTTGTAATCAGTAGGTCGCCAGTTCGATTCCGGCAGTCGGCACCATCAATCTGGAGGGGTACCCAAGCGGTCAACGGGAGCAGACTGTAAATCTGCCGGCTCAGCCTTCGCAGGTTCGAATCCTGCCCCCTCCACCACTTTCTCTATGAGGTGGCCAGAGAATTAGGATTGCGGGCATCGTATAATGGCTATTACCTCAGCCTTCCAAGCTGATGATGCGGGTTCGATTCCCGCTGCCCGCTCCAAATCAGTGCTGATATAGCTCAGTTGGTA